>Ga0181584_10003494_pt1 | contig 12013 bp, 15 predicted proteins | sample 071ome_30_FD_132462 | JGI IMG/M metagenome (GOLD analysis project Ga0181584, IMG submission 132462) | Coastal salt marsh microbial communities from the Groves Creek Marsh, Skidaway Island, Georgia - 071406AT metaG (megahit assembly) | ecosystem: Environmental > Aquatic > Marine > Intertidal... | reverse complement strand
TAGATTATGACGAAAGGTTAGTTGCGAAAGATTTTATAGTGGTTGGCAATAAAATTGATGAAGATGTAAGCCAGGAAAACTTAAAACTTTTCCGCAAGCGCTTTCCGGAGACCCAAATACTACCCGTCTCAGCAATATTAGAAGAGGGATTGAATGAATTACGCACTCATTTGCTTTCTCATTTTTCCTGAAAACTTTCAAAAAAAAACATCCGTGAATAACTTTTTTTTTTTCATCTTGTTTTGCACAAGCGTTTGTGCAAAAAAGGTGAATGGATGTGGAACAAAAAAAGGATGGAAAATTAGCACTTAAGATGAAAATAAAGGACCGAAATGAAAATGATCATTCCCTCGACAGGGGGCTGTTTCTTCCTTTGATCAAAAACGAAACCAAGCAGGAGCGTGCCAACCGGATTCTTGCAATGATGGAAGAATCAAACGATCGGTTAAACCGGTTGCTTGAAATCTTCAATCGGATGGACCGATAATGCCTGGGAATACCAAGTCAGGGATCAACCAAGCCGCTGCTCAAATGGGCAAAAAAGGAGGGCGGGCTGGAAAGGGAACTACCAAAAGACGTGGCAATTCATCTTATTACCGAGATATGCAGAGAAAGTCTGTGGCTTCCCGCCTCAAAAAGCAGGACAGTCCTTCAGTAGACTCAGAAAAAAAAGATTAGGCTGCGGCCCGGTTACTCTCCTTCCGCAAGAAAACAGGCTTAAGCGGGTCGGACTGTTCGGGAGAGAAAGCATATCCTTCAGCACAAAACTTCTGGAGTTCTAAGGGGTTCATTATTTGGTTTGTAATAATGTAATTAGCCATGAGACCCCTTGCTCTTTTTGCATAGAAACTGATGATCTTGAATTTCCCGTTTTTCTCATCCTTGAACACAGGAGATATCACACTGGCATTAATCTGTGAAAGGCGGGCAGCTTTGGAATACTCGTTTGAGGCGAGGTTCACAACTGTGCTCGCCTGCTCTTTTTTCAGATCTTTCTCAATGGAATGGGCCAATCGATCTCCCCAAAAGGCATACAAATCCTTACCTGCAGGATTGGCGTAAACGGTCCCCATCTCCAAGCGGTAGGGTTGGATAAGATCGAGGGGTTTAAGTAAGCCATACAACCCAGACAAAATCCGAAGGTTGGATTGGGCGAATTGGAAATTTTGTTCAGAAAAATCCCAAGCTTTTAAGCCTTCATAAACATCCCCCTTAAAAGCAAGCAATGCCTGTCTTGAATTATCTTTCTGATGAGAGCGGTTCCAAGTTATAAACCTTTGATGATTCAGCTCAGAGAGCTTGGGGCTCAATTTCATCAACTTACCGATTTGCTCAGAATTTAATTTAGAAAGTCCCTTAATCAGATCATCCGAAAAAGAGAGGAAATCTGGCTTGGTGCAAAGTTCAGTGGCAACAGGACTCTCAAAGTCCAATGTTTTCGCGGGTGATAACAATGTAATCATATTTATCAATGTATGTTTATAAATTATTGAATCAAGTTGAGAAACCTCAAGCATACAGCATTAAATCGTTCACAAAATTCCGATCAGGGTTGCCCTAGAGTGGAATTGCTTTTTGCTAAGAAGCTAAGTTTTTTTGATTTTCTAGGCTGTGTATCCCATCGTTATATTTCTGTTACTCTTGGCTAACTGGATCGTATTTTCTGGTAAGTTTGACGCTTTTCATTTGGGGCTTGGAGTGGTCAGTAGTCTCTTTGTTACTTGGATATCTCATGATTTTTTGTTTTATGATCGAAAAAAATCCTGGGATGAGCGAATGCGTGAAGCAGGTGCATTTTTGCAGTACATACCCTGGCTGACTGTAGAAATTGTTAAAGCAAATCTGCATGTGTTCAAACTGGCGATGACCCGGGGTGGTTACGAGGAAGTCGCTCCCCGAATCGTTACCATAAGAACGAAGTTAAAAACAGATTTTGCCAAGTTTGTATTCGCTAATTCCATCACACTTACACCCGGTACCATTACCATGCTTATCCGTGGCGATGTTTTTCATGTTCATACCATGAGCCAGTTTTTGGAGGATGATTTGCTGGAAGGAGCAATCGAACGAAAAGTGGCTGAGGTTTTTGAACCCGATGCTTTCAAGAGAGGAAAAAGAAAACGGTGAAAGAGTGGTTTGCCATCATTATGGGGGCCTCGTTGTTGGTTCTGATGATTCCTATCCTTTATCGGATTATTATGGGTCCTACTGGTTTTGACCGGATATTGGGGGCCAATGTGATTGGCACCAAAACGGCTGTCATCTTAGTAATCATTGGCACTCTCTTTGAACGGGTGGAAATGTTTGTCGATTTTGCCATCGCATATGCATTGCTCAACTTTGTGGGTGCGATCGTGGTGTCCCGCTACTTCAACCGCACGGTACCCTTAAAAGAGATGGAGATGGAACAGCCCAAAAGAAGAAGGGGGGCAAAAGCATGATCGAAGTGTTTGCTTCCGCTGTTGTTGCTGAGGCATCGAACAGCCCGGGTTGGTTTTTGGTACATGCTATCGGCGTAGGGATGGGTATACTCGGGTTGGTATTCTTTTTAGGCACGGCTGTGGGCATGGTGAGGTTTCCCGATTTTTATACCCGTATGCATGCGGCTGGAAAAGGCGACACCCTTTCTACCATGCTCATGCTTACTGGGTTTGCATTAGTAATTATGGAGGATTTTTCTATCGGGAGCTGGCTGCTTTTGATCAAAATTTTAGGCATAGTGCTTTTTATTTTTATAACCACACCCACGAGTTCACATGCTTTGATGCGTGCAGCTTTTGAGGATGATGAGATGCCCCTAGGGGAAAAGGATCTAAAGAAACTGCGTAGGCGCACCCGCAGACCCTCTGGGAAATAAGGCTTATGGGACTGGAGCTTTTAAATACCTTGATTTTGAGCCTTTTGGTAGTGGTGGCTGTTTTGTCCCTGTGGGTGAGAGACCTTGTGGTCTCAGCAGTGGTCTTTGCCATATACAGCTTTTTGATGTGTTTATTATGGGCAGAAATGGGAGCGGTTGATGTTGCTTTTACTGAAGCAACGGTTGGTGCTGGTGCAAGCACCGTGATTTTGATTGCTACGGTTTTTAATATTAAGCGGAAGGCCAAGGACTGATGAAGAGACTGGCATTTATCGCTGTTCTTTTGATCGGTTTGCTCCTGGCGTGGGCAGCCCGAGATTTTCCGGTTTGGGGAGACCCACAAGCTCCTGCTTCTTCCTCTCCAGTCTCTTCCCATTTCATTGCCAATACCGGAGTCGATACCGAAGTGCCCAATATGGTAACCGCGGTGCTTGCTGATTATCGTGGGTTCGACACCATGTTGGAAACTGTGGTCGTTTTCATTGCTGGGTTAGCGGTTTTTTCGATTTTGCGAGGAGGTCCCAACCGAAGAACCCGTGATCGTCAGTTTGTGGTCGATTTTGAACCCGATTTAATTGTCACCCATACAGTCAGGCTGGTTGTTCCAGTGATTCAAATATTTGCCCTTTATGTTTTGGCTCATGGACATGTCAGTCCGGGAGGTGGGTTTCAGGGTGGGGTGGCCATGGGGGCGAGCTTCATCTTAGTTGCCCTTGCCTGGAATTTGAAGACCGCATTGGTACGGTTTCCCATTGATCGATGCTTCATGGTTGCTGCATTGGGCATTGTTATCTACGCATCGATCGGTTTCTTAAGCATGTTTCTCGGGGGCGAGTTTTTGGATTACGCTCATCTCTCCAAGGTTCTTCCTGTCAGTCCTGAAATGGCACGGTACCATGCTATGCTTGGGGTAGAAATTGGGGTGGGATTTACGGTAACTGCGATCATATTCGCCCTTTATGCCGGTCTGTCCACAGATGGCAGGATGCGGGACGGTTTATAATTCTTTCATAGAACAATATTTTCATGTTTGAGGACGGATCCATATTCAGCCAATTGCTACTCGAGCGGTTAAACTATTTTATCTATGTAGTTTTGCTCTTGATTGGTTTGTGGGCGATGATCGCCAAAAACAACCTGATCAAAAAATTGATTGGCATGTCGATTTTTCAGACTGCAATTATTTTATTCTATGTATCGATCGGGGTGAAGGAGGGGGCGACGATTCCCATATATTTGCCTGAGCATGACCCACACGGGAATGGATCCTATGCTGATTCCAATGTTTCTGAATCTACTTTGCCTGGTCCACAATCTCTGGATGCATCCCTTGTTCCCCATTATACCAATCCACTTCCCCATGTGTTGATGCTTACAGCAATTGTTGTGGGTGTAGCGACACTTGGCCTTGCTCTCTCTGTATGTTTGAGAATTTACCGAGCTTATGGAACGGTGGAAGAAGATGAACTTTTAGGGAAGCTTGAAGAGGAAGATTCTCGAAAAGATGGTTTGCCCAAAAAGAGAAGACCAAGAAGGAGGTCGGCCTCCAATAAGTCCGGTTCATCGACAAAAAACAAAGAGGTGGCTGGCTCTCGAAAATCCAGTCCGGAAAAGAAAAAACCCGGACGGAACCGAAACCCTAGCAATCGAAAAAAACCTAGTGATACAGCTAGCACAGAATCCTCCCCTAAGGACACGGGGACTGAAAAAAAGAAACCGGTGCGAAGAAAACGAAGAAATCCATCCAATCCATCAAGGGAGGATCGTTCCTCATGAGTGACGCCATTGTTTGGATTGTATTATTTCCTCTGATCGGGTCTGTGATTTGTGCCTTGCTTGGCACATTTTCCAAGAAGCTTTGTTACCCTGTATCTGTCTTATCCATGGTGCTCTCAGTCTGGGCATCTGTGGAAACTCTTTGGCAGGCGATGGATTCTTCGAACCACCAAGTTTCCTATATCCTTGGAGGTTGGTCCCTGGACCTTTTTCCCCGTGGTGTAGGCATTGAGTTTCGGGCGGACTTGCTTGGTGCTTTGATTGCATTGGTGGTTACCGGGGTCGGTTTAATTGTCAGTGTCTATTCCAAAGTTCCTGTACAAAGACAAACTCCGGGCAAGGAGCCGATGTACTACGGATTATTTCTTTTGCAGATTGTAGGACTTGCAGGAATCTCGCTTACCGGAGACGCTTTTAATCTTTATGTGCTTATCGAAGTGGCTGCCCTGACGGGGTATGGCCTGATAGCCATGGGTTCGAACCGGGCAGCTGCGGCCACCTTTACTTATATCATCTTGGGCACAATTGGGGCATCTCTGTACCTTTTGGGTGTGGGGTATCTTTATTTAAAAACTGGCACCCTAAATATGGTTGGGATTCATCAGGCTATCGAGGCAAATGGTCTGCATGACTCACCTGCAATGCAGGTTGCTTTTGTGTTAGTACTTTTGGGCATCCTGATCAAAATGGCCTTCTTTCCATTTCATGCCTGGTTGCCCAAGAGCTACTGTCATGCCCCCACTACCACATCTTGCCTGCTCGCTCCACTGGTGACCAAGGTAATGATCTATGTAATGATCAGAATGGTATTGAGTGTCTTTGGGGTAGAGTTCTCATTCGAAACCTCCGGGTGGGCAGAGGTGCTTCCTTGGTTGGTGGTTGTGGCGATTGTTTGTGCGGCTGTTATGGCCTTGGCCCAGCGGGAGATCAAAAGCATGTTGGCCTACCTGATTGTGGCCGAAGTGGGATATATGGTGGGCGGTATTTGGATCTACAATTACTTCGGACTGGTGGGGTCCATCTTTCATGTGATTAGTGATGCCTGTATGACTTTATGCCTCTTTCTGGGAGCGGGTATTATTTTGGAAAAATGCCGGACCACACATTTTGATGGTCTGCGTGGGTTGTTTGCCAAAATGCCTTTGACCATGGTTGGATTTTTTATTGGCGGGTTTTCCATCATAGGGCTGCCCCCAACCTGTGGGTTTTTTAGTAAGTGGTATTTAATAACAGGTGGTATGGTCTCTCAGAGATGGGAGTATATGATCACACTTATGTTTTCCACCATGGTCATGGTTGTGCTCTTTTTTCGTTTGATCGAAAGAATCCATCTGGCTGTGGATGAGAGTGGTAAAAACCTGGGCAAGGGGCATGGGGACCTTGGTCTATCCAAGGAGCAAACACGATTTGATGAGGCCCCCCTTAGCATGCTCATCCCTCTATTGGTTGCCGCATCGATTGTTATAATTATCGGTATTTACAACCAAGAAGTGGCCGATCAGATTGAAGTCTTTCTGCGTGACTTCGATCTGCCTACCGGAGTTAATTATCGATGAGTGCACCCGTAGTTGTTGAGGATATTCGTCCCTTGCTCGCCTTGCTTGCCCCTTTTCTGGGATTAGTGGGAATTATTTGGGCTGGAGAAAAACGGCCAAACTTACGGGAACTCTTTACTTTTATCGCCGCATCTGTGCAGGCAGCGGTTGTGCTTTCCTTAGTCCCACTGATCCTTAGTGGTGCGATCGTTGAATATCATATCTGGCAAATCTTTTCCTATGTTCCCATGCTTTTACGGGTGGATGGGCCGGGTCTGCTTTTTGCCTGTGTGGCCTCGGTTCTTTGGATTGCCACGACCCTTTATTCGGTTGGCTACATGCGTGGCTTGCATGAGCATGCCCAGACTCGTTTCTACTCCTTTTTTGCTCTTTCCTTATCAGCAACAATGGGAGTCGCTTTCTCGGCTAACCTTTTAACAATCTATTTTTTCTATGAAATGTTGTCGGTTTCCACTTTTCCTCTGGTCACTCATATGCAGGATAAAGAGGCAAGAACCGGGGGCCGAACCTACCTGGGTTACTTATTATTTACTTCGCTTTGTCTCCTTTTGCCCGCCCTGAGTTGGTGCTATGTCTGGTTGGATGGCGGGCATTTGACGATGGATTTCATCGATGATGTCGGAAAAATCGGTCACTTTGGTGAGACCACCCAAATTATCCTGCTTTTTCTTTTTACCTTCGGCTTTGCCAAGGCTGGTCTAATGCCTGCGCACTCCTGGTTGCCTGGGGCGATGGTCGCACCCACACCCGTTTCTGCACTTTTGCATGCGGTGGCTGTGGTCAAGGTTGGAGTCTTTTGTGTCTACCGGGTTTATGCAGATGTTTTTGGTGCAGATGTACTTGCCCAAATGAGTGGCGAAGAGTGGACTATGGTAGTTGCCTCCGCAACTATCCTAATTTCCTCCCTAGTCGCATTGTCTCAGGATAACCTGAAGCGTCGCCTCGCATTTTCCACGATTGGTCAGTTGGGATATGTGGTACTCGGAGCAGCCATTGCCACAGATCGCGGGCAGGGTGGGGCGGTGTTGCATATTGCAATGCATGCCTGCGGGAAAATCACTTTGTTTTTCTGTGCCGGTGCAATCTTTGTGGCTACCGGGAAAAAGTATGTCAGTGAATTGCGGGGGCTTGGCCGGAAAATGCCCCTGACCATGGGAGCGTTTATGATTGGTGCATTAAGCGTGATTGGAATTCCTCCACTGGGAGGTTTTATCAGTAAATGGTACTTGGCCCTAGGGGCATTGGACCGTGATGCCATCTGGGTCGTGGTCGTCCTATTAATCAGTTCCCTGCTCAATGTATTTTATTTGTTACCGGTCGCAGTGACCGCATTTTTTAGAAATTCTGAAACAGAGAAGGACACTTCGATTAAGGAGGCACCCTGGCAATGCGTGCTCCCACTTGTGCTTACTGCCCTCGGTTGCTTCTTCCTCTTTTTCTGGTCAGATGTACTGCTGCAACTAGTTGGGCTTCAACCCTGATTTCTTTCTTTAATCGATGAGTAAAAAAGAAAAAACGACTTCACCGCCAAGCTGGTTGGATAAGCCCGAGAATGTAAAAAGATTGATGCGCGGTTTCTATGTGCTTTGTGGCTTTTTGGTCCTTATCGATTTGATTTTTAGCTTCGGGTGGCACAAGCATGCTGCCTTTGCAGAAGAGCTGGGCTTGCACCGTTTGGAAATACTTCCTTCATTTTATGGGGCTTATGGATTTATTGGCTGTGCCGGACTGGTTTACCTTACCAATTTTCTTATGCGAGTAGGGGGAAAGAAAATTATCGAGCGGGAGGAGGACTACTGGGAAAAATAAGATGAGTGTTTTAGCATCAACAATTGATATAGGTACTCATCCAGCCACTGCATTGCTTTTGGGTGGATTGGCAACTGCGTTCCTAAGGGGGCGATATGCATCTTTTGTTCTCATTCTCGCCCCTCTGTTTGGTCTTGGGTACATGACTACTCTAAAAGTCGGTGCGGTTTCGAGCATGCATTTGTTTGGCTATGATATCCTGGCGGTGGTGGTGGATCAGCAGGCCATGCTTTTTGGATACCTCTTCCATGTGGCGGCATTGATTGCTGGGATTTATTCGTTTCATGTACGCGACCCCTGGCAGGTTTCAATGTCTCTTCTTTATGCTGGATCGGCAGTGGGTGTGGCATTTGCGGGAGACATGTTATCCCTGTTCTTATGGTGGGAAGCATTGGCCATTACTTCCGTTTTCCAAATCTGGGGGAGACGAACCCAGCGGGCGGAAGATGCAGGTTTCCGCTATCTCTTTTTTCATATTTCGTCCGGCTTACTGCTCTTGGTTGGTATCCTTGTTCGATACCACGAGCTTGGCAGGGAGGCTCTCAGCCTGGTACCACTCACAGATTCTTTGGAAGCGGGGGATTGGGGTGCTTTGTTCATTCTTTTGGCGATCGGAATTAAGGCGGCCTTTCCCGGGTTACATGTCTGGTTGAAGGATGGATACGCTGAATCGACTCATTCCGGCCCGGTTTGGCTCTGTGCGTTTACCACAAAATGTGCGGTGTGTATGCTCGCCCGTCTATTTCCTGGAGCGGATGTATTAATCACCATAGGGGTGGTTATGGCACTGTTTCCCCTCTTTTATGCCGTCATTGAGAACGATCTGCGCCGGGTTTTATGCTACAGCAAGATCAACCAAATTGGGTTTATGGTTGTGGCCATTGGAATTGGCACGGACCTGGCGATTGATGGGGCCATTGCCCATGCGTTCAATCATGTACTCTACAAAAGTTTGCTCTTTATGTGTTTGGGTGCCGTCCTTTTCCGGACCGGGGAAATCCGGGCATCTCACCTGGGGGGGCTCTATAAGAAAATGCCCTGGACTACCGGATTTTGTATCCTCGGATCGGTAGCGATTTCCTTTCCGCTTTTTTGTGGTTTTGTCAGTAAATCGATCATCCTTACTGAAGCGGCCAAAAATGGTCACCAGATTGTCTGGCTCTGCTTGTTATTTGCATCTGCAGGAGTTTTTCATCAGGCAGGTATCAAGATTCCTTTTTTCACCTTCTTTTCCCGAGATCAGGGAATCCAGGCGAAAGAGGCACCCATAAATATGCTTTTAGCAATGGGCTTAGGGTCCTTTCTCTGCATTTTTATTGGGTGCAACCCTCAATGGCTTTACAGCCTCCTGCCCAATGGGGCAGCTGGGTATCATCCTTATGATGCCACACATGTAATCACACAGGTGCAAATACTTGCTTTCTCAGGGTTGGCATTTCTTTGGATGATGATCTCCGGAAAATACCCAGCACCGTTACCATCTGTAAATTTGGATGTGGATTGGATATACCGTAAGTGTGGCCGGGGCTTTATTTATTTTGGCGATTGGTTTTGGAATGGATTGAATGATCGGGCACATGCCATCTTTGTGGGCGGTGTGACTGGTGGAGTCTGTAAGTTTCTCAAACAGGGGCATGTTTACACGATGAAGTGTGTTTACACGCCCCTTTGTCGGATTGGTTTATTGGATAATAAACACAAGGGAAGCCGGGGAAACTTTGCCAAAAGAATGTCCCTGGGTGTACACCCTGTTGGTTGGACTGCCCTGGGCACTATGATTTTCTTTCTCGGGTTTCTTTGGATGGTATATATGTAAGTTTATCGAATGTTCCTTGCCCCCGGTGTTCGCATCGGATACTTTTGAAAAGTGATGCGAACGGGTAGGGAAATTCTTTTTCTTTCTTTCTTGCTGGGCATATTTGGTTTGTTCAGCGGGTGCAAATACTTCGACCCAGATGCTAACTTTATTGACGAAAAAAAAGTCTGGGAAAAAATAAGCAGGGAAGCTCCTGAGCTTGGGCTGGACCCCCGCTTTGTTTATGCAATTTGCCATGCAGAGAGTAGCTTAAATGCCAATGCGGAGTCCTCCATTGCCAAAGGCATGATGCAACTCACTGAAGCTGCCTGGTCCGATGTTACCAAGCTGCATTATCGCACAGCTTTTCAATGGGAAACCAATGTGGAGGTGGGCATGCTTTACCTCAAAAGGCTCAAAGGTATGCTTGAAAGTGTGGATATGTTTAATTACCCACGGCTAGCTGCGAGTTATCGTTATGGATACAATGCCTTAAGAAAAGAGCAATACATGGTCAGCCGGATGAAAACACCGATCAATCGAATTTACCGTAAACTTTTTGCCGGGCAGCTTTCCCCGGTTGAACCACCTGAGGAATAAGCTTCTTTTTTTAAGCACATAGATGGGAGCAAAAACGGAGCTGAAAGGACGCAAGCAAGGAGAAGTTAAACTCGAACCTCCTCCTGGTTATGAAGCGGATATCAGTGCCTTTCTCGCCTGGGTACAATTAGAACGGGGATTATCTAAAAACACGGTAGAATCCTATGAGGCAGACCTAATCCAGTGCTCCTGCTTTTTGCAGAGCAAAGGTTCGCCCAGTTGGGCGGAAGTATCCTTGGAACATATTTCAACTTGGGTGTCTTCGCTCACCATCGAAGGATATGCTGTCGCCAGTCTTTCTCGCAAATTGTCTGCTCTGCGCATGCTCGTTCGGTTTTTGATTGGTGAAGGCAGGTTGCAAAATGATTTTACTGAACTGATCACTAATCCAAAAAAGGGCAGGTTTTTACCCGATGCCCTGAGCATAGAGGAAATGGAAAAATTTCTTATGGCTCCAGATCTCAATACACCGATGGGGAAAAGGGATCGTGCCATTTTTGAAATGATGTATGGAAGCGGGTTGCGGGTGTCTGAAGTGTCCACAGTGTTGGTCAATTCGGTTCATCTGGAAGAAGGGTTTGCCCGAATCTTTGGCAAGGGGGCGAAGGAAAGAATTGTACCGGTCGGTGGGCAGGCCATACTGGCAATACGCAACTATTTGCATGGCGGACGTCCCCATCTGGCCAAGGAGAAGTCTGGCGGGGAGTTGTTTCTGAGCAAGCGGGGGACTCCCATCTCCCGAAAAATGATTTGGGTATTGGTGAAGGAATATGCAAGGCGTGCAGGCATAGAAAAAAACCTTACCCCCCACAGCCTCAGGCATTCCTTTGCCACTCATTTACTTATGGGAGGGGCGGATGTTCGGGCGGTTCAGGAAATGCTGGGACATTCGGATGTGGGCACTACTCAGATTTATACCCATGTTGAATCTCAACGCCTGCAGGAAGAGCATGCAAACTTTCATCCGCTTGCTCAAAACCAGGAATAAATTACATTCAAACTTTCCCATTCCATAAATAAATGTTTGAAAGAAATTCTTCTCCATTGTTTCACTCAATCGACCATTCTATGATAAAACTTCATCTGATCATCTATTTGCTTATTGCCCTTTTATTTTCTGGGTGTGGAGATTCAGGAGGCTCTGGCAATCTTACAAAATCTTCCGCAACTGAATCCCCATTGGAAGATGATGTGTTTACACCGGTGTATGGAGAGAAAGACCCGATTGCTTTGGAGAAGACCAAGCCTGGAGGAACATTTACCACCTGGGGAGGGTCTTTTCCCAAGTCGCTCAATATGTTTCTCGATTACAATAGGTTCTCGGCCAATGTGATGGGCTTGCTTTATGAGCCCCTAATCTCCTTGCACAGTACTGAGAACCGCCCGATTGGAGTGCTCGCAGAAAGCTGGGAGATTGGGGAAGATGATATGACCTTCACTTTTAAAATTCGTAAGGATGCTACATGGAGCGATGGCCAACCGATTACATCTGGTGATATTCAGTTTTTTTATGATGTTATCCTCAATCCGAAAAACCTGACCTCTTTATTCCGTGTAAGTTTAAAACGATTTGAACGCCCGGTGGCAGTGGATGAAAAGACTTTACAAATCAAAGCCAAT
>Ga0181584_10003486_pt1 | contig 12032 bp, 10 predicted proteins | sample 071ome_30_FD_132462 | JGI IMG/M metagenome (GOLD analysis project Ga0181584, IMG submission 132462) | Coastal salt marsh microbial communities from the Groves Creek Marsh, Skidaway Island, Georgia - 071406AT metaG (megahit assembly) | ecosystem: Environmental > Aquatic > Marine > Intertidal... | reverse complement strand
GGGAAACTTTTTGCTTTTTTCACGCTCAGTCCTGAGCATTAACGCCATGGCATTAAACAGCCGTTAATTTTCTACTGCTCAAGCTTTTTTTTCCAAAGCCACTTCCACTGTACCTACCCAGCACCACTGGTGATTGAACACGTGGCTAACTCTTCTTTTTTTTAAAATCAGCTTCAAATGTGTCTCAGCAGTATCACTGGTATCAGCAGGAGACCTTTACCCCTCCCGTGCCTATGAATTTGGGGGTGGGTCTTCTGGTACAGCACAGGTGACAATTAGCAGGAAATTTGATGGCATCCGTGCTAATTTAATGGCTGGTGCAGCTATGGCGATGCCGCTGTAACCTGCTGTAACGCGTGATATTTGTTGGCTCTAAAGGTTCAAACATAACGCGCTCATGAAGGCGTTGGTTAGAGCAGTCGACTCATAATCGATTGGTCGTAGGTTCAAGTCCTACTGGGCCCACCACTTCACAGCGTTCGTATTGAGCCGGTAGGTCTATTCCAGCCCTCGCGCAGAGCGCTTGGGCGTTCGCTGGCTCGACTGACCGCCCACGAAGTTGAAATCGGTATGGTTCCGATACCGATCCCCGGCTGTAGTTGCCACACCTATACTCAGACCTATAATGTCAGTCTTTTAGTGAGCCGATTTTCCTCGCTTATAGCAGGGCATAGCTCTGCGCCCCTGAACCGATATCAGGATCCTCCATTATGCGTTTATGGACCTACCTCCGGCCTTTTGGATATCGCGGGCACGACTGCGTAGTCGAGGTGACGCTGACGTTTACAGAGACTATATCTCGCTTATTTGTCGACAATGAACTGGTGGATCAGCAGTCGCTGGCTTACTCGGCAGGTGCCACCACCTTCGTGCATGTCCTGCCCAGCACATCTGCCGAAACGGCGTGGGTTAAGTCGGGTTATTACAACTGGTGGAATATCGGCATAGCAGTTATTGAGGGCACTAGCACCATCTACGAGAGTCACCCTGGTCGAGACGTGCACTATGGTGAGGCCTTGGCCAAAAAAATGTTTGGCCTTGATGCCGATTCTAGCGAGAGTGCCGCCGCAAAAATGCGCTCTATGGCTGAGATCAACCAAAACAAATGGCAGCGCAACAAATATTCGGTGTACGCAGATTTGGCTCTCGGGGCCCTGTTTTTTCTGGTAGGCAAGTTCACCGAGGATCTCGCTCTGGCCGCGATCGTGGGTGCTGGGGCCGGCCTGGGACTCGTGGTGGCACAGCGATTTGTGAAAGTGGACCTGCTCGGCGGCTTCGCCGTTTTTGGCACGATCATGTTATTGATCTCTGCCGGGTTTTCACTCGCGCTTCAAGATGACTATTGGGTTCAAATGAAGAGCACCGTTCTCGGACTCTTTACCGCCAGCCTGTTCATGGCTGATGGCTTGCTGCGTAAAGGCGCGTATTTTGGGGCGCGCATCGAGCGTTACATGCCGCTGCCCTTGCATCACGATCGTATTGCATTGGGAATGAGTGTGCTCGGCATTGTCATGGCCAGTGCTAACTACCTGGTAGCAAGGGCTTTTTCTGAAGATTTTTGGCTCACCTGGACAACATTTTTAGACATACCCCTGTCGATTGCACTTTTTTATGCCATTGTTTACTGGGCACGCAAAAAACCGACTGATAGCCAGTCCTGATCAAACATTGGCAGGTGTCTTTATTAGCGGATGACGCATCGACTCCGGCATGTGACTGAAATGCCGTCTGGGTCTCTGAACGGCCCTGTCACTCGCCCTGGCCCTTTTTATCTTGTACACGAGTAAAACCGTCTCGTCAGATACTACCGGCTTGTTGGAGCGCGAAAATAGCCGAACGGAAATGAAGAAACCGCGCACGACGCTGATCCATTTCAGCCATGAGGACATAAATGTAACCATATCGAGCGGTAAATCGCTCTCAGATAATGCCACAACTGCGTGGCTTGATCCCCATCTTATGATGAGAAAATAATGTTGCTAACCGCTTCCAATAAAACATTCGGCTTCGGCACCCAGATTCGCAAATCTCCGTTTTTTGATGCCACTGTCCGCTGGGGAGCGACTGATTTTTCTGTTTATAACCATATGTACATACCACGCTCTTTCGGCGACCCGGAGCAAAACTTCTGGAACTTGGTCAATGACGCCATTTTGTGCGACGTCGCCGTGGAGCGACAGGTGGAAATCACTGGCCCGGATGCAGCGCAGTTCGTGCAATTACTGACACCGCGAAATCTGTCGGAATGTGCCGTAGGGCAATGCAAATACGTACTCATCACCAATGCCTCTGGTGGAATCATCAACGACCCGGTGTTACTGCGTTTGGCAGAGGATCGATTTTGGCTCTCCCTCGCCGACAGTGACGTCCTACTTTGGGCGCAAGGTGTAGCGATCCATGCCGGACTGGATGTCACGATTAGCGAGCCCGATGTCTCGCCCTTGCAGCTGCAAGGTCCAAAGAGCGGGGACATTATGGAGGCACTGTTTGGACAAGATATCCGGAACTTAAAATACTACTGGCTGGGTCACTTCGAGCTCGACGGCATTCCCCTCGTCATCTCCCGGACTGGCTGGTCGAGCGAACTGGGCTATGAGATCTATCTGCTCGATAGCGCACACGGCGACACACTGTGGGAAAAACTGATGGCGGTTGGAGAGCCCTTGGGACTGAAACCGGGTCACACCTCGTCCATCCGACGGATTGAAGGCGGCATGCTGTCTTATCACGCCGATATGGACGCCCAGACGAATCCTTATGAACTGGGCCTAGACCGTTTAGTAGATCTTGAGATGTCGGCCGACTATATCGGCAAAGCGTCGCTCAGCGTCATCAAGCAAACGGGCATAACGCGATCTCAGGTAGGCCTTATTATCGAAGGAGCGCCGTTGCCCGGACCCAATACCGAGTTCTGGCCTGTATCAGTAAGTGGCGAAGGGGTTGGCAAAGTCACTTCGGCTGTGTACTCGCCCCGATTAAAGCTGAATATCGGGCTGGCTATGATATCCATCGACAGCGCCAACATCGGTACTCGCTGCGCGGTAGATATGCCTAGCGAACAGCGTATGGCGACCATTGCACCAAAGCCTTTCTATGATCCGAAAAAGCGTATTGCCGCTGAATGAATGACATAGTAGTGATCTTGGACCTCGGCTATTAATGCCGATCGCCTCCGAAAGAGCGATTCAACACCCCCCAACTGACAGTTTTAATGAGAGAGGAAAACACACCATGCCAAGAGTCAATCTTAACCAGAGCTCATCAATCGTAACCGGAGGTGCCTCCGGTATCGGTGAAGCGACCGCGCGCCAACTGGCGGAGGCAGGCTCTAAGGTGGTCGTGGCTGACCTTAACCAAGAGCGTGGCCAGCAGATCGCCGATGAGATCGGTGGTGTGTTCGTTAGGTGCGACGTCACCAAAACCGAAGACGCCGACGCCGTGGTCGCCGCCGCCTGCGCGCTCGGACCGCTTCGAGTGTGTGTGAATTCCGCCGGCCTCGGCCTGCCCGCACGCACCATCGATCGCAACAATGAGCCGATGGATATCAAGGGTTTTGATTTCGTTATTCAGGTCAATTTGGTGGGCACGTTTAACATGCTGAGCCGTGCGGCTGCGGCCATGGCGAAGACCGAACCCATGGATGCCGACGGTGCCCGCGGGGTTATCGTCAACATGGCGTCTGCAGCCGCCTTTGATGGCCAGATTGGCCAGGCGGCCTATTCCGCCTCGAAAGGCGGTGTGGTCGGGATGACCTTGCCGATCGCCCGTGACCTGAGCTCTGTCGGGATTCGCGTTAATACGGTGGCTCCCGGATTGATCGATACGCCAATCTACGGCCAAGGTGAACAGGCAGAGGCATTCAAGGCCAAGCTGGGTGCCTCGGTGCTGTTTCCCAAGCGCCTAGGGGTTGCCGAAGAGCTGGCCTTTACGGTGATGGAGTGCATCACCAATCCCTACATGAATGCCGAGGTCATTCGCATGGATGGCGGCATTCGGATGCCACCTAGATAGGCATGGTCAGAGTGAGCGGCTCTTTGTCACTCGACGCCGTTGCCGCCGGCTGCCCGGTTCCACTTTAGCGGCATCTAGCTCGATGAGGGCATTTGTGGCGTTGTTGGCGCCGATAAGTCGAGAGATGCCGGAGGCTTTTTTCATACCTTTCAGTCACATACGGCTGACTAACCCCTATAAGACGGCAACGCTGTACGACGGGGCTCGTAGTGGAGGCACCGCAAGTATCCCAAACAAAATCGGGCGAGGAGGTTTATTTATCCCTAACCAAGGAGTAGGTTATGCAGATAAATTATAACCATAGGTCTAAAAATTATGAAAACAACCGCCGCCCCGTACGTCCTTAGTGTCCTCCTGTTACTGCTGCCATGGCTTGCAATAGCCGACTCCACTCCCCTCAAGCCCTTTGTTCTAGCCGAGCGGTCTCAACAAGGGTTCGAACAAGCCGTGGCGCTTACGCGGCAGAAACTCACGGCGGCGCCATTCACAGTGGTTGGTGACTTTTCGCCCTACGACAATACCCACGTTTTCGTGCTGACCAACGAGGAGCTACAGACTGCAGCTCAGCAAACCGAGTACGGGCAGTTTGGTGCCGTAGCGCGGGTGGCGGTGACACAAACCGATGAGGACGTGCAAATCAGTTTTGTAAACCCGAACTACATCGCGAATGCCTACCGTTTAGAAGAAAATTTGCAAGGTGTTCGCGAGGCACTGGAGGCGGCTCTCGGAACCCTCGAGGACTTCGGCTCCAAACGCGGGCTCAAACCCAAAAAATTGCGCAAATATCACTACACCATTGGGATGGAATACTTTGATGATCCCTATGAGCTGGGAAGCTTTGAGAGCCACGAATCGGCCCTGTCAGCGGTAGCCGGTGGACTAGCGGACAATGCTATCGGGTTAGCCGAGGTTTACCGACTGAACGTGGGTGACGCGACCCTCTTTGGCGTGTCAATGAAAGGACTCGAAGAAAACGACAAGTACTACGACGATGCGTTCCAAATGTCGATCGTTGACTTTAAAGAACTCAAATCGGCGGCGTATTTGCCCTATGAAATTTTGGTGGTGGACAACCGCGTCGTCGCACAGCACATGCGATTTCGCATGGCCGTTCACTTTCCCGATCTGAGCATGATGGGCAAGCACAGCTTTATGACGCTAATGCCCAGTCCAAAGGCGATTGAGCAGGCGCTTAAGACCGTCGTTAGCCCCAATTAATTAACGAATCCTCACTCGGCTGTATTCAAGCTTACAGTTTGAACTGTGCAACGGCGGCATTCCTGACTACTTGCTGTAGATAATTAGTACCTACTAGTCAAGATTTGAAGGCTGCCGCCCATGCTCCTTGAGCATACATCCATGAAACAGTTAACTAAGCTTTATCCGTAAAGAGAAAAACCTACTTCGACAATTTTTCTTATTCTTTCTTCCTGAATAGAAAGCGATTGTCTATCTTTATGCCTGTAATCTTTGGCTTTAACCGACTCATCAGGCACCCTATTCCAAATTTTTTCAGAGGGCAGTTGGGTTTTTTTGCGGTCCACATGAAAAGCAATTATTGACTCAAAAAACTGTAAAGAAAAAATTCGCTCATCCGTTTGTCGAGGCTGAAATCCTCCGAAACGAGAGTTAACCTTGTGTACGCATTGAATAGCGTAGTTAACAAAACTCATCTTCCTGTCACCAAAACTATCCATGTAAGAGGTGTGGGTGTCTTCGACAACAAGAACGCCTCCATCACTGATACTGCCAAGAAGCGACTCAACGGTAACTATTTGTTGCAAATAAGCATGTCCGCCATCATCCAGAACAATGTCGATCTTGCCCACTATACTCAGAAATTCATCCCAGAAGGATGGATCTTGCTGCGACCCAATATAGATCTCAAAGCCAAACTCCTCCCATTTTTTTGCTCCAGGATTAAGGTCTATCCCTATAATTCTGGCTTGTGGGCCGAAAAACTCTCGCCACATGAATAGGGAGCCACCATTGAGTACACCTATCTCTACGAATGTGATGGTTTGACCACAGTATTTTTTTAGAAGCGTATCGTAAATATGAAAATATGTCGTATGTTTAAACGATGGCTCAGGACTGTGCAGATAGCATTCGAACGATTTCGAATCTTCGATTGAGTATGTGTCTTCTTTGCAGTCAATCATCGATCACCTCACAAATTAAAACCAGCGTAACCGGCAGCAAAGATAAGCGTCTCTATTAAAAGACAAGCCGCTCTGTTAGGTACAAACCGCCGGTCTCACCAGAGTTCCTTCGAATGGAATATCACAAGCTTTAAACTATAGACCCTACTCTCATATCGCTCTAATTGGCTTGCCCGACCCACTCCAGAGCAACGCACACAGCTTCAGTAAATTAGGTATTTGAAAATCCAAATCATGGGGTTTTTCGTATAGCTTCCACTCAATCCCCAAAGTAACTCATAGAGGAGGTTCACCATGCTCCGTTCAGCCATCTTCAGTCTAGCTTTTTTCCTTTCCACCAACGTGAGTGCCGCCTGCGGTAATAAGATCCTTAACGGCGACTTTGCCGTCGAGATCATGTTTGGCGATGAGTACCTAGGGGTGGTTACTGCTATAGCCACATTCAACGGCGATGGGAAAGTTGCCATTAAGGGGCTTAGAGCGTGGAGCGAAGTTGAGTCGATAAATGGCCCAAGAACATTATTCAAGGGCTATGGGTATGGCACTTATTTTGTTGATACGAAATGCGCCGCTAATATCGACTTTGGTGTAAGGCAGGTAGGCACCGACATCAAACTTGCCCAAGTGCAGAACAAGGTGGTCGTCAGTGGATCGCCCGAGGATCCTTTCATTACGGGTTCTCTCCTACTTGAGAACGTTTACGAAGATGACATCGACTATGGCACCTTTGATGAGGCGAGAATTACTTTTCGCAAAATACGGTTTTAGCCACTTTTCTGAACTCCACTCTGCTCAGAGCAATGTGCATAGCCGGAGTGCAGCAGCTTTCTTTGCCGGCAGCTACGGAGAAAACAGGCCACCCGCTAGAGCGACCGATCAGACGCACAGACAGTTATCCATTGCTAGTTGAGGACGTTGTAACCCCGTCCACGCAAGCAATTTTTCACGATCTGATCTTTTTGTTCAGCCGCATTGGCGCTGGCGTCACGCCGCTCTCGACTGTTACGCCCGGCGGCCACAATGACGCCTGCTCCGGCACCTTTTTTTGCCGCCTTCGACCCCGAGCCGCCGCTGATAGCCCCCGCAGCAGCGCCTACTGCAGCTCCCTTGACTGCAGTACCCGCCACGCTCTCTCGCTGAGGCGCATCGGGCTGATTTTGCACGGCCAATCCCTCACACTGCTGCAAGTCTGTCTGGTATTGGGTGTAATCCTCAATCTGCGACATATCGACGACCACGTTAGCAAGGGCGCTAGTGGCCATCGCTACGCCAAAGATCAAGGTGGGCAAAAAATTTCGCGTCAACATGGGGATCTCCTCTGCGCCGTAGTGGGCTAAATCAACTGCCAAGTGTAGACGGTTTTTTTCGCCACCCGGCGTCTAGACGGGTATCAATACGTGACACCTAAAATCTGTCCAACGTGATCTAAAACTTGCACCCTGTCGAGCTAGCTTTCATCATGGAGGCCTCCAAGCGAGGGCTAAGTATGACGGACCGGTCTTCCGATGAACCCAAGAGTGAGCCGTCCCGATGGCGCGGGCGCACAGAGGTGCTACTGCTAGTACTGGGGGGCTTAATCCTGCTTATTCCCACGGTCGCTATTTTGCTGACAGCCGGTGGCTGAGCGGAGAGCTTTTTGCGGCTCGACTAGATCGGCTGGCAGATGCGGCAGGTGTATATCCGTCGTGAGTTTGCCGTCGAACGCGTGATTTTTGTATCGCAGACTCGACAGCGCCGGTTCGCTCTGCCAAACACAAAAAAACGCGCCTTGCCGTAAGGTTCTCCCGCCTTTCGCAGGGTTCTGTACTGCCGTTCAGGTATGGTGACGCCCTCAAGCGCATAGCTACGCTGACTAATCGCTAAGGTCGCCCGGGCAAGCTTGCCGATTTGTCCTTTACTGAGATCCCGTGCCTTGAGAGCCGGGTGAATCCCCGCGACAAATAAGATTTCACTGCGCAGGTAATTTCCCAGTCCAGCGAGAAAAGCCTGATCGAGATACACCGAATTAAGCGCTCTTCCAGAAAAGGACTTGCTTTGTAAGCGCTCGGCTACGACCTGCCAGGTTAAATGAGGGTTAAGAATATCGGGGCCAATACGCTTCAAAAAAGGATGTTCGTCAATATCCGCTGTGTTCCAAACGCTAATATCGGAAGCGCTATAAAGCAGCGCACTGTGCTCCTCGGTGTGGATCGCCAGTCGAAGCTGACGATTAGTTGTGGGCAGCTTGTCGCGTTTCACTACCCGCCAAATGCCATAGAGCTGATTGTGCGAATAAATGGTCGATCCAACATCAAAATGGGTTAGCAGCGCTTTGCCACGGGTCTCCAGGGCAATAACCTTGCTACCGGTTAATGCTTTGGAAAAGCGCTTTAGTGGCTTTAACCCAAACTCAATTTTCTCGACGGTTCTATTTTCTAATACCGCCTCAATTTTGTCAGCAGCACGACGTATTTCAGGGCCCTCAGGCATCTTTAACAACCCTCATTTTCACGACGTGTATTCCACCTATTGGTTCGTCATCAGTGCATTCCGCCAGAGGGTCCGTTAGATCCTCAATGACGCTAAGCGATCCCTCGGCACAAGACGTTCCATCGGCGCTAGCGATGTGTCACCAAAAGCACATTCTGGTGAGTGCCGCTTTTCACATAATAGGGAAATCTATTCTTTTGGAAAATCCGCCATGCGAATGGCACTCCAAGGTATCGTTAGTAGTTTCTGCTACAGATTACTGCTCTGCGTTTTAGTGTACTGCTCAAGCTCTGCCCATGCCGAAAATAGCGATTGGTCTAGCCAGGGAATAATCTACCTACTTGGCCCCACTCTCGATGGCACCAGTGGTATTGGACCTTTTGATACAGAAGTGGACATGGACGCGGGTGATGTTTTCGATGCGCTCGATGGTGCGTTGCTTGGCATGTATCGCGGGCAAAACAACCGCTGGGGTGTCGCACTCGACGTAGTTCATATGGACCTTAAGGGCAATGCCACAGGGGATCGGGGCGCCCTTTCGGGCACGGTAAGCGTTAGGCAGTCATCGGTGATCACGTCGGGGTATTACCGCGTCGCGGCTTTGGCGTTGGATCCGATCTGGTCATGGTGTTCAGCGTCAGCTTTGCCTATGGCTTCAACGACTGGTCCAGTATCACTTTGGGTGGCCGTTACCTCGACTTTGACTATGAAGACGGGCAGGGAGCGGATCGCTTCAAGTTTGACATGAAACAGTACGGGCCGGCTGTGGGCTTTCGCTTCGATTTCTGAGTCTGGATGCTGGGCCCAGACCTAGCGAGAGCAGCACATTCCTCGCTTCGGCACTGACCAAACATCCCTAGAGATAATGCCCGTAGGCCCGATACCCCTTCGGATTAAAGGGATTTATGGCACTTATACCGGGAGTTGCGGGGTACACCCTACAGTCCGGTCGATAAATGGTTTACACTTCGCGCCGCTGGGCGGTAGTGACCTCATCAGCTGACGATTATTCTCGATTTCTGAAACATCCGCGACCGCGGTGCATAGATAGCGCCGTCAACCCTGTTTCATCGGCCCCGCCAGGTCCTCCAGGGGTAATTAGCGGTAACCAAATGCGTGGCATTAACCACCCTAAAAATCGAGAAAGCGCGCCCTATCGGGCCTGAAACAACGCAAATGCATTCGAACTGAAGCCATTAGGAAGGTTAATGAACGACAAACTGACACTGAACAAACTTGAAAAACTGCTCGAAATGGAGACCCAGATTCGAGCTGAGTATCAACCCCAGCTTGAGGAAAAAGAAGCCACCATCTCACTGCTGACCAGCGATAAGGCCGCACTTGAAGGTAAAGTCGCTGAATTGGAAAAGACCATTGCCACGCAGCTCGCGACTATTACCGAGCTCTCCGGCAAATCCAAAGACAACCAATCACTTGAGCAGCGCAATCGCGAGCTGCACAATCGTTCGGAAAATATGAAAGAAGAAGTCGCTTCGGTAAAGACTCGTATCAAAGCACTTCAAAAAGATCTGGCCAGCGAGCGCGCCGAGTTGGCTGAGCTCAAAAAATATGACCCGCAACGCCTCCGCAAAAATCTGGATGCCTCCAAGAAAAAGCTCGCAGATAAAACCAAAGCCGCTGACAAGCTTCAGAAGTCGTTGAATCAGGTGCGGTCTGAAAATACGGAGCTGGAGCAGAAAGTGAAAGACCTCGAAGCAAAGCTAGAGGCTCTTGAAACTGAGCAGTCTGACGAGGGACAGCAGGCCGCTGCTTAAGCCTCAAGCTCCCGATGGTGATTGACGCTTTAAATCTGCACCATCTTTGGTAGGGTTAGCGCTACAAATAAAGAGAGCCATCGTATTTCGTATGGCCTCTCGCCAATTAGCTTGAGACCCGCTTCGATGGCCCTTTGAAGCACCTGCGTCTTGTAGCTTCAGGGGGGACAATGTCGCAACAAGCCGTTACCAACGTGGAATCCTCGGGATTCTATGCCGGCTACAACCGCTGGATTGCGGTTTCGGTCAAGCTCATCATCATGCTCCTGGTGCTCTGGGCATCAATTGCCGCCGATGCCGCCGATATCCTGCTCGGCATTCAAAGCGCTACTATCGACCTTTTCGGCGTCTGGTATATCGGTGCCACCGCGGTGTTTATGAGTACGAGCGTACTGCTGGCACTGATTCCTGCGACCGGCAAACAGCGGCTCGGAGCCGCGGATGTCGCCCCGGAATTTGGCCGTTTCGCCTGGTTTTCCATGATGTTTGGCGCCGGCATTGGAGTCGGCATGTTGACCTACTCAACCGCCGAACCCCTGTATCATTTTGGCAACAACCCCGACGTCATTATGGGTCACGCTGGGGCCCTTACGCCCGAAAATGTCCGCTATGCCTACAAGTGGACGTTGCTCCACTATGGGCTCACTCCTTGGGCATGCTACGCCGTTGTGGGGCTCTCCTTGGCCTATTTTTCTTACCGCAAGGGACTGCCTCTCACTATTCGCTCGCCTTTTAGCGCCCTGCTGGGTCATCGACTCGGCACTGTAGCCGGAGGACTCGTTGATACCGCGGCGATTCTGGCTACGGTCATCGGTATCGCAGTCACCATTGGCTACGGCGTCTCGCAACTCGCCTACGGTTTTCATCAAATTGCTGACTGGGATTGGCTGTTAGACGAGGGGCAACCCAGCATCATGGCGCTTAGTGCAGCGGTGTTTATCATCGTCTTTGCGTCTATGCTCTCTGCGCTCTCGGGCATTGGCCGCGGTATCAAGTGGCTTTCAAACCTCAATATGGTGCTGTCGTGGCTGCTATTACTGGTGTTTGTCATCTTCGGCGCAACCTTGTTTGCCGGGGAGGCGTTCATCTTTGGCATAGTCGACTATGTCAAAGCACTACCCGAGATGTCGCTCACCGTCTGGTCGCCCGATGGCTCCGAGGAATCTGCCGCCTTAAGCAGCTGGCAGGCGAGCTGGACGATTTTTTATTGGGCGTGGTGGATAGCGTTTACGCCCTTCGTTGGACTGTTTCTGGCGCGGGTTTCCCGGGGCAGAACTATCCGAGAATATGTTGTCGGCGCGATGGTCCTACCCTCGGCGATGTGCTTTGCCTGGTTCTGCATTCTCGGGGGTACCGCTCTGGATCTTGAGCTATCCGGTATGGCGGGCGGCAGTATTTTGAACGCGGATTTGTCCGCACAGCTATTTGCCACCCTTGATGTGCTGTTCAGTGCACCCTGGGTATTCCCCATGGCCTGCCTCTGCGTCATTCTTTTGCTCACCTACCTTATTACCTCGGCAGACTCCGCGGTGCTCGTTATCAACACGATTGTTTCCGGAGGCACCGAGGACGATCATGATGCGCGCCATATCGTCTTGTGGAGCGCGCTTCTCGG
>Ga0181584_10003485_pt1 | contig 12032 bp, 19 predicted proteins | sample 071ome_30_FD_132462 | JGI IMG/M metagenome (GOLD analysis project Ga0181584, IMG submission 132462) | Coastal salt marsh microbial communities from the Groves Creek Marsh, Skidaway Island, Georgia - 071406AT metaG (megahit assembly) | ecosystem: Environmental > Aquatic > Marine > Intertidal... | reverse complement strand
AGTTTGGTTCATACATGCACGAAGTGTTTGAGGCTGCAGTTAATCACAAGCTAAGTGATTACACATTAGCTAAAAGCAAGCTTGACGATGACGTAGTCATCGAACTCAACGAAGTTGAGGAAAGTTACGCAGTAACTTTATTCAATAGATTCCTTGGAATCATTGACCACAACGCAGAGTATCTTACAGAGCATGTAGTTAAGGCACCAGTTGCTGGTATCTTGTACGAAGGTTCTGCTGACCTTATTGAGCTACACAGTGATGACAGCTTCACAGTGATTGACTATAAGAACTACAGCAAGCTTACAGAGCAAGACATACAAGCTCACCTCAACCAATGCCGAATCTACGCAGCAGCTTATGCTAGACAGACTGGCAAGAGAGTAAGGGAAATCAAGGTTCACTACCCAATGCAAGACCTTACAGAAAGTGAAACATACAGTGGCTAACAAGGAGGAGAAAATGGCTTTAGGCAAAACCAAGTTTCATGCTGATTCTAATAATGAAATGATTACGATTAATTTAACACACTTCAGTAAGTCAGACTTTATCAGGTGGAGACCAGAGAAATACAAAGGTACTGAGTTTTCTAACTGGAATGTTAAGTCCAGATGGCCTACTTGGAAGCCTGCTGGTCTTTACTTAGGCTTTGGCAATGAGTACATGGACTGGAGATTTAGAGGTGTTAACAAAGCAGAAAGAATTTACAAAGATATGGTTACAGAGAAGAACTGGAACTTTAGACACGAACTAACAATAGAGTGTAACGAAGACGATGTTTATATAGTCAATACTAAAGATGATTTACCTAACCCTAACTTTGAGCATGGTCGTAAGACAGAACAACTTGCTAAGTTGTCTAGTGTTGTTGAGAAAGACTTTAGAAAGAAGATAGGCAAGCCTGACGTTAGCAAAGACCGACTTACTAAAGAAGAAAGAGATGCTCTTATAGATAAAATTAAGATGGTTGGTGCTCTTGAACATTACAAAGACTATCATGCATGGGATTACATACAAGAGAACTACAAAGCTATGTATATTACTCAAAACTTCTTCGATAACTATTCTGATGTGTATGACCTACACATGAGACAAGTTATTGTATTTGATACCAGCATCATTGTTGAGAAAGAAACATATGGTGAGTTGTTCAACTACAGAGAATATATAGACGATAAGTCTATTGACTTTGATTGGAACTCAGCTTACATTAGCTTGTACAACGACTTCTACAAACAGATTATGAGTAACGATACAATTGAAGAGTATTGGGACTTACTGGATGATGAAGTTGAGTTTAGTATGGTGCATGTTCACCAATCAGTACTAAACAAAATAATAAAAGAAAGAGTACGTGTTGAAGATGAAGCACGTGCATTAACAGAAAGGATAAACTCATGGAAGAGTTAATCGGAGTTGCACTATTCAGTGCATTAGTAATACACGCACTAACAGGAAAGAATGGGATGGTAAACCATTTCTTTCCAGGTTGGAGCAAAGCCATTGGAATGACAGAGGAGGAACCTGTTTATGAAGGTACAGTACTTTGTATGAGATGTGAATGGTTTGACCACAAAAGTACATTTAGATGTGCTGACTGTGGTTATAAATGGACATCTGTTATTCCAGTAGAAGAAGATACTGATTGGGCTGATGAGTGGATAGAAGCTACATCAGGAATCGACTGGGACGAAGAGTTTAAGAAAGGAGGTGAAACAATATGAAGTGGGGAGACTTTTCCACACTATATAGCAAGCTAGCAATAGCTAAAGCAGCTGAGTATGACCTTGGCTTGCATGATACTGGGCAACTTATCCATGATTACTGGATATTAGCTCAGAAGATTGCAGAGAAACAGCTTGACTTTACTAATCCATTCTTAGTGGATTATACAAGAGAAAAAGCTGAATCTCACCAACCAATGTTGGTGTCATACAAAGAGCTTATCTTTGACGACAAAGTCAAAGACTTGTACCTGTTCTGGGAATATGACAGAGAACGATTCTTGTCATTACCTGGAGCTGAAGGAATTATCAAACACTTTCCAAGAGTAATCTCTTGGGTTGAGTGGGAGTAATAACAGAAAGGAACAATTGATATGAAATGTATCAGGAATAATCCAACACACACTGAGGAGAGATGTAGCTTTCCTCCATATATCCAGTCCAATCTGGAGAAAGGAAAAGTGTTGTGTAGGTATCACGCAATGGATGAGTTAGTGAATCATGCTCATCAAAACAAATTAACAATAGGTAAAAGATTTGTGAAGGAGCAAGTCATTAATTAAATAGAAAGGTAGGTAAACATTTTATGTTTCCTTTATACGTAGGATTATTAGGAGTAATAGGATTATTCCTTTTAATTAGAGCTCAGAAAAATGAACAGAAGAAAAATGGAAGGAGGTTCTAATGGGTGCAATATTCATAGAGGAATTTGTACTAGGTTTGCTTAACTTAAATGTTAGTGCATGGGCATTTCTTATAATGTTCCAAGGTACATGCATGTACTTAGCTAACAAGTTAGGTAAACGCATGTTCAAAGAATAATAGCTAACTCTGGGGTAGCATTCCTGTAAACCAAGTTTCAGTGGTCTAGAGGAATGTTACCCCAAACCAAAACAGTGTTAGCATGGTGAGAATTCAATTTCGGATTCTACAGTTAATAGGAAAGGAATAGAAGTAATATGACGAACCCAGTTCGTTTATCTAATAAGAGGTTTAAGGAGATTTTATCTTACTTAGACGCGAATCCTGACGCAATCAGGGAAATGCAGGGAATGAATTACGCTGATGTTCTACATGCAGTGGATGATATTCTCAGAGTAAAGGAGGCCAATAGTGGCTAATCGCAAGGGAGTCATTGACTCCGCAGCTAAAGCCTCTAATTCCTACTCATTGGATGAGTTCATGGGAGCTTATCTAAGAGGGGAGTTAGAGTTAAAGCCAGATGGTAAAGTCAAAGCTAACGCAGTTAGTGGAGGCAAAGCCAGATGGTTATACGTACCAGCTAACTTAAATGATATTCCAGAAGATATGGATATATCAGATAGTTACAAATGGTTCGACCATACAGACCGTAAAGGCAAGAAGTATCATGTCTTTGGTCTAAAAACCAGCGAGTGGAGACGTAAAGGTTACACAGGTAAGCTTGTCAGACGCTACGTTGCAGAAATTGAGAATGAATTATCTCAAAAACAGCAGGAGGGTTCAACCTTTGATGCTGAATTCGAGCAGGCAATGCTTGGATGGGAAGCAGGTGATGACAAACGTTAAGTAGATAAACTACTTGACCTTTGTATAGATATCTGTTATTCTTAATAGCAATATATCAATACATAACAGTGTTATTAGCAGAAATGCAGTAGCACAGGGAAGGAGAAAATAATATGTTTTGGACACTTAATTCCATTACAGAAGTAAAAGAACAGTTTCCAACTTTGTTCTCATTACATGATGAAACCAATATACACAGAAGAGGTAACATTACCGATGCTGATATTAACTGGGATTATCTGTATGACAGGTTGAGAAACCAGCACTTACATGAAGTTCCAGACTATAGGATTCCTTATAGTGAGAGAACTGATACAGACGTTATAGACTATGGCCTCTGGTCTGAGTCTAAAATCTATATCGTATCGCATAAGAACATACAACGTATGCTTTCTATGTGTAGTTGTATCAAAAGTCGTGCAGAAAATGAAGACCCTACTCCACTATTGGGTAGGACTGTTCATCATGAACATGACGAAGTTCATAGATTAGCTAATGCTTTTGCTAACATGAACGAAACTCGTCAGGTTCCTGCTGGCTCATGGAACAATGCAGGTGTAGTTGAGCAACCTTATTACTTGTATAAAGTAGCTGAAAGCCTTGAAAAGCAATTTCAGCAGAGGTTTCTTAGTAGTCCGTTTAATAAGAGTATTAAACATAAGTACTACAGAGAACAAGCTCAAATGGCAGCAGCGAGTAATATCTACTACATATTCACAATCATTCAAGATGAGAATGGCGTAGATAGATGTTTCTCAACGTCTTACATCATTCCTTACTTTGAAGATGGTGTGACTAAGATTAGTCACAATATATCCTATTCATTGAACGAAGAAGCTACTCCATTCTGGGGTTACTACGATACGTTCAAGTGGGACATCTTTGAACAAGTTATCTACAAGCCTAGTACTCGTAGTAGTCTCAGACAGTATAAGGAATGCAAAATATGTATGTCACATGTTAACAAAAACAATACTGTGTTTGCAATTAACATGGAGCGCAATGCAAGCAGATACTCAATCTGCTTTCTATGTGCATCTACACATACTGCTGGCTTTGACCCACATACCAATGCATTCGTAAGATTCCCTTACGGTGTCGGTAGTGAGCAAAGACCTACAAGGCAATTCCTACGTTCAATCATGATGGACGAAGATGGGGATAGAACTGGTTGGATTTACAATCAAACACTAGTTCCTTTCTGGCGTAGAATTCCTACAACTAGAAACTCATCTGCCTATCAATGGGAAGACGTGACAGCCTATCCATGTGACTTCTTAGAAGAAAACAACTATGGTCCAGCATTGGAACTTAGTCTTGAAGCTAGGAAGTATTTATCATGGGCTTCACAAGAAGATATCTTTACACCTGATGAAGGTGCATATGAATCTATTGGCCATGTCGGTAATACCTTTGACTGGTATTCATATTCTGATATGGGTGGTGAAGCAGAGTCAGTACAAGCTTGGGATATATTACAAGATGGTGGATTCCAACTATTCAATAGAGAAGAGACATTGGATATGAGTGCCGATGACCTTGAACAAGGTCTAGTACGTTCAACAGGATACACCGCACTGTATTTTGACGAAGACATTGCTACTCAAGATGATGATGGTAATAGCATATATGACCACAGCTTGTTCCTTACAATATATGATTCGAGTCAATTCTCGAATTATCTATCTGGAGCATACAATGGGTCAGCTAGACCAAGACTCAGAAGAGTGATACGAGTATCTAGAACACCTATACATGTAATTCGACATGGATTACCAGAGATGAATCTAGAGAAAAATAGTTGGGACTTTACATTCCCTGTTTGGCAGGTTAGTTCATCTACACATTCAGATGGTAGATTGATTAAGCCTGTTGGACAAATTGCTTGGACCAACACAGAGCTAATGTCTAATCAACAATCGATGACATTCTCTCGCTCTATGAGTAGTGGAAGTCCTATTACTCAAGCACATATCATAAACTCAGAGATGGGTCCATTCTATGGTATGGAGTTAGAGATTGTTGGTAGAAGAAATGAGCATCAAGATGCAAACGATATGGAAAATACACATCGTAGACTAATTGAGCTCTTTCACCCAGCATGGACTGAAGTACAACGCTCACGCGTTCAGTTAGCATACCGAGTCAAAGATAGTTCAGTTGACTCTGGTTCTGCTTGGGGTCAAGAGGTTGTTACACAACCAATGAACCTAGATGCATGGCAACAAGTACCAGATGACTTCTGGCAATTGTTGAAAGACAAATATGTTGCAATGTTCAACGAAGGTGGAGGTAGAAACTTTGGCAATGGTATTCATATACATATTGACCATGATGCATTTACTACTGGACATCTTTGGGCTTTCATTGATTACTTCATGAGACAACATGATGTATTTATAAATGATGGTCAAGTTGCATCTGAGAATACTTTGTTGTACAAAGTTGCTCAGAGACATTCAGATAGATGGGCTCACTGGCGCATGCCATATCATGAGCGTAGAAACAGAGTGCTCAGTAATACAAATGATATTATTGCAGCAACTGCTTTACGTAGACGTACTGATAGAGGTGGCGATGGTAAGTATGATGGCTTTAACTTAGTTAAAGAGAATACTATCGAGCTTAGATATTTCAACTCTACTACTGTCAAGGACAGAGTCCTAGCTAGAGTTGAGTTTGTAGATGCAGTTTACAGAATGACTAAGAACTTAGTTGCTTCTGAATTGCCATATTACAACACAACCGAGGGAGAACAAAACGGTTTTTATCGTGAGTTCTTCAACGATTTGACAGTTAGCTACTGGGATGATAAGCTATGGTTCTATATATTATCAACAGAAGGTAATAGAAACAGATACCAAAACCTTATCAAACTTGGTAGAGAAACAAACAGCTACGACCTAACTAGGTTGTTTGCTGATACAACAGAGCGTGGAGTGGTCGTTGACCATCTTGACACTCTGGAATTAATAACAGAAGAAGGAGGTACACACTAATGTGTATAATCGCAAGCATCCCTAAGGGTGCAACAATAGACAATGCAACACTTGAAACTATGTGGAAACATAATAGTGATGGTGGTGGCATTAGTTGGATTGATGATAAAGGTAAGATTCGAGTCTTTAAGACTATGAAACTTAAACCATTTATTAGTAAGTTCAACGAAGTAATTGACAAATATGGTGATGATGCTGACTTACTTGTTCACATGAGGATAGCAACTCATGGTTCAGTATGTATGGATAATAATCATCCGTTCAATGTAGATACTCAAACAGTATTTGCACACAACGGTATATTGCCACATCAGTTTCATCCACCTGCAAAGCGTGACATAAGTGACACTCGTTACTTTAATGAAACGTTCTTGCAGTACCAGAAACTAACTGCACTTGATGACAGTAGGTACATCGACCACTTGGGTAATGTGATTGGTAGCTATAACAAGCTAGTCATTCTCACAGCTAATCCTAAGTTGCGTAGAGATTCCTACATTATCAACGAGGCTAGTGGTGAGTGGTCAGATGGCGTTTGGTATTCAAACGATTCATACTTGGAGTATTCAGCCAAGATGAAGTGGGGTACTAAGTCCTACGTCAATAAACTAACAGAACCAGCTAAGTCTAAGCCAGTCATTCGTGACCAAGGTAAGTCCTGTACAATCGGTGACGAACCAGGGGCAACGATTCAGCTATTCGATGTAGAAGTATGTGACCAGTGGGGTCTTATTCCACAGGATGCATGGGAAAACGAAGAATGTGCTGACAACATTGTGGATATGATGATGACCTATGGTTATGATTCTCCACAAGACATGATGGAAGACTTCCAATGGCATGTACGTGACAATAAGATTAAATGTCAGAAGTGCAATGCTGAGATGGACGTCAACCAATACTGGCCAGATTGTGGAGCCGAATGTGTAAATTATACAGACGGCGAGCATTTGGAAGCAATTGATATTGAGGTCGATGACCCTAAATATTATATTCCAGAAAGTGCAGATGACATCAGTGAAGACTGGTTCTTAACTGAAAGTGTTGAGGATGAAGAAGACATCACAGCACAAGAAGCACTAATTATAGAACAACAGAAGTTGTTCGGAAAGGACTAAGACAGTGGCTACACTAAAGCCGAAAGGCAACAGAGTACGTGTTGATGCGCCAGAGCGTGATATCTTTAGCAGAGAACAACGCTCAGGCACTGAACAATTAGCAGGTAGGTCTATGGTTTATGGGCTTAATGGTAATTTATATGCTCCTATTGATAGCATATCTATTGAACCAGATGAGCTCAGACCATTGCGAGAGCAATTGGTACGCTATGGCCTACCAGTTGGTTGGGAGTCAGAACTAGAAGTTGAAGCTGGGTCTGTGATTCACTCATTGAATAGAAGTGACCAAGACTTAGAGTTCAACATTGTTGTGGCGAAAGCTAACAGAAACATTCGCAACTATCTAAGAAACCAATCTACTACTAAAGGTTGGGAACAATTTAGATACAAGCCTATGTGTACTGTTAAGACTGATGGTTCACTTAATAATGGTGGCCGTGAGTTTGTGTTCGCACCTATGACACCTGATTTTGCTAGAGAATCAAACGCTTATAGTGTGTTCGAAGCAACATTCAGTAGATACCTATGGCAAGGCCATTATGGTGAAAATACTGGTGGTCATATGCATATACCACTTGGTGCATTCAGCGACCAACAACTTGTTCTATTCTACAAGTTGATTGAGCATTTTGCTGATGCAAGGTTATATGTTCAAGGACATCATAGCCCAGAAAGAGCTGCAAGGTTCATTCAATTGATTGGACAACGCAAGCTTGGTGGTTGGGCTAGATGGTACAGACTACCTAGTGTTGAAACACTATTTAGTGACATATCACGTGATAACAGACGTGGACTTAATACAAGTAGAAACTACATTGTAATGAGAACACGTCACAATACTATTGAGCTTAGGTTCCCTAAAGGTACTTATAACTCAGAGCGTGCAATTATGCGTACTAGCTTCCTCAATGCTATGTATAACTATACATACATGATTGAGCAGTTAGCATATACTGACGTTACTAAAGTATTGGACATCTTTGATGTTGACAAATTTGTACAGTTTGTTAATGAGCAAAATAGATGGCCAGAACTTAAGAGATACTTGCGTAGAAATTACAATGGTATCGGTTGTGTCACTAGAAAAGATAGAAGAAAAACAATGTTGGAAGAAGTTGATGCTTACAAAGCGTTGTTTGTAGATTCTATCGCACACGCAGAAGGGAGAGTCTAAAATGGTTAGACACGGAGACCCAGGCGTTCCAGCCTGGCTAATCGACTCAGAAGAACCTGCACCTATCGAAAGAGATAGAGAGGTTAGTTTTGAGACAAGTGTAACCGAAACTCAAATGGTTACATATAATGTAACTCATACTATCACAGTCGGAACCTTAATTGATGATGGTTATCTCAATGAAGGTGACGAACTTGACCAAGATACTATACGTGATGCTATCTCAGAATTCATTTCGGATGGTATGGTTGACCAATATGATGATGATGACCCATATTATGGTGACTCAGAATATTATGATTCAGATTGGAACATGACAGATTGGGGTAATTAAATGGAGTTATTAACAGTTACAATGGGTGGCTTCTTAGTAACCTTACTTGTAACTGCAATACTCATATCGATGGTAGAGTATCCAGACTTATACAAAGCATTGTTTTATGTGCTTATGTTGCCTGTGGTACTTCTATACATACTCTTTAGATATCTAAGGAGAATCTACTCGTAGAACTGAATACTCTATAGGTAGTTAGGGCGTTCTTCGGAACGCCTTATAGTATCTATAGGCCTTAAATAGATTGTTAGAAAGCTAGTATAAACTTGCTTTTTGGTACTGCAATAGGTGAATTATGCCTAAATCAAGTTTGACCGCCGCCCTATAGGGCTTGGTTTCGCAAGGGTAACAGGAGAATTGTGTCTTTTCCTAGTTTTCCACACTATATATAGTGGTATGTGTCCTTTATCCCCAGATGTTGTGTTTTGGTCATCAGGGCATCTTACCCTGTGGGGTTTCCTTCGCCACTACGACAATATTGGCTAGTAATAAAGGTTTTTTGCCGTTTTTGTCGTTTCGCTGTCTGGAGTTCAGGTTCAGGTTTTTTTTCAGTCTGGCTTGACATAAACTATATCTGGTAGTATAGTTCTTAATAGTATTAGTAATAGGAGGAATTATGTCCGTAGGAATAGTTTTATTAGCCATCTCTGTTGGTTATATTATCAAAGAGTGGTTTGAGCAACCACCAACAATGTATTATGATATCTGGGAAGATGAAATTTATTACAAATAACTAATTCACTATATATTGTGTAGGAGGTCTGGGTTAATTTAAGCCCAGACTTTCTTTTATCCAGATAGATATACCCACTACATCTTGTGAACCAGAGGAACTCTTAACCATTTCTTCCCACTCATAAAAATCTTCTGCTGGAACTTTAAACTTATAACGACCAACTGCAATAGAAACTTCTGTTTCATCCAATATTTCTGCCGATTCTGTCGCGCTGCCGTGTTCCTCTTCAAAAATGGTAGTGTTTTCTAAACTTTTTAATATTGTATCTACATCTTCTAAGTCATATCCTGTGCCGTCTAGGTCGCCAGTCTCTTCCAGAATTTCATTTAAACTTTCTATTAAATCCATGTTTTTCCAACCACCAAGCTCAGTAAGTCTATTATCTGCAAGTAAATATGCTTGTGCTTCAGCTGGATTATCAATGTTTACGCCTTTTATGACAGGAACTTTCCAGACACCTTCTTCAACAACAATGCGTTCTGGTGCTTCTTCACCAGCATCTCTAATCAATTTTAACGCTTGTAAACGACCATGTCCTACAAGTAATTTGCCGTTTGCGTCGTTAACTATGATGGGATTGTTAAAACCAAATCTGTTAATTGATTGATAGATAACACCTAAATCATGGTCTTTAGGGTTTGTATCTGCTTCAACTATCTCATCTAAATCAATATATTCTACACTAATCATTCTTCTTCATCTCCTGCGTTTTCCCACTCCCATAAGTATACCTCAGTTAATAAATGTATATGGTCATACCAAGTAATCCAATAATCATAAAAATACTTGGCTAGAAAGTTATTTATGAATAATAACTTCTTTAATTTATACCAATAATAATATTTTCTAATTGTTAATCCTTTAATATTGCTTCTTCAAATACTCTTGTGTAATTGACATCTGCAATCATATCGTTAAATCTTACAACCAAATCCATTAATTGTTCTTTGTTTAAATCAAATTCGTAAATTTGTTTTTCTACTCCATCAACAATATGGTCTAAATAAGGTATTCTAGCCAAAAGGGTGCTCCTCTCTTGAATCCATTACACTTTGTCTCAGTTCTTCTAGCAATTCTTCTATGTTTGGTTCAACCCAACTTGTAGCACCATGTTGAAATCGATTAACTTTGTTTCTAATTTTACATTTACTACACATCAGTTAACTTAACTCCTAATAAATATTCTGCTACTTCTTTATCTACTTTCCAATCAACATATAATTTAGTAGCAATATACTTTCTATTTTTATCAAAATACTTTTTAGTATTTATATCTGTCATTCTTCCTCCTCTTTAATCAAGGCTCCTTGAACATCCCAAAATTCCCACTTATCATAGTAAGTCATTCCAGAATCAAATCTTAATTCTCCTTTATCACAATTATCTATAGAACTATATTTAAGAACTACTTTACACTTGTAGTCCTCACTAATTCTTTGTGCTAGTTTTACTAAGGGAGCCCAAGCACTTTCAAATTGAAACAATAAGTTTCCGTTTTGAACTGTTTGTGCATGTGTATAACAATCTGGCCATTTAGAACCATAGTTTTTTATGTTCCAGTCATACCAGTTTGTAGCACCATGCTCTTCCTCAAGTGCTCGTTTTTCTGCTGTAGTCAATTCAACTAATTCAAATTCAGTTTGCTCAAACTCTTTTGACTTACCAATAAACATATCATGACCAGACTCTTTAGACATAATTTCTAAATCAGAAGGAGGTAGTACGATTTTGTTATGAACTTTACAATATTTAAGATTGTCTTTGTCGCTACCAACTACATATCGTAAATCTTGTGGCATTGGATATAGACTTGTAGCAATATTTACATATTGTTCATCTCTTTTATCTGTTTTTATTTTTGTACGCAATTCAGACAGAGTACTAGGGTCTGCCTTAATTATCATTACATTATCTACCCAGTTAGGCATTATTCCTTCTCTCTTGGGTCTACCATTCCACGAACTCGTGGTTGCTTAAATTTGTGATGTTGAAAACATTGCTTACGATTATTATATTGTGATAAAACTTGGTCACAACCTTCTTCAGTACAGACTCTACCTTTAGCATATACTTTATTTTTTCTAGTGTAGTATCTAGTTTTACTACCACTTTGATATATATCACTCATCGTTAAACACATCTCCTCTCAAAGTTTTTTTCATTTCTTCACTATATTCTTCAAGCCAAGTATTATTTCTTGCTCGCTCTCTATCTAATCTTTCTTCTCTACGAAGGTAAAACCATTTCTGTAGCCAATTCATTCTTCTTCTCCTGCAAGATAAACTTCATTTGCACAGTTATAACAAATCTTGTGCAACTCATCTAATACTCCAAGATATATGCCATCTGTTCCAGAATGAACAATACCACTATCATTCTTGCCACATCTGCCACATACT
>Ga0181584_10003478_pt1 | contig 12048 bp, 12 predicted proteins | sample 071ome_30_FD_132462 | JGI IMG/M metagenome (GOLD analysis project Ga0181584, IMG submission 132462) | Coastal salt marsh microbial communities from the Groves Creek Marsh, Skidaway Island, Georgia - 071406AT metaG (megahit assembly) | ecosystem: Environmental > Aquatic > Marine > Intertidal... | reverse complement strand
TGGTATAGGCCTGTGTGAACAACCCCACGGCCAGAATGGTAACCGTCATTATTGCCAACACCCGGACAAGGGCCGGTGTCAGCATGTCCCGAAAAGAAGAATTCGGCGCATTTTTCGGCCCGGAATCCGGCGCCGCCACCGGTTGTGTGGTCAGGAAAAAGACGATCCCGAGCCCCAGACAACACGCGCCGGGTACGAAAAACGCCGCCCGCCAGCCAAACAGGTAGGTCAAGCCGGCCGCGATGAAGGCCGCGGAGGCAAGTCCCGCTGTCCCCCAGGCGCCGTTTCTGCCCAGATCTTTGGCACGGTTAACCGCATGCCGAACGACAAAAGCGGTCCCCACCGGGTGATAAATCGAAGCGAATAGCCCGATGACCGCAAGACCCACAACGATCTGGTTCAAATTGCCCGCAAAGCCTGTCGCAATGGTGGCTAGCCCCGTGCCCGTCAAATAAATGCCCAACATCCACCAGCTGCTCCAGCGGTCGCTCAACCAACCGGCGGGATAGGCGGCAAATCCGTAGATCATCGATCCGATAAAGAACGCGGAGAGCATTTCACCGTATGAGTACATCCATATTTCGCTCAATGTCAGCGCGATTGTCGGATAAATCAGCATGATGACGTGATTGAGAAAATGGCCGTAATTCGCATATCTCAGGGCGCGGTTGGGCCTCTCCTGAATTACAACACCCACAGAATTACGCCCCACTCTTTCTAATTAACATTAGATAACTTACACAAATAATTGATATTACGTATTTTCTGATATCCATTTCAAAAATTCCGTGTTGCCGCCATCGATGGGAACACTGACGACGCATGGGCATTCATAGGAATGAAGCTCCGCAATACGCCGGCTGACGGCTTCCACCCTGTCGACGGTAGTCTTTGCCAAAAGCCCGGTTTCGATATCTGAAACAACTGCGCCCTGCCACCTGTAAACGGACTCTATCGCACCGAGGATGTTCACACAGGCCGCAAGCCTTTCCCCCACCAGTGCATCGGCAAGCCTGCGCGCCTCCTCCGGTGACGAAGCAGTCAAATAAATCAGTCTGAGTTGGTCACTTCTCGGCCTCACCTAAATCATTGATCACGCGAATCACTTAGGATATTTTTCCAGTCATGCGGATATCTCCGGGGGGAGGAATCCGTTCATATCATGATACGCCACCTTGGGGGGACGGCGCATGACCATACAGGCAAAATCAGCGGCCTTGCGCGCCGGCACGTTTGCGCAACCAACCGCAGTCCAGCGGCGATGGCTTAAGGCCGGTCTTGAACAGCCCGGCGGCAAATTACCCTTGTTCGACAGCGACGGGCAAAAGGTGTCGAAAAAGACCGTGGACGCCTGTATCCGGCAGAACTGGGCGGAACCCTGGTTCGCAAACCCTTTGAAACCGGATTGGCAGGTCTGCAAGCTCACCCATCTCGGTCGGGAAGTCGCGTCGGAGGTGGTTTACCCCCCTCGATTGCGGGCCCTGAGAAGCGCAACACCGATCAATCCGGCGAGCGCTGCTCCGCCGACATAGTAAAAACCCGACGTCAGCCCCGATAGCTGGATAATTGCGCCGAGAATTATCGGCACGAACACGTTCAGCAATTGATGACATGTCATCCGCAATCCGATCACCCTGCCCTGGAATTCAGGCCCAACCTCTCGCGCCAGCACCGCGAGCAACAATGCGACACTGACCGCCAGGGTAAATCCCCGCACAGCGGACATCCCAAACAGAAAGATTATATTTTCCGACAATGGAATGGCGGCGATGGACAGGATCGACAATCCGGTGGTCCAGAAAAGCAATTTTTCGAGCCCGATCCGCTGTGTCAGGCTGCCGGTCCAGACGGCAGCGATCCCGGCAAGACCGTTCATCGCTATCAGAAGGCCGATCACGGTTTCGGAAATACCGGCATTCTCCAGATAAACCGTATAAAATGAACTTTGCATGCTTGAGCCGATCTGGCGGATTGAGGTTACCGCCATCATCGTGGCGATCACGGGAACCGCCAAAAGACGCATGGCCGCCACATAATCGGCCGGCTTTGGCAAGACGTCGCTTGCCCTGCCTCTGGCCGCTTCAGGTTTTGGAACCGCGTCGGGCGGAACAAGAAGAACCGCAAGAAGCGTCCCCAGCCCCCAGAGAGACATGGCGAAGAACCCTCCATCGGGCCCCAGAAATTCAAAAAACACGCCCCCCACGGGCGGCCCCAGGAGCGTGCCCACCCGCGTCGCCGCGATCATCCGCCCGGCATAAACCGCATCGCCCCGGAACACCTGATTGGTCAGGGTTTGTGCGCCGGTCCAGCCGAGCGATTCCGCAAGCCCCCCAACAAGCTGCAAACACAGGATAAAAGGCAGCCAACCCGCCGCAGGATAGAGTAGCGGCGCGACTGTCGCGATCACCGCGAAAAATATCATCACCCGGCGCGTGCCAAGCCTGTCCATCAACGCGCCGCCCTGGATAGAAAAGACCAAAGGCCCGATATAGCGAGCGCCGACAACCAGCCCGATCAGGAAGGGCTCCATACCGAGCGCCGCCAGCCATAGGGGGATGGCGATCGGCACAATATCGGCGACACTGTTGCTGAAGGCGGCCGCCGAGTATACGGGCGCCTCAACGCGTGCCGATGCCGCTCCAGAACTCTTCTGCTCCATGCCACCCTGCAAAATCTTGCCGTTCGTTGATAGTAAGTGCGCGAATCCGAACTGTCATGCCGCGAACATGCCCGCCACGTTTGCAGCCAGCACCCGGTGTCAGAATTGTTTACGTTTTCTAAACGAACAACACGTAAGCGGCCCTAAAAACATGTTTAACATATTGTTTTAACAAACCAAATTATGTTTGGCACGATCCTTGCAAAAAAATGTACTAACATTGCGGAGATGCAGTGATGGATTTGCCGGAAAGATCACCGGCGCAGAGGCACAGGCGGGCTGTTTGACGCCAACCCCGGACGGCCTGTCTTGAACGGCGACCCAGCGTATTGGGGTCGCCGTTCTTCATTTCGGGCAAAAAAATGAGCCAACAAAAAAAAACCGCCCCGAAATGAGGGGCGGTTTTTTTGTAAATGATGGTCGGAGCGGCGGGATTCGAACCCACGACCCCCACACCCCCAGTGTGGTGCGCTACCAGACTGCGCTACGCTCCGAAAATTTCGGCGTCAATCTACGGGCAGGCGAAACAGGGCACAATATCTAATCGGCCCCTACCGAAAGGAATTTCAATTGACGCGTAAACTGTCCCGCAATCCCTCGAGCTCGCGCACGAGCTCCAAAAGCTGATTTCGCTTGGATTCGGGAAATGGGTCACCGCTTCTCGCGGTTTCCAGGATGTCGCTCGGCGGGACGGACTTAGAATTGATTTGTCCGCCTTTTCTGTTGCCTTCACGCAGAAGCTTCTGGACACCCTTAATCGTGTATCCGTCATCATAGAGAAGACTGCGTATCCGGCGCAGAAGATCAATGTCCTCCGGTCGGTAATAGCGGCGTCCGCCACCGCGCTTCAGCGGCCTGACTTGCGAAAATTTGGATTCCCAGAAACGTAACACATGGGTCGGGACATCAAGCTCGGTCGATACTTCACTGATCGTTCTGAAAGCAGAGGCGGATTTACCGCCGCTTCTCCGTACTCCCCCACTCTGGACCAGCGGCTCGGCCATCAAACGTCACCGGCGCCGTTAATGCGTTGTTTCAGAACGTTGGAAGCCCGAAATACCAGGACGCGGCGTGGCTTAATCGGCACTTCCTCTCCGGTCTTGGGGTTTCTACCCTTGCGTTCGCCTTTCTGCCTTACGCCAAAACTGCCGAACGACGATATCTTCACCGGCTCTCCGCGCACAAGCGTGTCGGAAATTTCCGACAAAACCTCTTCGACCAACTCGGACGACTCGTTACGAGACAATCCGACTTCCTGATATACCGCTTCGCTCAATTGAGCCCGCGTTACCGTTGTTCCAGCCATGATCCCCCCGGACAAAAGCTAAAATTCACCGTACCCAAACGGGATAATCCAGTCAATATCAATAAGATACGGGACGGGCTTCGGACAAGAACAAGCGTTACCAGCGAACCACCGACGCACCCCAGGTAAATCCGCCCCCCATGGCCTCGAATACGATCAGATCGCCCCGCTTTATGCGCCCGTCCCCAACAGCTTCGGCCAAAGCCAGCGGTATCGATGCGGCCGACGTATTGGCATGCCGGTCCACGGTCAGGACTACCTTTTCCGGCGGCAGCCCGATTTTCCGGGCCGTTCTGTCCAGAATGCGCTTGTTTGCCTGATGCGGCACCAGCCAATCGATATCGCTCGGCTGCAGATTATTTTCTTCCAAAGCTTCGGCCAGGATCGATGCCATATTCGAAACCGCATGGCGAAAGACCTCTTTCCCCACCATGCGCAAATGCCCCACCGTCATGGTGGAGGACGGGCCTCCATCGACATGCAACAAGTTCTGATGCCGTCCATCGGAACGGATATGGCTGCTCAATATTCCGCGCTGGCCATCCTTATCCCCGGCGGTAAGCACCACCGCCCCGGCGCCGTCGCCGAACAGGACGCAGGTACGCCTGTCGTCCCAATCGAGTATCCGGGAAAAAGTCTCAGCGCCGATCACCAACGCATTGCGCGCTTGACCAAGCCGGACAAAATTGTCCGCTACATTCAGGGCATAAACAAACCCGGTACACACGGCCTGAACATCGAATACCGCGCCATGCGTTATACCAAGCTCGGCCTGGACCTTGGTTGCCGTCGCGGGAAATGTCTTGTCCGGAGTAGCCGTGGCCAGAACTATCAGATCGATATCAGATGCGTCGACCCCGGCATGTTCCAGGGCCGCGCGGGCGGCATTTAACGCCAGGTCCGAGGTCAGCTCCCCATCGGCCGCGATCCGGCGCTCACAAATACCCGTACGCTGCCGGATCCATTCATCCGAAGTATCTAACTTTTCTGATAATTCCTGATTGGTGACGATGCGCTCCGGAAGATACGCGCCACATCCGGCTACAATCGATCTGTACAACATCAGTTCGCCAGGGCTTTGTCCTGTTCCCCATGACGCTCCGCATAAGAAGCCATTTCCCGGGTGACGATATCGTTCAAACCGTTCTTTACCATATCGACCCCTACTCCGATCGCGTTTGCAAATCCAAATCCGTCAGCGGAGCCGTGACTTTTAACGACAATGCCATTGAGCCCCAGGAACGTCGCCCCGTTATAACGCCTTGGGTCGATTCTCGCCTTGAGCCTTTTGAAAGCACTCCGCGCAAGAAAACCGGCGATCCGGGACGACCAGGAACTCCGGAACGCTTGACGCAAATACTCGCTATAGAGCTGAACGGTGCCTTCGATTGATTTCAGCATCAAATTGCCCGCAAAGCCGTCAATGACGAAAACATTGACCGAGCCGGCACCGATATCGTTACCTTCGACAAAACCGCGAAACTCAAGCGGGAGTGTGGGGTCACGCAACAGAGCGGCGGCCTGCTTTACGACGTCGCCGCCCTTGATATCCTCTTCGCCGACGTTCAGGAGACCGACTGTCGGCCGCTCTATACCCAGCAGCGTCCGCGCATAGGCTGCACCCAGGACACCGAACTGCAGCAGATTGTTCGCGTCACATTCGATATTCGCGCCAAGATCGAGCATCGCGCTTTCGCCGATCCGGGTCGGGCATAAGGCACAGATGGCCGGTCGATCGATACCGGGAAGCATCCGCAGTGTGACCTTTGACATCGCCATCAACGCACCGGTATTCCCGGCAGAGATGATGCACTGTGCGTCGCCGTCGCGAACCGCGTTGATCGCAAGCTGCATACTCGACTCGCGCCCCTTGCGCAGCGCTATGGACGGCTTTTCATCCGCCGCGACGTATTGATCGGTGTGGTGAATGGTCGAGACCGCCGCCAGCTTGGCGTTCCTGTCCAGGAGGGGACGCAACCGTGCATGATCGCCAAAAAGCAGAAATTTAGCGTCCGGATATCGTACCCGGGCAATTGCCGCGCCTTTGATGACAATTTCAGGGGCGTTGTCACCACCCATCGCGTCCAGCGCGATCGTAAGATTCCCGTTCAACTCAGGGATTCCCTACGTAAAGCTGAATGGCCCGCCGTCGAGGGTCAGGCCTCTTGCGCTTCGGCGATTTCGCGGTCGTCATAATAGCCGCAGGCATCACAGACATGATGCGGCCGTTTAACTTCGCCACAATTCGGGCATTCGACCACACCCGGTGTATTGAGGGCATGATGCGAACGACGCATATTGCGCTTGGATTTCGATGTCTTCTTCTTAGGTACAGCCATAATTCTTATTCCGTTACTGCGGCGACTTCCGGGCGGCGGGTTGTTTAACGAATATAACCGGCGAGGGCAAGCAAAATGCCCATCGGCGGAACCGGATCAGGCCGGCAATCTACTCTTTTTTCCTTAGTTCCGCCAGCGCCGCAAAAGGAGCGCGCCGGTCGTTCCTCTGCGCGGATTGGTATTCCGTTTCGCTCAACACCGCAACCCCTTTGCCCGCCGACCCCGCATCGTCGAGTTCAGCATCCGGTTTTCGGGGATACGGATCGAGGGCCAGCGCAAGCTCAACCGTTGCAACTTCACCGATATCCACTTCTTGATCGCGGTAATATTCGAAATCGGGCCCTTCGGGTGAAATATCCTCATTTTGGTCTTCCGGGACCAGCACCAAATCGAACCCGGTCCTGATTTCTCCGGTAACGGGCTCCAGCGTTACCACACAATTCTGAACCGGAGTCGCCTCGATTTCGCCGACAAGCCTGAACCAGTCCCGCTGAGGGCCTGCGCTTAACCGCGCGTGAATTTTAAAACGCTCCAGCGCAACAATGCCGAAACGCGCCGCCAACCCGACCCGCTCTTCCTCCGAAGCCTCGAGCGACGCCTCAATATTTTTCTGTGCGGCGGCGATCAATGGCGTCAGCGAAACCCGATAAGAAAATTCCTCGCCTCCACCTCCGCCCCGCCCCGACATCAATCTTCCTCCGTGAAAGAGACGGTCCCCGATATGATTTGCTCCGCTGTCGCCGCGAAAAGATGCCGAACCTGCGCGGCAATATAGCCGGCAAGCCGTCCGGCGCTGTCCCGCTGCGCTTCTTCTCCCCGAAAGACATTGCGGATGACGGCATCGGTCAGAGCGGACGGGTCCGAAAGTCCGGCTTCGTAAGCGGCAATGCGGCCATAAAATGACTTGGCCATGGCCTTTACTCTCTTTCCGACGCCCAAATCGCCGGCACCCATTTCCCGAAGCGAACGGTCCATATCCAGGAACATGGCATCGAAAACAGCCTGACCCAGCTTGTCATCGGCGATATCCGGCTGCTTGATCCGATGCAGCAACAAGAAAACATGCAGCGCAATCATCTCAAACCGGCCATCGACATTATCCGGGACCGAACACTCGGCATAGAACCAGGGCGACCGGCCTTGCGCCACGGCACACTGGTACAGCCGATCGGCGCTCTCTTCTCTGGTCCTGTCTCTAAAAAATCTCTGCAGCATTGGTTTTCAGTTCGCGGGGGAAAGATTGACAATCGTCCTTTTCGCGCACAAATCTAAGGCCAATCCAAATAAATTGATACGGTATCGCATTGCAGTTATCACGCCCCACACATTGTCCGACGGACCAGCGCCGTTCCCGCCGCCCAGGACGTCATCCGGTAATTCGCTGCTTTCTGGGCGGTGTCATGATCGCCTCGGCGCTCGCTATCGGCGGATGCGAAGAAAAAATCAATGTTCATGGACTTCTTCCCAAACCAGGAGATGTCGCAACGATCAAGCCGGGCATCCATAAGCGAAGCGATGTTCAGGTCATTCTCGGCGCGCCGTCGACCGTGGCCAATTTCGACAAGAGCACCTGGTATTATATCGGTTCGCGCGTAAAGCAGGTCTCGTTCTTTGAGCCCGAGCTGCTCGAAAGAAAGGTTGTCGCCGTCCAGTTCAATCGTCAGGGCATTGTCCAGAACATAAAAACATACGACGCGACCAAGGAAAAAGAGATCACCCTCGTCGATCGCGAAACCCCGACAAAGGGTAAGGAGCTTACGATCATTCAACAGCTGATCGGCAATGTCGGGCGCTTCTCTGTGCCCAAGGACGATTCGGGGGGCATACCGAACCCGGGAGGCGGATTATAAGTCCCGCATCGCAACCACAAAAAAGCCCCGGTCTTCCGACCGGGGCTTTTTCGTTTCGGCTTCCGCCTCAGGCGACAATTGCCAGCAGAAGAATCGCGACAATGTTGATGATCTTGATCATCGGGTTAACCGCCGGACCCGCCGTGTCCTTGTACGGATCGCCAACGGTATCGCCGGTAACCGCTGCATGGTGGGCATCGGAACCCTTACCCCCATGATTGCCGTCCTCGATATACTTCTTGGCGTTGTCCCAGGCACCGCCACCCGAAGTCATCGAGATCGCGACAAACAGCCCGGTCACGATGGTTCCCAGCAACAAGGCGCCGAGCGCCGTCAGCGCCTGAGCCTGACCGGCGACCCAGAAGATCACATAATAGACCACAACCGGCGCCAGCACCGGCAGCATCGACGGAATGATCATTTCCTTGATCGCCGCCTTGGTCAGAAGATCAACCGCGCGGCCATATTCCGGCTTCGCGGTGCCTTCCATGATGCCCGGAATTTCCTTGAACTGACGGCGGACCTCGATAACGACCGCGCCCGCCGCACGCCCGACCGCCTGCATACCAAGCGCGCCGAACAGATAAGGCAGCATACCGCCGATAAACAGACCGATAACCACAAACGGGTTCTGCAGCTCAAATTTCACCGAAGACGCAATATCCGGAAAATAATGCTTCATATCCGTCGTATAGGCCGCAAACAGTACAAGAGCCGCCAGCCCCGCCGAACCGATCGCATAACCCTTGGTAACGGCTTTCGTGGTGTTGCCGACCGCATCAAGCGCATCGGTATAGTTACGAACCTCTTCCGGCAATTCCGCCATCTCGGCGATACCACCCGCATTATCCGTAACCGGACCATACGCATCGAGCGCGACAATCACGCCGCCAAGCGCCAGCATGGTGGTCGCGGCAAGGCCGATCCCGTACATACCCGCCGAGAAATAGGCGGCGATGATGCCGGCACAGATAACCAGCACCGGCAAAGCCGTCGCTTCCATGGAAACAGCAAGCCCCTGGATCACGTTGGTGCCATGACCGGTTTCGGAGGCTTTTGCGACCATACGCACCGGACGGTGTTCCGTACCGGTGTAATATTCGGTGATCCAGACAAGCAGGCCGGTCACCACCAGGCCGACAATGGCGCAATAAAACAGATGGCGGGACTGCATATCCGCAATTTCCACCGTAAAGCCGCCAAAGAGCCACCAGATCGCGCCGGCGATCAAAACCGCGGACGCCAGCATGCTGACGATCAGCCCTTTGTACAGGGCGCCCATAATGTTGTTGCTGGCGCCCAGGCGAACGAAGAAAAACCCGAAGATGGAACCGATGATGCTGACACCGCCAATCAACAACGGCAGCAGCAGCAGCTGTTCCTGAACCGCGCCGGTGAAGAAGATCGCGGCAAGAAGCATCGTTGCGACCATCGTAACGGCATAGGTTTCGAACAGGTCGGCCGCCATACCGGCGCAATCACCGACATTATCACCGACATTGTCAGCAATGACCGCGGCGTTGCGGGGATCATCCTCGGGAATGCCGGCTTCGATCTTGCCCACCAGATCGGCGCCGACATCGGCACCCTTGGTGAAAATCCCGCCACCGAGGCGGGCGAAGATGGAAATCAGCGAAGCGCCAAACCCGAGCGCGACCAGCGCCTCAAGAATATGCCGCAGCCCGGCTTCCTCGGCGGGATTAAAGACACCGCGCAGGAACAGGTAGTATCCGGCGACGCCCAAAAGCCCCAGCCCGACAACAAGAATGCCGGTTACCGCGCCGGACTGGAACGCTACCGCGAGAGCCGGCTTCAAACCGCCTGTCCGGGCAGCATCCGTCGTCCGCACATTCGCGCGAACAGAAACATGCATGCCGATATAGCCCGTGACACCGGAAAGAACGGCGCCGATGAAGTAGCCAATCGCCACATACCAGTTAAGCGTAACCCCCAGGATAATCCCGATGACAACGCCGACCATCGCGATCGTGCTGTATTGACGGTTGAGATAGGCGCTGGCGCCCTCCTGAATCGCCAGAGCGATTTCCTGCATGCGTTCCGTGCCGGCGCTCGCCGCCAAAACGGCCCGGATCGCGTAAGCCCCATAGGCCAAGGCGAGAAGACCACATACGATCACCGCCCAGTATATTCCAGCCATTTTTTCGTCCTTGTTCTGTTCCGGAAAAAACGTATCATAATGGGGCCTTAATAAGGATCACAGCCCGCAAAAATCGGGCGGAACATGCCAGAATAGGGGCTGTAAGGCAACACCCGGCGATTCACGCGATTGTTTTGAAATTTTCGAAGGGAACCTCTGTTACCGGGCGACCCGGGTGAAGGCCTGTTGGACAAGAAGCTGTTTGACCAGCGGACCGGAAGTCTTCTTGGCGGCCTGCATCAAATGATATTTGAAAATGCCGATATCGGGGATTGGCGCGCCCTTTCGGCGGAATGTGACAAGATGATACAGCACCCGGTACATTTCATCGCGAATTCTCGGAACCAGCCGGGCTATGGTAGCGCGCTGTTCTTCATCGACGAGTTCCAACGCCACGACGATGGTAAAATGTTCACCCACCTGACCTGTTTTGTTCAAAAGCGGCAAGGTAAAGGGCTTCATGATGTAAAACTGGTTCTGGGAAAGGCGCGGACTATCATCATCGACAGCCTCCGAAGCGGCCCGGCTATCCGAAAATGCCGCCGCGACAGCAAGAAAGATTGCACAGGCGAGACATAGATAAAGAGAACGCAATATCGGCACGGCTGAATTCCGGACAAATCGATTTTTTCCGGTCCTCAGATAATCATACCGAGGAAAATAAATCGTTAAATTTTAATTGTTTTGAGGGAGTTATCGAAAATGCCGCCAACCGGGTTCGGGCACTTCCATTACCGCCCCCACCGCCCCGATTATTCTCACGCCCGCGCCACCGGAAACGACCCGGCCGATTCTGGTGACCTCTATTCCCGCGTCGCGACATTCCCGGACGAGTTCTTCTGAACCGGACGATGCGCAGAAAAGAATTTCATAGTCATCGCCACCATTGACCACCAATGTGGCAAATGCCGGGTTTTCATCAATCAATTGCCTTGTTTCGGATGATACTGGCAGCGCGGCAAAGTCGATCTCCATTCCCACAGCGGAGGCTGCGCATATATGCCCCGCATCCGCGGCAAGCCCGTCGGACACATCAATGGCCGCGCCGGCTCTGCCTCTGAGCAATGGACCGGCAGCCACACGCGGTTGCGGTTCCCTGTATCTCGCGACGGCTTCGGGCGCCTTTTCTATCGCGCTGTCGATCCCCAGCTCATGGATAAGGGCAAGACCGGTCGCGGCCGCCCCGATTGTCCCCGTCAGATAAATATCATCGCCTGCGCGGGCCCCGGAACGCCTGATGACGGTACCCTCGGGCGCTTCTCCGAAAGCCGTAATCGACAGGCTTACAGGACCGCTGGTACGCGTCGTATCGCCGCCATAAAGCGATATGCCATAGGTTTCCTGATCGGCCCGCAAGCCATCCGCGAAATCGGCTATCCAGCTTTCTTCCGTGGTAACGGGCAGGCTGAGGGACAGGAAATAACCGACTGGCACCCCTCCCGATGCCGCGATATCGGAGAGATTCACCCGCAACAGCTTTCTGGCAATCGACCGCGCCGGGTCATCGGGGAAGAAATGCACACCGGCAACGATCGTATCGAGGGTAACGAGCGGTTTGCAACCAGGGCTGACTTCCAGACTGGCCACATCATCATTCAACCCGTCGGCACCTGCGGCGTCAGCGCTCAACGGCGCGAAATACCGTTTTATGAGTGAAAATTCGTCGCTATTTACCGTCACCGGAGGACCGCCGCGATTCCAGCTCGCCCGGCCGCAATTTCCGCGCGGCCCGGTCA
>Ga0181584_10003471_pt1 | contig 12058 bp, 10 predicted proteins | sample 071ome_30_FD_132462 | JGI IMG/M metagenome (GOLD analysis project Ga0181584, IMG submission 132462) | Coastal salt marsh microbial communities from the Groves Creek Marsh, Skidaway Island, Georgia - 071406AT metaG (megahit assembly) | ecosystem: Environmental > Aquatic > Marine > Intertidal... | reverse complement strand
TTCCTTTAGGTCAATTTAAAGATAAAAAAAACCGTATAAGTAGTTATACGGTTTTTTAAAAGGGTTTACTATGGTTTTTTTACAGGTGAATCACCTCATCATAGGCATCGGCTACGGCCTCCATAACTGCCTCACTCATGGTGGGGTGGGGGTGAACCGCTTTAAGTACCTCATGTCCGGTGGTTTCAAGCTTACGCCCTAAAACGGCTTCAGCGATCATGTCGGTTACACCTGCACCGATCATGTGACAACCCAACCATTCGCCGTATTTGGCATCAAAAATTACTTTTACAAAACCGTCGGAAGCTCCAGAGGCTTGTGCTTTTCCAGAGGCCGAAAAAGGAAATTTTCCTACTTTAATTTCAAAGCCTTTTTCCTTTGCTTGCGCTTCAGTAAGACCTACAGAAGCAACTTCAGGGGAGCAATAGGTACAACCCGGTATGTTTCCATAGTCTAGGGGCTCAACGTGTTGCCCAGCAATTTTTTCAACACAAAGTATGCCTTCTGCTGAGGCAACGTGTGCCAGTGCTTGACCTTTTGTAACATCTCCGATGGCATAGTAGCCCGGTAGGTTGGTTTGGTAAAAATCGTTAACTAAAATTTTATCTCGATCCACGGCAATACCGACCTCTTCCAAACCGATATTTTCGATATTGGTTTTTATCCCCACTGCTGATAGCACAACATCTGCACTGAGCACTTCTTCTCCTTTTGAGGTCTTAACGGTTGCTTTTACTCCTTTGCCTTTGGTGTCTACGGCAGTTACTTCAGCACCCGTAAATATGTTGATGCCACTCTTTTTGAAAGAGCGCTCCAGTTGTTTTGAAATTTCCTCATCTTCAACAGGAACAATTCGGTCTAAATATTCTACGATGGTAACTTCGGTACCCATGGCGTTGTAGAAATAGGCAAATTCAATACCGATCGCCCCTGAGCCCACAACGATTAATTTTTTGGGCTGCTTAGGAAGCGTCATGGCTTCTCTGTAACCAATTACTTTTTTTCCGTCTTGGGGTAAGCTAGGGAGTTCTCTTGAACGCGCTCCCGTCGCAATGATGATATGTTGGGCTTGGTACTCTTCCGTTTTGTTTCCTTGGGTTACGGCTACTTTTTTACCGGCGAGTATTTTACCAAAGCCTTCAATGACATCAATTTTATTTTTTTTCATTAAGAATTGCACTCCTTTGCTCATCCCTGCTGCAACATTTCTACTGCGGTTAACCACGGCATCAAAATCTTTATCGTATGCTTTAACCGTAAGTCCATAGTCTTCGGCATGTTTTAAGTATTCAAATACTTGGGCCGATTTTAATAAAGCTTTTGTTGGTATACAGCCCCAATTGAGACAGACGCCTCCAAGGCTTTCTTTTTCTACTATCGCGGTTTTGAATCCCAATTGGGAAGCACGAATTGCAGTGACGTATCCTCCGGGTCCACTTCCTAAAACTATGATGTCATATGCTGTCATGAAATGCTGTTTAAATTCTGCGCAAAGTTACAAAACTGAGGCTAATTTTTAGTATTTATTTTTCCTTGGGTTGGAAGCGTACACTGGCTGAATTTACACAGTATCGTTCTCCGGTTTCCGTGGGACCGTCTTGGAACACATGCCCTTGATGTCCGCCGCAATGGGCACAAACAATCTCCGTTCTGAGCATACCATGCGAACTGTCTTTTATGTATTCTAATGCACCTCCTAAGGCAGCGTCGTAGCTCGGCCAACCACAACTACTATCGAATTTACTGGACGATTCGAATAGTGGAGTTCCACACCCTTTGCATACATAAGTTCCCTCCTCAAAGTGGGAGTTGTATTGACCCGTAAAAGGATATTCCGTCCCTTTTTCTCTTAACACGCGATAGGATTCTGCATCTAAGGAGGCTTTCCATTCTTCTTCGCTTTTATGTATGGGGTATTTTTTAGGGGGTTTCATCGGCAGGAATAAAAGTTAAAGCTGCTGAATTAATACAATGTCGCATTCCTGTGGTTTCCTTAGGGCCATCGTTAAATTTATGTCCCAGGTGTCCGCCACAGGAACTGCATTTAAGCTCGGTTCGTGGGTATCCTATTTTATAGTCCACATCATATTCTAAATTAGAATCAATTCCTCGATCAAAGGAGGGCCAACCGCTTTTAGAATCGTATTTGTATTTTGATTCGTATAAGGGGGTCTGACAGCCTGCACAGACGTAGGTTCCTGATGCTTTATTGTCGTTCAGAGGGCCACTAAAAGCAGGCTCAGTTCCTGCTTTGCGCAAAACGTAATAGGCAAGTTCAGGGAGTTCAACCTTCCACTCTGCATCGGTTTTTTGGACTGGGTATGTTTTGTTTTCTTTTTGATTTTTTTCTTGAGAGTTTCCTTTGCAGCCCAACAGTAGCAGCAATAGGAGTAAAGGAGTAAAAGCTTTCATTTTCATATTTTTCACCAAAGCTAATCAAAGTTTAAGAGGATATAAAATTTCAACCCATCCATCTAATGAACATGGAATCAATGATTTAGCAGCTTATGTTCCTATGACCCAACAGCGTTAAAGGGAAATCAATGGCCAATGAATCAAAATATCGTTTTGATTTTGTTACATTGAAGGACTAAATTGAATGAATGTTTACATCAAAAGTCCCTCTTCAAAAGGGAAGTAAAAAATTGATAAATGCTTGGGCGTTTTACGATTGGGCAAATTCTGTCTATTCATTGGTGATTTCTTCTGCCATTTTTCCTATTTATTTTGGAGCCTTATTTGTGGAGGTCAATACGATTTCTTTGTTCAATTACGACATTAAAAATACGGCTGTCATCAGTTTTGTTACCGCCTTTGCTTTTGTGATTGTGGCCTTTATTTCCCCTTTACTTTCGGGGATAGCTGATTATATCGGAAATAAAAAAAAATTCATGAAGCTCTTTGTCTACATGGGTTCTCTTTCCTGTATCGGCTTGTATTTTTTTGAATTGGACACCATCTACCTCGGATTGTTTTTTTATTTCTTAGCCCTGATTGGGATTTGGGCAAGTTTGGTTTTTTACAATTCGTACCTGCCTGATATTGCTTTTCCAGAGCAACAAGACCGTGCCAGTGCACGAGGGTTTTCTATGGGCTACATAGGAAGTGTGCTTTTGTTGTTGGTGAACCTTGCCATGGTAATGCAGCCCCAATGGTTTGGTATTACAGGTACTGCCGAAGAGGCTTCCATGAAAGCCATGCGCTACTCTTTTGTTTCCGTAGGGATTTGGTGGGCACTATTTAGCCAATACTCTTTTTACTACCTACCGAAGGGAAACCATGAAGTAAAAATAACCAAAGATATTTTTTGGAACGGATTTAAGGAGCTTAAACTGGTATGGGGGCAGCTGGATCAATACCTAAGATTAAAACGATTTCTACCTGCTTTTTTTCTCTACAGTATGGCACTTCAAACGGTTTTATTGGTCGCGGCTTATTTTGGTGAGGAAGAAATAGCCTGGGCCAATGGAAGTGAAAAGACGGTAGGATTGATAGTGAGTATTTTACTGATTCAAATCGTTGGGATTTTTGGCGCCATACTTACCGCTAGAGCTTCAGAACGTTTTGGAAACATTCCGGTTTTAATTGCAATTAATGGTATTTGGGCAGTACTTTGTGTAGTGGCTTACTATACGCGTACTCCCATGCAGTTTTATGTTGTTGCTGGCTGTGTAGGAATGGTGATGGGGGGTATGCAATCCCTTTCCCGATCGACCTACTCTAAGCTTTTGCCTGAAACCCAGGACACCACTTCATTTTTTAGTTTTTATGATGTGACTGAAAAAATTGGAATTGTCATTGGAATGGTCTGTTTTGGATTGATAGACCATATATCGGGAAGCATGCGCAACAGCATATTATTTTTTATCGTTTTTTTTATATTAGGGGGGATTATGCTGCTGCGTATGCCTTCTAAACGCGTTTAGTTGCGAATGTCAACCTCGCCAGATCCTGTGGTTTGTATTTGCTGTATTTTTGGATCTCCGTAACAAAGAATATCTCCGGAACCTGTTATTTTAGCCTCGAGCTTACTGTTACTGTGTAAAACAATATCTCCAGAGCCTGTTACCTTGGCATAGGCTTCGTCGGATTCAAAAGAGGAGGCCTTGATGTCACCCGATCCAGTCAATTGAAAGGAGGCAAGGCTTGCTTTTCCCTGAAGTTCAATGTCTCCAGATCCGGTAAGTGTTCCTTTCAAACTGTTTGTTTCTAGCGGCAGCCAAATTTCTCCTGAACCGGAAAGTACAATATTAAAATCCTCAGCTTGGATTGTATGTTTTGCCTGAATACTTCCCGAACCACTTAGGGTAACTTGGGTAAGGGTTTCTACAGGAAGGTTGATGGATATTTTTCCAGAACTCCAATCGGTTAGCCAGGAAGATTTTTTTTGTTTGATGACGAGCTCTCCGTGTTTTACGTAGGTTTCAATTTGCTTGAGATCATCTGCAGCTCCATGGAGTGTGAGGGTTCCTGTAGAACCTTCGGTTAAATGAACATCGTAATGTCCGGCTACATGGACGCTTTCAAAACTCCCAACAGTACGTGTTTGAGTTTGAGCAAAAAGGGCCGTTGAGGCAAAAAGGAAGAAACAAATAAGGGGTGTAGTTTTCATGGATTAAATTTTAAAGGGTGGATTAAAAGGGTGCATTTTTGAGTTTGACCGAACCAAATTCAGATTCGATCAGGATGCTGTTGGTACTGGTTTCATTTTTGGAATAGCCTTTGTATGTTTTTTCAGTGCTTTGTTCCCGTTGAATAAGATGTTGAAGGGGATAAGCACTCTTTAAGCTCGCAAATTCTAAGTTGATTTTATAGGTAAAATCCCACTCAGGGTCAATGCCAAGGGTGATGCCTGTGTATTCGGAATCGACTGAAATTAAATTAGCAGTTGGGTTGATATGGTCTATGCGAATGGATCCAAATTCTTGGTTGAGATCTGCTCTTTTGTGTAGGGTTCCTACTTGAACTGTCAAAAAATCTCCTCGACCCTCTAGCGTATTGATTTGCTCGATGCTTAATTTTCCGTAATCATTTTTAAATCCCAGACGTTCTATCGTGAGGAACTTTGAATTGGAATAATCGGCCTCCAAGGAAATTGAACCTGCCTCCATGATCTCAAATCCGGAGTAATCCGCACGAATTTCACCTCCTTTGATAAAATCTACAGTCGAGTTTGAGGTATAGTCAAAGGATAGCAAATTGTTTTCATGATGGAGGTCACCGATTAAAAGTTTGCCGTAGTCACAGCTAATTTTTGCTCTTCCATACAATTCGTTGAGGAGAAGGGTGCCGTAATCATTCTCTAAATCTACTGAACTGCTGCGCGGAAGTTTAACCGTATAATCAATTTCATAGCGAAGTTTACCACTGTTAAACCATTTAAATCCCCAGCCTTCTTCAATCTGAGTGCGTACGCTGACCAGTTCCGGGGATAAGTTAAATACGATATCAATTTCCTCTAGTTTTTCATCGATGCGCTTTTGATTGGAGCCTTTAACCGTAACCAAAACATCGATAACAACTTTGTTTTCGTCCCAACTGCTGATGTTGAGATCGCCAAATTGATTTTTGATTTCAACGAGTACATCGGGATTGACCGCGATTTCTCTGTGAATTTCTTTGCTGTTGCTTTGAGCAGCATTTAGGTGGAGTGCGGTTGCTAGAAATAGGAGTCCGAGCAAATTAAATCTGAAGGTTTTCATCTGTTTTTTCTTTAACTGTTTTGAGTGTGGTATTGATTTCTGTAAGTAAATTGATTTGAGTGTTGAGATTTGCTATCAGTGCCTGTATGAGTTGTGGTTGACTGGGGTTGGTTTCCCATTGTTGGTACAACAGCTGATAATCAGCTTGCAGTCTTTGGAATTGAATTTTACTGCGATCTAAAATAGTTTTGTATTCAGAATTGCTATGGGTTTCAAAAGCGTTTAGTTGGTCGTCTATCATTTGCATCAAATGAAATTCTGCCTTTTGAAATTGGACAATTTCAGTTGAAACTTGTTGTTGTGAAAACGGTAAAGCTCCCCCCAAACCGAGACCAAGAAGGGCGACGGCAGCCCATTGGAAGATTCTTTTTTGCGCTTTTTTTTGTTTTCGTTTGTGTAAACGTAAATAAAATTCAGCGACATGATCTGAAGCTAACGGAGGGGCTTGTTGCCTTTGCTCCCATCGTCTGAATTGTGTTTTAAGTTCTGCTGCTATCATTGAGAATTTTTTTTAATTGTGTTTTGGCTCTGGACAATGTGGTTCTACAATTGCTGTAACTCCAATTGAGAAGTTCGCTAAGCTCTTCATGGGTATATCCTTCTAGATAATACAGTTTTATAACTAAGCGATACCTCTCGTTTAATTGAGAGAGTGCAGCGTCCAACTGCTGGCTGTCAAAGGCCGGAAAGGTGCTGTTGTCCTCCTCGGGATTTACACTAAGTTCCACGTTATTTTCCAGCTGAAGCTCATTAAGCTTTTGTTTGTTCTGATGGTAGTAAGCAATGCATTTTCGAATCACAATTTTACGAAGCCATCCACCAAAATTTCCCTCGCCTTGATACTGGTTTAATTTTTCAAATGCTTTAATCATTCCTTCTTGCATGGCATCTTGAGCGTCGTCGCGATTTTTCAAGATGTTGTAAGCGGCCTGATATAAGGGTTGATGGTACCGTTGATACAATTCCATTTGAGCGTTTTGATCGTTATTTTTACAAGCCTTGATTAAGGAATCAATATGTATTTTTTTATAATTCAAATGAGGATATCTTCATTGTTAAGAGAAGGTAATTTAATTTTTGTTACACCTCGTTTTATTTTTTTATGGCACAACTATTGTCATTATTTATGTGAAGTTATTATAAATCGTATTATAGGTTGAGGAAGCTTTGTTTCTTAGCTTTTACGATTTAAAAAATGACAAGATGACCTAAAAAACCATTATGGCGCGATCACTTTTTAATACTATTGACAACTTGTCACTGCAAGATATAGAATCTGATGCGGATTTAATCCCCCTAATGACTACAGAAGATGAAGAAGCTCTAGAAAACGAAACGCTTCCGAATGCTGTACCCATACTCCCTTTAAAAAATACTGTTCTGTTTCCAGGTGTTGTCATTCCCATCACCGCTGGGCGTGATAAATCAATCAAATTGATCAAAGATGCCAATAAAGCGGATAAAATAATTGGGGTTGTGGCCCAACGCAATGAAGAGGTAGAAAACCCTGGGGCAACCGATATCCACCAAATGGGAACAGTGGCTCATATATTGCGGGTGCTAAAAATGCCCGACGGGAATACCACAATCATCATTCAAGGAAAAAAGCGATTTAAAATTAAATCCATACTTGCGGAACAACCCTATTTAAAAGCGGAAATAGATCCCGTGCAGGATGAGCTTCCCAAGAAGAATGACAAAGAATTTTTGGCTACGATTGATTCGATTAAAGATTTGGCTTTGCAAATTATACAAGAGAATCCAAACATTCCAACCGAAGCGGCTTTTGCTATAAAGAACATACAGACCCCTTCGTTTTTGATCAATTTTGTGGCTTCCAACATGAATGTTTCCGTCAATGAAAAGCAAAAGATACTCACAGAAGTTAGTTTGCATCAACGGGCATTGACCTGTTTGAAGCACATGAATGAGGAATACCAAAAGTTGGCCTTGAAAAATGACATTCAATCCCGAGTTCGCTCAGAGATGGACACCCAACAACGCGAGTATTACCTTCATCAGCAGATGAAAACGATACAGGAGGAGCTGGGTGGAGTCTCTTATGAAGAAGAAGTGGATGAAATGCTGACGCGAGCCAAAGAAAAGCAATGGAGCGAAGACGTTGCCAAGCATTTTGATAAAGAACTTTTAAAGTTGCAGCGGATGAATCCTCAAGTAGCGGAGTATTCAGTTCAGCGCAATTATTTAGATTTGGTACTTGACCTTCCTTGGGATAATTTTTCTGAAGATAATTTTGATTTAAAGCGGGCACAAAGAATTTTAGATCGAGATCATTTTGGACTGGAGGAAGTTAAAAAAAGAGTCATCGAATACCTCGCTGTTTTAAAGCTGCGAAATGACATGAAATCACCCATTCTATGCCTGCATGGACCTCCAGGGGTAGGAAAAACCTCTTTAGGAAAGTCTATAGCAGAAGCATTAGGCAGAGAATATGTTCGGATTTCTTTAGGGGGAATGCGGGATGAGGCCGAGATTCGTGGGCATCGCAAAACCTATATTGGCGCCTTGCCGGGCCGTATTATCCAAAGTCTTAAAAAGGCAGGAACTTCAAATCCTGTTTTTGTTTTAGATGAGATTGACAAATTAGCTACAGGGGCTCAGGGCGACCCAGCAGCTGCGTTATTGGAAGTTTTGGATCCAGAACAAAACACCAGCTTTTATGACAATTTCCTAGAGTTAGGCTATGATTTATCCAAAGTCATGTTTATCGCTACGGCAAACAGCCTAGCTCCTGTACACAGTGCATTGAGAGACCGTATGGAAATGATTTCAGTTAGCGGCTACACGCTAGAAGAAAAAACAGCCATAGCACAAAAGTTTTTATTGCCTAAACAGTTGAAAGAGCATGGGATGAAAAAAAATCAGCTGAATTTGAAGAAAGCTGTCTTAGAAAAAATTGTAGAAGGATATACCCGTGAATCTGGCGTTCGAGGCTTAGAAAAGCAGGTGGCAAAAGCAGTTCGCTTTGCTGCTAAATCAATCGCTATGGAGGAAAAGTATAACAATTCACCAACAGTTGAGGAGTTGGTCCAAATACTAGGACCGGTAAAAGTACATCGGGATTTGTATGAAAACAATCATGTGGCTGGTGTGGTTACAGGTTTGGCTTGGACTTCCGTAGGAGGCGACATCCTTTTTATAGAGTCAGCCATATCGAAAGGAAAAGGAAACTTAAGCATTACCGGAAACTTGGGTAAGATCATGAAAGAGTCCGCGACTATCGCAATGGAATACATCAAAGCCAATGCTGAGCATATGGGTCTTTCAGAATTTAAATTTGACGAATACAACATGCACATTCACGTACCGGAGGGAGCAACACCTAAGGACGGACCTAGTGCAGGAATCACCATGTTGACCTCTTTGGTATCCCTTTTTACCCAAAAACGAATTAAGAAAAATTTAGCCATGACAGGAGAAATTACCTTACGGGGTAAAGTGCTTCCTGTAGGAGGTATTAAAGAAAAAATTCTCGCTGCCAAACGTTCGAAAATCAAAGAAATCATTTTGTGTAAAGAAAATGAAAAGGACATCAAAGAAATCAATTCCAAATACCTTAAAGGACTGAAGTTTCATTATGTATCAGAAATGCATGAGGTTATCGCCATTGCTGTAACGGCACAAAAGGTAGTAAATGCAAAGCGGTTGATCACCTCCTAACAATTAAATGTTAATTTTAGGACATGAATAAACTGATCGTTGCGATTGACGGATTTGCTGCTACGGGTAAAAGTACACAAGCGAAACGCCTTGCAAAAGCATTAAACTACACCTATGTAGATACGGGAGCAATGTATCGCGCCGTTACCCTTTTTGCATTGGAACAGCCGCCTGAGGGGACCCTAGATTTTGACCTGCTGAATCGGTCGCTGGATCAGATCCAAATTCATTTTGAAGAAGAGGCTGAGGAACAACAAACCTTTTTAAATGGCCTAAATGTTAGTCAGGCTATTCGCGATCCAAAAATTAATCAACACGTAAGTAAAGTAGCTGCACAAAAAGAAGTGCGTTCTTTTTTGAGTAAGACCCAAAAACTACTGGGGGCTAATAAAGGGGTGGTGATGGACGGTCGCGATATCGGTACAGCAGTTTTTCCTCAAGCAGAATGTAAATTCTTTTTAACAGCCACGCCTGAGGTCCGTGCCATGAGAAGGTATCAAGAGCAAGTGCAAGCGGGTGTAGACGAATCATATGAGGCTGTACTTGCTAGTGTAAAAGCTCGGGACGAACAAGATACTACAAGGGCCTATGCTCCCCTCAAAAAGGCTGAAGATGCCCTAGAAATAGAGGTGAGTAACCTAACGATTGAGGAGGTATTTGATCTTTTGTACGCACAAGTCTCAAAACAGCTCAACTGAGTTTCGATAAAAAACATCTAAATTATTTGTTTGTCAAGCCATTAGAAGTATATTTGCACGCTTTTTAATTGGTAGGAGCAACCGAAAAGCCACGATTTAAAACGATAACAACTTCTGTAATCGCAACTCAGGTGCTCCCGTTTTACAGAATACAAAACCCTCGGAAATGGCCAAGAAACCAACCGAAAATTCAGCGGCTGAAGAAAGCGCTGAAGCTAAGAAACCCGCAGCAAAAAAAGCAACCGCTAAAAAAGCTGCTCCCAAAAAAACAACTGCAAAAAAAGAGACTGCTGCAAAAGCTAAAAAAGCGGCTCCTAAAAAGGAAAAAGTAGCAACTCCAAAAGAGGAAGTAACTGTAGAAGCTACAGAGGCTGCTGTTGAAGTTCAAGTAGCAGATACAACGGAAGACGTTGCAGTAAAAGAAGACAAAAAGCCAAGCGCTAAAGATACGGAAACTGCGCAGGCTGAATTTTTATCCAACTTCAATTGGCACAATTACCAAGAAGGAATTGATGTGATCGAAGACAAACAATTGGATGAATTTGAAAAATTAGTCAAAGATAACTTTGTTGATACCGCAGACGATGATGTAATCGAAGGTGTGGTGGTCTACATGACCGACCGTGAGGCGATTATTGACATCAATGCCAAGTCGGAAGGGGTGATTTCGTTGAATGAATTCCGATACAATCCTGATTTAAAGGTAGGGGATAAAGTAGAAGTTATCGTTGATATGCGTGAAGACAGAACGGGTCAACTAGTTTTGTCGCACAGAAAAGCACGTGTCATCAAAGCATGGGATCGAGTGAATAATGCCCATGACAACGGTGAAATCGTAAGTGGATTTGTAAAATGTAGAACCAAAGGAGGAATGATCGTAGATGTGTTTGGCATCGAAGCCTTTTTACCCGGTTCGCAAATTGATGTCAAGCCCATTCGCGATTACGATCAATATGTAAACAAAACCATGGAATTTAAAGTTGTGAAAATCAATCACGAGTTTAAAAACGTGGTAGTTTCTCATAAAGCATTGATTGAAGCGGATATTGAAGAACAGAAAAAAGAGATCATTGGCCAGTTAGAAAAAGGTCAAGTACTTGAAGGAACGGTTAAAAACATCACTTCCTACGGAGTATTTATCGATCTAGGGGGTGTTGATGGTTTAATTCACATCACCGACCTTTCTTGGAGCCGCATCAACCATCCTAGTGAAATTTTAGAATTGGATCAGAAATTAAATGTGGTAATTCTTGACTTTGATGATAATAAATCAAGAATCCAATTGGGTCTGAAACAACTCAGTGCCCACCCATGGGATCAATTGTCTGAAACACTAAAAGAAGGAGACAAAGTCAAAGGAAAAGTTGTTGTAATTGCTGATTACGGTGCTTTTGTTGAAATCGAAGAAGGTGTGGAAGGCTTGATTCATGTATCAGAAATGTCATGGTCTACACACTTGAGATCGGCACAAGATTTTGTAAATGTAGGCGATGAGGTTGAAGCCGTAATTTTAACTTTAGATCGTGAGTCTAGAAAGATGTCACTCGGAATCAAGCAAATTACTCCAGACCCATGGACCGACATTACTTCTAAATATCCAATCGGATCCAAACATTCAGGAACGGTTAGAAATTTCACCAATTTCGGAGTGTTCATTGAATTGGAAGAAGGTATAGATGGTTTGGTTTACATTTCTGATCTTTCTTGGACCAAGAAAGTAAAGCACCCTTCTGAAGTTTTAACCCTAGGGGATAAAATTGATGTTATTGTACTCGAATTGGATGTTGAGGGTCGTAAATTAAGTTTAGGACACAAACAAACTACGGACAATCCTTGGGATAAATACGAAAAGGAATTTGCGGTAGACACCACCCATACTGTTGCCATTACTGAAGTGGTGGACAAAGGGGCGACCATTCATTTTAATGATGACATCGTTGCGTTTGTTCCTACACGTCACCTTGAAAAAGAAGACGG
>Ga0181584_10003465_pt1 | contig 12064 bp, 4 predicted proteins | sample 071ome_30_FD_132462 | JGI IMG/M metagenome (GOLD analysis project Ga0181584, IMG submission 132462) | Coastal salt marsh microbial communities from the Groves Creek Marsh, Skidaway Island, Georgia - 071406AT metaG (megahit assembly) | ecosystem: Environmental > Aquatic > Marine > Intertidal zone... | reverse complement strand
TCGGGCAATTCGAAGTCTTTGACGTATTCATAGCGCGAGTTCGCCATCCTACATTTCGTATGGGTGGAATGCCATCCGTTCGAGCAAAGGTTTGCGTTCGGAACGGCAAAATGAGTTGATTTTGATTGACTACGCAAGCCAGCAGAGGCTGAACGAGGCGTTCGGCGAGGGGTGGGAGAAGGAGTGCTTCCCCATCCCCAACCGGTGGTCTTTTCCAGCCGGGCCGCCAGGTGAATCCCAGGGACGAGGCCCAGTGGGACGCGATCCTGGAGGCCGTGAAGCTGTTCAAGCGGACCCACGGCAGCTTCCCGAGGTACACCGCGGTGATCCGGACGAGAGGAGGAGGCTGTACTGTTGGCTGCAGAAGAACATGGACACCACCTCCGGCCACTACACCCACGAGCGCGCCAACAAGCTCTTTCTGGCCTTCTTCGGCGACCGCTGGCAGGCCGAGTGCTTCTTCCCAGGTCCATCGATGCCACGAAGATTTCAAACCCCCTCTTCCTGTTCCCCCTCCGCCTTCCCAGCGCAAAACCGGCATTCACAAAACACAAACTGCATCTGCAAACAAGAGATATCATTCATATATCATCTCATAGCTCCCAAAATCCACCAGACGTGCGCACGGCAAGGTTCAGACGTCGTCGAATCCTGTGATCAGAACGACGGTATCATCTCCGGCTGTTCGCTCAATTCAAGGGCACTCGCGGCGCGTTCTCTGCGTTAACATCGTATATAACAGTTATTGTCTTCGTGTGACGAGATTTTTCCGCGGGTTTTGCGCCATCCTGGAAAACGGGTTCCCGCCAAAATTTGAATCTACCTAGCCAACGCTGCCCATGGAACACAGCCGTCGACTCGACTAGGTAGTTCGTCGTCTTTCGTAGCTGTAGCATAGCTGTAGTCTAGGTACGATAGGTAGCTGTAGAATCGTCTATAGGCAGCCGTAGGTACTCTCTATCACCATCATCATCAACCGAACTGTGGTCTGACATGTGGTCGTCGGACGAGCCGAACCCGTGGTCGGCATACGCGCTTCCCCTGACGAATCTGGGGTCTCTCTCGGACGAGGAGTGGGACGATGCTTCGGTGACGTCTCCGATGCCCAATGCGGTCGGGCAACGGGCGAGCTACCTGGACAAGGTCCGGGCGGGCGGGGCGGGCGGGGCGGGCGGGGGCGCCAAGGGGGGCGCACCGCCACCGCCGTCGCTCTCCGCGTCGAGCAGTACGACGCCGCTTGCTGGATATGATATCGTCATGGATGGGGCGGGGCTGCAGGTGGACAGGATGCTGGACGGGAAGGGGCGGGGGAGCAGCGACATGTATGCGCTGGAGAACATGGTGGCGGACACCCGGGGGAGGGCGAGGGAGCGCGAACAGGAGCGGGAGCGGGAGCGGGAGTGGGCGTCGAACGAAGGGAGGGAAGCGAGGGAAGCGAGGGAAGCGAGGGAAGCGGCTGACGCGAAGGACGCCAAGGCCTCGAGGGACTCGAAGCGAGGGTCCAAGGGTCGCGCGCGCTCGTCGCTGTCTGATCTGTCGTCGACGTGCGAGGCCGGGCAGTTCCTGACGGTGCCGTCGGGCAAACGCGAGCAGGGAGAGGGGTGCGAGGATGCGTCGCAGGTACGTATATGTGTCGTGAAGAACGTGACTGAACGTGACCGACTCACCATTCGATCACCCAACGACGACCAGGGAATCCTCGCGGCGCACTACTCGCCGTCGACCCACACGGCCGTTCTGCAGATCACCTACCTGGCGGCCGGGTTTCTCATCGGGGAAAAGGGGCAGTCGATTCGCGATATGGAGCGTATCACGAACACGACGATCAAGTCGTGGAAGGACAAGACGGCGTCGGGGCGGCCGGTGCGGAAGCTCGTCATCGAGAGCGAGCGGGACCACGACGACGTCAAGTCGTGGAACGTGTCGAGGTGTTTGCAAATCATCAAGGCGGCGGTGATGCACTACAAAGACTTGTGCGAGGGGCTGTACTGCGGGGAGTATGTCGAGCCGGTGCGCGTGATTGAGGGCGTCGCGTTCACGTACAATCCGCCGCCCAGGAAGAGCGTGCCGTACGCGGCCGGTATCAAGGTGAAGGCGAGCAAAGTGATGGATGCGTACGGCGGGGAGGTGGACGGGGTGCCGAGCAAGTACAAGAAGGAGGTGGTGACGGACGACCCGGCGTGGCACCGTGGCGGCGGGGCCGTGGAAGACATCCTGGAGCGCAAGGAGGCGACGGCGACGGACGCCGTGTACCCCTCGGACTCGATTCCCATCACTAAGAAGGGCAGGAAGAAGAGCAGGAGGAGGGGCACGAGGAAGGGCGAAGACGAGCAGGGGCTCGGGCTCGGGCTCGAGGACGCCCGCAGCGACGGCAACGGCAATGGCGACGGCCTTCTCAAGGGTCATCATCCAGAGTTTGGGCTGTTCGAGGTGCCGTGCAATGAGGACTACCAGCCGAGGGAGCGCAACGCGTCGAGGAGGCAGCGCCCCAGGATCACGGACCAGGCGTCTGATGGTTCCGCGCAGCCGACGACCGCAGGGGGGTCGATGGGGACCTCGCACGCCTGGACCAACGCCGCCTGGGGACCTCACCGCGTCCATCCGCTCCGCCAGCAGCAGCAACAACAACAACAACAGCAGCTGGAGGCGCAAGAGGCGCAGATGAAGGCCCAGATGAACGCCGTCAACCTCCATGGCGCGCCGTGGATGGCCGTCCATCACTACGGCCACTTCAGTCCCATGGGACGTGCCCCGGTGCCCATGCCGTGGACCGGCGTGGACACACTCTCTGGAGTCTCGCAACAGTCGCTGATGAGCGGATACGACGGGCGCGACGGGTACGACGGGTACGACGGGTATGGAGGCCTCGGAGGCCTCTGCGAGCGCCAGCTCATCCCGTCGGCGTGGGAAGACTTCTCCGGCTACGGGTACAGCTCTCGCATGCTGCGCACAAATGGCGTCCAGGAGGAGTCCTACACCAGGATGAACCGCTCCCGCTCGTCTCACAGCGTGTTTGCGGGGTACGAGTTCCGCGGTGACGGCCCAGAGCGCGCCGGCCAGGGACTGGGAGCGCGTCGCCACGGCACGCCACGCAGGGATCCTTTGTTCGACAACATGTTTGCGGAGTTTTCCGAGAAGTGCAGCGTGGGCGGCTCGAGGTGGATGGACACGCCGAAGCAGGACGGCCAACACCCCCGCGGCAACGGTGGCAACGGTGGCAACGGTGGCGGCGCCGCCGACAAGGACCACGACGAAGAGCGCGCCCGTCGCCGTTTGAAGTTCTGATGAGTATTCGGAGCGAGACGAGGGCACGAGAAGCAAAAGCAGAAGATGATGGTGATCGATGATCCAGATAGTAGTAGTAGATAGCGACGACGAACCTAACAACAACAATACACGAGATGCTCATTTCGAGCCATTTGATTTCGATTATATATATGGCCACAGGGCACAATGTGTGCTTCTGAATAATACATGTAATGATACTCGCCGCCTTTGACCCCTTCAACTACACGTTCAACTGGTCTAACTGCCCGCACAGCCGCTCGAGACCCCGCGCATACTGACCGCCCCGCCAGTACACGTGCGCACCCCCGGAACATACCCAAAACTCGTCCACGCTCTCCAGCACGGCCTCGGGCACGGCCCCCGCCGGCAACCCGGCCGGCTCCTCCACCAGCACGAGCTCACCGTTGCACTGCGAGCATCGCGACATCAACATCTCAACGCCGACTCGTATCCCAAACGCCGCCATGACCTCCTCGGCCTGCTGCCGCTTTCCCTCGTCGCTACGAACGAAGTATATCCGATCCGTGAGCCGACGCGCGATGAGGCCGGCGTCCCTCGTGAGCACGACCCGCTCCTCGGCCTCCGCGACGTCCACCAGCCGGCGATGGATGACGTGTCGATGCTCCCGTCGTCGCACACCCGTCGTCGTCGGCGCACACACGCACTCGACGTCCAACCCAAAGAGCCGCAGCTCGCGACAGCACCCGACCATCATCTCGTCTGCCAAGAACCGCGCGTCGGATGCCCGCTCCCACGGAACGTTCGTGTTTGAAACGCCAGTGGTGACAGCCCCCGGATCGTGGTGCCCGACCCTGGTGTCCTTTCCGTTCTTCCCTGTCTTCTTCTTCTGCTGCTGCCGCGTGCGTGCCGCCCAGAACGCGTTGTCGTCGTCCGTCACGTGTCGCCAGCGCCCGTTCCGCCACTCGATGTTCCTTCCGAACGCTCGAAATACCCGCTCGTCCACCTCACCCGCGTCAATCCACCGAGCAACGGTCTCGACGTCGTACGTAGCGTACTCGCCGGTGCCGACAACAGCAGCACCAGCACCAGCACCAGCACCAGCATCAGCGACCCGGTCGCTGCGCTCCCGTCCACCCCCACCCGGTGTTTCTGGGGTGGGCGGTCGCCGCTCCGCCGCTCCCGCCCACCGGTGACTGGCCTCGACGCCTCCGCTGCTCGCGACAAACGCCGAGACGCCCACGAGGAACAACTCGACCAAGCACGACGCATCGGCCGCCGCGTACTTCACCTGATCGACCGTGAGTGGACGAACGTCCCACTCGCTGCACTGCAGCTCCTTCGACAGCTTCATCCCGACCACTCGCTCCAGCATGGCCGACAGCCCGATCTGCTTCATGCCCGAGAACCCGAGACGCGTCATCAGCTGCCGCACGTCCGCCGCGTTCTTTACGACCCCGTGATGCTCGAGGGGAAGGTCCAGCCCCCGTATCAATGCGCTGATATCGTTCGTGAGCGAGTGGGCCAGCTTGAGCAGCGAGCGATCCGCAAAGGCAGCGAGCAGGACCAGACGAAGCTGCGCGCGATGACCCGCACCGATGAGCTGCTGCACGTCGACGATGACGACGTGGCGCTCATACCGGTCGCCTTGGCCCTCGAGAACTCCCAGCTGGAGCAGCGTGGCGGAGGGGTGACCCCGAGGAGGCCATTCGCAGTCGAGACAGACCAGGCTGGCTCGGCGGAGGAGGTCCCCCAGCCGTGACAGTGAGGCCGCGGTGTCCACGATGCGAATGATCGGCATGGTAAGGCTTGCAAGCCTTTATAAGGCGCCGTTGAGCATACACTTGCCTGCAACCGAGCGAATTCGAAAACCGAAACGTCCATTCCAATGACGTGCCTGCTGTTCCTTCTTCTGCTCTTTGCGGCGGTCAGCGCAGGCGCTGACGTCGAAATTCGGGTGTCGAACGCCCAGGTCTCGCCCGATGGAGGTAGGTGTTGGTGTCCTAAGTTGCCTCCTGCGGACTCGCTCACTCGCTCACTCGCTCGACGCAGGCCCCCCTCGACTCGGCGTACACGTCAACGGCAAGTACGGCGGGCCTCTGATCACGGTCAAGAGCGGCGACCTGTTGAACGTGACGCTGATCAACGAGTATGACAATCCGCAATTCCGGGAGTACGGTGCATTGACCTCGGCCGACGTGCTGGTCGCACGCCCAGACTCAATTCTCACTCGCGCTACGCGCTACGCTCGTTCGCCAGGTACTTTGGAGGCACGAGCGTCCACTTCCATGGGTTCTCAATGCGCGGTGTGCCCTTCCTGGACGGGACGAGCTACATCAGCCAGTGTCCCGTGCAGCGAGGCGAGCGTCAGTTCATCGAGTTTACGGTTAACGAGGAGCCGGGGACGTACATGTGGCACGACCACCAGAACATGGCCGTGGCCGACGGGCTCGCCGGCGGGCTCATCGTGACGGGTGAAGCGGACGAGTCGCTGAAGGCGCGGTTCAACGTGACCCGCGACGAGGTGTTGGTCGTCTCTGATTTCTTCGAGCAGAACAGCGTGACGCAGGCCAAAGCCATCAACGCCCCGGTGAACGTCTCCGATTTCACGTGGAACGCGCGCTCGCTGCTGCTCGATTGGGGGGGCTGCTTCAAGGACTGCTCGCCAGGGGACAAGGGAATGTTTTCCTGCGACCCGGACAAGGAGTGTTCCGAGCGGTACATCTTGAACGTCGCTCCGGACGATGTCATCCGTCTGCGGATCATCGCCGCCGGGTCCATGATGTACGTGTTGACCTCGACCGTCGTGCGCGCGCCCAGACTCAATTCTCACTCGCGCTACGCGCTTCGTTCTTTCGCCAGGTACCAAATCGTTTGTTTCCAGGGTGTCGATGTGACGCTCGTGGCAATGGACGCGCGGGAGGTCGAGGCCATGGACCTCGCCGACGGATGCGTCAACGTGGACCTGGGGCAACGGGCCGACGTCATCATCAAGGGGAAGACGTTCGATGAGCTCGATACGGCGTTTGGAGGCAAGCGAGATTTCTGGCTGACGGGCTTTGGCGATTACGGGAATCCAGCTTCGTATGGCGTTGTGACCTACGCCGACTGCAGCGATGCGACCGCTTGCCTCCCGGATGCCCCGCCGCCGCAGCCGGTCGACCGGCCGTTGTCGTGGTCAGCGAGCGGCTTCATCAACGACATCAAGTCGCCGCAAGCCAGTCGCGTTCCCGAGTACGTGCGCGACGGCCGCGAGCCGGACAAGCGTCTGACGCTGCAGCTGACGGGGCCCGTCATCCAGCAGACGAGCCAGGCCCGGTGGGCAATCTCGAACGCGGTGTACCTCAAGACGCCATCGTGCGGTAACGTGCTGCAGGAAGCCCGCGATCCGGCGTTTCTAAGCGAGGAAAACCCGTACGTGGTCGCCAACTCGAGCGCGCTCGACAACGTCGACATCTACGACATGCCGGGGCTCGGTGGGGTGGGCGAGGGTTCGGGCGAGTCGCTGATCTACTTAAACCTGGCCGGCAACACGTCGATGCTTCCGGAACAGCCGGTTGCAGGCACGCCGATCGTCCAAACGACGTCGGGCGAGGTCGTCGATCTGATCCTGCAGAACCTGCCGGATGGCGCTCTTGGAGGGCTCACCCCGGGAGGCTTCGAGTTCTCTCACCCGTTCCACCTCCACGGCAGCCACTTCTGGGTTCTGGGCAGCGGGAACGGCACGTTCTCGGTAGAGCGCGACGTCGACTCGCTCAATTTCGAAAACCCCAGGCACGCCGACACGCAGACGGTGGGGAGCTACGGGTGGACGTATCTGCGCTTCCGAGCCGACAACCCTGGGGTCTGGCCGCTGCACTGCCACATCGCCGTGCACGAGTTTGGAGGCATGCTCTTGCTCTTTGCGCACGACGTCGACAGGATCCCGCAGCTGAAGATCGAGGCAGGCGGGCTCCCGACGTGTCCGAGCGAGTGCGTGTACAACGCCAAGTTTTACAACGAGACGTACAACGAGACGACGACGTCGGCGGCGGGAAGGCTGGAGCTCCTGGTGGTGATGATGGTGGTGGTGGCGGGGCTGCTGGTCACCCCCGGGTGAGCCAATTTGTGTCAGTGCGGCCTCCAGTTCTTTAATCTCACCGAATTGATCGTCCTCGTGTGTTTTCCAATTCATTCCTATACCGAAGCGAAGTCGCTTAAGCGCGGTGTCTGCCGACGTTGGGGGAGCGAGAACCCTGCTGCAAATTCGAACTCGCGGTCGGCTACCACCAACCAACGATGAGCTCCCCGGTCGTCGGCGACACGAGCGCCCAGTACGAGGAAGGAGGAGGAGGCGAGGACGCGTCCGACGTCGTCCTAGCCGTCTGCACCGGTCTCCTCCTGGGCCTCGTCGTCCAAACCGTGACAAACCTCATGCCGGCTCCCTGGCGAAAAAGGTCGATTCCGTTCACGGCATCGGTGCTCATCAGCGGCCTCGTCGTTGGGATCGTCTTGATCTACGGCGGCTCGACGGACGCCATCTCGACTGGCCTCGACCAGCTCGAGTCCATCTCGCCCGTCGTGCTCTTCGCCGTGTTCATGCCGGCGCTCATCACGCCGTCCGGCCTCACGTTGGACTTCCACCAGGTCAAACACACGGTGGTCTATTCGTTCGCGCTGGCCATCTTCGGGACGATGATCAACGCGACGCTCATCACGATGGTGGCCAAGTACGTCTTCCCATATTCGTGGGAATGGAGTCAGGCCTGGCTGCTGGGCGCGATTCTCAGTGCGACGGATCCCGTCGCGGTCGTATCGATCATGGAGTCCAGTGGCTGCGATGTCAAGCTGTCGACGGTCATCAACGGCGAGAGCCTGCTGAACGACGGCGTGGCGTACGTGCTCTTCGAAGTCTTCCTCGGGTGGGCGGGCGGGGAGCCCGTCGTGGCTTCGGAAACCGTGAAATTTGTGTTCAAAGCCGCGCTGGGCGGGCCGGCCTTGGGCGTGGCGTTCGCGCTTGTCGTGACGCTCTGGTTTGAACTGCTGGACGGTGACAGCATCGCCGTTGTGACGGTCTCGCTCACTGCAGCCTACATGCTGTGGACGCTGAGCGACGTCGTCCTCGGCGTCAGTGCGGTTCTGGCCGTGCTGTTCTACTCGTCGTTCATAGGCCTGTACGGGAAGACGCACATCGGCGGAAGCGCGCAGTCGGCATTCAGCGCCTTCTGGAAGTGGGTCGACTGGGTCGCCAACACCTTGATCTTCTTCTTGGCGGGGCTTGTCATCAGCGCGGAGATCAGCAACAATTCGAACGACCCGCGACGCTACGACATCACCGGGAAGGACTGGGGCATGATGTTCTGTCTGTACTTCCTGCTCATACCCATTCGGGTCGTCTCGGTGATTATACTGTCTCCGATCCTCCGGATGGGCCGCTACCGAATGACGTTCAAGGACATGGTCGTGCTCTCGTACGCCGGGCTCCGCGGCGCCGTCGGCTTGACCCTCGCGCTCATCGTCTACAACTCGGAGGAGATTGCGGACAATCAGTTCAAGACGCTCGTGTTCTTCTTCGTCGGCTGCGTGGCGGTGTTGACGCTGCTTCTCCAGGGGTCGACGACGGCGTGGGTCTTGTCACTTCTCGGTTACACAAGCGTCGCGCCCGCGAAACGCCACCTGCAGATACAGAGCGCCGAACTGGTCGACGAGATGGCGAGGGTGCTCATTCAGAAGGCCAAGGACAGGGCGGCCGACGAGAATTTCGTCCTCGGCCGGACCGACTGCGACTGGGAACGGGCCGCTCAGCTCGGCAGGATCGACGTCGTCAAGCTCGTCAAGGATCGCGCCACGACGGACAAGAAGGCCGAAGGCGGTGGTTACGCCAGTCAGGGGTTCACGCCGCACGAGCACGAGCTGCTGCTGAGCCTGCGCGAGCGGCTCCTCCGCGCCGTCCAGAGCCACTACAACGACTGCGCCCGCCAGGGCTACCTCACGCCGGCCGAGATCTCCATACTCACCGGGTCCGTGGAGAACGCGTCGGACGCGGTGGACGCGCCGCTCGACGACTGGACGCAGCTGAAACACCAGCTCGACCTGTCGGGGCTCGAGGGCGAGGTCGTCGGCTGGAAGGGCAAGGCGCAGCGCGCGGCGGCAAAGGTCGGAAAGTTCCTCGTCCGACAGCGCGGTCCGCTCTCGTCGCTCGCCAGGCGGTCGCCCGCGCTCGTCCTCACCTTTATCCTCGCGCACGCCGAGGCGCAGCGCGAGCTGCAGCTGTTCGTCGAGCTCGAAGCCGAGAGCGACGAGGGCGCCGACGGTGCCGGTGCCGCCGATCAGCGCGACGCGGAGTTTTCGAGCACGGTCAGCAAGTTGCACCGGTACGAGCCGTACTGGGACAGTGACGAGTTCCGGATGGTCGGGTCCATGGCCCGCGGCACCAGCGCGACGAAAGCCGCCGCCGTCAGCCACAAGGCCAGCCTGGTCCATCACATGACGTCGAACTCGCTGGTCTTGCTGGAAGACGTGCGCCGAATCCTCCGAATCGTCTTGGAGGAGAGCACGCTCGAGTTGCAGCGAGCCGAGGAGCTCTGGGAGGCGTTGAAGCAGGCTCGTCCGGACGAGATTGTCGCCATCAGCACCGAGCTTTTGGTCATCGACGTTCTCCGCAAGCAGGGTCGCTTGCTCAAGTTCTTTGTCGGGCTCGGCATTCTGGAGGAAGACGAGGTGGGCGAATGCCTCGAGGTCATCAGCGAGCGGCAGCGGGGGCTGCGCGGCGACCACCTCTGATCATGATAATGACTTCGATGGTTCTCGGGTGGAGTGCGAGCAGAGCGAGCCGGGGCGGACTTGCATCACCGAGTTTTGATTCAAATTCATCGTTCCCCAACACGACTCCACCCGATGGCTAGCCTCGACATCAAAGGAATCGCTTCGGCGGTCAAGCGGGAGCTTTCCAATAAACAGCTCGTCAAGGTCCGTCCTGAAGATTCGTGTCACGGAAAAATGCGATTCAAAACGCCGCTACGACTCACACGTCGCGCCTCTCCTTCCTCCCCTCCCAGGCAGTGGCCTTCTTCGCTGGGGCCGTCATTGTGAGCCGGAATTTCGGAGACAGCTTCGCAATTTGAAGGAAACACACGGCGGTTCTTGTTCTTGGATTACGGTCCTTCGGCTTGTCTGTAAACGGATCTTGACGCCACCAACATCACCACCACCATCACCTGGGCGCGCACACGCACGCGCCGGAGAACCCGTCGGCGTCGCAGCACGACGCCCAAAAGTCGCCGACGACGTACCCATCTTGGGTGGCCGTCCACCTCCAGACGTCGGCGGCATCCGCCTGAAACTTGGACGTCGGGTCCAGCTCTGCAACGGCACACCCGAAGTCGCACCACTTGGGGTACACCGTCGCCCCGTCAAAGTCGGGCAGCAGGTCGGGCCATCCCGCCTTGCCCCAGTGCAGCCTCCCGTCGCACTCGTCCAGCAGATACCGCATCACCGTGTCAAATCCCTCGTTCTTCGTCCCGGTCGAGAGCGAGAGGTGGTCCTCGAGGTTGACGTACATCACCGGCGTTCCGTAGCTCGGACTCAGGTAAAAGTCCTCCGCGCCGACAAAGCGGATGAGCGGGGGCGTGCGGAATCCCTCCCTGACGGTCGAGTTGGCCCCCGCGCCGTACACCAGCTCGTTCAAGCCGAGCAGGCAGTCTCCCGCGATCTCGAGCGGCACCGCGGCCTCGTACTGATCGTACGGATCGGAGTTTGCCTGTCTCTGGTTGACCTGCTCCGACATCGTCACGTACGCCTTGTTTGCAGCGTACTCGCCCGGCGTGACCATACCACGGAGCATGGACGGATAGATTCGCCCCCAGTTGGCCGGATTTTTCGTGATGGCCGGCGTCGGACCCATCGCGTTGTCGTTCGGGACCTGGTCGTAGACGCCCGCGGCAGTGACGGACTGCGTGCTGATGGCGTCGGGAACGGAGAACGGGTCGTAGTCAAGGCGCGGGTACTCGAACCGTCGGAATGCATCGTCGGCGTTGGTGTCGGCGGTGTCGGCGGTTTTGCCGCCGCCGACGGACGTGTTCGCGGTCCCGTCCTCGACCACCCGATAGTCCGTGCGCCAGACGATGTTCTGTTCCGGATGCCAGAAGGTCTGCGTCTCCTCGAGCCCGCGCAGCGCCGCCTGCACCTCGTCCTCGTCCGCATCGCCGCCCCCGCCGATCGCTAGCGTATACGCATCCTGGACCGCCTTGACCTCCTCGGCAAACGTCAACAGATCCATATCCTCCGTCACTCGCTCCACCAACCGATCCGGCACGATCCGCAGCGTCAGATCCATCAAGATCCCCAGCCGACCGACGCTCACCCCGGCCGCCTTGAACAGGTGCGGGTCCGACTCGGCCGAGATGTCCAGAACGGTCCCGTTGGCCACCATCAGCCGCAGACTCTCCACCTGGCTCGACAGAGAACCATGCCGAAACGAGCTCCCGTGCGTCCCCGTCGACACCGCCCCACCGATCGACTGGTCGATAAAGTACGAAAACGCCGGCAGCGTCCAGCCCTCGCCGTACTCGCTCAGGTACTCCAACAACATCCGCTGCGGGATCCCCGCCGCGACAGTCACCGTCTGGCGCCCCTCGTCCACCTGGATGGGAAACTTGGGAGGAACCGGGGTGGGGGGGCGCACGTCGTCCCGGATCTGCGCCAGCGTCTCGTCCAGCTCGGTCATCACGATGTTCACGGCCTGAGAGTCGCCGAGAGAGTCGCCACCCGCGCAGAACTGCGGCGCGTTCCAACTGTGCCCCACGCCCACGGCCTGGTGAACGAACGAACGAGAGGGGGG
>Ga0181584_10003464_pt1 | contig 12064 bp, 7 predicted proteins | sample 071ome_30_FD_132462 | JGI IMG/M metagenome (GOLD analysis project Ga0181584, IMG submission 132462) | Coastal salt marsh microbial communities from the Groves Creek Marsh, Skidaway Island, Georgia - 071406AT metaG (megahit assembly) | ecosystem: Environmental > Aquatic > Marine > Intertidal zone... | reverse complement strand
TGTCGGCCCTGGAAGGGGCCCGGGGCGTCCTGGAGGGGACGGAAGAGAGGTAGGGGGAAACGGGCGGGCACAGGACCGGGCGGGGGCGGGGGAGGGGAGGAGGGGGGGGGGGGGGGCGGGGAAGACGGACAGCACAACGCCCGGACGAGGAGTCAACGCGACGGGCGGTCCGGGAGCCGCTCGCTGTGTTTCGAGAAATGAATGAAGCAGCACCCGATGCACGGCTATCGGATCTGTTGCTGATGTGCCAGGCCGAATCGCTCATGGCATGGGGCGCCGGGCGACACTACGAGCGGTGTGTGACAGTCCTGCGGAGTGCGGTGGTTGCCCCGCTGGTCAAGGGCCGTCTTTTCTGGCCGCTGTTCTCTGCTTCGAACAGCGGAGATCCCTCTGTCACGGAAATAAGGACCTCGGCCTTGGATCTCACCCGGCACGGTGCGGAGCCGAGCGTGCCGGTGCTGCTGCTGGCGCACGAGCTCGGGCAGCACCCAGCGGGCTTTGACGGGGGGTGCACGCTTCGGGAACTCGGCTTGGATCTCCCGCGGTTTGAAGAGCTCCAGGACTCTGGATCGTGTGCGGCGTGGTTCTCGGCGGTATGTGTTTGCACGCACGTGCCGTCGTCGCTCACGCGATCGTCGCTCACGCACGCACTCGTCCGTCCGTTCTCCAGGTGTTTGTCTTCTTCGAGATGCTGGAGAAAAATTGGTCGCAGAATCTCCCGGTGCGACGGGTCAATATTCGGCTGCCGCCGCTGCAGGACGGCCGGGAGGTGGCGAGGGCCATGCATGAGGTGTTCGTGCACGGCATGCTGGCGCTCTTCGCGAAGCTCGTGGTACTGGCCGAGTTTGTGGCGAAGGCCCCGGGGGGAGGAGATTCGAGGCTGACGGTCGCGTTTGTGAGGTCGACTGGGGGGTACGAGGAGTTCCACGGGATGTGGACGCAAGGGTTTGCGGGGCGGGTGGACGAGCTCCGTGTTCTTACTCCCGGGCAGAAAATGGCGTTTGTGATGGGGCTGCACGACAGGCTGGGGAACGCGTCGCCCGTCGGGTGGCTGAACCGAGACACCGTCGAGCTGGTCCTCGAGCGGGTGGAGCGTTTGCGCCTCGATGTCGTCTGGGAGCTCGAGGGGCTGACGAACGAGCCCATGTCGTGATCTCGTTGTCATTGTCATAACACGTAAGTTCACGTAACTATCACTATACGAGGACGTCGCGCTTGATGTTGCGGAGCTCCCGCTTTGCCCGGCCAATCTCCCGGAAGAGCTCGTCGAGCCGGCTCTCGACCTGCCTCTTGCGGCGGCGCTGAACGACCGTCTTACCTCCAGAGTTGGCCGGCATGCGCGCCAGCTCTTGGTCGAGCTGCTCTTTCTCCATGTTGAGTTCCATGAGCTCCCGGTCGAGTTCGGCCGTCCTGGCCTCCTTGAAGACCCGGGTCTCCTGGGGCGACATTTTGTCGATGTTGGCTTTCTGAGACGATGCACCGGGTTGGACGTGGGACGGTTCCGCGTTGCGTGGCGCCAACGGCTTGCGCTGCTGCTCCTGGTGGTGGTCGGTGGTCGTGGACCGTTCGTTGGCCTCGGCGTCCTCCACCCGAGCTGTCCCCGACATCCCCGACATCCCTGTCGCACCGACGTCACCATCGACGTCGCGACCCGCAACGTCGCCCGAGATGGGTCCGCCCATCGTCGACATGCCCGGCAACACGCCGGGCCCGGTCGTCATGTCGACACCAGCACCGGGGCAGCTGCCGCCCACAGTCATCACCGTGTGCAAGATGGACGTCAGCCTCCGCACGTGCTCTTCCATGCTGGACTTGTCTCCCACGAGCCTCGTGTTCTCGAGCGTCAGGCGCTGAATCTCCTGGTTCAGACTCTCCAGCGTGCTCACCCGGGTCTTCATTGCGGCTTGCTGGATCTGGAGCTCCTGCAGCGCGGTCTCTGCTCGCTTCTCAGCGCTCTGCGCCCGCTGCGTCAGCACCGCGATCTGGTTGGCCAACGCCATTGACGTATCCTGTATGAGCGCCGTTTGACGTTCGGCGCTCCCGGACGCCTCCTCCAGACCCGCCACCTTCTGCCTCAGCGATTCAATCTCGGCGGACGCGTCGAGCTTGGTCGTCTCCACGAGCTTCTCCAACTCGTCGCACTTCTTGACCAGCGCCAGGCGCTCTTCCTCGTGAGACAACTTGATGGCGTCGAGCTTGGACGCGTGGTTGGTCGCCTCCACGAGCTTCTCCAACTCGTCGCACTTCTTGAGCAGCGCCGACCGCTCCTCCTCGTGGGACGTCTTCAGGGCGCCGAGCTTGTCGGCGGCGTCGGCCTTGATCTGGTGAATGAGGACGTCGAGATTTTGCTGGGGCGGCTGGACGTCCTGTTGTTGCACCGATTGGACTGGCGTCGGCGTCGGCTGCTGTGTCACCACCGCCGTCGGCTGCTCAGACTCTCTACGCGATTGCTCGGGCTGCCCCCGTTGCTCCGACGGCTGCTGCGCTCCCTTCGGCGTCTCCCGTCGCTCCTCTCGCCGCTGGTTCTGGGCCTCGAGTTCCAGGATCTTGGCCTGTTGCGCCTTGACCTGCTGCATGAGCGAGTACACTTGGTCCTCGTCCTCGTACCGCCGATCGATCGGTCGGTCGGCCCGCGGGTCGTTGCCCTTACCCTTATTTCCCGTCGTTGTGGTCGGCGCCACGCTCCCTTCGCCACCCGCAGACTCTGCCTGCTGCTCCCACCGCTGCTCGGGCGCCTCCCGCGCCTCTGGCTTCTGCGCATTCTTCTGTGGGTTTTGCGTTCTCGCACCCGTGGCTCCACTCAACTTTCTGATCACCCTGGGACTCGCAAGCAGACTCCTCGGGCTCAGCGCCTGCAGCAGCGCGTCGTCACTCGCCCCCATCCCCTCCTCTTTCCCTCCGTCCTCCTTTCCTTCCGCCCCCCGCATCGCCTCGAAAAACTTCTCATCCAACAGCCCACCACACGACGGCCCCGGGCTCACCAGCATCAGCGGCGAGACAATATTCGAGCCCTCGTCGTGCTCGTCGACTCGACCGTCGTTGCCGTCGTTGCCGTCGTCACGGCCATCGGGGCGGCCGTCGCCGTCCACCACCAGCCTCGGCGGCCGCCCCTGCCCGGCGCCGGTCCCTTGCTCCGACGACGCGCCCTCCACCGACCCGAACAGGTTTCCGAAGAACGCAAACCCCTTCCGTTCCCTGCTCTTGCTCTTGCCCTTACCCTCCCCGCCTCCCTTTCGGTCGGCGTTCTTGTTTCGAAGCGCCATGGACCTCCTCGGCGAAGCCGACGCGGAAGGCGGCCCCTTCTTCCTCGCATCCCGCTTCTTCTTCGTCGGCGTCGTATACATCGGCGGAATCGACTTCACCGACTGACGCAAGTCACCGGCGACGCCCACGTCCACCGGAGGCGTCAGCGACGCCTCCTGCCGGTACCGACGTATCGCCTCATGCTTCAGGATCACGTCCTCGACGGCTTGCTGCCTCTTGTCCGTCTTGTCCGTCTTGTGCGTCTTGTCCGGTCGCACGTTGCCCGCTCCGTACGTGCTCGTCCTGTGTGTCGAGGGACCGTAGGTCGAGTCTACGTTCGCGATCTCTCGCGCCTCGTCCTCTCTTCCCCACGCCCACCCGCTCCCGCTCACCTCATCACCGTCTTCAACGTCGTAGTGCACAGTCGTGCCCGAGTACCGAGGGGACGGGCCTGGCGGAGGGTGGAATTGGCCCTGCATTTCATCAACGGTCAATTTTGAAAAATTGACCGTTGGGGGGAATCGTCTGGCCCACGACGACGGCCGCGCAGTGCGTTATACACAGTATGGTACCGAGTGTGTGGTATAGTGATGATGATGATTAAACAACAAACGCATGTGCGCAACGGGACGAGAAGGCGTGCTTCCCCCTCTTCAACAATTAGACCACGACCAAGCGATCCAAGTTTGCTCGCACCTGGTCTGTCGGCTCGAAGAGCGCCCCCACCAACGTGACCACCTCGTGTCGATCGAAGAGCCCGCCGAGAATCCCGTCCAGGAATCCGGTCACGATCTCGGCCGATGTCATCGACATGATGTCGCACAACGCCTTGAGTCGCATCAACGGCGTGGACATGTCGCCCGGTATATCCGGTATATCCGGTATATCCGGCATATCCGGCATATCCGGCATATCCGCTCGTATCGGTCCCCCGGCCGCGGCCCACAGCCCTTCCGGCACCTCGTCGAGCACTTGCACGAGCGCCTCGCTGAGCTCCTCGCTGATATCGGGCAGGTCGAGGATGGAGTCGACGACGACGTCCGCGACCCAGTCCAATAGGTCGGTCACGATGGCGGCGACGAAGGCCGGCGGGACAGCCGGGGCCGTGGTCGTCGCTGCGTCGGACGTCAAGCTCTTTTCCAGGCGTCCAAAGGCATGGGTCAGTCTGGACACGGCTTTTTTCTTGCTGATAATATCCTGCACGTCGACGCGCTGGCGCCACGCCGTCAACACTTCGAGGTGCTCGACCAGATGGGCCCGGCGGAACGCGTCGAGGCGCCGGCCGAGGACGTCTCGGGCGCCGAGCGCGGCGATCCGCCGACAGGCGGCGTCGAAGGCCGGTGCAGGCGTGGCAATTGACCTGACGCCGCTCTTCTTGTCTCCAAAACGCAGCGCACATAGAGACCGGGCCACGTACATGCACGACATGTACTCGAGGGCAGCGAGCCGCAGGATCGTGTCGCTGTTCCCGTCGTCGCCGCGGAGTTCGACCAGGACTGTGAGCAGAGCGGCAACGTCCTCGGCCAGAGATCCCACAAAATGTGCATACTGCCCGTCAGAGAGCAGCGCGGCATTCTCCTGCAGTGCCGCTGCCAGGCGGCCCATCGCGGCCACGTGGGACGCGCGCACGACCAGGGGCATCTCTGCCCGACATAACGGCGTATCGGCATCGGTAGATTGCAGTTCCGACAGAACATCTACGCCCATGATGCGCTGCTCGGTCCGGATCCTTCCGTCGTCGTCGGTGTTGGTGGTGTCTGCCCCCGCCGCCTCGTGCGTCTCGCGGCCCCAGGAAATCAGCGGGTCGCCGCTTGCAATCACACGATACGACCCGCCAACAGAATCCACTCCAGAGTCAACACCGACCCCGAAAAGCGCGTCGCGAACCGCGCACATCGCGTCCGCCCGGAGCCGTCGCAAGATTTCCTCGGCACGCACGCTCGCCGCGGCCGCCAGCGTCCCCGCCGACGTCCCCGCGCCCACCACCGACGTCCCGAAAAGGGCCTCCACTTTGGCTTCGAGCTTCTTCGCAAACGCCATCCGCCTCATCACCGTCGCCTCGTCGCACGCACCGTGCTGCCCGTCGTCCCCGTCCCACTCTGCAACGTACCACCCGGCCACGAGCCCCCACAGCACTTGGCCCACGGCCGCCACCCAATCCTCGTGCCCGAACAGCGTGTCATTCTTCAGGCACGTCAGCACCTTCAGCACAACCTTCTCCCGATACCCCACCGGATGCTTTGCCACGTCTCCGAACGTCACCAACACCCTGCGCACCGACTGCGCGAACACCAATTCCGCCAACCGCCTTCCCGCCTCCTCCACGATACTCGCACGTGCCGTGCCACGTCCCGCTGATTCCATCGCGTCCATCGCGTCCAGCGCCGACCCCGCCCGCAACAGGCCTCGCAGCCGCGCCGCCCTCGACGGCTTCGGGAGCCCGCCCTTCTCAAACACCACCGACGTCACGATCTGCTCCACGATCACGTTCCTCGCGCGTGCTTCGAGCTCTTCTACCGCCTCCCAATGCTTATCGTGCGACGACCCTTCTGTTGCTGTCGCTGTCGCTGCCGCGTTGGTGTCGTTGCCCCCGCCTCTTCGGTGGGCCGTCATCATCCCCACCAGCCCCTCGAGGTTCTCCACAACATCCCGCTCCAACGCCCCCACGTACGCGCGATCATCCAACCCCTCCGTCTCCCCTCCTTTCCTTCCGTCCTCTCCGTCTCCGTCTCCGTCTCCGTCTCCGTCTCCTCCCTCATCGTCGTCGCTGCTCATCCCAACCACGCGCAGCCCGTGCCGCACGCCCGCCGCCCGCGTCCCAAACGCCTCCTCCCACTCCCGCTTGCCGACCTCCGCCAGCAGCGCCACCACTCGATCTCCCACATGCGCGTGATCCCACGCCACGCGACACAACTCGTACAAACCCTCCTCGTTCTGACTGACCAGCTGCAAGCGAAGAAGCTCGGCCAGCGGCTGCGAGGAGCTCGCCACGGCCGCCTCGACAGACTCGGGCGACGCCTCGAGATGATGGCTGTCGCCCAACACCCGAACGGCCTGCTCCAACAACCCGACGATCCCCTTCGTCCTCGCCTGGTTCAACCGGAGCAGACAGGTCCGACAGAGTTCCTGCCGCTTGCTGTTGATCGCGGCAGGATCATTCAACGCGACGCTGGCTGTCGCATCGAGTTCAGCCAGCGCCGCGATATACTCCTCAAGAATGGATACCGTTACTGGTCGTTGTTGCTGTACAGCATGGAGGGACGACATCTCGGTTTTAAATATCGAATTTATTACTCGGAAGGGTCCCGGGGACTCGCCGTGCCGTCGCCACCCCGCTCACCGGGAGACGAGAGGAACTGATACGGACTCGCCGGCGGCCTCTCCTCCGCCCTCGCCTGCAACCGCTTCGCAATCTCATCCGTTGTCAGCGACTCGACCCCGTCAGGCTCGACCGCATCCGCATCCTCAAGCCGGAGCCCCGCAACGGTCGGCGGCGTCTCCAAGCAAGTCCCACCGCCGCCACCACCTCCACCTCCGCCTCCCCCAACGTCGTCCACGAACAACGCGCTGATCAGAAAGTCCAGCCCGACCTCGTACCAATACGAAGGCCGCATGCTGTTATGATCCCCCTCGAACGACACGACCCGCTTCACCTCCGCCCCGTGCCGCTCAAACAACCGCTCCGTGTGCCAATCGCCGATGAACGTATCTTCCCTGCCGTGACCGAACAACACCGGCACGTACGTCCCGCCCACCACGTCCCTCGGACTCACATCCTCCAGCCTGAACTTGGCGCGCCGCCTCACGCTGCGCTTCATAAAAACCAACAGCATCTTCACCAAACGCTTCGGAAGCCCCATCCCATGCTGCGTATCCGTCGCAATCTCCGTCATCAGCTCAACCAGATCGGCGAACGGCGAGTCGACCACGCACGCCGCGATGCTGGGGTCCCTGTGGCTGTACAGCAGCGCAGTCACCGCCCCCATGCTCCGGCCCCATATTCCGATCGTCGACACCGACGGCAGCGACCGGAGGTACTCGACGACGGTCTGAACGTCCTGCTGCTCGTACGCGCCGAGGGTGACGTACTCGCCATCCGAGAGACCAGATCCCGCAAAGTCCAGGGCAAACACCGATATATTGTACTGGAGGACGTTAAAGAGTATCTCCTCCGCGTCGCGTTGTGAACCCGAGTTGGAATGGAGGTAGATGACCACCGGCGACGGGTTCGACGACTGAAGAAGGGAGAATGGCGACGCCGGCGGCTGTCGTTGTTGCGCTCGTGCCTGTTGTCGACGATGCGCACCGTCACCCTCCCCTGCCGTTCCCGCCGATCCTGGCGTCCCCGCCGATCCTCCTCTCTCCATCAAGCCTTCCTGGCAGCATCGGAAGTGGCTACACACGAGTTTCTGACCGCGAGGATTGGTGAGCACAACCGATTCCCGGTAGTACTTTGCCACCGGGTACCCTGGCAGCGCGAACCGAAAGGACCCCCGCGACCCACCCACGAGGGCATCCTCGCTGTACACGTCCCGCGGAGGCCGCGTAATGGCGTCGAGCAGCTGCTGCCAGAGCGCCAAGACCATCCTTCTCCCTCCCTCTCGTTCGATCGATCAAACCCCACCACGAAATCGGTGCGCTGTCCTACCCTACCGAACGACCGAACGACCACATGCGCAGACGTCTACTCGCCCCAGAGACACTCGCGGAGACAGAGACAGAGACAGAGCGAGAGAAAGACTCGCGACGTACAACGCCTCCCGAATTTCAGACTTTTTTTTGTCCTGCTGTGCTCGGTGGCCTTCTACACTCTGTACGATTCCCATGTCGGACGACGGGGACATGGACATGCCCATGCTCGGAGAGGAGGAGGAGGAAGAGGAAGAAGAGGACGACCTGGTCGGAGAAGAAGACGAGAATGACGAGCATGACGACGACGGTGGGGACGACGGGGACGACGGGGATATGGATCTGGAGGACATGCTGATGGGAGAACTCGACGGGGACGGCGGGGGAGACGGCGAGGAGGAAGAGGAGGGGGAGGACGAAGGGGAGGACGGGCTGGGGGACCTGGCGTCGCCGACGACGGGCGGGCACACCGAGCCGGAGAGCATCATCTATACGGAAGGCGACGAGGTTGCTGGCGGGGACGACGATGCAGAAGACGACATGAATGCGGACGCCGACGTCGACGTCGCGCAGCTGGCGTCCCCGCCGACAGAGGTCGGAGATGCGCCAGGGGCGATGCGGCCAGCCTCGGAGAACGACAACGATAAAGGCAACGATAACGACAACGACGAGGAAGACGCCAACATTGACGACGACGACGACGACGACGACGACGACGATGACGACGATGTGGATGACGATAACGGTCAGGACGACGACGAGGAAGAACGCGAGGACGACCTCGAAGAAGAACCCGAACTCCCGCAAGAGCCAGTCCCGGACGTCCACCAGCAGTTTGCGCAGCTCCTGGCGGACCCCGGCACGCCGCGTCTGCCGTCCGACCCATCCATTATAGACGTGTCTCGGCTCACCATCGAGCAGCGGAAAGTGTACAACGCCAAGGTCATGTCGCTGCTGACAGAGAACCAGTTGGACCGGTACGAGTGCTTCCGGCGGTCCAGTCTGAAGGAACCGATGCGTCGTCTGGTTCAGGTGATCGTCGGCGGTGGTATTCCCAAGGCCACGGATAAGATCATCGTGGCGATGGCCGGCGTGGGCAAGGTGTTCGTCGGAGAGCTGGTGGAGGAGGCCCGGCGAATCGCGGAAGCGAGGGGCGAGCGCGGGGCGCTGCAAAAGTCGACGGTGATGGAGGCGTACTTCCGGATACGCGGGGAAGGCAGCGCGAGGCAGAGCGAGGGGAGGCCAAAGCGGCGAAGGATCGGGAGGCTGTAAAGGTGTAAATTCAGAGTGAATGAACAGCCGAGCTCCAATGAAGGCCTCCGCCCGAAGCCGGGCGAAGCCGGGCCACCTCTAGTTCAGAGTTTCAAGTTTGAATTCGATCGCACGCGACACAGCTGGAGACTGAACGTGTCTTTCAGGACTGACCGACCCGCCGGACGGACGTGCCCCCCCGCAGTGAAAATCGCGTGCGCAGGATCGCGGGAAAGATGAATGTCTTGGCCCTCCTTTCCGTCGTTCTCTTGGTCGTCTTCAACCAGGTGGACGTTGCCAGCTCGTTTGCATGGTGGGTAATCGACCGACGCGCGCTCGTGCTCTTTGCACGCCCAGACTCGACGCTCACTCGCTTCGTGTCTCGTTCGCCACCACAGGAGGCTCTTCGCAGGTCGCGAGGAGTGCGTATCGGCATACCTCTCCGACAAGCACTGGTGCGTTGCGCCGTTCAGTTCGTTCGACGTCAGTCGTCGGCCGGCCCAAGCACCGGCCGACCGACACCCAAGCACCGACAAGCACCGACGTCGTCGAAGAGAGAACTGCTCACATCTACCCCGTTTCTCCTCTCTCTCCGCAGGGCGTTCATCGAAAAGACGTACCCGGGACAGACGAGCAAAGCTCAAGTCATGATCGACATAGGTTTCCTAGTCACGACGAAACACGACGTGGAGGACGATAAAGCCAACGTGGATTACGGCGTGTATGGCCCGAGCAATGCGCTTCTGACCAGCGAACAAGGCGTCTCGGAGGGGGAAATCGACCTCCACACCGCGGCCGAGGCCGCGGGACCGTACAAGCTCTGTGTGCGGGTGAGCGGCGGTAAGCTACTTCGCCCGAGCGTCATCGTGGACATTTCGTACTTCAGCGTGTTTTACGACGGTGACGACATGGGGCTGGATCTGCACGACTCGTCGGATGAGAAGGGAGACATGAAGGAGACGCTGGCGACGCATGAACAGATTGAAGACATTGAGCTCGGACTGGCGAAGCTCGACCGGTTCCTGCACAACGTGACGTCCGAGACGAGGTTCCTATACGCGAGAACGCTGAGACATCTGCGGACGTCGGAGTCGACGCTCAGTCGGACCAAGTGGTACTACGCGACCCTGTATTCGTTCATCATCGTGGCTTCGGTCGTGCAGATCATGGTGATCAGGTTTTTGTTCCGCAAAAGCCAGCGCGGTGGTCTGATGATGCTGTAAGACAAAACACATACAATGCAGCAGGTATCATCGTCATTCGCGAGCAAGGGAATGGTCTTCGGCGCCACGGCGCAGTCCAGGGCCCCCCGAACGACCCACTCGTGTTGCACATGTGGAAGAAAACTGGGCAATTCAACCACCGCGCGCGCCGTGGACGGCGGCAACGAATCCCAGTCTGGTCGTGAGACGACTTTGAACGAATCAACCAAGCAAACGCCGGTGCCCCTGATCTCTTCGTCGCGCCGGACGGTCGTCTTTCTGCCCTTTGCCGCGGCCGCTACCCAGCTGGCGGGCAAGGCGCGCGCGGACGACCTCGCGACCGGCGAGACCGGCGCGGCCGCCGCGGCCGCCGCCGGGGCGTCGGACGATCCTGGGTGCAGGGAGTGCGGCGGGAGCGGCGTGGTCGCGTGCGACCTGTGCGGTGGCAGCGGCAAGTGGAAAGCGCTCTCGCGGAAGCGCACAAAGGACTCGTACATGTACACAGAGTGCCCGCAGTGCTACGGAAAGGGCGTTCGCGTGTGCGGCACGTGCTTCGGTACTGGCCTGAGGAATGTCCGCGGGCTGCTGAGGCGCCCGGAGGCGACGCTGCTGGTGCAGAAGATGCAGCACGGGGAGCTGCGGCCCGGCGAGGCCCAGGGGCTGCTGGAGGAGGCCAAGAGGCAGATGCGCGAGCGGACGAGCAGCTAGTACTGTTTCATTCTTTCATTCTTTGAACGACATGCCACATGCCACATGCCACATGCCACACGACATCAGATCACGCGATCCCTACCTGCCTACCAGTCGTCATCGGCAAACTCGAGCTCGTAAAACCCGCGCCAGACGCTGTCTCCGCGACCGCCGTATCCCTGCTGCAAATCATTGATCCTCTCCAGCGCCGACGCGGCGGCGTGGGTGTCCTTGGCGATCACGGCCGCCTCTCGCAGCACAAAGTACGTGAAGACGTTCGGCTCGACGCCCCGGGCTCGCATCTCGTCGATGCCGTCGTGGACGCCGTCGAGGCCCTCGAGCCGGGCGCGGACGAGGAGCAGGGCGTTGTAGAACCGTGGGCCCACGGACATGCCTCTTTCGCGCGCATGGGCCATGAGCCGCCGTGCGAGCTCCTCCATGGGCGGAGAGTGGCCGGCACAAGCCTCGATCAGGGCCACGTACTCCTTGGCCGAGATGTCGACGTTGTGCGTCTGGATCAGGCCGAAGCAGTGCTCCAGTTTCCCCAGGCGCGCCATCGCATGGAGGAGGTGGTTGTTATGGACTGCATTCCCCCTTGCTTCATGCTTCCCGCCAGCGTTTCCTCCCCTGTCGACGAGCACCCGCATCATGCGATCCTCGCCGTGTACCAGCGGCACGTCGCCCACCTCGGCCATCACCTCGTCCGCTTTGCCGAGGGCCGCGAGACACAGCATCCTGTCGTCAATCAGGCCAATCTCTCTCTCGTCCGCGCGGCGTCGCGCCCGGCGGATATTATTGCCGGCCAGCAGGTCGTCCACGTCCTGCAGCAGTCGCACCGCCACCTCTTCCAGGTATTCGAGCAAGACTTCTTTCGACTTCCTTTCCGCTGGCTTCTTGGACGACGTCGACGTCGACGACGAGGCGCCCGCGCCCGCGGGCGCGTGCAGCGCCCGGCGCCAGCACTCTTTGCCCAGCGCATCGTGCAATGCCTTCAGACACAGACCCGCCAGCTCGCCGTATACACCGTCACCGTCACCGTCACCGTCACC
>Ga0181584_10003456_pt1 | contig 12079 bp, 9 predicted proteins | sample 071ome_30_FD_132462 | JGI IMG/M metagenome (GOLD analysis project Ga0181584, IMG submission 132462) | Coastal salt marsh microbial communities from the Groves Creek Marsh, Skidaway Island, Georgia - 071406AT metaG (megahit assembly) | ecosystem: Environmental > Aquatic > Marine > Intertidal zone... | reverse complement strand
GGAGAGGTTGGATGCAGAGAGGCGATGGAGGACGCCGTGGTGCTCGACGACGACGTCTCGGTGGAGGGCGCGAGCGACGTGGTGGCGTTTTACGGCGTCTTTGATGGACACGGTGGACGCGCCGCGGCGGAGTTTTTACGCGAAAATCTCATGAAGAACGTGATTGAGAACGAAAACTTTATGACCGATCCCGAACGCGCGTTGAAGGAGGCGTTTTTGAGGACGGATGAAGATTTTTACAGCGCCGCTCCGGGAGAGACGAGCGGAAGCACGGGTTTGGCAGCGTGTGTCATCGGAGGTAAGTTATACATCGCGAATGCCGGAGACTGTCGAGCAGTGTTGAGTCGTAAAGGAAAAGCCATAGAACTCTCGCAAGACCAGAAGCCGAGCTCTCAGGGAGAATTGGAGCGAATTAAAAGGGCGGGTGGCTTTGTCGAGGACGGTTACGTCAACGGTTTGCTCGGCGTCTCCAGAGCGTTCGGAGATTGGCACATCGAGGGTCTCAAGGGTCGAGGAGGGAAGGCTGGTCCAGTCACCGTCGATCCTGAGATAGAAAAGACGCGTTTAACGGAAGACGACGAGTTTTTAATCCTCGCCTGCGACGGTTTGTGGGACGTGTTTAGCTCTCAAAACGCCATCGACATGGCTCGAGCGAGCCTCCGTCAGCACAACGATCCCACCACCACGGCACGCGAGCTCGCGATGGAGGCGTTGCGGAGGCATAGTTCCGATAATGTCTCCGTCGTGTGTGTGTGTCTGACTCCGGAAGCACCGAAGAAGGAATCTTACATCCGCATGGCGCCGAGTCTGTTGCGGTCGCTCTCGACGGAAGCCATGTCAATGGTTTCGAAAGCCATGACGGATGATGCAAACTCACCCGCCGTACCGGAAGCGTTCGCACCGAAACGCGTGGCGAGCATACGCAATTTAAATTTGAGCCACGTGAGGTCTGGTTCAGATTCAAATTCCAGTTCGTTGGAGGTGGCATCGCAACCCTCCGCCGAGCAGGTTTCGGAAGTTTTAGACAGCATCGCGTCCTTGAACATGAGAAATAGAGTTCAAACGGGCGCATTAGGTTTAGAAAGGCTCGACAGTGGTCACATTCCCACGCAGAGCACTGGGAGTGAGCTCGATACGCTCGAAGAGGAGTAAATAAAGGTACCTAAACTTGTCAATAACACGCGACTGCGCTACCTCATCCAACGTTTGCGTTCTGCATGACGACGTCGCACGCCTCGTAGTAAATCTCGCCTAAACGTTTGATAACCGGTTTGGAGTCGGAACTTTCGCGAATCAAGCTAGCTCGTAAATTTATGACGCTATCGATGAAACGGCCCGGACGCAAATCTCTCGTGTCCAAACCAGTCACTTTCGACGCCCTCTCGATGCGAGGCTGGAATCCCCGAGTCGTCGGTTTGAGCTTAATCTTCCCGTCCGGTCCGCGCGCGTCTTGTTCGTCTTGTTCGAGTTTGTCTTTCGTTTCGTCGAACATTTTCGCCAGGAAGGCGCGTCTCTCTGCCACCGTGTTCACCGTGACGAGCTCCTTGATGAGCGTGGACTCCGCCTTTGGAAGTTCTGAGGGAGCGAACGATCCCGAAAGCACGGTTTCGCTGTACACCCCGGTCTCGTCGACGTATTTCGAAAGTTGTCTCGCGGTCTCGCGAACGACGATGACTTGATACAGGAGATCCCAGTTTGGAATCTGTTCCTGCAGTTCCAACTCGTCCACGAGCTGCGCGGCGGCGCGTTCAATCTTCTCCAAGCTCACAGCCGGAACCTCGACGTCACCGAGCACGCGTCCGCCCCCTCCGTGCGCTGTGCGTATGACTTCAAATCGTTCCTCGTTGCTCTTCAACCTTGCGACGAGTTGTACGACCTTGATCTCATCCGTAAAGGAATCCGTCACCGTCGCCAGCGTCTCCTCCTTGATGGCGTTCAGCAGCGACACCAATTGTAAATCCCCACTCGCCTCGCTCGCCTGCACGTACGCCCCGAGCGCCGCTAAAAATGATCCATCCAATTCCTCGAAGTGCGATCGCACCACCGATCGAAGCACCGCTCGCTTATCCACCGTCTCCGCCGGCGTCTCTCGGTTCTCCGCCTCGCTCGCCTCGTTGAGCACCTCCGTCGCCGCCTCCTCCACGAATATCCCCTGCACCGTCTCTCGAATGATCGCGTCCAATACCGCGCTCGCCGCGTCGATCCGTCTCGCCGTTTCGTCGTCGTCCTCCGCCTCGTCCTCGCGCTCCTTCGGAGACGCGCGCGGCGGTCGAGCCGCCGCCCCGCGCCCAATCCTTCGCGCCACCACTACCGTCCCGCGCCGTCTCCTCCTCCCAACGATCGACGCCGCAAACCACGACGACGACGACGACGACGACGACGACGACGACGACGCGACCGACGAGGACGCTCGCGTCCGCGCGCGCGCCACCACCGCCGACACCGACGGCATCGCGCCACCGTTTGGAGGCGCCTCCCACCCGCGGTCGCCTCCGAGACGCCGACGAGACGTGTGCGCGCTTCCATCACACACAGTCTTCCATGCGCGTCACTACGACACTTTCGCCGGTGCGTCGACGATGACTAAAAACGCCGATTCGGACACTCGGAACCTCCGCGATGCCGCGCGCGCGCGCGTCCCGTCCCGGCAGAGCGACGCGCGCGGAGGGACGACACGCGCGGGCGCTGGCCACGTCACCGCGGGCGCGCGGGCGACGCGTTTTCGTTCGGTCGCGATCCGGTCGCGCGCGAGCGAGAGACGAACGCGCGGCGCGAGGGGTCGCGCACATTCATTCATTCATTTTCGTTCCGTTTCGGCGTCGTCTTTCCGGGGTGGCGCGCGAGCGGTCGGGACGGCGCGCATCGTCGACGCGCGCGCGCGAGGCGAGCGTTTCGGCGCGGCGCGGCGCGTGCGGTGAGTTTTAACGCGCGCGCGCGCGGGTGAGAGAGACGCGAACGGGCGTCGCGCGCGCGTCGAGGGTGGACGAACGCGCGAGGGCATCGCGAGGTGCCCAGTCAGCAGAGGGGGAGAGAGAGAGAGAGAGGGAGAGGCGGCGGAGCGCGTGGCGAGAGAGCAAGCGCGCGTGCGTCGTGAAAACGGAGGGTGATAGAGAGAAGAGGGTGATAGAAGACATTCTTTTAGAGCGAAGGGGTGGCGCACAGAGACGGGCGGTGAGGATGGACGAACCGGTGCCGATGTTGGCGCCGCCGAGACGGGAGACGCGAAACACCCCGGCGCGCGTGGCGCTCGGATTCGACGTCAAGGAGGATGCCCTGGATGAGCGATCGATCGGGGATGGAGACTCGCCGACGGGTGTTGTCGGTGGGACGCTAGTGCGCACAGCGTCGGGGAGCGCTGGTTTTGATAGCGACGATGGGGAAAAGACGAGTCTGTTGAGCGCCAAGGAGTTGGCGGTGCCGAATCACGACATTCGCATCATGTTGAAGAATGGATCTTCAAAACCGATGGAGGTTTTGAGATCGCACATGGTGACGTCGTTGACGTTGAGTATGAAACCGGAATGGTTCATGAAACATCAACACGTATTTTCTCGATCGAGTCGTCTGCTTTTGGGTGGTTCGTCGCTGCCGGAGGATGTGACGCAGGATGATTTGTACAACAAACTCGACGATCCGAACGCGTACAGTGAGGTGGTGATGAAACTCGCCGATTTGCAGTATATTCGAGTGAAAGCAGTCATCAACGTCAACGAAGCCGGTGACATCGATGAACGCGAATATTGGCTGCCTTTGAACAAGACACAAACCGTCGGGGAAATTAAGAGGCTGGTCGCCTCGGCCGACGGCTTGGAATCGACGAATGAACAATTGCTCTCAAATGTCGATGTGTCGACGGGCATGAGCATGGTGTTGCGCGGCAAAGAACTCGACAACGATATTACGGTGGAAAGCCAAGGTTTGGAACACAACGCTCTGGTGCATTTATTCGTCAGGCGTGACGCCAACGTCAGCGTCTCGATGCGGGGCAACAACCAACTCGAGATTAAGCTCAACGTGAACAAAACGGCGGATAGCATGCGCGATAATTTGAACATGACTATGCCAACCATGGCGGGATCTTTAGATAACGCGAGATACACGCGAAGGAGTGGCGGTATTTCCATCTACCCGCGACCGGGTTTGAGAAGCGTACCACTGAGCGCGTACGGCGGACGAGAGGGCGCGTCTCTCGAGTTGCGCCCACACGTCCCTCGAACTTCGCCTCGCTACGGTGCATCGAATCCCGTTTCGATCGCCTCGTCTCATTCGGCGACATTCGGCGCCAACTCTTTCGGAGGTAGAAGTTCCATTGGCACGTCTTGGAGTTACAGGTCGCCGTTGCTCAATCGAGGACCGCCGGAAAAAGCCAAATCGGTCTCGCCGCCGAGCGCACCGCTGACGCCGTTCGGTAGTCCGGGCGCTCTGTCTGCGTCGTTCGATTTGGCGCGCGAGGGCTTGCTTATGGGTAAGGCGCCGCAGCTGTCTCAGGGCGGCAACGGCGGCGCCTACTTTTTGAAGGGCGTCGACGGCAAGCCCGCCGCCGTCTTCAAGCCCGCCGATGAGGAGCCGTTCGCTCCGAACAATCCGAGAGGACATCGCAGTAGTCTGAACGGTGAAGGTATGCGTAAAGGTACCAAGGCTGGAGAGGGTGCCACCCGCGAGGTTGCGGCGTACCTACTCGATCACGGCGGTTTCGCCGGCGTTCCGGCGACGTCGCTCGTCCATCTGACGGATGGTAACGGGGAAGACGAAGACGACGGAAAGCTCGGATCACTTCAAGAATACGTCGAAAACACCGCAGAGGCTGAAGAATACGGCCCGAGCATGTTTCCCACGGATGAAGTGCACAGAATTACGATTCTTGACATTCGCTTGGCCAACACGGATAGAAACGCCGGCAATATTCTCTGTCGGAGCGATGAGGAAGGTAAAATCGTGTCATTGATTCCCATCGATCACGGGTACGCCCTTCCTCACACGCTCGAAGATGTGTGTTTTGAATGGGAATTCTGGCCTCAAGCATCGATTCCTTACGGTGACGACGTCAAAGAGTACGTCGAACTCCTCGACGCCGACGCCGACATCGAATACTTGCGCGAAAATGACATCGAGCTTCAGGCGTCGTCCGAGCGTGTCTTGCGCGTGTGTACGCTCCTTCTCAAGGAGTCTCTCAAGCGTAATTTCACCGCAGCGAACATCGCTTCCATGCTCAGCCGAAAGATGATCAACCGGAAATCAGACATTGAAAAAATCGCCGCCCAAGCGGCGTCCACCGCCATCGCCGAGGGTCGCTCTGAGAGAGGTCTCCTGGTGCACAAATCGCCAGAGAATGGCTCATTTTGGAACGATTTGGCCGGTGACGAAGTCGCCGAATCGCGTTTCATGACGCGATTCACCCAACTTCTCATCGATTACCTCGATGACTACGAACCCGACGCGAACGATTGAACTTTCCATGCAGCGTTTTCAATCGTCGACGCGTCTCCGGCCCGAGACGAGGCGCGCCGCCGCCCCGTCTCGGGCCGCTGTACCATACACGACCGGCGCGTGTGCAACTCACCGCGCTTATATCAAAAACAATGTGCAAACGTGTACTTGTAAAAAATCCACTGTTAATCGTGTACATACGAGACGTCCGAGCCGTTCGACGCGTCAGACGCGTCCGTTATCCGTCGGGCCCCGAGAGGAATAAAATGACATCGCTGTGTGAGATCGCGGGACGTCACACGGCGACGCCGGCGCGCGATCGCCATGGGCGCGAAATCGTTCGATGACATGTTCGCGTGCACGCCCGCGTCGCTCACCAAGCTTCGCGGACGCGCGAACGAACGCGCGACGCCCCAACACGACGGCGGGCGCGACTACTCGCCCGTGGCGTTCCCGAACATGCGCGAGGAGGGCGCGGCGATCGCGGACGCATTCGGGGACATGTTTCTCGCGTCGCCAGCGTCGTTGAAAAAGATGCGATCGAGCGCGAGCGCTGGGTTCGGGTCGCCGGTGGCGTGCGTCGTCGAGGAGCGCGAGGAGGCGAAGGCGGCGGCGACGAAGGAGCCGGTGAGTTTCTCGGAGATGTTTACGAGTTCTCCGGCGGATTTGGCCAAGATGCGACGATCGAACGTCGGTGGATCCGAGCGTGGAAGCTCGGTCGTCGCGCCGGAGGTGAGAGGGGACGGTCGTTCGCGCGTAGAGGCGTTCGCAGGGATGTTTGCGAGCTCGCCGGCGGATTTGGCCAAGTTGCGGGGCAAGCCGAAAGCGGCGGTGCCGTATCAAGACGCGCGAGGAGGGACGTGCGCAAGGTTTTCGGTCGTTGCTCCTGATTTCCAAGCCATGTTTGCGAGCTCTCCGAGCGATTTGAACAAGATGCGAAGTGGAACGAGTTCGAAGAAGAGCCTTGGCGTGGAGCACGACAGATTCGAGGTGACGTACTTGCTCATTGCTCCGAACGAGACGGCGGCTCGGGAGAAGGTTTTAGAGATCTGCCTCGAGCAAACGGTGGAGTTACCGGCGGCGCTCGTTCCCGAAGGGACGTGGATTCGCGAGCATGTCGTGGGAAGATTGGAATCTCTCTCCAAGCCGAAGACGGGTCCGCACGCGCGTCGCCCCGACGCGTGGAACGCCGTCGTCAGCTACCACGCGGACACCGCGGGTGGCGAGTTGACCCAACTCGTCAACGTGATTTTCGGCAACACGAGTATGAAGGAAAACGTGATGGTCATGGACGTTGACTTACCGCAGTGCGTCTTGCGCGAATACCCGGGACCGCGTTTCGGGGTAGACGGTTTGCGTCACCTCCTGCGCGTGCCCGAAGGTCCCTTGGTCATGACGGCGCTCAAACCCATGGGCTTGTCGAGCCAAGAGTTGGCCGAGATCGCCTATGGATTCGCGAAGGGCGGCATCGATATCATCAAGGATGATCACGGACTGGCGGATCAGCCGTACAGCCCTTTCGACGAGCGCGTGCGCATGTGCGCCGAGGCCGTTGCCCGCGCCAACGCGGAGACGGGACGGAACGTTTTATACGCGCCGTGCATCAACGCTCCGGCGCACTTGGTGATCTCTCGCGCGCACGCCGCGCGACAAGCCGGCGCGGGTGCTGTTTTGATGATTCCAGGCATCACCGGTCTCGACACGGTGCGAGACCTCGCGGCGGATCCGAGTTTTGGCCTTCCCATCATCGCCCACCCAGCGTTGCTCGGGTGCATGCTCGGCGGAGGAAGCACGAATAGAGTAGCAGGATTTAGCCATGAGGTGTTGCTTGGGGTGTTGCCTCGCCTCGCCGGCGCGGACGCCACGGTATTCCCATCGTTTGGCGGTCGATTCGGATTCAGCGTCGAGGAGTGTCAAGCCATCAACGCCGGGTGCACGCGTCCGATGGGCAACCTTCCCGCCATTCTCCCCTCTCCAGGTGGGGGCATGACCCTCGAGCGCATCGCGCAGATGCGCGAGGTGTACGGTCCCGATTTATTGCTCCTCATCGGCGGCTCTCTGTACTCGCACTCGGAAAACTTGGTCGAGGGCGCGCGTCACTTTATGAAACTCGCCGGTCGCCGAGACCTCTTCGGACCCCTGGAGCGACCGCACGACGGTCATCGCGGACACAGAATGTGAGCGTCGTTCACGAGTAGTACACGTGTGAGTGAGTAATATTATTAAAACGAAACGAATCGAGTCTTCACTGCCACGTATCCTCGGATACCAACTTTTTCTTCTTGGCCCATCCGATGAGGGGCGACACCAACGTCGCGAGCATGTGCACCCCCAACAACGGCTGAAACAGAAACGGCCACAAGAACAACCACGTCCCCAAGAACGGTTCATCGTACGACAGCCCGTTCCCTTTGCTCAACCGCACGCCCACGCCCGCGATGAGCCACGCCAGGATGAATAAGATGACGAAAAAATCATACAGCAAAAACGTATCGATCGCCTCCTTGATCCCATCCATCGCGCTCGGCGCCTCCTCGGATTCGCTCGCGCCCGCGGCGCCGGACGACGACGCGCCCTTGGCGCTCGTCTCTCGCGCCTTGGCCTCGGCGTATCGCGCGATGTCAGCCTCGAGCTCGCTCGAGACGTCAAAGTTCCGACGTCTGGTGAGGTCGTCGTCGTCCGAGACGCCCGCGCGAGGGACGACGCGCGCGCGCGACGCGAGGACGCGCGAGAGGGACGCGCGAGAGTGCGTGCGGTCGTCGCGCGAGACGCGCGCGCGCGGACGCGCGAGGGAGGCGCGCACGGTGAGCATGGCGCCGAACGAGTGCGAGCTCGCACGTCGCGGTTTGGGCACTGGTGCGAGCGATGCGCGCGCGACAGTGGGCGTCGTGCGATGGCGACGACGGCGACGCGCGCGACGGTGCGAGTGGGGATTCGCACGCGCGTCGCGACGCGCGACGCGGCGCGAGGGGCGCGTGCGCGAGAGAGAGACGGCGCGAGAGGCGCGCGATTGATAACGAGAAGAAGAAGCCGAGGATGCGAGGAAACGTCGAGACGCGTCGCGATCTCGACGCGCGCGGTGGACCCAACGTACGTCGACGCGTTGGGCGTGAGCGCAGCGCAGTGGGAACAGGTGGAGGGCGGACTGTTCGGCGCGTCTTTGGTGCCGTACCTGGGATTTTTGTATTTTTTACAAAAGCCCGAGAGCGCGTGCCCGCGTGGGACGCTCTTCGGATTTAAGTTTCTCTTGGCGTTTGTGTTCGGAACGATACCATTCGCGATATACGCCAAGGTGGAGTACGATGAGATATTGGCCAACGTGGACGTGCTGCACGGAGTGGCGGAGTCGTTGTTGACGATGACGAACGTGTTCATCGTGCTCGGTTTTCGACAAGGCTTGCGCGAGGCGAGCGAAGGGAGCGGTGGAGACGGGAAACGAAAGACGACGAGCTTGGGGGATATCGGTGCGGCTTTATTTTGCGCTTTAGTCGCGTCGAGTGTGATGTTCGGGGCGTCGGATGCGTTGGCGAACGGTGACGTTGGCGCCGCCGCGGCGGCGTGGGATTCGACGTGGCCGAGAATCGAACCCGCGAACGCGCTGAGTCTACCGACGTGGGTTATTCACGTGTCGAGCCTCGTGGAATGGTTGATCGCCATGGGTTTAGCGTGGGAATACGCCGAAATGACGAAACGACCGGCGTGGAAAGGATTGACGTGGGGGATGGTGCCGTGTCACGCGTCTGGTATCGCGGCGTGCACGTTTCATTTATTTTACAATGCGCCGGCTCTGAACAGCGTCGTCGCCATGCAAGCGTTCCTGACCGTCGTCGGTAACACAACGTGCGCCATCGCGGCGTATCGCATCGCGCAGGAAGGCGCGCGCGAGTCAAAAACACTCGAGTCGAATCCACGAACCGCCGACGAAGCCGCCGACGAAGAGCCAGAAGTCATCGAGATCTCCATCGGTTCCGAGTCTATGAAAGGTTGGGAAGATTTGTCTGCCGCGTGGTCTGTGGATTCCGACGCCGTACTTTTGCTCAAACTCGCGTTGGTATCCGTCGTTGCGTCCGCCGGAGTCAAGTACGGTTCGTTGCTCGTCGATTTCCCGTTCGAGCCCAACGTGTGGCTCGCGTTTAGCATCATTTTCATCCCGACCCTATTGAATTGCGCAAAGTGGAAACAGTTGAGCGATGAAGACGCGACGGCGGCGGCCGCGCGCACGTAGACCCATTCAGCGTTGTATGTTAGTTCAACATTTCATGTACAGTACAGTCGTCGTCGGACTCTCCTCGCGCGCTCCCCACTCTGAGACCGTCCCTTGCAAACCGAAACCGCACGCGGGTGATGGCGACGGACGCACCGTCGACGAGTAGACAATCGCGAGACGTCGCGCCGACCGTCGAGATCGAGGACGAGACCGTCGTCGCGCTCCGAGCGGCTTTGGGACACACAATCGACTCTCACGAAGTCGAGTTATTCTTGCGCGCTGTCGGCGTGAGAGACGTCCACGGTGACGTGAGCGATCGAAAAAAGTTTCCTCCGAGCTCTGAATTCGTCAATTACAAGCCTCACGGCGTCTCGTTGTGTTTCGAGAACGGTACGTTGGACACGGTGCATTGTTACGCAGCGGGCGTCGACGGTTACGGCGCGTACGCGGGCGCTTTGCCGAGCGCCATCGCCATCACAAGCGCCGCGGTCGACGTCGTGCGCGCGTTGGGTGAACCGACGACGAAAGGCGGCGTCGGAAGAATGATTTGGTTATCGTACGATCACATGGGCATTAAATTCGACATCGCCGCGACTGACTGGCAAGAGCCCGACGCGACGATCACGTCGGTGGCGATTTGGGACGCGAGTGGATACGGCGAATGACTAGGAACGTAGACAGAGTAGGTAGCTAGTTTGTATGACAAATCGAGGACAGGTGTCGTCGTTACGATCGATATGTGCTATGTGTGACGAGCGCGCGATTCACTTACTTCTTTTTACGGCGTTTTCGTCCTCCTTCGGCCCTTGAACGCTGCGGCATTTTGTTCCCATCCTTATCCACCGCCGCCTTGGCTCGTTCATTCCGCTCAACGAGTTTTTGCGCGTGGTTTTTAATGTAGATCGGATCGGTCGCTATCTTCAGCGGCTCCTTTTGAGGAATGCGAACCGGCTCGCGCTCCTTGGACGAAGACGACGACGAAGACGAAGAAGACGAAGAAGACTCGCTGTCGCTCCCCGCCTCGTCGTCGTCGTCGTCCAAGAAGAAGTCATCCTTCTCTTCTTCCGCGTCGTTCTCGTCGCCGTGCGCCGCCATGGCTGCGCCACCCTCGTTCTCGTCGCCGAGCGCCGCCGCCTCAGCCAAGTTCGCCTTGACGAGCTTACGCAGTCTCGCCCGCTCCTTGGTCGCGTGTTCCGTGTCCCCCTCCTTCACCAACACGCTCACGTATTTCTCACCCCTCGGGAAATGCATCACGTACTCCAAATCTTCCCTCAACTGCGCTAATTCATCTAATTCCTCCGCGCTCAATCCGCCCTCGTCCTTCGCGTCTCGCTTCTTCTCCAGCTGTTCGATCCTTCTCGTGAGCTTGACGCGCTCGAAAAACTTAACCTTGTGATACTTGGTGGACAGTTTCTTCTCGCGTTCGATTCTCGCGTTCTCTTTCCCGGCGTCGCGCAGTTTCTCGAGCTCACGCTCCTTTTCCTCGCGAAGTTTCGCCGGGACGCCGTCGCGCTTGAGCAAGCGCTCGATGCTTCGAATTTGATTCTTGACGCTCGGACGCTTCGCCTGCGCGTGTTTCCCGCCCGTGCGCGGCACCCATTTCTTACGCTTGATCCCACCATCCGGTTGTCTCGGGTTTTCGGGTCGCATCACGCGCGAGACGCCGACGAGTGGCGCGCGCGCGCGTCGTCGAGGTGGCGGCTGCGAGAGGGCGAGAGCGTGTATTACGAAACATTATGAGAGTTGTTTGTTCTACAATCAACGACGTGTGCGCTACATGCAATGGTGTACATACACGGGGGTTCTAAGCGATCGCGACGACGCGACGACGACGACTCGACGACGACGCGTCAGCTAAACAACGCGCGTCCCGCGAGCATTTGCGACGACCGATTCGACCCGCGGCTCACGCGAGGCGACGCGTTCATCTCCAAGTGTAGCTTCATCGCCATCTCTTCGTCCGTCAACTCTTTGGGCGCACCCGTCGATATCGTATCGTCGTCACCGGTCAATCCCGGCGTCGTCGAACGTTCGCTCTTCGTCGTCAATTTCTTCTTCTTCTTCTCCGTCTTATCGCCGCCGCCGCCCGCGTTCGCCGTCGTGAGCGACGACGAGCTCGCGTTTCGCCCCTTCTTCTTCAACGACTTCGCGTCCCTATCGCTCTCGTCCCCGAAGAACGACCCACCACTCTCATCCGCCGCGATCTCTTGCAGAGACTTCCCCATCAAACGCGGATCCAGCAGCGCCGCGCGGACGTACGCCTCCCCCGCCAAGCGCGCCTTTTTACTCCCCAAATCCATGGGCGAGTGCGCCACGTCTCGCAACACGCTCCCCAATCGTTTTCTCGGCGGCAGCGTGTGCACCTCCGCCGAGGCGTACAAGAAATCCATCGCGCGCCTTCACGATCGCGCCTTCACGCGCCTTCACGTCGGCGTTCGAGCGACG
>Ga0181584_10003450_pt1 | contig 12094 bp, 10 predicted proteins | sample 071ome_30_FD_132462 | JGI IMG/M metagenome (GOLD analysis project Ga0181584, IMG submission 132462) | Coastal salt marsh microbial communities from the Groves Creek Marsh, Skidaway Island, Georgia - 071406AT metaG (megahit assembly) | ecosystem: Environmental > Aquatic > Marine > Intertidal... | reverse complement strand
CGGTTGGAACGCCGGAGACGCTCTGGAACTGGAAAGAGCAGGAGCACAGGCGACGACCGCGACGGCGACCGGGGCCTGGAACTTGGCTCGGACCTGGACCTGGACCTGGACAGTCGGCCGATCGGGTCGGACTCGGCTGCGTCGCTCCCGTCCTCGACGTCAACCACGACCACGACGACGGCGACCAATGGCAGCAACGTGTACCTGTCGACAAAGCTATGCAAGGAGTGCGGCGGTCGTCGGATGATCCGGACCTCGGCTGGCTTTCTCCCGTGTCCTGTGTGCGTGCCGTGGTCGTTGCGACAAGAGTATGTGGAGCGGTCGACGAGCACGCTGGTGACGCCGAGCGATTTGAACGATCTGAAGAAGGCGCTCGGGATGGACGGTGACGCCGGGGACGGAGAGAAGCAGTCGGACGCAAACGGCGACGACAAACGTCGGAAGAGGGAGGTGAAGATGACGGAGGAGCGGCGTTTGGCCATTCAGCGTGGCATGCAAGGTCGGGGGCCGCTACCGGAGGATCACCGGCGGCGGATCAGCGAGGCAGTCAGGGAGCGGTACAAGGCGGATCCGAGCCTGCGACAGGCGGGACGGCCGAAGAAGTGTAGCATCTGCGGGGAAGAGGGGCACAACAAGAAGACGTGTCCGGCGGTGCTTGTCGCCGACGGGTATGTGTCGTCGACAAACGGGGCCGCCGCGTCGTCTGCATCGACGTCGGCCGTGACGTCGTATTTAACGTCTTCAACGCCTTCGACGTCCTCGACGTCTTCAACTTCTTCAACGAAGCGTCGTCGCAAGCCGCCGACGTGCAGCCTGTGCGGACAGGTCGGCCACCGCAAGACGGCCTGCCCGCAAAACCAGGGCAACCAGGCCACCAACGCCAATACCATGCGAACAAAGGCCGTGGCAACACCAGCAACGAGGCCGTCCGCGATTGCCTTCATCGAGTCCAAGTCGGAGGCCCCGCGCACGCCGCAGACCACCTTCCCGCTGCCGACCACCACGGCGGCCTCCATCGACCAGGCCGCGCTCGCGGTCCGGCGGGCATTCGCAGACGGCGTGCGCCTGCAAACCGTGGAAATCCTGCTCCGAGACAACGAGATGTCGGCCTGGCCGGGAGGCATACAGCAGCAGTTCCGCGTGGCGCTGCCCATGATTGAGAGCCTGCTGATGCAGCTCAAGAGCACGGCCGGCCTCGAGGGCCGCATCACCGCAGAGTTCCTGGACGAAACCGACTGCGTCGGACTGTGGCAGAGCGAGCGCCTCGCTGCGGTCGTGTTCCCGACCGCAGAGAGCATTCCAGCGCTCATGAAGGTCGGAGACGCGCTGAGCGGGGAGCGGCTGACGCTCTGCGTCAACCCGCAGTGGCAGTTGGACGGCCAGATCGTCAGCGACCTCTTCTTCATCGGGTACGAAGAGCGGCGGCGGAGTGAACGGTTCGCGAGGAGCCTGGAGACGACCTACTGTCTCGAGCAGCGCCGCGTGTTGGGCTGCGAAGTGCGCATCATGCGGTGCTACCCCGGCGCGTGGCAGGTGTATGCGTTCGTGGAAGGCGTCCGGGTGGACACGAAAGACGGTGCGAGTAGCGTCACGCTGCGCGTGCCCAGCGCCAACAGAAGCGGCGAGTGGCGGGTGCTCAGCACGAGCGAAGAGGCGCGACCGACCTACGAGCGACTCGTGGAGCTCCTCAAGGCGGCGGAGGGCGGGGACTGGGGGCGACGGTCCTGGCTCGACCGGCTCATGACGACCGGGCACGTCGGCGGCAGCGGGCGGATCGCGGACGACGTCGTGAAGGGTGCGAAGGATATCATTACCGGTGAGTTCGTTAGAACTGATGATGAGTAAGAGCGAGGGTGAATACATGAATTGAAGCCCTTCCCGTTGGAACGAGCGCGCGTCATCCATCCATCCATCCATCAGCACACCACCGGCAGCAGTAGAAGACGCGCACGCAAAGCAACATGGCGTTCAGCAAGGTTCAAGTCACGGTGATTTCCCTCTTTGCCCTGGGCAGTGGCGTGTTCTTCGCCGCACAGAAGGGACTGGTCCCCGAATGGGTCGGGTTCGGCGCGCTCCTCGTCCTCACCCTGGCCATCCGGATCGTGCTGGCGGGCAGCGCGCCGAAAGAAGAGTAGTAGGGTGGCTGTACTAGGACTGTCCCCACTCCCGAGACGAGCCGGAAGAAGAAGGCTTGACTGACTGGCTGACTGACTGGCCGACGTACTGGCTGACGTACTGGCCGACGTACTGGCCGACGTACTGGCCGACTCGAAGGTCCATACCACTGTGACAAGTACACAAAATCTCGATACATTCGTTCGTCCTCATACCCCCACCCTATGACGCCGTCTCTGCCGGCGTCTTTGCCAACGAGATCGTCAGCGCGTGGATCGAGCTGACCATCAGGTCTCCGACGGCCTCGTTGACCATCTTATGCCGCTGCAGCCGCTTCGTGCCCTCAAACTTGGAAGAGACGACCCGGACTTCAAAGCTGTCCCCGCATCCCTCGAGGGCGGTGATCGCCACCGAGCACGTCTCGTCCACCACGAATGCCGACTCCAAGCGCTGTCGGAGCGTCTCCTCCATACTACTACTGCTACGACTCTACGCTCAGGAGGAGGTCGAGGACCACGACGACGAGAGAGACTGCCTTTTTTTTTGCTTTCCTCCTTTTTGCTTTCCTCCTTTACGCGCCACATTGACGCACATAATGACCGCCGCCGTGACGTGTCTGTCAAGAGCATACCTGCCGCGCTGTCGGCGAGCGAGCCCGGCCGCAGGAGGGCATCCGACGACGCATCCGTTGAATGCGTCGTCGTCGTCCAGGTCTGTGCGAGCCAACTTCTCCAACAGCTCGTTGTCGTCGTCGTCGTCGTCGTCGCAGCTCGGCAACCTGACGGTCGCCGACATTATGACGGCCGGCGACATTGTCACCTGCTCGCCGGACACCCCGCTGGACGATGCGCTGGAGCTGATCGTCGCCAACGAGATCACGGGCCTGCCGGTGGTGGACGCCGCGAACAAAGTCGTCGGTATTGTCAGCGACTTTGATCTGCTTGCCCTAGACGGCGTGAGCGAGAGCGAGAAGACGGAGCTGTTTCCGTCTACTGGGGACGACTGGGGGTCGTTCTTCGCGGTGCAGGATTATGTGGAGAAGAACAAGGGGGAGCGGGTGCGCGACGTGATGACGTCGTCCCCGATCTGTATTTCGATGGACGCCAGCGTCAGTAACGCGGCGTACCTCCTGCTGCATAAGAGGATCCGGAGGTTGCCAGTGTTGGATTCGGAGGGCGCGCTGGCGGGCATCATCAGCAGGTCGAACATCATCAAGGCTGCTTGGAACGCCAGGAAGAGCAGCTAGCAGCTAGCGACGGGCGACGTTGGCCGCACCCAATGATATTGATATTGATATTCAATGCATCTGATATGCGTTTAAATGAAATACTGTGGAGAGAAATACTGTGGAGAGCGAGGGAGCGAGCGCGCCCGTGGAGGTGAGGGTACGTGTACGAACGGCGTGGAGGGCACGCAGGCAGGCAGGCAGGTCGGGGTGTCGGAAAGCACGCTGTCCTCATCAGAGTCAGTCGCAAATTACCCATTGACTTCGCTCTCGTCACTCACCCGGTCGCCATGGCGTACAAACTACAACTACAACAACGACACGTCGCACGTCGCACGTACCGATCGCCTTCACCAACGATCACCTTCAGCCACCCTGCATGAGCCGCCACCCGGCCACGATCGCGTGCAGGCTAAACGCATCGAGCGCGCCGTACGCGACCTGCTCGGCGCTCAGCTCTCCGCTCCTTGCCCAGTTCGACCGCGCAATACTCTTTGGCAACTCGGCCCCCACCACCTCCCGCGTCAACCACGCCAGGCCACACTTCTTCCCATACCCCAACACCTGCGCCAGCTCCTGCAGGTCAACAAACGCCGAGAACACCGACTTGCCCACCCCGAACGACGACCGGAACTTCTTCTCGTCCCCGCCATCCCACGAAAACCCCAGAAACACCCTGTCCGGAGACGACGACAGAAAGTCGTAGAGCGCTCCCGGCAGGCCCGCCCTGCCGGACGTGTCCCAGTCGACCGTCCGGATCAGCACGCACCGCGTCGTCGTCGCCAACTGGATCAACGCGACCGGGTTGTTGTCGGTCTTCAACCGATCGGGCTGCCACTCCAGGTCGATCGCGATGGCCGTGTTTTGATTTTTCCCGCAGTCTTGCAGCAGAAAGGCGAGCGCGTCTGGAAGCGAAACCTGGTCCTCCAGCACGTACGTGTCGCTGGCACGGTAGTACGACTCAAAGTCCCACGTGATGCCCTCCGTATCGTCCTCGGACAGCCACCGGGCCAGGTGCGGACACGTCGCGGCCCGAAGCAGCTCCTTGGCGTGGGGGCCAAGGCTCTGTCCGTGGCTGCCTGGGCTTGTCGTCGGCGTCGGCGTCGTCTTGGTTTCCGTGCTGTTCCGTTTGGCTCGCAGCTGCGCCTTGAGCTCCGCTTGTTGGCGTTTCCGCGACTTGGGGAGGTTGTTTCTCTCGTATGCATGGCTGTCTGAATCTGGCGCCCCCGCGGCACCGACGCGCGCTGTCGGTTCCCGCCTGACCTCGTCTGCTCGTGGTGCTTGACACATGATGATTGTGGAGCGCTCTGATCGGTGTGAATTTCGAATCGTTGCCGTCTGTATATATCACAGACCGATATTCACCGGTGAATATATATTCACGCGAACCCGACGTCCGTCGGGTTGCTCGGATTAGTCAGTCAGTCGATTGACTGACTGACTTGATGAATGAACTCGTGTCCACCGCCGCCACGAGACGGTGGTTGCTGGGAGCGGTCGGCGCCGGGCTGGTGCTCGGCGTCGGGGTCTTCACTCTCGCCCCGACGGCAGTGGACGCCGTCCTCCCGGCCGAGACGCCGGCGGTCGTGCGACTCTTGAGCGAGACGGCGGGGTGGACGTACTTCGTGTGCTGGTCTGTGAGTTTCTGGCCCCAGGTCGTTCTGAATCACCGACGGAGGAACGTCGACGGGTTGTCGGTCGATTTTCTGGTTCTGAACGTCTGCGGGTTTGCGGCGTACGCGGCGTTCAACGTCCTCCTCTTCTTCCCGACGGAGGTCCGTTCCGCGTACGAGGAGCATCATGGGAGCCCGCCGGCGGTGCATGCGAACGACGTCCTGTTTGCCGTGCACGCGCTCGTGATGACGATCGCCAGTCTGTTCCAAAGCTACTACTACGACTCGGGTGATGGCTCGTTTCACCGGCGGGTACGGCCTGCCACGCTCGCGTTCTGTGCCGTCGGCGGGATTGCCGTTGTCGTTACCGTTGCCGCGCCGTGTCGAGTCGGTGGTCCGCTCGTGTTCCTCGATGCGCTGTCGGCGATCAAGGTGGCGACGAGCCTTGTCAAATACGCGCCGCAGCTTGCCGAGAACCACGCACGCTCGTCCACGACGGGGTTTTCGTTCTCGCAAGTCGTGCTCGATGCGACGGGGTCCGTTCTCAGTGTCCTCCAGCTGCTGATGGATGCGATCGTTCTGCGCTCCTGGCGTCTCGTTCGTGGGAACCCCGCCAAGCTGCTGCTCGGGGTCGTGAGCCTCGCATACGACGGGTTGCTCGCCTTCCAGCACGTGTCGTATGGTGGCGAGGATATCGACGAACCGCTTTTGTAGTATGTGACATGAGGATATTACACGATATTACACGATATTACACGACGTCTACGGCGTCGGCGTCCACCAAGCACTGCTCGAAGCCCTCTCGGATCAGCTCCTCGTCGAGGTCCCTGCCGATGAACACCATCTTCGAGATCCGCTCCTCGCCGTCCTTCCAGAGACGGTCAGGGCTGCCCTCGAAGACCATGTGGACGCCCTGGTAGACGAATCGTCGTTCGAAGTCTTGGATTGCCAGCACGCCCTTGTACCGGTAGAGGTCGTTGGACTTGACTTCGATCAGGCCTCCGAGCCAGTAGTTCACCTTGTCCAGGTTCATGTTGCCCTTGAGCTCGATGGAAACAGACGAGACGTCGTCGCCGTGGTGGTGGTGGTGGTGGTGGTGGTGGTCGTCGTCGTGACCGTGGTCGTGGTGGTGCGACTCGTGGGTGCAGTCTGCGCCTGCGCACTCGTGGTCGTGACTGTGGTCGTGGTGGTGCGACTCGTGGGTACAGTCGGCACCAGCGCACTCGTGATCATGTCCGTGCTCGTGCTCGTGCTCGTGCCCACCAGCAGCACCCGTACCCACCCGCGCTTCGACCACCTCATCCACCTTCTCCAGGTCCCATCCGCCGATCCCCAGCACGTACCCCACGTCCACCTCGGCCCGCTCCACCTCTTGCACCGAAGCCAGCGAGTTGATCCCCCGAATCCGCTCTGTCACCCTGGCCACGTCCTCACGCCCGACCAAATCCACCTTGTTCAGCACAATCCTGTCCGCAAACGCAATCTGCTCCATGCACTCGTTCACACCCCCGTCCTTCCGCTCATCGTCCAGATGAAGCTCCACATGCTTGGCATCGACCAGCGTCACGATCCCGTCCAGCCGCATGTGCTCTGCAATCTCCGGCTCAAGAAAGAACGTCTGCGCGATCGGCCCCGGCGCCGCCAGCCCGGTCGTCTCTATCAACACCCTGTCAAACTTGTCCCGCTTCGTCTTGACCAACGTCGTCAGCATGTTGACCAAATCCGAGCGCACCGTGCAGCAGATGCAGCCGTTGTTGAGCATCATGATTTGCTCCTCGTTGGGATCCAGGCTCTCCTGCACGCTCACCAGCTCGCTGTCGATGTCAATCTGACCAAACTCGTTCTCGATCACAGCGATACGTTGCTTATGTCCAGTGTCCGTCAGGATGTGGTTCAGCAGCGTCGTCTTGCCAGAGCCCAGAAACCCTGTGAGGACGGTGACGGGGATGCGGCCGTCCTCCTTCGACCTGTCCAGCGCCGCCTCGTCCTCCTCCGCGTTATAGACACGAGTCGGTGGCCGTCTGTGTGACGGGTGCGATCCGCGCAACGGGCCTCGCGGCAGTGACGACGAGGGACGAAGACGGCCCACCAACAGACCGTCGTCGTACGAGGAAGATGCAAGTCGCGTGTTGGACGTTCGGCACCTCGTCGCGTGGACGTGTGCGGGCCGGTTCGCGGGCACCAAGAGACCGTACGAGGACATCTCTGTGTATGCAATTGCGCCAAGTCGTGTGTTGTGGTCAAGTCAAGAAAAAAACAGAGAATCACACGTCAAACCCCTCGTCGACGAGAGGAGCTCACGAAGGGTCTCCCCCTCCCCGTCCCCCCTCGTCCTTCTTCGCACCCCGCGTGATTCCCAATACCTCGAAATACCTCGAAATGCCCACCTTGATCTTCGGCCGGGATCCATCCACGGCCGGCCTCGCGACGACGATGCCGGGCGAGCCCGCCAGCGCCTGCTGCAGGTGCATGCCGTTCACGAGGGGCGTGTTGGCATGTTCCGTTCCCCAAAAAACAAATATCGGCGCGCCATCATCCAACTGAGATGCGATCGAGACCAAGCGGTCCCGCCAACGCGCGATTTCGGCCTCGCTCAGCCGTCTCGACTCGAAACCCGTCCGTCGATGGATCCGCACAAGTGCGAACTCTTTCGAGGTGACGTCGAGACTGATCGGCAGCACCTTGTGCACCGCGCCCTCCGCGCGCGGGTTCTTGCTCGGAAATGTCTCGGAGAGGAGCTCGTCGGCATGAACCAATGCGATGCCGCGATCTCCCAGCCTCTTGACCAGGTCCCGTTTGGCGTCGCCAACAAACCACGCACGGTCGCGAAACTCGACGGCCATGGCACATCTGAAATCCAACCGCCGCCGGCAATCCAGCACGTGCCTCAAGTTCGCGGCCTGGCGAGCGGAGCGCGGAGGGCGGAGGACGGAGCGCGAGTGAGAGCGTCGGCGTGCGAGACTCCAGGCGTGCGAAGCGCGAGCGCGGGTCGGTCGACTCCCACAATACCCACCGTCGGACGAAACGACAACGGAAACTGGAACATGGCGACTGTCGGATACATTCCCGACGCTTGCGATCCTTTGTACGCCACGAGCAGCGCATCGTTGTACGCCTGCCATACCAACTCGAGCCCACCGGCTCCCTCCAACTCGTCCCACGTCACCCTGTCAGCACCTCGCTGCGTCTCGTTCAGTCTCGCCTTCACTTCGGAAGGCAAGGCCTTGGGGTCCACGGCTTTGTTCGTCATCAGCCCGAACGCTTTGAAGGCAACCCAAGACTCCACGGTGCTGCACGACGGGATGGCGTAGTTGGACGAGTTGACGTCCACCGCAGGCCAGTGCCCCGCGTACGTGGCCAGCGCCGACTTTTTCGAGTCTGCGGACGCCGACTGCGAGCCTTGCCACGCCGCCAGCTGCGGTCCGGACCATCCGCACGTGCCCATGAGGACGGGCGTTGGGTTCGTCCGTGCGGCGATGCGCTCGCCCCCGCTTCCGATCATGTCAACTTCGGCATTCCATGCACGTCTTCAGAAGCACCCTTGGCCCATCCAACATCCATCCAGAGTGTGTGCGGAGAAAACACTCGAATGGTTTCAAACTGCCGGGCCAAACCAACACGGAATACCTCGTGAATCAAACCGGGTTGGGACGCTGGGCGCCTTCTGACATCACGCTGATGACGCCAGGCATGGCATCCATGCCAGGAAACCGCGGCGAGACGACGCTGGCGCCGAGAATCGACGTCAACGAGAACGAGAACGACCCCGGCCTCGTCCCCGGCGTCGCCTCGCCCAACAGGCAGGCAGACAAGATCAAGAACCTTCTGGCCAGGTACTACGACGACGGGGACGAGGCCGGCGTGCTCGGCGGAGCGGCCGGGGCGGGCAAGGACGCTGCGGCCCGTGCAGACCCCTCGGACGGTGCGGAGGAGATCCAGCCAATGTCGGCCGTCTCGACGAGCTCGTCCACACCCTCGTCGCCGAAGACGGACCTGATATCGCAGATCCAGTCCAATCAGCGTCTGGACGACCTGCTGACGACGGAGCGGGAGCTGGCCACGGACATTGGCAACGCGGACATCGAACTTCGGGGCGTCGTCTACGACTCGTACTGTTCCTTCATGCAGGCGGCAGAGACGGTGAAGGACCTGCACGCCGCGCTGCACGAGGTGGACGCATCGCTCCATACGCTGGACGCGCTGCTCTCGTCCGTGGCGGAGAACTCCCAGGGGATCGATGACCGGCTCACGGCACAGCAGCGCGTCATCTTCGATATGCACGAGAAACGGCAAGTTGTGCAGGGCGTTGAGGCGCTGTTGCGCGTCGACGAGCGGATGCGGGAGGAGATGGACGCCGGGGAGTACGAGCAGGTGGTCCGGCTGTACGCGGCGAGTCGGGACGCGCTGGCGGCGTACGAACGACACGACGGGGTCGGGCAGCTGCGGGGACGGGTGGAGACGATTCGGGAAGAGCTTGTGGCCGTGCTGCGTGATCGTATGGATAGGAATGCGATGGGCATGCTGGTCGGGCTGGGGGAGGCCGACGGGGATGGGGGTGCGCTTGTCGACTCGTACCTGGCCTCGAGGCGGGCCGTGCTCGCCTCGGAGAAGGACGTCGGAGAGAAGGAGAAGAATGCATGGGCGCTTGTAGAGGAGACGGCGGCCGTGTGTCGCGAGGTGCTGCGCGGGTACGATGGCGATGGCGATGGCCGTTCGGGCCCGGGTCCTGCCGCCGTGGACGTGTTTGTGAGCGAGGTCGTGGGGGACATCGTGCGGGAGGCCGTCGGTGGGGCCATCGAGGAGGATCTGGAGGTCCTGGCGGCGGCTGGCGGGTTCGATGCGTCGGGGGCGGAGCACGTTGATCACGGCGACCACATGGAGCACGTCGACTATGGGGCCGGGAACGGACTGCCGGCGCTGTTTGCGGTCTGTGACCGCATGCTGCTTCGGTCGGCACAGGTCGACGACGCGCGAGGAACGTGTGATAGTGACGCCAGCGGGCGTGACGGGCACCCACGACCGGCGACGTCCGTCACGCGACGGGTCATCCTCGGGGCGCTAGACCGGCACGTGCGGGCGGCGTATGCTGTCGTGGGTGCGCGCGCGTTCCGATCGATGAAAGAGATGATGATGCGCCTGCTGCTAAGCGAGGGAGCTGACGCTCGATTCCTCAAAGTCCTGATCAAGTCGCTCGAAGTGACCGTCAAGCAGGACTTCGGACTGGTCGAGAAGGTCGTCGAGGCGTGGGTGGTCTGGGACGGCTGCGTCACCAAGGCTGAAGTCTTGGAATGCCTGGACGACGGATGCAGAGGTATGTTGGCAAGCCTGTGCGACGGCTGTGCAGCGATGGTGGCTGGCGAGACGACCTCGCCGGCCTCGCCGACCTTGGCAAGGTCTCCGACCTTGCGAACGTCGCCCGCGGCGTCGTCCGGCTTTTTGGACAGACAGTTTATCGTCCCGACAACGTTGTCGAGGATGCACGAGGCCGCCCCCGTCGCGAGCCTCTGCCTGGCGTCCGCTCTCAGTAAGGTCCGTGGGGCGGTCGTTGACGCAGAGATGCACGAGACGGCGGTGGCGCCGGTCGTGGAGAGCCTGACGTCCCGATACATCGAACGAATGACACACGAGCTGAGCGCTGCCGTGTCGGCCTCCTTCGAGCGGGACGTCATCGGGCAGACCGACTCGCCGCCGACCGCACCGAGCCAGGCCGCCTCGGACATTGTGCGCCTCGTGACCCAGGTCGAGACCGATCGCGTAAACACCAACTGGACCGACGGTCTGTGGGCAAAGGAGCTCCTCAGCACGGCCATCGAGCAGGAGATGCGCGTCGCCGAACGACGGCGGCTTACCAAGGCCGCGTTCCAGCAGCTCCAAGCGGACGTCGCCGTCGTGCGTAGGCGCCTCGGGGCGACCGTCGACGCCACGGTCCTCGACACCGTCGTGTCTCGCGCGGCCGAGTGGTGCGACGAGCCGGCACTGGTCGATCCGCTCGTCCTCGAGCGGCTGTGCGAGTGAATGCATTCACACACTCTTGGAAGTTTCGCTCGCGCCGCGTTGTTCTGCCTTGTAACGCAAACGCCTGGTATCGAATACTGTAGATCTATAGAATTCTATGACCATACGGACCGCGCCATTCCGCCTCGCGGTGCTCCTCCTGGCCCTCTGCGGTCTCTCCTTCCACGTGGCGATCGCCGGTCAGGCTGGCCAGGATTCAGCCTCCAAGGAAGCCCGCGTCGCCTACGGGAACGAGGTCCCGGACCCCCTTCTCTCTCACTACATCGAACTCCAACTCGTGGATGACTTGGGCGAGGTGTATTGCGGCGGTACGTGCGGCTGAGAGCGAACGAGTTCCCGCAGAAGTCCACGCCCACACTCGATCGACCCCCACGCACGCACACAGGCACGTTGCTGCGACCAGGGTGGATCATCACCGCCGCGCATTGCATGAAGGGAGAGTATGGCGGAGGCGCCTTTGGCGTGAACTTCGTGCTCCACCTTGACGACGGCCTCAGGCAACTCGTCGTCCCCGGGAACAAGACCACCGCCTACATGCCGACGGAGTACGACCCGCTCAACCAGCCCTTAGAGGAGGAGTTTTACGGTGACATCGCGCTGATTTACTTGCCCGAGCTGGTGACCATCGGCAACGTGCAGTACCCGCGTCTGCCCGAATCGCGCAAGGAGATCAACGCCGCCCCGGTGCTCGTCACCGGCGGAATGGGAATGCAAGAGACGGGGCAGACTGGAAAGACGCTCGAGTTCGTGACTGTTTCCTTGGTGTCTGCGGTCGGCGAGACGCCGGCGTTTGCGCCGTGGCCCATCGAGTCGGATCACTTCGTGACACTGGACTTCGTGACGCTGGATTCCGTCGTGACCGACCAAGACACGTGCGAAGGAGACTCTGGAGGGGGTATCTTCATTCCGAGCAGACCGTGGGCGAAGGAAACGAAGGATTTCGAGCTCGAGTTGCTAGCCGAGGAGCTTGTCGGCGACGAGGACGTGCTGGTGGGAGTCACGAGCTACGGGAGCGCGAGTCTGTCGTGCGGTGCCGCGGGCACATTTGGCGTGTACACAGACGTGCTTTACTGGAAGGAATGGATCGAGCGCACGATCGAGAGGGTGGAACGCGAGGGAGCGGGTG
>Ga0181584_10003431_pt1 | contig 12137 bp, 9 predicted proteins | sample 071ome_30_FD_132462 | JGI IMG/M metagenome (GOLD analysis project Ga0181584, IMG submission 132462) | Coastal salt marsh microbial communities from the Groves Creek Marsh, Skidaway Island, Georgia - 071406AT metaG (megahit assembly) | ecosystem: Environmental > Aquatic > Marine > Intertidal zone... | reverse complement strand
CCAGCGGCAAGCTGCTTCATGTTCTCGGCATGCTGCTTGTTGCTGACAAAGCGTGACATTAAGGCAATATTGACCGGCCAGTCGGCAAAACGGTCCCTGAAGTTATCGTAATGCTGTTGGGCCAGCAGGGTAGTGGGAACAAGAATGGCCACCTGCGTGTTGTTGCTGACAGCAACGAAAGCCGCGCGAAGGGCAACTTCTGTTTTGCCGAATCCTACATCACCACAAACCAGCCGATCCATGGATTTTTCCTGCTGCAGGTCTTTGAGCACTCCGGCAATGGTATCCTGCTGATCATCGGTTTCTTCAAAGGGAAAACTGTTGGCAAAGAGCCTATAGTCATCTTCATGCAGCGCAAACTTTTTACCTTTCTGGGCCTCCCGGCGGGCATAGACATCAAGAAGTTCGGCTGCGACATCAATAACTTTTTTAGCCGCTTTTTTCTTCGCTTTTTCCCACTGATCGCTTCCAAGTTTATTGAGCGGTGCATGATCGGCGTCGGCACCGCTATAGCGGTTAATCAAATGTAGTGAAGAGACTGGAACATAGAGCTTGGCCTCATCTGCGTATTCCAGTACCAGGAACTCTGTTAACTGTCCCTCCACTTCAAATGTTTCTAACCCCTTGTAACGTCCAATGCCGTGATCAATATGTACAACAGGAGCATCCCGGTGTAATTCAGTCAAGCTCTTGATAATAAAATCAGCGTTATCGGTGTACTTGCCGCGACGCCGTGGCTGGCTGACATGGTCGGTGAAGAGCTGACTTTCGGTAATCAGGATGACGCCCGGCTCTTCCAGCCAGATACCGGTTTCCAGTGACGCTACGGTAATGGCTAAATCCCTCTTTGACTGAATAAAAGCTAACCAATCGGCAACGGGCTCAGGTTTTATACCGGCACTACAAAGCAGCTCAAGCAGAGCCTCACGCCTTCCGGGAGAATCAGCACAGAATAGAACCGCCTGGTCCTTTGCTGAATCCAGGAATGACTGAAGTCTTGCGAGGGGGGCTTCTCCCTTGTGTTCAATATCAAGGGGAGGAATAGATTTGACTGGCAAGACTGCATGATCGCCGTTTGTGTGGCTCGGATATAAAGCTGTCCAGGGAAATTGGCCTAAGCCATTGAATAGCTCATCTGTCTTCAGGAATAATTTTTTCGGTGCCAAGATAGGACGTTCCGGATCAACTTTTCTGTCCTCGTAGCGTAGCTTGACGTCATGCCAGAACAGGTCCGCCGCATCTTCGATTTCGCCGACAGAGAAAATACGGGTGTCTGCCGGTAGATAATCAAATAGGGCGCTGACTTCGTCAAAAAAAAGCGGTAGGTAGTATTCAATGCCCGCCACTGAAACACCGCAACTGATGTCCTCGTAAAGCGGGCACTTTCTGACATCAATATCAAATTGTTCCCGGAAATTTTGGCGAAACTTGGTGATGCCAGATTCAGTCAGTGGATACTCTTTGCCAGGAAGGAGTTTTACCGCTTCGATTTTATTGCTTGAAAGCTGGGTCTCTGGATCAAAGTGCCTAAGACTTTCAATGTCTTCATCAAACAGCTCAATGCGAACTGGCTTGTTTCCTCCCATCGGGAATATGTCCAGGATAGATCCCCTGACAGCAAACTCACCATGCTCATAAACCGATTCGACGCAGAGGTACCCGGCTGATTCGAGCTCCCTGCGCATAATGGCCAGGTTCAGCTTCTGTCCGGTTGCCAGGTTTAGGGTCATTCCCTTGATGTACTGGGCAGGGACAATCCTGTGCAGCAGGGTGCTGACAGGGATGATTAGCATCGCTTTGCTGGCGTCAGACAATTTTGCCAGTGTCTTCAAGCGAGTTGAGATAATGTCCTGGTGTGGGGAAAAATTATCGTATGGCAGAATTTCCCAATCCGGAAACTCTAGAAGGGTAATGTTGTTCTCACAAAAAAACGCTGCTTCTTGCTGCAGACGCTCAGCCTGCTGAGTATTTTCCGTAATAACCAGCGTGAGGGAATCGCTCTGGCTGGCCGCCTGGGCCAGCAACAGGCTGCTGCCGGCTCCGGAAATGGCGCCCCAGCGCTGCTTGTCGCCTGCACCATCACTAAGTGGTAGGGATTCCAGTTGAATATTGTTCATATCAGGTGTTGAGTTACGTTACTGGCCGTCGCAATAGATGCCCGAAGATCGCCGGTGAATGAAATCGCATTTTTCTGGAGAAGTGAACTGGTTACAAAGCAGGCCTAATACAGACTTCGGATGGACTTCTTTGGCACATCCTTGGATAATACGCGCCAATTTTTTACGGCAATTCTTTATCTCAATTTTACAGGATATTTAAGTGTGGAACGACCGAGTGTAGAAGACTATTTTGGTGACTGGAAAGCCCGTGAGGCACTGGCGCAGGAAATGCTGCCCATCATGGGTAAGCTGGAAAATGAAAAGGGGGTGCACATCTTCCTTTATGGTCGTACCCTGAACAACCGTTCAGTGGCCAATATCATGAAATCCCACCGTCGCGTGCGTGAGGTGGCCAGAAACGAACTCTCCGAGTTCGAAAGTAATCCTGTCCTGAAATCCCTGGCCAAACTGGACCTTTGTCCGGCCCAGATAGACCTTGGCAAACTCACCGTTAAGTATATGGAAGCCATGGAAAAAAATGCTGATGTAGACCTTGATGCCCTGGTTGCGGAAGAGCTGGCTCATCTTGTCGGCGTGAACTACAAGCCGATTGACAAGCCAACCGACGTCATACTCTATGGTTTTGGCCGCATCGGCCGCCTTGTAACGCGCCTTCTGCTTGATCAGACCGGTAACGGTGAGTTGATGAGGCTGCGTGCCATTGTGGTCAGAAAAGCAGGGGAAGGTGACCTGGAAAAAAGGGTGAATCTGCTACGCAAAGATTCAGTGCATGGTTCCTTTTCCGGTACGGTAAGGGTTGATGAAGAGAACAACCGTATTATTGCCAATGGCAATATTGTCCAGATTATTTACGCCGACAGCCCGGACTCTATTGATTACGCTCAGTATGGCATCGAGGATGCACTTGTCATCGACAATACCGGCAAGTGGCGAGACGAGGAAGGACTCGGTCTGCACCTGAAATCCAAGGGCGTGAGCAAGGTAATGCTGACTGCGCCTGGCAAGGGCGACCTTAAAAACATCGTGATGGGTATCAACGATGACACTATTGAGCCCGGCGACAAGATTATTTCCGCTGCATCCTGTACGACCAATGCCATCGCTCCGGTACTGAAACTCATCCACGACAAGTACGGCATTGTGCATGGCCATGTTGAAACGGTGCATGCCTATACCAACGACCAGAACCTGATTGATAACTTCCATAAGGCGGATCGACGTGGACGCAGCGCACCGCTGAACATGGTGCTGACTGAAACTGGCGCGGCCAAGGCCGTTTCCAAGGCAGTGCCTGAACTGGAAGGTAAGCTGACAGGTAATGCCGTGCGTGTGCCCGTTGCAAATGTTTCAGTGGCTATCCTGAACCTGACTCTGCTCACTAAATCCAGCGCCGATGAAATAAACGAATACCTGCGTGAAATCGCCCTGCATTCACCCCTGCAGAATCAGATTGGTTATACGGAATCGCCTGACGCGGTTTCCAGTGACTTTATTGGCTCGCGTGAGGCCTGTACTGTTGATGCCACTGCCACCAAGGTAAATGGCAAGAACATGATCCTCTACCTCTGGTATGACAATGAGTTCGGCTACAGTGCCCAGGTAGTCAGGATGGTCAACAGGATGGCAGGCGTTAAATTCCTGACCTACCCGGAAAAAGACTCCATGGCGAATTGATATGCGTGGTGCAGGCAACAAGGGGCTTCTCCTGCTGTCTGCACTGATTGCATTAGCCACCCTTTTTTTCTCCTACCAGCAGTTATCTCGTTCAACTGACGATTCAGGCAGCCTTATATCGCTTGACGGCCGGACCATGGGGACCGGGTATCGTGTGCTGTTACAGACAGATGAAGCCGTCAATTCCAGTGTAAATACCGAATTGCAGGCAGCTATCGAAACGCGCCTGGCAATCCTCGACAAAACGATTTTTTCGACCTATGTCCCTGACTCTGAAATCTCTGTTTTCAACCAGGCAGATCAGGGCGTCCATAATGCCTCCCCTGAATTCATCACTGTATTGCAGCGTGCGCTTGAGATACACCGATTAAGTGACGGCGCCTTTGATCCTTCCTTAAAACCCGTGGTTGATTTATGGGGCTTTGGAACCCAGGTAGGCCACCAGGAAGTCCCGCCTCCTGACGAACTGGCAGCCGCGTTTGCTTTAAATGGATTTTCGCACATCAGAATAGACAGTAATGCAGGCACTGTACAAAAAAAATCTGCTGTTACGATTGACTTGTCTGGCGTTGCGAAGGGTTTTGCCGTGGATGAGATCGGAAAACTCCTGGAAAAGAGGGGGATCAACAATTTTCTGGTAGAGATAGGCGGCGAAGTGCTGTCAGCTGGAAACCGACCTGATGGGTCTCCCTGGCAGCTTGGAATAGAAAGACCCGTTGTCGGTGAGGTGGAATTACTGCAGCCCATAAGAGCCCATGGTGAGAAGATGGCCGTGGCTGGCTCTGGCAACTACCGCAATTACTTTTTGTACGAGGGACAGCGATACAGCCATATCATCGATCCAGGCACCGGTTGGCCTGTTTCACATGAACTCCTTTCGGTAACTGTCATCGCGGAATCTACGATGGAAGCAGATGCGTGGGCCACCGCATTGTTCGTACTCGGCCCTGAGGCAGGCGTAAGGCTGGCAAATGAATTACAATTGGCCGCCTACTTTGCATTGGATAATGGTGCGGGCATCCAGTCCCGGCATTCAGACCCATTCAACAAGTATCTCTGATCTCTTTCCTGGGAAGGCAGGCTACGATGGTACGAACCAAGAAAAAATTTGACTTGCTGGTCATAGGCACAGGCCCGGCCGGAGAGGCGGCGGCAATGAACGTTGCCAAGGCTGGCAAATCAGTGGCAATAGTGAGTGACAAGGACAATCCGGGCGGCAACTGTACCTACTTGGGCACCATTCCTTCCAAGGCTATACGTTACTCGGTCAAGCAGGTCCTACATTTTTATAACAGCCCGCTGTTCAGTGATCTTGGCGACATGAGGCGTCTGACCTTCGTGGAGGCTCTCAAGCATGCAGAAAGAGTCATACACGAACAGGGCAAATCACGCAGCGATGCCTATGACCGTAACAACGTCCCGATTTTTAAAGGCACGGCACATTTCCTTGATAAAAGGCATGTCCAAGTTGAAGCGGGTAAAACCAAGACCAAGCTGGAAGCGGATAAATTCATCATTGCGACGGGCTCCAGGCCGTATCGCCCGGATGGTGTGGATTTTACCCATCCGCTGGTTTTTGATAGTGATACCATTTTGCAACTTAAGCATCACCCGAAAAAGGTCACCATCATTGGTGCCGGCGTAATTGGTTGCGAATATGCCTCTATTTTTGCGGGGATGAAAATGAAGGTGGAGATGATCAATCCGGCTGAATCTCTGCTGTCCTTCCTCGATACAGAAATTACGGACGCCCTCAGTTACCACCTGCAAAACATGGGAGTTCGCTGTCGTCACCAGGAGCATTTCAGCAAGCTGGAATACTACGATGACCACGTGGTGACCTACCTAGAATCCGGCAAGAAAATTAAGAGCGATATTCTGCTCTGGGCCAATGGCCGGACGGGCAACACCGATAAACTAGGGCTTGAAAACGTTGGTCTTAAAGCGGACAGCCGGGGCCGACTGAAGGTGAATAAGCGATACCAAACAGCCGTCGAGAATATTTATGCCGCCGGTGACGTGATTGGCTGGCCGTCACTGGCTAGTGCGGCCTATGACCAGGGTAGGGCCGCCAGCGATGCGGTCCTCGATAATGATGATTTTCACCATGTTGAGGACGTCGCTACCGGCATCTACACTATTCCGGAGATCAGCACCGTGGGCTATACCGAGGCAGAGCTCACTGAAAAGAAGATTCCCTACGAGGTAGGCAAGGCCTTTTTCCGTAATATCGCCCGTGCCCAGATTACCGGGGACGAAGTGGGCATGCTGAAGATCATTTTCCATTTCGAGACCCTTGAGATACTGGGTATACACTGTTTTGGTGACCAGGCCTCGGAAATTGTTCATATCGGACAGGCCATAATGAACCAGCGCGGGAATGCCAACACCCTGAAATATTTCATCAACACAACTTTCAATTACCCCACTATGGCAGAGGCTTACAAGGTGGCAGCACTGAATGGCATTAACCGCCTTTTTTAGCTTCCAAACAAAAATCATTCGCGACGGCGAAGAATCGGTCGAAAGCCTTTATTTTTGAGGCTCCTGAAATAGAAAGTACTTGAAGCAAAACTGCTAAAAGTGTACATTTGCTTCCCGCTTGAAGCAGTGAAATTCACAGGAATTCTGAATAATTTTTTCTTATTTCTGTTTTTCTGCCTTCTGTAAACTCTGTTTTTAAAACCTCAATTGAAAACATAGTTTTCACAAGATTAAACAATACTGAATCTGCTGGTCTGTATTTGCGATACAGAAAATAATTGTGCAGCTTTTCCGAGGCAAATGTTCCGGAAAACGAGGTTAGCCATGCACCAGGAAACGGCATTGGACAGCTAATTAAACTAGGTTGGCAAATTTGAATACTGATCTTTTTCCCCTGATTCTTTACGGCGGAATTGTCATAGTGGCCATTATCGGCTTGCTAGTCGCCTCAGCCTTCCTTGGCCAGAAACGTGAGGATCATGCAACTCATGACGTTTACGAGTCTGGCGCCATGCCAACCGGATCCCCAAACATCAAGCTTTCGGTACCTTTCTACCTGACCGCTATCCTCTTTATAATTTTCGACCTCGAAGCGGTTTTCCTGTTTGCTTGGGCGATATCAATCCGTGAGGCGGGCTGGGTTGGTTTTATCGAAGTCTTTATTTTTATCGCCATCCTGATTGCAGGCCTTATCTATCTATGGCGCAGCGGCGCTCTGGAATGGCGTACACCTCGTCAGATGCAGGATCTTTCTTTTCTCAAAGGTGAGGGTGGTGTTGTCAATATACGTAATGGGCGCCGTATCGAAGAAGAAAACGAAAAAGTAAATTCTCGCGGAGGGCATCATTAGTGAGTTGGGAACTTGTCCGTCCTGAAGATGTATCAGACCCCAGGCCAGGCATGGGCGAGTTTGATGACTACATTCGTAAAAATGTGGTGATGACTACGCTCGAAGATATGCTGGCCTGGAGTCGCAAGAACTCACTCTGGCCTTATAACTTTGGCCTGTCATGCTGCTATGTAGAAGCGGCCACAGCCATTTCCAACCGCCACGATATTTCCCGTTTCGGTGCGGAGGTATTCCGTGCCACGCCCCGACAAGCCGATATGATTATTATTGCCGGTACAGTATTTCGTAAGGTAGCGCCAGTAGTGCAGAGACTTTACGAGCAGATGATGGATCCCAAATACGTAATATGCATGGGTTCATGCGCTAACTCCGGCGGCATGTACGATATTTATTCGGTGGTTCAGGGAGTTGATAAATTCCTGCCTGTCGATGTTTACGTATCAGGCTGCCCGCCTCGCCCAGAGGCCCTGCTCCAGGGGCTGACCCTGCTACAGGACTCCATTGGCAAGAAACGCCGCCCTGTGAGCTGGGTAATCAGTGATCAGGGTGTGTACGAGCGTGAAAAAGTCGAGATCCAGCGCGAGAAACGCCTCAAGGACCGCATAAGTGCCACTGAACTGGTAAGTCCGGACGAAGTAGGTCCAAGCTACTGGGACGTTGTGTCAGGCAAGAAAGGGCCGCATGACCAGGAAAACAGGGATTAATCCACTTGAGCACAGTTACTGAACAAGTCAATCAGGACGCATTGCCGCCGGTTATCGATGCCCTGTATCGTAAATTCGGCGAGAGCGAGTTTGTACGTCAGCATACAGCAGAAGGCATGCCCACCCTCTGGGTCGGCCGCGACAGACTGATAGAGGTACTGCGTTACCTGAAGGACGACTACAAGCCCCGTTTTGAAATGCTGCTGGATGTCACCGCCATCGATGAGCGAGTTCGTATCCACAGGGAAGGGCAACCTGACAGTGATTTCACTGTTGTTTACCACCTGATTTCCTATTCAGGCGATTGTGATATTCGTCTGAAAGTCGCCCTTTCCGAGGATGACCAGAATATTCCTACCGTGATTTCCCTATGGCCTGCTGCTAACTGGCATGAGCGGGAAATGTGGGACATGTTCGGCATCAACGTCGAGGGACATCCGAGCCTGAGACGCATTTACACGCCGCCGACCTGGGTTGGGCATCCGCTGCGTAAAGATCATCCAGCCAGGGCTACCGAAATGGACAGGTTCCAGATGAGTGACGAGATCCAGGATCGTGAGCTCGGCGCGCTGGAATTCAACCCGGAGGAGTGGGGGCTGACCCGCGAATCTGATACGTCCGAGTACATGTTCCTGAACTTTGGACCTAACCACCCGGCGGCGCACGGGATTATCCGTTTTGTGCTTCAGCTCGACGGTGAGTACGTCATCAACTGTGTGCCTGACGTTGGCTACCACCATCGCGGCGCCGAAAAGATGGGCGAGCGTCAGAGCTGGCATACCTATATCCCCTACACAGACCGTATTGATTATCTCGGCGGTGTAATGAACAACCTGCCGTACGTAATGGCGGTGGAGAAGATGGCCGGCATTGAAGTCCCGGACCGCGTCAAAACCATCCGCGTTATGCTGGCAGAGTTTTTCCGTATCTGCAGTCACTTGCTATTCTATGGCACCTGGGCGGTTGACCTCGGACAGCTGTCACCACTGTTCTACTGTTTTGAGGACCGTGAAAAGGCCTTCAATATTATTGAATCCATTACTGGCGGCCGCATGCACCCGAGCTGGTTCCGCATTGGCGGTGTTGCGCAGGATCTGCCTAACGGTTGGGACAAGCTGGTTCGCGAATTTGTTGAGTTGTTCCCCAAACGCCTGGCTGAATACGACAAGCTGATCATGGCCAATACCACGATTCGCCAGCGTACTCGCGGAGTGGGTCTGATGAATACCCAGGATGCCTTTGATTGGGGCATGACCGGTCCGGCGCTGAGAGCGACAGGCCTTGAATGGGACTACCGCAAGAACCGTCCTTACAGTGGTTATGAGAATTTCGAATTTGATGTGCCCATTGCCGTCAACGGCGACTGCTACGACAGGGCGGCGGTGCGTGTTGAAGAAATGCGCCAGAGCTGCCGCATCATCAAGCAGTGCCTGGAGAACATGCCGGAAGGGCCTTACAAGTCAGAACATCCGTTGACGACGCCTCCTATCAAGGAAAAGAGCAAGCTCGACATTGAAACCCTGATTGACCACTTCCTGAGCGTGAGCTGGGGACCGATCATGGATCCGACAGAAGTCTCTATGACTATTGAGGCGACAAAAGGGCTCAACATGTATTACCTGATTAATGATGGCGGTAGCGGCTCTTACCGGACACGCATTCGCACGCCATCCTTCATCCATATCCAGGCGATTCCGTTCCTGAGCCGTGGATTGATGCTGGCCGATTTCACTGCAGTCGTTGCGACCACTGATTTTGTGATGGCGGATGTAGACAAGTAGGACTGACAAGAGAATATGAATAACCTTATTGCCAGCACAGCGGTCAAGGCCAGGGAGTTAACCCCGGAGGAGATCAAGGAGATAGAGCATGAGAAAACGCACTATCCCTATGCCCAGGCCGTAGGTCTGGAAGCGCTGAAAATCGTCCAGAAATACCAGGGCTGGGTTTCCGATGAAAGCCTGCTGGCTGTTTCTGAATATCTGGATATTCCACCGGATGAACTGGAAGGTGTTGCCACATTCTTCAACATGATTTTTCGCAGGCCGGTGGGCAAGAATGTCATCTTGCTGTGCGACAGTGTCGCGTGCTGGATGCTGGGCTGCGATTCGCTCAATGAGCATTTTAAAAAGACCCTGGGGATTGATTACGGCGAAACCACTGAAGACGACATGTTTACGCTGATCCCTGTGCCATGCCTTGGCGCTTGTGACAGGGCTCCGGTCATGATGATCGGGCGAGAAACTTACTACAACCTGACTACTGAAAAGATTGATGAAATCATTGCTGAGTACAAGGCCAAGGGCTGAGGACTCGGTAAGTAAAAATAAGTAAGAAAAGACGGATGGATAAACCACTTACCAAGAATATCGAGATCGGCAGAGCGCCTTTTGATTTCAAGCAGTACGAAGCTGCAGGCGGATACGACAGTGTCCGAAAGGTAATCAAGATGGAGCCGGGCGATGTGGTGAACATGGTCAAGGATGCAGGTCTTGGTGGCCGTGGGGGCGCCGGATTCAACACCGGACTTAAATGGTCCTTCGTGCCTCCGCCTGATGGTGGGCCGCGTTACCTGGTTATTAACGGCGATGAAATGGAGCCGGGAACCTTCAAGGACCGTCTTTTGATTGAGCACGATCCGCATCTGCTTTTAGAAGGCATGATTACCACCTGCTATGCACTGCAGGCCCAGACCGGTTACATATTCCTGCGCGGCGAGTACACCGTTTGCGAGGAGCGCCTGTTGCAGGCCATCAGCGAGGCTTACGACAACGGCATGCTGGGTAAGAATGTCGCCGGTAAAAAAGGCTTTGACCTGGATATTTACCTGCACACCAGTGCTGGGCGTTATATCTGCGGTGAGGAAACGGCGCTCCTGAATGCTCTTGAAGGCAAGCGCGCCAATCCTCGAGCCAAGCCACCATTTCCACAGGTCAGCGGACTCTGGGGTCGCCCTACGGTGGTGAACAATGTTGAAACCATCTGCAATATTCCAGGTATCGTTGCCAATGGCGTGGAATGGTACCAGAACCTTGGAACCGGTGATTTTGTCGGCACAAGAATTTCGGGCGTCAGCGGCAGGGTGAATAACCCGGGTTGCTGGGAAGTCCCAGTGGGCATTACGTTCAGGGAGTTGCTGGAAGATTATGCCGGTGGTATGCAGGATGGGTATGAACTCAAGGCTTTCCTGCCTGGAGGCGGATCAACAGACTTCCTGATGCCGGAACACCTGGATTTGCCAATGGATCCTGGTGCAGTACAGAAAGCCGGCAGTCGCCTGGGAACATCATTGATTATGGTCCTCGATGACAAGACGTGTCCCGTTGGCTGTATCCGTAACCTGATCAAGTTTTTTGCCCATGAAAGCTGCGGCTGGTGCACGCCATGCCGTGACGGATTGCCCTGGGTTGAGCATATTCTCAACAAAATGGAAGAGGGCACCGGTAGTCTGAAGGATATCGACATCCTGGATGAGATGACCCGCTACATGGGCCCGGGCAATACTTTTTGCGCCCTGGCGCCCGGGGCAGCGGAACCGCTGCAAAGTGGTTTGAAGTACTTCATGGATGAATTCAAGGCTCATGTTGAGCATGGCTGTAGTTATAATTAACTTTAATTATATATAATAAGTATTTGATATATAAATATTTATAGGTTTTTTAAATGGTAAAAATTACCGTTGATGGCAAAGTCCTGGAAGTGGACGAAAACAACAACCTGCTGGAGGAAGTTCTCTCGCACGGTGAAGATTTGCCATATTTCTGCTGGCATCCAAGCATGGGCTCGGTAGGCTCCTGTCGTCAGTGCGCGATGATTGAATATGCTGATGATGAGGACACTCGTGGTCGTCTTAACATGGCCTGCATGACCTCGCCCCGCGATGGTGCTCGTTACTCCATAGAGAAAGCGGCCCAGTTCCGTGCCCAGGCAATTGAAAGCATCATGATCAATCACCCTCACGACTGTCCGGTCTGCGAGGAGGGTGGCGAATGTCATCTGCAGGATATGACCGTTATGTCGGGTCATAACTACAGGCGTTATGACGGCAAGAAGAAAACTCACACCAATCAGTATCTTGGCCCCTTCATCGGTCATGAGATGAACCGCTGCATTACCTGCTATCGCTGCGTACGCTATTACAAGGATTACGCAGGTGGCACTGATTTTGGACCGCAGGCTTCCCATGACAACACCTATTTCGGTCGCTGGCAGGAAGGCCCTCTTGAAAGTGAGTTCAGCGGCAATCTGGCTGAAGTTTGTCCAACCGGTGTTTTCACGGATAAACCTTTCAGCAAGCACTACGTG
>Ga0181584_10003424_pt1 | contig 12142 bp, 10 predicted proteins | sample 071ome_30_FD_132462 | JGI IMG/M metagenome (GOLD analysis project Ga0181584, IMG submission 132462) | Coastal salt marsh microbial communities from the Groves Creek Marsh, Skidaway Island, Georgia - 071406AT metaG (megahit assembly) | ecosystem: Environmental > Aquatic > Marine > Intertidal... | reverse complement strand
GGGCCCGGGGGCCCCCGGGGGGGGGGGGCCCCCCTTGGGGGGGGGGGGGGGTGGGGGGGGGGGGGGGGGGGGGGGGGGGGGGGGGGGGGGGGGGGGGGGGGGGCGCCTGCGGAGGTCGTAGCGGCGGGAAAGCCGGTACCGACGGAGGCGGGGGTCGCGCGGGCGCTGCAGAGGGTTGGCCTTGGCAAGCTGCTGGGCCGGTACGGGGGTGGGGAGCAGGCACTGGCTGCAGAGGCGGACTGGGCCTCGGTTCTCTCGGTCGGCGAGCAGCAACGCGTGTCCTTCGCGCGGCTCCTGCTGGCCAGGCCAGAGCTTGCGCTGATGGACGAGAGCACCAGCGCCCTCGACACGGCGAACGAGGCCAGGATGTACGAGGAGCTGTCGGCTGAGGGAGTGACCGTGGTCAGCGTCGGCCACCGCCCCACCCTACTGTCGTTCCACGACCGCCTGCTCGAGATCGCGCCTGGAGGGGGCTGGCAGACGAGGGGCATCTCGGCGAAAGACCCATCGGCCGCGCGCGAGTGACCATTACAGGCGAGGGAGCCGCTGGCAGGGAAGCGGGAGTTGAGGGCGTTGCTCAGGCCCTGGACCAGCACGAGGTGGCGCGCCTGCAGGACATGCTGGCCGACGACGAGGGAACGCGCAAGGCTCTTCACACGCTTGTGCTCCCCCCACGCGGCGCGATTGAACTAGTTCACTGCAGGCGGCGGCGCGCCCCCAAAGTCGATAGTGAGCCGCCGGTCCCACCCCCGTGCCCTCATCTCGTCCGGCCGAGTGATCTCCAAGCTCGCCCTGGGGCGCTCCACGCTTCCCCGCGGCCCACGCGCCCCTGGGACCGCCTGTCCCACTTCCGCCAGTCCCTCTCCCTGCGCCGCGGCGCCGGGGGGTGCGGGGCGAGGGGCCTCGCTTGGCAGGGCCCCGCCCGCGGCGGCAGCTCCCGGGCTCACCCGGGGGGGACCGACGGTGCGGTTCGGGTCGCCGTCGAGACCCCCGTGGGCCGCCGCGGCGCCCTCCCAGACCCCAGTCTTGCTGTTTGAGTACTCGGACCGCCTCCGGTCGTCCGCGTCGGCCTGCAGCTGGTACTTGCCCGCGTCTGCCGTGAGGTTCTGCGCCGACTCCCCCCTGGGCTGGTACGGGACGCCCGCCTTGTAGTCGACCGAGGTCCGGTGCGGCCCCACGCCCAGCAGCTGGAACCCGGAGCCCGTCCGCCCCGTCAGGATGCCCGCGTACATGTCCTGGCTGACGGTCAGGCGGACCTGCTCGATGTGCCGGTTCTCGGCGAGGCCCCGGTTGATGTGCTGGAGGCCGACGTCAGTGATGGCGTTGCCGCCCAGCCACAGGTGCCGCAGCTTGCGATTCCGCGCGACCGCGGCCGCCAGTGGCTCCACACCGTCGTCCGATACCCGGGTGAAGCTCAAGTTGAGCCCCTCGAGGTGGACGTTGTCCTGGAGCCCCGCGGCGAGGTCGGCCGCCGCGGCGTCCCCCACGTCGTTGTGCTTCAGGGACAGCACCCGCAGCACCTTGTTCTCCGCGAGCATCCGCCCCAGCGCCGAGCCCCCCTCATCGCCGACGAAATTCGTGGGCAACCCCAAAATCTGCAGGGATTCGTTCTCCCGCAGCGCCCCGGCCAGGGCCACTGCCCCCTCGTCCCCAATCTCGTTGTTCTGCAAGATGAGAACCGTGATGTCCGTGTTGACCCGGAGCATGTCGGCCAGGGCGATGGCGCCCCGAGGGCCGATCGCGTTGCCCTCCATCATCACCTTGCGCACTGCGGGTGGGGAATCGCGGGAGGGAGGGGGGGAATCCCCTGGGCGCTGCAGGGGCGGCGGGAGGAGGGAGCGCGGCCGCCGTGGCAGTGCGTGATCCAGTCGCATCCCAGTCGCTCACCCATGGCGGGGGAGTGCCGGAGGATGCGCGACACGACCACTGCCCCGTCATCCCCCAGCTCCAGGTTACCCAAGTTCAGATTCAGCCACGTCGGGGTCATATGGGTCCGAATCCTGCGAGCGCGGACGAAGGCGGAAGCCGTGTGGGTTCGAGGGGGGGCCGAGTCGCGGCACCTGGGGAAGTTGCGAGGACATGAAGCGCAACGTCCCCTGCGGCCGGCAGTAGTAGCCGCTGGCGCACCTCCTCGCGGCCTCGTAGGTCTGCTCCGAGTGTCCTGGTTCGCTGAGGACCGCTTCGATCTCCGCGATGCAGCGGTGGTCCTCTTCCACGAGGTAGTCATTCGGGTCAAGGGCCCCTATTGTGTAGTCCCACAGACTATGCTTCGCGGCTTCGCTGTGCTTGAAGCTCCTAAAAATCGCCGTCGCGTCCTTTCCTGTGGAACAAGGAAGACGTTCGTGAGCGAAAAATCGCGCCCGGAGGGTTACCCGGGACACCGCAGTTCCCGGAAAGGATTTCGACAAGGGACTGGCCCGCGGAGCCCGGGGAGGAGCTACCGCTAGAATAACACTCATAGGTGGCGCGTTCGTTGTGATCAACTCACCTCCCATCGTGTGGATAATGTCCGCCCCCCCTGGGTGCACCTGCAGCGGGAACCATGCCGAGGGTGGGTCTCGTATGTCGGGGGATCGCCGACGGGACATCGACGATGAAAAGTAAGGATTTATCAGCATTTCATGGTGAACTGTATCGATCGCGCCGGTGTCAATGCCATGTTAGGAGCCCATGTCGGAGAAATCACCTCGGCGAAGCTCGAGACGTCGATGACCAGGTCGAACGCGACAAGCCAGACGTCTCCAGGGGATCTGTGCTTTCGTACTTCGCGCATTGGGATCAACTTCAGGGGGACGGGAGCCTCCGCGGCCAGCGATGGCTCGTCCATGGCGACAACTCTTCGCTGTGCACTCGACGGCCTGCGACCCTGCCTCGCAGAACATAGACGTGCACCTGGGGACGAAGCCCTGCCTTTCGTCGTGTGCGTGCTACCGATAGGCCGTTCTCATAAGGGCGGGAGACGGAAGCGGGGCGTACCGCGGTGAACTCCTACTTCTGTCTCTGACAGCCAGTCCAGCCATCCCGGGGGACTCCCCCAACGCGCAATCGGCAGCTTAAATTCCCAGAGCTGCGTGGTTGAATCAACGAGTTGCCAACGAGCACCGGTATAGAGCAAACCCCGCGGCTTCGAACACAATGAACCTCGCGAAGACGGTCCAGCCTTGCTCCCCTGTGAGCGGGTCCCCCTCCCCGCCCCGCCCGCTGAGGCACTGTCGATGCAGAATTCAATAGAATGCACCCGAATATAGTCGCCTGCCATAATAATCCATAAACAGCCCCCCCACCTGTCCACCTGCGCCCCCCCCCCCCACGGGGGCCACCACTTGGGGCTCAGGTGTCCCTGCCACCGGGGACAGTGAATGGGTTGCGTGCGCCTTCCACTCGCTTTCACCAGAGCGGTTCGACGCATCGCGACTGAACTTGACTTGAAGCGAACTACCTCTCTCCCTCCGTTGATGTGGCCATTTTCAAGGCTCCTCCCCCCTAATCATCGACCCCCTGACGCCCCCTCCCGCCAACGTGCGGTCGCAGGAGGGCGTGCACTGCGCCAAGTCTAAGTGCATCCACCCTACTCGCCCCGTTGCCCAGGCCTGCGCCGACTGCCCCCGCAAGGCCAAGAAGGCCATGCAGAAGCTCTCGGCTGTCACTCTCGAGACAGTGGTCTGCGCGAAGTCCAAGTGCGTCCACCCTGGGCGGCCTGCCGGCCAGGTGCGGCCTGACCGCGCCCCCGCCGCGCCTCCGCCACAGATCGCGGCGGGGGCTCCACGGGCTCCAATCGGCGCGTGGTCGCTAAGCTCTCTGTCTGCCCCCGCCCCCCTGTCTGCAGAGGTGCCAGGACTGCCCGCTCAGGTGATGCGGGCGAAGAAAACCCGCGGGCTCCTGGGTGGCCGAGGAGTAGAGGGCGCGGCGCCTCGACAGCCTTTCCCTTTCACTGCCCCTAGCTTACACGCGAAGACGCCCCTGCTCCCTCGTTGAAACACCCAGAATGCATCACCCCAGCGCCATGGACGCGAGTGCGCGGGCATCCTCGATATCGAGGTTGTAGTTCACGAACATGGCACCCAGAGCTTGCTTGCGGGTGGACCTCCGGAGGGTGCGCCTTCCGACGGATCCTGCGGGAAACAGGGGCAGGGAGGGTGGGTGAGCCGAGTGGCCACAGCGCCCCAAGGATGGCACGGCGGCCCGGGGGGGCCTGGGTCCTCACCTTGCCCAGCCTCATCGTCCTGCGCAGAGAGCACCCCAGCAATCTTCACCAGCCCCATTGCCCGGTCCAACACCGGCATGGGGCCCTCGAGCGCGGCGCGCGGTGCAACCAGGGCGGCTGCACGATGAAGAAGGGAAACAGACTCAATTTGCCGTGCCAGCACATGAGCGGAGCTGTGAGGACCCGAAGCCACTGCCTCGATTCCCACAGCTGCTCCAGAGGCATCGGACCCCGGATGCTGGGGCTCAGCCCCCTTCACACCGTCCATGCCTGCCGTGGCCACGGCAAGCGCGAGGGAGGCAGCGCATTCGGCAGCTTCGTCGTGCAGCGTCTGGGCCGCCCCGACCTGGCACCTTGGCTCAGCCCCGTCAGAAGCACGGCCCCAGGGAGAGACCTCGTCATCGACGTCCAAGACCCCACCCCCCGCGAGGAGCAGCGCCTCGAGCCCTCCCGGCGCCGCGACGCTGTGGCCCAGCGCTGTGGCGAGGAAGTTGCCACCAGCACCTGCGGAGATGGACGTGCTTGATGCCGGTGCGGCGCCCATCCCCGCGAACGCAGGCCGATGCCGGGCCGCGGGCAGGGGAAACGCCATGTCCACTATGTCCGGACGCCCGCACTTGAGGAGGTCGCAGCAAGACAGCGAGTCCAGGCAGTCCGCGAGGGTGCCGAGGTCCGCAGCACCCGAGGGGACTTCCCTGTCCCCACCAGAGTGCCCACATGCCGGTGACGCCCGGGGCCCTGGCACGGGCTCGCCGAGCACAGCGAGCATCACCTCGCGATGTGTGATCCGGCATCGAGCCGTTGCCGTGGCGCGACTCGAGGGTAGCAGGCTCGCGACCACGTCCACAGCGCCGCGCTCTTCACTCCCCGAGTCGCTCCTCTCGTCACTTGAGCACGTGGCCACCTGTTGCCGGTTTCCTGGGGTCGAGGGAGTGGCGTGACTCGTGTCCAGCACTGGCTGGGCCAACTCCTCCGTCGAGTCCTCCGGCTGCTTCCCCGCTGTCAGAGGCGTGTCAGGGTCCTCGATGGTGTCTGACCACGGGCTCCCCGTCATCACCGTCGCGGCCACCCCGGCCTCCGCTCGCAAAGGTGTCTCTCTCGCGACCACGGGCACGTCCCGGTCAACGGTCGAGCAGAACCTTCCCCGCGCAGGGGCACGGGAGTCGCAAAGATCCCCAAGACGCACTCCACAGGTCCTCTCGAGGTCCCCGGCCACGAGGCCACCTCGGGCAGGGGCGAGGAGCAGACCACCCTTGCCGGTCCGATCCGAGGATCTTCCCGCGCTCGTGCTGCACATGAGCCCCAACAACCGGCCCGTACACTCGTCGTGGACCCTACTGAGCACCCCTCCACCGCTGGGCGCGTCGACTGCTCTGCCGGAAGTGGACAGCACTGGGACTCGGCCAGGTGACAGGCATATACGGGCGATGCTTCCCAGTGCCTCGTCAACGACGTCTCCGGAGACCGCAGGGGCGGTTAGGAAGCCAGATGGGGACCTGGGAGACCCCACAGCTTGCGCAACCGCCGCGGGCTTTTGGAGCCAGACCTGTGCTGTTGCCACAGCGCGGCGCAGATCCCCGTTCGAGGCCGCTGCTATTTCCCGCAGCGCCTGAAAACTGGCAGTGGCCCTCAGGGCTATTGTTGCCGCGACAAGAAGCCTCACGATGTCCTCCTCTGCGACCCTCCCGAACCGGATGGCCTCGACCCGAACGCCTGCTGGCACGCAGGCCGGCCGGGGCACCGAAGACGTCAGGATGATTGGCCGCTTCGTCTCCATGATGAGCTGGCCCAGAGCGGCGCTGAATCCCCGGTCCTCGTCCGCGAGGACGTCCACTTCCTCGAGTACCAGGACAGTGCGGCTTCCGCGGCCCTTGTCGCCCCTGCTCTCCAACCCGGCGCCCTTCCGCTTCCCCTTCCCTACAGCAGCGTCTGAGAACATGTCCGCCAGAGCCGTCGTGGCCGAAGGGCCCCTGTCGCTGCCTTTGCCAGGGAGTCGCCGGGACTTGGTCGCCTCTCCGATGAACTTGTTCAGGTGTGCACCAGTGCGCTCACTTCCTGCGTTGACCTCCAGGGTCTGGAACCCCAGCTCCTGAGCACATGAAGTAACGGTGGCACTCTTCCCCACACCCGGGGGGCCGTACACGAGGATTGCGCCCTGACACAGGGTCTCTTCCGTGTAGTTCCCAATCAGCTCGTCGAAGTCCTCGGCGACACGGCCAGACCGGCGAGCGCGCTTCCCGGACCGCCCCTCGGTGTTCCGCGAACCCTTTGAGGTTGCTCCCCCGTCGCCCCCCTCCCCCGCCTCGCGGTCGATGCGCTGGGCCCACCCGGCAAGCCAGTCCCGCAGCCGTCTGGCGCTCTCCGGGTTCCCGCACACTTGCGAGTGGTGCTCGGGGGCCAGAGCGTCCACCCACTGGAGGGTTGACATCAGGCCGCCCGCTGCCTGAGTCTCCCTGCCGTCGTCCGTAGGACCCGGGGCTGGCGCCACATCATCCGCGTCCGACGAGTCGATCTCAATGGGCTCCCCGGGCTGCAGCCGCGGTCTCTTCGGCACCGGCATCTCGCCGGCCCGGCCCGGGGCAGCCCGCTCTCTTGCCACCTCTCCCTCTCGCCGAGCCACAAGCCGTGCCAGCGACTCAGCACTCGACACGAGAGCAGCCCGTGCCTCGTTCTCGATCTGTTCCACCCCGTCTGCCCCGCGCCCCTGCCCTGTGTTGCCGACTGGCACTTCGACGCCCGCCAAGTACCTCGCCGCCTCAGCCAGGAGCACCTCTGCCCCCTCGACTCGGCACCCCCCCCGAGGTTTCGAGCCCCCCTGCGCTGCCCTCTGAGACACCAACTCGAACGCCGAGACATCGACGTCCACCACGTCCCCGCGAGGGGCGGCCTCCATGGCGATGCGGTTGTCGCATGTGTCAGGTAAGCACGGGCCTCGGGGCCTCCCAACGTGGAGAGGGGCGAGGGCCGGCCCAAGGGCTCTAGGAGAGGAGGCCCCTGCCGCAGATCCGTCGGCTGCGCTCTTCTCCTGCACGGCTCGACGTTCCGCGGCAGCCAGCTGCCGCTGCCTGTTGATGGCGAAGAAGGCGCTCTCCCCCGTCTTCCCCTGGTTCATCATTGCCGTAACCACCCGCTGCTGGGCTGCAGACAAAGGGGGGTGAAGCCGGGAGCTTTGATATGAGGGTGCGCCTGGCGGGCTCTCGGGTCCCAGCGGGGACCGGGCGGGCGCCGCACTCACCCTTCTCTTTCTGAAACTCCTCCCGCGCCTGCTCCGCCCTCCTCGCCCGCTCACGCTCCTCCTCCTCAAGCTTTGCTGCCCGCTTCTCGGCAGCTGTCATGAAAAACGTCGCCTTCGCTTCCGCGTGCGAGGGGACCACCTCCACATCGTCACCGCCCACGCCGTTTGCGCCGTCCGCGCTGCCACACACCCTGCTATTCGCGATGTCAGGATGACTCGACTGCCCACGCCTTGCCCACAGCGGCGCAGGGGGGGGCTCTCTGCCCTGCTTCTCCCCGTTCTGGCATCTCCCCGTGCCTGCCTCAGGAACATCCTCGACAGCTCGGGCCGCCCGCGCTGGAACGTCAACCGCGACAGCCTTGTGTGTCGCTGACCCCTCCTTCTTCATGGCAACTGCTGAGCGCTTCGTTGCTGGGCGCAGCGCGCTGGGTGCAGCACGCAGAAGTTCGAAGGCGTTCAGCGGCACCTGCGTCTTGGCGCTGCCGGCGTCATCGATATCGTCCGGAGGGACGGTGTCCGGGTCCGCAGAATGGTCCTTGAGTCCCTCGGGGGTGCCCGTAACGCCCCTGCATTGCGGAGTTGAAAATCCTGGTTAGCTGGTTGCGACGCCCCCAGGAGTGTCGCTGTCCCAGACCCCGCGCAATACATGACACTATAGCAGCTTTCAAGTGATGGGCCGGGTCAGGCTCTCAGAGTGAAGGGACGAAGCAGGAAAGCGCACCTGGCAGCGCACCCAGGCTCCCCCGTCCCTCCCTCATGAGGGCGCGTCTCGAGGGCTCTTGGCGCGGGATCATCGTCTAGATCGCTGTCCAAGTGATAGCCGCGGACAAATTCCATGGCGTTCGCGGGATGTGAGCCGCCCGCAACACTATCGGAAACGAAGCGAGGGCTTGGAGGGCCCTCTCCAGGAGTTGGCCGGGGCACTAGGGGCGGGGATGGTCTCCGCACGAAACTATTCGGAGGGGCGTCTCGCGTAGGGCCCCAGAGTGTCCCTGAGGGAGAGCGCTGGTCCCGTGACCGTCACGGGAAGCAGAGAGGCCCTCAAGCACGTCACTGACGGGCGTGGGTGCATGGGTTGTCAGTATGGGGGGAGCCCGGCAGGGAACGCCAGACATCTGCCCCAGACGGGCGGAGAGCCCCGTCGTGACTCCTATGGAGTCCTCGGAGCCAAATGCGAAAGGTAAGGCGTAGGCAGCGATCAGCACGCACGCAAGCATGCCCCGAAATACATGGTCCCGGCGACTAAACCCTGGGTCCGTCCGCCAAACCTGCTCCGGCCCTGCCAAGGGGCCTTCCCTGCGAGCGAACGTCGCCAACCGCGTTGAGCCTGCGCAGCATGAAAGCAAGCGAAAACGTACAGCAGCCGTTCCTACATCCGCGGTACGGGTGGGCTTGTGGGCCGTCTTGGAGCTCGGCCAAGGTGGGCATGCTCGGACCGCCCCGGGGGGGTTGTCCACAGCGGGCTGCGTGGGCTCCAGAGGACCGATGGGCGGAGGTGATTCGCTCACTAGCTGCGTCGTTAAGGGAGGCGATCGAGGAGACAAACCGGCGATGAAACGGCTCGGCTGTGGGCCCTTTCCAAGCAGGCATCTTGACGGGTGGAGGTGGGGGCGGGATGCTAAGGCGCCGCCGGCGGACGCTGGCCGCGCCACCTTCAACCGGGCTCGCCCGCACCCCCTACGCGCCCCCCCTCTCTGGCGCTTAGACGTTCCCGTCCCTTGAGCAAGAAGGGGAGGGCAGATGAGGTCATCTAATGCCGGCTTACGCGCGTCGAACGGGGCGGTCCTAGCCCGCAGAAGAGGCGTCGCAGGAGCCCGGCCCGCTTGCCCACTCGGACCTCGACCGACGAGGCGGACGGGCCTCCTGCATCCGACAGCACCGCTTGCTCTGCCATGAACCCATCAGGCATCGATCGCCCAAGGCCTGCCTCACCACCGCTCGCACAAGTCCGCGAGGTGGACGTCCTGAACTGCGACTCCATTCTTGCATGGCTCCCTGCCCTCTCGTAATTCTGCAGCTGCCGCACCATCCTCGAGGCGACCGACGAGTCCATCTCAAAGCCTTGGCTGCCGTTCGAGCGGCCGCTGGAGCGTGTCTGGAGACTAAATGGAAAACCTGCCCCATGGGCTGAGTCCCCCATTTCCATTGAGCCGATGATGCCGTCGAGGCCGGGCTCGGCGGCTGGCCAGTGGACCTGGTACCGGTCGAAATCCTCAGGGGGTACCGAGTCTCTGATCAGGGGCAACTTCGCCAGGTCCCACACAGATGCCCGCTTCCTCGGGTTGGGGTGGAGCGCCATCAGAAGGAACTGCCGAACAGAAGCACTCAGTGTCTTCCACTGGCGCCGCAGCGCGGGGTGAAGGGTGTCCACCGCGACCAGGATGTTGTTCGGCGTCATGTTCTTGTACAGATCTGCGGCAAGCGGGGGTCAGCGCGGGGTCCTTCGCGTCTCGTGTCGCTCACTTGAGTTCAGGAGCATCGGAGGGACGTGGGGCAGAGGGGAAGCTCACCGACACCCGTGAAGAGCTTCCACGCAAGCACGCCCAGGGCCCAGACGTCCACACCGAACCCGTACTCGTCGCGCATCTCGACCGGGACGGTGTGGCGGAGGGGCCCGTCCTTGGGACCTTGCCGAGCCAGAATGAGCTCGGGGGCCAGGGACCCCATGGTGCCCAGCATTGTCATTGCCCGCTCGCGGTGAGGTTGCGAGGGGCGAAGGAGCGGGAGGATCGTGTCCGAGTCGTCGTACCCGGAGCCAGTGGCGATGGCGAACCCGAAGTCCGTGAGGAGCAGGGTCCCGGGGCCAGTGAGGACGTTGCCCGCCTTGATGTCGCGGTGCAGGATCCCCCGGGAATGAAGGTACGTCAAAGCGGCTATGATGGGGAAGAGGACACGTCGCACCTTGTACTCATCGGTCTCCCCCATGACATGGGGCAGAGCCTCCCCCAGGGTCCCCTCAGCGAGCTCCATAGCCATGCAGAGGAAGCCCCCCGCCACGAAGGCCCCGTAGAAGGGGACCACGCACGGATGGTCGCAGCTCTCGTGCAGCCACATCTCTCTCTCTAGCTTCATCGACCCAGCGTCGGGGAGATGGATGCACTTGAGGGCGAGCGTCATACAGGTAGGGGTGTGGATCACCTCGTAGACGTTGCCGAGCATGCCAGCGCCCATCCTGCAGGGGGGCGATTGGGGCGGTGGGGCATTTTGACCCAGTGCGTCCGGGTGATTGTTCACGAAGCCCCTCGCATCTGGTCTCTCAACACAATCGGTGCGACGCCGCCGCGGCGGCAGGAATCGCACTTCGGCGAGGAACTCCTCACTTCTTCACTTTCACGAAGTCCTGTGCGTTCAGCGCCCCGTAACTCCTCATCTGTGGTGGGCATTTGCGGCCCCACAGCGTTTGATTTGGGAGGGCGCGGAATGTGGCATCCATGTCCCATTCGGGGGAACGAGACGACGCAGCTGCCCTTGAATCTCCTCCTGCATCCTGTGGCATCGCTCCCTCCCTAACGCCGAAGTCGGAGTCAAGAGTCACGGGCTGTCTGGCGTGAGTGGGAGGGATTCCATCGAGCGCTGAGTTCGCCCCGGCGAGGGCGCCGTGCCCCTGGCTGCCTTCGAGCGGCTGCCAGGCGAGATCTCTCGGAGACACGGAAACGCAAACGGAATGGGAGACGCAAGCGCACTGGGTAACTCCCGGGCGCTGGGAGAGTAAATCAGGCGATGGAAAGGTTCAGGCGGAAGCTTCCGAGCGTGCAAGTTGGGGGTTCCGTGCAAGTTGGGGGTGCCGTGCAAGTTGGGGGCCACGTGTAAGAACAAAAACGAGGACAGACAGCCTGAGGCTCAGGCCCTGAGCCTCCACGCCCCTCGTCTCCTGTGTCTCGTGACTTCTCTCAAGCTGATCCGCTGCCATGCCCCCGTTTGTTCACCGGTGAGAGTGGAGAGTCGTGCCCCGGGAGCAAAGGCCCACCCTACCGACGTGCTCCCCACTTTCCCTTCAGGACGGCCCCTGGCCCCTCGCCTTCCCCACGCGATCGATCTACTGACGATGACGGAGGTGGTCGAGATTGGCGGGACAAAGTCCACGTTCGGGCCCCAGTACCTATCGACTCGTGGCACCGCCCCCCATGTGAGACCCCCACCGTGGCCCCTCGCAGCCCATCCCTCGGTGTCTACCTCGCAATCGAGAAATATGACATCTTTTTTGCGGGATGGTAGAATTGACTTTCACTTCCGCAACCTTGTGTGCACTGGAGCGCCTAGCAGTTGGGACATGGGGATTCTTGGACTCTTGCGCGGGCGATTTTCGAAGAGCGCGTGGCCCCTTCGCGTTTTCCGTTCCCTCCTATGGATTTTCGTCAAGTGTTGCACTTACGAAACTATCCGTTTCCCCTCTGCATCGCTCACGTGGTCCTTGAGCCCCGTCCCGGGCCCCTGCAGGCGAAGTTTGGCACTTCGAAGCGGTCGGATCCCGTCTTCATCGAGGGAGCCGACGACATCCTTCTCGGAACAGCGTCACCGGGACACAATTACGACCTCAAGTCCTCCATCGGCGCCCAGGTCCTATCGTACAACTCGACCGCCCCCGCTCATGTGTTCGGGTGAGCCCCCCCCCCCCCCCCCCCCCCGCCCCGCCCCCCCACCCCCCCCCCCCCCGCGTGACGAAGCCGTCCCCGCCGCCCGCGCGCACCCCCACCGGACCCCCG
>Ga0181584_10003416_pt1 | contig 12155 bp, 20 predicted proteins | sample 071ome_30_FD_132462 | JGI IMG/M metagenome (GOLD analysis project Ga0181584, IMG submission 132462) | Coastal salt marsh microbial communities from the Groves Creek Marsh, Skidaway Island, Georgia - 071406AT metaG (megahit assembly) | ecosystem: Environmental > Aquatic > Marine > Intertidal... | reverse complement strand
ACTTCTAAAGAGACCGAATCTTCTAAAAGAATAGACGTCCTAGAGAAAAGAATCAAAGATCTTGAACAAAACATTCAAGAACTTGCGTTTTGCATTCAGCAGATGGCAGCCACAGTTGGAACACTAATAACACACACAGCTAAGCAGACAGATTCCGTGTCATCAGCTGATGATTACTTAGATTCTCTTCTAAAAGACGACGACGACGGATCAGGATACTTACATTGAAGGAGGCAATAAAATGGCAAGACTAAAAGCTTTTCTAGACACACATGTTGAAAGATTCATATCAAGAAAATTTCTTGCGTGGGGCACAGCAACTTATCTGTGCCTTTCAGGGTCTGTTACTAGTGGAGACTGGGTAGCAGTTACTTTGGCTTACATCGGATCACAAGCACTTGTTGATCTTGCAACCCAGTGGAAACACGGTAAGTAATAAGAGGCACTTCTATGAGCACTATGTGGTTATGGTTAAAAGAAAAGTGGAAGATAACTCTGGCAGCAATTCTGGGACTCCTAGGTATACTGTCTGTTTTTCTAAGACTTCGAGCACAAAAAGCTGTATTGCAAAAAGCGAATGAATCTCACGAAAAAGACAACAAGCTAAATGATGATGCTATCAAGGATCTGTCCGAAGGCATGGGAAAGATAAACTCTGAAACTGTTGAGGCACTTGAAACAGCCCGCGTGAAGCATGACAAAGTTGAAAGTGATCTTGAGAAAGAGAAAAAAGAGTTTGTGAAAGAAGTTTCTGAAGGCGATGACCTCGCTAGAAAACTCGCAGAGGAACTAGGTGCGAAGTATGTGGAAAAAGATTAATCAGATCATCGCAATTTTTTGTTGCATTTCAGTTACATACATGCCTGTTTCAGTTTACGCAGAAGAAGGTCTAGTAACCCAAGTAAAGAAAGGAGATGCAGCTCCTTTTACGGGAGTGCTCCTTTCAAATGACACGGCTGCAAAACTCTTTGGAGATATCAAATACTCTAAAAAAGAATGTGATGCACGTCTTTCAAAAGAGCTTGAATTTTCGAAAATAAAATTTGAAAGTCTCTTAAAAACTGAGCAGTTAAAATTTGATGTTGAAAAGAAAAGACTTGACGGAATGATTGCTGTTCGAGACGATAGAATCAAATTCTTGGAAGATAACTTCAGACCTCCTGCATGGTATGAGAGCGGAGAGTTCTGGTTCGCTTTCGGTGTTGTAGCAGGAATTGGAATTACGACAGCCGCCGGATATGCAATTGGTCAAGCGAAGTAATATTTAAAGATCGAGGTACCCTATGAAGAAAAATATATTTTTAGAAGATGTCGCATACGGAATCTACGATAGGCCCGGACCAACTGGTCCTGTTGCTGATCTGGATAAAAAAGAAGAGGACACAGTTCCCGATTCTACTCCTATAATGCCTACAAATCAAATGGCAACACAGCTTTCAGTTGAAAGACCTCCGATTGAAGATGAAGATTATCTTCCTGTGAATATAGAAGAACTTTCTCGAGCTGCGAGTGCTATTGCGAGAATGGTGCCTGCCGGACAAGTAGAATACTTTTATAGAAGGCTTCATGAACTTCTTGATGATACAACAGACCAGACAGTCAAGCCTGACGAAGAAGTAAAAAACGAATCTGTTAAAAGAAAGATTCGAAGCGTGCTTAAAGAAATGCTGTCAGACGAAGACAAAAGAGAATTTGAAGAATTTAGGTCTGGAAAGAAAGTTGACTACTTTGGAGAGACCGAGCCTGAAGAAAAAGAAGAAGGGATGGGATTAGAAGACATAGCTTCTAAGTTTGGTTATTCTAGCGCATCAGGAGCACGACAGGAGATCCAAAAGATAACTGATAGACTCCAGTACTTTGTAACAAAGGTAAAGCCTGAGGATCTAGACGGCTTGATAAAGTATGCTACTGGAGAATATGTCGACACTCTTCTGAAGGGTGACTTCATAGATCAAGAGGATGCTGATGATCTTCGAAAGGTTCCTCACACTTGGTTCAAGGAAGAGCTTCCTTCATTTGGGTTCTTTTTCGTTTCAGCATTTGTTTTACCAGCATACAGAGAAGTCGTTAGAGAAGCCACAAAGAGCCTCAAGCAAAAAATCTCTGATCTAGGAATTCCAGATGAACTACATCAGACAGTTTTCAATCAAGCTACAGGTGCCGCTTCTAGAAAACCTGAAGTGATAGTTCGAAAACTAGAAAAGTTAATAAACAGCGGTGAGATAAAGCCGAGAGAGGCTGCTGAAATAGCTAGAAAGATTTCCGACGCAAGACCTGCCCTGCAGAATTCACTAGAATACTCAGATGACTTCGTTCAGAGAGCACTTGACAAATGGCAGTCTTCTTCGAAGGGCGCTAGGATAAAGGCTGCTAAGCAAGCACTGGATAATACTGCAGAGGGTTAAGATGACTCGAAAATTATCTACACTTCTCACGGAATATTTTGATCAATCGAACGTGAGACATCAAAATGTTCTGGGAACGATGAAAGATAACCCTGTCAGACCATCCACTTCTAGATCTTCTTGGGAGATCCATTCAGATCCCGAGAGGTTTGCGAAAAGGTTTAAGTTTGACACTCGAGACAGAATGAAATCTTTTGTCAGCGAGGTCATGAAATTTGAGGATGAATTTCGTCATCACGGTGAAATTCGAATAGAATACACAGAAGTTGATATCAGCGTTTACACTCATGATATTAATAGAATCACAGAACTTGACAAAGAATACATTAAACACGTTGATAATATTCACAGGGATGTTTTAGATTTTGAGTATTGATGATGAATTCAAGAGAGTTCTAAACAATCCCGATCATGTTATCGTAAGTGAAGAACTTTCCGATCTACTACAAGGTGATGAACAGAAACATGATGAGAGAGATTCTTATCTCTTGATTGATGGTGAATCCCTAGTGTGTCAAGTTTCTAAGTTAGTTATGTCAGGAGAAGATGTAACGTTTTCTCTACAGGTACCCGCTTTCTCGATCAGAACCCTTTTGGTATCTGATCAATCCCTTCAAATTCATTTTGAGGATTTACAATACGAGCATGTTCCTTCTTCGGATATTTCGTGGGAGGACAATTTATTAACATTGAAAACTCGGAGGATATTTAATGAAGCAGTATAAACTTAACTTTGAAAAGTTCGTGAAGGATATCGAAGAAAAAGAAAAATCTCGCAGAGAAGAGATTGAAAAACTTCAAGAGCAAGAAGAGTTAAACTATGCAAGAAAGCTTGCAGAATTATACAGAGAGTTACCTCAAAATTCTACGAGATATACGAAGGAATGAAAAATGACTGACATCAACTCCATCGTCAACAGAGAAATGGTAAAAGCAATCACAGCTATATTTGAGTCAAAAATGTCATCAGACTCTGATGAAGAGAAAAGAAGACAAGAAAGAATGGCCAAGGCTGTTGACGCTAGAGGCATCGTTGCTGACGGAGACAAGAATGTCAAAGAGCAAGACGAAGCTGACGAGGAGACCGACGACAAAGAAGAAACTGAGAAGAGAGAAGATCGAACTGGAGGAAAAGGAACTGCTGACTCTAAGAAAGTTAATGTTCCAAAAGATTCTGTTCTTAAAGCACCTACTTTAGGATCAGTGATTGATAAGTTAAATGCGCTCCGTGGCGGGAGGTCTCTGAAAGACAAGGACGTCAAGGAATCCTTTGAGCAATATTTTGAGGGACTTTCGAAATCTGAGAGACAGTCACTTTTAGCTTTTCTCACAGGAATAGCACAGATATTGTCAGGTGTCGAAAAAGGCGCAGAGGCTTTAGAGCCAAAAGATGTTGGAGTTACTACAAAAAGCCCGAAGGAAAAATCAGTACAAGAACCAAAAGATCAGAAAGGTACTGAAGAAAGTCCTATAGTTGTCGGAGAGAAGAAAAACTACGACATTAAAAAGGCGCTGACAGCTTACAGGAACAACGATGTCTAGAAAATCTTTGAGATCTCTTGTGAGAAGAATTCTTCTTGAACAGGCTTCGGGTAAGCACCTTTGTCTAGACGGAGGATTTGTCCCAGTGGAGAGTCAAGAATGCTACGATGATATTTGTAAGAGAATAGAAGATGCTAGAGAAACTAGAAATCTTTGTTCAATGCAATCAGATGCAAGAGATCACTATAACGGAGTACTAAAAGTTCTTCGAAGAAAACAAAGAAAAGCTAAGAAATTCATCGATTCGTTAGATAATTAAATAATGACTCGATTTTGGAGATTACAAGAGATGAAAACCCTCAAAGAAGTTTATGGAATTGGAAATAAAAAACTGACCGCAGAAGGATTGCGAAAGATTATCATGGAGGAAATAAGTCTCCTCAATGAAGCAGAATTCCAAGCTGTAGATACAGGAACCAATATAGCTGCAATCAAAGGTAAAGAAGCTTTTGCTCAGCTTACATCAGGCGATGAATCTGCTCCTTTGATTCAAGCTATGATGAAGGCCACCGGCTGGGCCAAAGGTGCCATTGAAAAAGCTGGAGGAGCTCAGGCAATTAAAGACTGGGCTGAATCAGTGGGCGAAGCAGAACTTGCAGCTCGAATAGACAAAGTAAGCAAAGCACTCCCAGCCACAGGTCTTGCAAAAATAGATATGCCTGCGCTTGAGGGAGATGATGCACCTGCTGTTAAAGATGCGCTTTCTCCGGGCGGGAGGTTCAATGTCGATATTGAGGCAAAGTATGCGGGAGACGAAGAAAGCGTCGACGCATGGATGAAGTCACTTTCTGATGAAGACCAGCAAAGGTTAGCAGCAGGAGAAGAGCCAGAGGTCAAAGAAGAAAGCTATCTCAGAGAAGATAAGTTCCCAGCACCCGGCACAATTAAAGGTGGCGGACCAGATCCTGTTGGACAGGCTCTTGCTTTCCTGGTGAAGGGAAAGCACGACGGCGACCAGGCTGATGACAATATCGACGTTAAAGTCGGCGGATCAATCGCCAACAGCGAAATGAAACCAACTCAAAGCAATATTCTCGCAGGAAAATCACTTCTGTTTGCTTTCTTGCAAGGTACTGGAAACACAGACCTCTCAGACATGGGCGGTGCATTTGTGACTGGCGACGGAGAGATTCTAGATGGACATCACAGATGGTCAGGTGCCTATATCGGAACTGGCGGTGGACTCACACATGACAATGTTCACATCGTTCAGGGTAGTAAAGATGAGTTATTACCTGCACTGACTGCTATCGGTAATGCTCTCGGTAATGCTCAAAAGGAAAGCAAGAACAGCTCTGACGATCTAGTAATGGAACGCTGGAGAAGAATGGCGGGAATCCTTTAAGAGATATTCAAGTGAAATTAACGGAATCACAGATCAGAAGCCTAGTTAGAGAAAGCATTCTATCAGAAGAGCTAACCAAGTCCGACAAGTCTGAGATTGAAAGAATAGTAAAACGACACTTGAAAGCAATGATACCATCAGAGGTTTCTTCTGAGCTTGACAAAGAAGTCAAAAAGAGAAACGGATCAATTGAGAAAAAGGTCGATGACACAATCACTTCTCGATTTAAAAAAGCACAGAACGACAAAGACTTTGATGATGCAGTAATCAAAGTTGCTAAAAGAGTCCTCAAGGGTCTTCATGATATGCATTACAAGAGAACAAACCTCATTGACCAAATGCCCATCCCTAAGAATTAAACAATACATTTAGAACATATTTGCCATAATTATATTGGCTATGAATACACTTCACATATTTGACTTTGATGATACGTTAGTTAAGAGTGATGCCAGAGTAGCGATTAGAGATAGATACGGCAACAGAAAAGAGCTGACTTCTGAAGAATATGCTTCTTACAAAGAGCAGCCCGGAGAAGAGTTGGACTTTTCTGACTTCGATAGATATCCTAAGAATGCAGAGATCATAGCGCCGGTATTTGCAGAGCTTCGAGCTTCTATTTCTTTGGACGGTGTCGACAATACAGTAATACTCACAGCCAGATCCAACTCAGATCCTGTTAGAATGTTCTTGATGGCAAATAAAATTCCAGCAATTCACATCGAAGCAGTCGGGTCATCAGACCCAATGGCAAAAGCAAACTACATATTGAATCGATTAAAAGAAGATGATACAATAGAGTCAGTAAGAGTTTTTGAAGATAATGTCAGAAACATAAGAACTATTAAGAAAGTACTGACTCCTACTGGAACTCTGCTCAAGACAAACAGGGTTCGTAACGGAATTTTACTTAGAAGAGAAGACAAATGAATAAAAATCTTGAAAAAGCTCTAAGAGAACAAAAGACAAGAAGTGACTTGAAGAATGCTGTAATTACAATCCGAGAAAGAACCGTACTACAGGAAGAGAATTTATATAAGACATTTGTGCAGCCTTTCGCTGATGTTTTTGATGCACTTAAAATAACGTCTAAAGACATTTTATCCAACACCATGTTAGCATTTGGGCAAGTTCTAACTTTGAGTCCTGAGAAGCAAAAAGAAAGAATGAAGAAATACGAGGAACGCCAGAGAAAAATCGAAGCAGAATGGAAACCTCTAATGGACAAAGCAGACAAGGTTCTGGGTAGCGGCGATGCTGACATTGTGGCACTCGCTTACGCCCCCGGTTTGTATCTAGCGTCTGCAGCCGGAGCAACTGCCTACAACGCAGCAGAAGGTGTTGGTAAATATTTGGATGATCTAGGGCTCAAAAAAGGAGTGTTGTCTATCTTGCCAGGTGTATCAGATTCCAGTGTGTCAGATTCTACTTCCTCTAGTTCAGATTCTGAAGAAAATGAGAAAAGTCTTCTTGACAAGCTTAACACTCTTTTTCTTGGGACTGCTATTGCTTCAGGCATAGGACTCGGTATAACTAAAGGAAAAAAGAAGACAAAAACCGAAGGCACACAAAAATTAAAAAATGTCTTGCTAGAAGACACTAAAAGTAATTTCGTCAAAGATTTTAAAAAATTTAGAGATGATACGGGTCTTACATCTGAGTTTGAGTCGATGCAATCCAGACTTGAGAATTACTACAGAGACTATATAGAAGAAATAAACAAAGATTATGACGCTAGAGAAAATTTTGTAAATCTTGTAAAAAATTCCAAGTCAGTCAAAGATCTTTATGATAATTTAGATAAAGTTAAGAATACAAATCTCGAAAAAGAGGCTGATACTGTCATGAAGGACTACGAATCCTCCAAAGAGAAACTTGTTAAAAGCGAAGACTTTAGAAAATCAGTATCAGAGAAAGTCGGGTCTGAAGAAGTAAGTGATCAACAGATCGAAGAGTATGCAGACAAAGCTTTGTTTGCTGACTTTATGACAAACATCACAGAATCTTTGAAAAAGAATCTAGAGGTTACTAAGCAAAAGATCGGTAAAGAGCTTGCAGAAATACTACCAAAACAGAAATCGATGGATATGGTTAAGACAACAAAAGAAGGAATTCCTTTCTTTAGCATGATACGAGACACAAAAAACAAGTATAATATCTCATAGAACACTGTGATAGTTTTAGGAGATAAAAATGTCTAATAAATGGATTCCAGAAATTATGTACGAGGATACTGAGGAGGAAGGTCTCACTAGTCATATCCCGTTCATACCAATTCCGGACAACGAGGAAATGCCAAAAATTCTATTCATTTTCGAGTCTAGAGAAACAGGAGAGTTCGAACCAGGGCCAGAGGGTGAAGAACTACCTGTAACTGAGATGGATTTACATCAGTATGCTGATATGAATGTTTTAAAGGACAAACTTGATAAGCATACATATGACAAAGTTCGAAGTGCTCTAGATCTAGAACCGATTGATACTGCCACTGCTAAGGGAAAAAAGATAACTGATAACGTTAGAAAAAATTTAGGAATTTAATGTAAAATTTTCCCTCCTATGTTAATATTGTACATGCATTAAAGGAGCATGTATGAAAACTAGTTTTTTGTCTCGCGAAGACTCTATAAAAGCATTAAGAAAAATGAAATCTTTTCATGAAGACTTAGTATGTGTTATGAAAAAACACGACTTCGATCTTTTTGAAAATTTAGGAAGAAGAAATATTCTTCTTTCTCAAGCTCAAGAAAAATTCTTCGCTGAATCCTTGAGAGAGAAATACGATGTTTCCAACGACGGTAGGACAGGAGAGCCTGATATCGTCATAAAATCACTCAATAAAGAGCTTGAATGCAAATTAACCTCTCCCCAAAAGAAAGGCAACATATCATTTCAGACAGACTATGAGACTTTAGAAAAGAAAGGCACTCTAGACTACTTGTATGTTGTTGCGGATGCATCATTTGAGAAGTTTGCTGTGATTCATTATGAAGACCTTAGAATAAAAGATTTTCGAAAGCTTTCGAACGGATCAAGAGGAAAAACACAAATGATGAAACACAAAGCAGCTGACAGAGCAAACGTTCTCGTTGGTAAGATGATTAATTTGAACGAAGTAGAGATCAAGAAGTTGACACAAAAGCTTTCGACATCAAAAACAGAAAAACAAAAAGAAAAGATTTTAAGCTCTTTGAAGTACTGGAAAACAAATCCAGTCAAATACAAGATTGTTATGGAGGATATCGATGAACCTGTCAGTAGGTGATATTATTTTTGTTTTAGACAAGAAATCAAGTGCAGTAGTCCCATGTCAGCTAATAGAAAGAATATCTTCTGTGACACTTGAGGGTGAAGATGTAAAAAATATTGTTTCTTCGCCTGGAGGGAAAAAATTTAAATTAGAAGAGTACGATGCACCGTGGTTTGAAAATTATGAATCGGCTTATGTTTACTTGAAGCAATCAGCGCTTCGATTAGTGGAAAATACAATGGAACGAGCTAAAATATCGGCAGTGAAAAATTTTGGATACGTTTACGATGAAAAAAAGCATGAGGGTTCTGGAACAAACGTAAGTATAGAGACAGTAAATCCAGCAGACATGCATATGAACGAAGAACAAACTACTTCGATCCCTGAAGACACAGAGCAGGTATTCGTAGATATCGGGGGTCAACAAGTAAAAGTAACGCTTCCAAAAGAGCTAGTTAATGAGTAAAGTTTTACTGATAGATGCATACAACATGATACACAGGTCTCGATTCGGTTTCGGGACAGGTGATCACGCGATAACATTTAATTTCTTCAGAGCACTGCGATCTGAGATTAACAGACATGAACCGAACAAGGTGTACATAGTTTCAGAAGGACGTCCTATCCATAGGATTCAAGAGTCTGGTGGTGAATATAAGGGCAACAGAGAAGGCGTTCTGGATGAAGGGTTTCATAGGCAGAAACGCGAGATCTTCGAATTATGTAAATATCTACCTGTAACCTTCATAAGACATCCAGAATACGAATGTGATGATGTAATCGGTACTCTTACCAACAAACATGTTGACGAAGGGGATGAAGTAGTAATTTGCTCATCAGATTCTGATTTTATACAATTGCTTGTAAGAGAAAATGTTTATCTTTGGAACCCAGTAAAGAAGAAATTCATTGAGCAGTGGCCTGTGGATTATCTTACATGGAAGGGCCTGAAAGGCGATCCAACTGATAACATTCCGGGAATCAAGGGCGTAGGAGCTAAAACTGCAACCAAGCTTGCTGAGAATCCCGAAGAGCTTGAGATCTTCCTGAACAAGAAGGAAGGAAGAAGAGAAATATACGAAAGCGCAAAAAGACAGATCAAGCTTGTAGATATCTCTGAAGATTGTGAAAAATGGGAGAGAGAAGTCTATGTTTTTCAGGAAAACAATCTTTTCAATGAGTTTAAAAACAGAGGGTTTAAGACTATAATAGGCAATGCTTGGCCGAAATGGATAAACACTATGGAGACAATTTATGAATAACGAATCTTTAAACGAAGCACAATTAAACGACTTAAGAACACGAGGTTTGCTAAATGAAGGAGAATTCGCTTACAGAGCGGGTGATCTCGTTGTTGCTGAAAATCCTGTAACGGGAGACAAGAGAGTTCTAGGACAAGTCTCTTCTGTTCTTACTGAGTCCAATAAAAGAGTCTTGAGAGGTTAGAATATGGGGAAGATATCAGATCTTAAGTTTCAGTCTGATGCAAGAACACGTCTAGTTAACGGAGTTCACAAACTCTCTGAGGCTGTAAGTGTAACTCTGGGTCCAAAGGGAAAAAATGTTGCAATCATAAGAGATGGCCATCGACCTCATTTAACTAAGGATGGTGTTACAGTTGCGAATGCTGTTTCTTTAAGAGATCCTTTCGAAAATCTAGGGTGTCAAATTGTAAAAGAAGCAGCACAGCGTTCAGCAGAAGTAGCAGGTGATGGAACTACAACTTCAACTGTCCTCGCATCTCATCTTTTAGACGAGGGCCATAGGCTTCTTGAGACAGGACATGATGCTAGACAAGTTGTCATGGGAATTGAAGATGCTTGCAGCGATGTGCTATCTGCACTCGAAGAATCTAGAATAGATCTAAACACAAAAGAGCAGCTAGTCTCAGTTGCCACTATCTCAGCAAATGGAGAGAAAGATGTAGGCAAGTTAATTGCAGATGCTATTGAAAAAGTAGGTCCAGATGGTCCTATCACTGTTGAGAATGCCAAGGGTTTTGACACTCATCTTGATATTGTGGAAGGGACAGTCATAAATAGAGGGTTTCTTTCTCCATACTTTGCTACCGACAAAGAAAAGGAACAGGCCGAACTAGAAAAAGCCTTTGTTTTGATGTGTAATCAATCACTGACAAGTGCTCAGAGTGTGTTGCCTTTTTTAGAATATGTAGCTTCAGCTAATAGATCTCTTCTTATTGTTGCAAACGATGTTTCAAACGAAGCTTTGCAAACTTTGGTGTTAAATAAGATGAAAGGGACTTTGAATGTCTGCGCTATCAAAGCACCTGAATTTGGAAACGCCAGGTCGCAAGCTCTTGATGATTTATCTGAAGTTGTAGGGGGCAAAGTTCTTACAGGTGAGGAAGAGGTAAAAAAGTCAGATGATCTTTCATCGTACTTGGGAAGGTCTGATAAGATTCTTGTTGACAAGTACGGGACTTTGTTTATCGGAACAAAAGGCAACAGCGAGAACGTTCGTAATAGAATTGAAAATTTAACAGAAAAGACCCGAGCCCCCGGTATTGATTCTTCTGAACTTGATCTCTTGAATAGAAGAATTCGAAGACTTTCAGAGGGCATAGCAATCATAAGAGTTGGAGGAAGCACAGAGGGAGAAATGTATGAGAGGCGTGACAGAGTAGATGATGCTTTGTGTTCTGCAAAAGCTGCCAAGCGCTCTGGAATACAGCCTGGGGGAGGCACAGCTCTTTTACACGCTGCCAAAAAAATAAGCAAGAAGAAGCAAAATTCTGAAAGCAGCAGTTATTTGGCAGGATATGATTCTCTCTTAAAGGCATGTTCTGAACCGCTCAAGCAAATAGTAAACAATACAGGAGAAGTTCCTGAAATTGTTCTAAGACGATTAAAGAAATCATCTAAAGAAAACTTTGGATATGATGCCAGAACTGGAGAGTTTGGTGATATGATAGAAATGAAAATTATTGATCCTCATGAGGTTGTAACATCTTCTCTGACACATGCATCATCCGTAGTCTGTAATATTTTAATGATAGGGTGCGCAATTTCTATCGAAGACGCTGAAGGAGGTGATAGTTTAGGATTACTTGAAGAACTTTAATTTGAAAAAATGTGCAAATATTTTTTCTCTGTTGTATAATACAAATATGGACAACATGCTTGCCAAGCTTAACAAATAGGAGATTATCATGGGCAAGAAGTTTGATTTTGAATTTACACCTTTTACGTTCGAAGAACTCAGAGAAATGTCTTATCAAGAGTTGCAACAGAACATTATAAGATTTCGAAGAATGATAAAGGAGGCAGCAGCATCAGGAAAAGATACACTTCCCTTCGAGACAGAGTACTGTTACTTAGACCACGAAAATCAGTCTCGATCTCGTTCGAAAAGAAGATAAATAAAGTTTGATTTGAGTGAAAATACAAGGAGGACAACATGTCTGATAATTTGCAGAGATTCTTTAAGTCTGTAGGTGAAACCAATCTCTTAACGAGAGAAGAAGAAGTCGAGCTTTCCAAGAAAATAGAGCTCGGAGATCAAAAAGCTCGAGATAAGATGATAAGAGCAAACATTAGACTTGCAATAAGCATTGCAAAGAAATATTCTAACAAGGGTGCAGATCTTGAAGATT
>Ga0181584_10003405_pt1 | contig 12176 bp, 7 predicted proteins | sample 071ome_30_FD_132462 | JGI IMG/M metagenome (GOLD analysis project Ga0181584, IMG submission 132462) | Coastal salt marsh microbial communities from the Groves Creek Marsh, Skidaway Island, Georgia - 071406AT metaG (megahit assembly) | ecosystem: Environmental > Aquatic > Marine > Intertidal zone... | reverse complement strand
TTCGACCTGAGGGGATACCCTCGAAGCTCGTGGGCTGGCCTCATAACCGCCTTCCGCGTATTGGGCCTCCGTGCAGATGTATCCGGGTGCGTAGTCTCCATAGGCTGCCATGGTCACGAATTGATCCGGGATCATGCGCTGGGCAGCCAGCTGATAGGCCACGGAACATTCCCCCGGCAGGAACAGCAGACGCGCCTTCCCCAACTGCAAACAATGCAAAGCAATGGATCCGCCTTGCTCACAGCGTTCTGCCCAAGCCAGATCCTCGGCCACACCGATCGTGATCTTGGGATCTCCGGAAGGATCCTCAAGTTGTGCCTGAAGCGATGCCACTTTGAGGTGGGGAGCAAGAGGCAGTTGAACCGGGAGGGTTTCCCACTGCAGGGCATCGCTGGCAATGGGAAGACGTTGGCTAGCGACCAAGGCCCGAGACATGCCATCGGCCAGACGGACGGCCAACTGCTGTCGGTTCTCCGGCGAACCATCATTGTATTTACCGGCACCTACATCACCCCCGGCCCCGTTGAAGTGAATGTGAGGCACACCATTCAATGTGGCCTCACGCAAGCTCCTGGCCATCCCCGGAAAATCGGGATGGGCTCGCCCTGTCAGATAGTAACTTTGGGGATGGGTGGCATACCAAGTCAACACCACCAGAAGTGCGTCCTGATTCCAGAAACTGATCGACTTCACCTTGGGGTCGATCAAGCCTTCGGGTTCGGCGCGCAGCAGAGGATCCCGACAGGCCGTATAACGAGTCGCACGCACCTTACCATCGGGCCCAAGAATGCGGCGACTGGATGCCACCTGATGGACATCCGCCTCTCCCAGCCCCATGTGCGTTGCCACCTCGGAGGTCTGGAGTGCTTGGCGCGCGGCCGTTCCTACCCGCTTGAGGGTCTGCTCGACAAAGTCCGAATCCAGGAGCATCCCACCCATGCCCCGCTCCTCCAGCAGTCGCTCGGCACTCAAGTCACAGCGAGGGGCGTCATGTTGATGCAGGGTGTGGACACTGACCCGATCTGGAGAGGTTCCCACAGCCAAAGCCAAAGTTTCCTTCCAGCGCCGATGCCCCTCATTACTGATACCAATCCAATCCACCGCACAGAGAAGGATGGGTTTCCCTCTTCCGGAGAGCACCACCCCTCTTGCCGACAGTGGCATCCCGACTCCATCGCATCGATTGTATGCCAAGGGGGATCCGATGGGCGGGGTGACGTCAACATGGAAGCTTGCCACCTGAAGCGGCGTCTCCTGGCCATGAAGACTCAAGAACCCCATCCCCAAAACCCATACCTTCAGGCAGGAGACTCCCACCCAACGGGTCAAAAGACGCTCAGAAAAGGATCTCAAGATCGCCAAAATTCGGGCATTAGAGGATTCGAAGAGGTATGGCATCGTGGATCACCCTGAGGGACAGGATCGGCAATGGAAAGACTAAACGACCCCTACCTCAGCAAAGCTCCAGCAGCTTTCTACTTCCAGCGCTTCAAGGAAGGAAAGTGGATAACTCAACGCCGACTGGGTCGTGGAGCCTTGATTTTTTCAGGGCTCCAGTCGCCATTGGCATCGCCCAACTTGACCCCGTAGAAATCCGCTTCGATCACATTTGTTTGAGGTGCAGCCATTTGCAGCCCCTTCTCTTCAGAAAGTCTGCCAAGCGCATTGATTTCGGACGCTTCCAACTTGAAGGCTTCAGAAACAAATCTCCACGGACTCCTGCTCTTTTCGTCCAACTTTTCCGTGAAGCGAGAGGTTTTACCGAGAATCACCTTGCGCATGGCAACGATATCCAGCACATCGACCGACTGATCCCCATTGACATCCGAGGCCACCAGCTGATGGGCATGACGCAGCCGTTCACGACCCAGAATATGTTTGCGCATGCTCACAATATCGCTCACATCCACTGCCTCAACGGCACCTTCTTCCCATTCCATGATGGCTTCCAATTCGATGGGAAAACCTGGATCGACATCAAAAGCATACTTTCCATTGGCATCGGTGTATTGCACATATTCCTTGTCGTTCTGCTTCAGGATGACCGACGCCCCTTCGATGGGGCAATCCTCGCAATCGAGCCGCTGAACGGTTCCTGCGACTTGCAGGGCGCGCTTCACGGCGACCACCGACGGGCGGGAAACCACATCCACGGCTTCTCCCTCCAGCGTGACAAACAGAATGGGTGTGGGCTTGTCTACCAGAGAAACCAGCGAGCGTGCCCCAGCCTGGCCCGCGATCTGAAAATGGAGACTGAAGAGGGTAGCACCATCCTCCAGCGTCACCCCACCCTCCTGAAGCTGAGAATCATGCCAGACCAGAGTCAGCACACCCGGACGAATCAGCTGAAAGTCACCAGGCACTAGAAAGGGCATTCCCTCGGGATCTCCGGAATAGGAAGGGACCTCACTGATCATGGGTTGCTCCTCTTGGGTTCGAAGTTCCAACACCTTGGGATTCCAGGCAATACTGAACTGCATACCAGAGACCTTTTCAAAACCACTCACCTTGAAGGGAATGAGGATGCTCTCTCCGGTTTCGACCTTCATGTGCTCCGCAGGTTCCAGGGAAATCCACTTTCCAGGCCGATCCCCAGGTTTGTTGAACGGGATCGGTGGCTTGGGGCGTATAGATGGTCGCTCAGATGAGGGTCGCTCCGGACGTTTGGAGGGAAAGGTTAATTCCGGCATGATGGGGCTTCCATAAATCCGGCCATCTCCATCCTTTTCATGATCCAACTCTCCCATCTCGATGGCAAAGTTCTCCAGAAAATCCTTGAGTTCTTTGAAGTTGAATTGTCCGGCTTCAAGGTTGGGACGATGGAGCCATAAAAGGGCGATCAGGCAGCTAAAAATGAAACGCATAGGGCTTCTCCTAAAGAGTAGGTAAGACGAAAACAGGTCAACATGCAATTCTACAAAATTCAGACCGGTTGGGGTCAATCACCACTCAGCAGAAAGGATTCCTCAAAAGTAGCCAGGCATATAGTCGTTCTGTCGTTGGAAGTGAACATGACATGGATCCGCCCGTCGGGTGTCTGCAATGCGGTTGGATAAGCATAAGAGCCCTTCCCTGCCATGATGTCTCGTTTGAAAGGAAAGGTCATACCTCCATCCAGAGACAGAGCGGCTCGAAGAGGCGTTCGGTCGTCCATGCTGTGATTGTAGACAAAAAGGAGATGTCCATTGGCGAGCCGTATCAATTCGACTGCGGCATTTGGGTTGGGAAAAGTGGTTTCGACTCCTTGGCTCCAGGTGCGCCCTCCATCCTGAGATTCGGTACGAATCACATAACCATCGTCGCCTGGTTCATAGTCACCCCCACGACGGCAAAAGGCCATGTAGTGATCGCCTCCGAGAGGAACCACGGCCGGCTGAAGATTGCCCAACCTTGAATAGACCTTGTTGGAAGCCTTCCATGATCGGGAACCCGGGGCCAAACGCAGGAACAAGGAGGAAGTGTCTGCTCCGGTTTTCTCGGTGTCACGCCCCGTTTCATGGTAGATAGGGAGCAAATATCCTCCGTTTTGAAGCACAATAGGGCGGCTTCGTACCATGGTGCCCTCTTCAAATGTGATGGGAAAGGCATCGGACCAGGATTCACATCGATCGCGGGAAATCTTGGCCATGATACGGGAGGAGGACCAGGTGTCTCCAAAACGAACCACAAAGAAAAGCCAAACATCCCCTCCCGGCGCCTGCCAAAGCACGGGATTGCCCATGGATTGAAACGGGTTGCTGGCAATGGCAACAGGCTCGGACCACGCAGTCTCTCCTTTCAGGCGCCTGGTTCCATAAACCGCCGTATTCCAGGCGTATTCCCCGCCACCGCCGTAATAGGCCGCGTAGAAGTCCCCGTTATCCAAAACTTCGAATGTAGAAGGGTGCTTGTAGAGACCGGTATCGACTTCCGGGCCCAACACTCTTTCCACATGCAGTTCGGAAGATTGAACCAGTGGCATGAAAGACCACAGACCGAGCAAGATGCCATACAGCCATTGAGATTGCCTGACAACAGGTCGATGCCGTGGAGAGATTTTCATGGTTGGAGGGAAGCGTTGGTTTGGGATGGGGGCAGTTGAGGGAGCGATCCCTGCCATTGCTGCATCATCTGCAGCCATTCATCTTCCTGAGAGGGCAGGAGCTTACTGAGATAATCGGTAAATGCCTTCGCCTGAACCCAATTGTCTTGGCGTTCCAGAATGGCCATGGCCCGAATACCAGCTTCCCGCAGCCAGAAGGCATCGGTGACCTCTCCGCGCTTCAGATTCTTCTGGTAGACGACATGGAGGTAATGATTCAGCGCTTCGGTTTCCAGAGCCATGTCGCGAGTGCCATCCTCAGATTCAGAGAGACGCTCCTTGGCCAATCCCAGCGAAACCGCCAACTGGCTGCGCGTTCCGATGTTGAGGTATTCATATTTCAGCGCCTCCTCATAAGCATTGATAGCTTCCTGGTAATCTTCACCCGAAAAATAGAGCAAATCGCCGCGGCGCCCCCATGCAAGGGGTTCCCAGCGGTTGGGTCGATGAACCGCATAGACGGTGGTGTAGGCGTTGCTGGCACGTCCCAAGGCGACGGGATTGTAGGGCGTGGTGGTGCGGGCAAAGGCAAATTGAGCATCGCCCTGACACAGAAACACCTCAGCCATGAAATCCTTACCCATGGACTCCATGATGGCAGCATCTTCCAACAAAGGCGAAAGATACTCCAGCACCCCTTCATAGTCGTTCTGATAAAAGCGGCACTTGGCCAACATGAGCCTCGCACGCGCGCTGTGCGACTCTGATCCATCCGCCTTGGCTGCGATCACCTGACCATAGGCCGCTTCAGCCTCCGAAAAGTCTCCCTGGTTGAAGTAGTGATCCCCTATCCAATTGGAGGCCAGCAGCGCATTGGGATGGTCTGGAAAGGCCTTTAGCATGATCTGAAAGTGCTCCATCGCCTCACTCGTCTTTCCGAGTCGATCCTCCAGCCAGGCTCTTCCATAGAGAACTTCAGGCTCTCTGCTGTCTCCAGGAAATTGTTCAAGCCATTGGTTGTAGCCAACCAACGCCTGGGCCCAATCGCCTTCCAACTCATACGAACGGGCAACGGATAATTCCACCAAGGGACGAGAAGCGAAATCGTCAAAACGCTCGAGCATCCTCATGAAAAGGGATCTTGCTTCCTCCAGCTTCCTGATGTGCATCAGTTCTTGGCCCAGCATCAACTGGCTGCGCTGGGCAAAAGGTCCGGAAGGATAGTTTTGGATGATGTCTTCAGCGATGCGTGAGGCGGCCGATACATCCTCGGCAGTGATAGCAGCCTTCAGCGACTGGTAAAGCAGTTGGTCAAATAATTGTGCCCTGACTTCCTTATTCTCTTGATAGGTATCCTGCATTTCCTGATACAGGCCCAAGGCTCGCCTGGCATCGCCCCGGATCAAGTAAAGATCCCCCTGCTTGAAAAGCGATTCCGCATGCTCCATGGATAGTGGCAGGGCACCCCTTGCCTTGGCAAAAGCATCCATGGATTGAGCCCCATCCTCCTGCTCCCAGAAACACCACCCAAGCGCATAAAGTGCCCGTCCATAATAGGCGGATTGAGGATATTCACGGAGCATTTGTTCCAAGTGGCCGCGTGCGATAACCAATAGATCTCGGGAGGGAAGATCCGCCCCCTTCTGCCGATCGATTTCGTTGTGTCCAAAGTATTGCTTGAGCCGTATTTCGCCCATGGTGAGTAAAACCACATCCAGAGAGGCATCCGGCTGGGGTTCTTCGAGCATGGATTCCAGCCGCGAAAGCACCTCGGAAGTTTGGTTCATCAACAGCCCCAGCTCCACCATTTTAAGACGTGCTTGCCTCCGGCGCGCTACATGGGTCTTCGAGCTGAGATTTTGCTCATACGTTGCCAGGGCGGCTTCATACTGGCCATTTGCTTGCAAGACATCGCCCTTGAGGGCAACCGATTCTGAAATCCATTCTGCGGAATCAATGCTGCGAGCCCACGCCAGAAGACGTGTCGCGCTTTGCCTGGCTTCAATAAGATTCTCCTCGGCCAGCTGCAACTGAGTAAGCACAAACTCACGTCTCCAGACCAACTCATCGCTGAGAGACCAGTCGGGAATCGCGTCCAGCACTTGCTTGGCTTGCTCAAAATCTTTCATCTTGAGGTAGGTCTCCGCGAGTAACAATCGACCACGTAACCTTGTTAAGGTAAGGCCAGGATCTCCTGAAGTTTCGGATTGTCGCGATGCTTCCTGAAACGGCTGATCTTCGCGGGTGAGTCGCTGAAGCGCACCTTCATACTCTTCCATGCGAAACAGACCCCAGACCTCTCGAAAAGCATAATTCAAACGGTTTTGAGATTCCGGGTATTGCTCCAAAAGCTGGCTCAGATCATCCGTTGCCAACTTATATTGACCTTTTTGCATGCGATCCTCAGCCGTAGCCCATAAGGCGAATTCTCGAACTAGGCTGGTCGATGGGTGATCGGGGAACTGGAGGAGCCAATCGACAAAACCCTGCTTGGCGGCATGAAAAAAACCATCGTCAAAGAGCCGCATGCTCGCCTCCAACACCTGCTGCGGATCCACTTCAGAGGGAGCCTGCGCTGTGGCAGAAGCTTGTGGGTCATCGGGTGTGGTTTCCTGAGACTGAAGCTCACCGAAAAGACACCCTGAAACCAGGACTCCAAGGAGCCCCCAACAAGTCACCCTGAGGGGGTTGATCCCTTGCAAAAAAGGAACTTTGAGCGGGTGGTTGATCATAAAGGCACAACAGGCACTAACTTGCAGCCATCCATCGCCCATGACAAGGTTCCATTGCGGGGCTCCTCTTTCGAGCTTCCGTTGCTTGGGATACGAACCATCGCACGAACAATTTGGTGAATCCATTGCAACATTTATGTAACGATGTAGGGTAAGAAACCGTCTCAACCTGCAGTCCTATGACAATTCATACTTCTAATGACCGATTTAGCCAATGGGCCAGGGCCTTTCTAGTAGCGCTCATGGTATTCTGCGGCCCCTTCGCTCACGCAGCAGCTTTTACTGCTGAGCAACTCTTCGAAAGCGATCGCCTCATTGAGGTAGAGATCACCATGCCCCCTGCCAATTGGGAAGCATTGCGCAATGAAAGTGACCGTAGCAACGGGGGCTTTGGAAGGCTCTTCGGCGGGCAGGCTTCCAAGGAAAAACGGTTCCACTATTACCAAGGTGATATCACCATCGATGGGGTTCGCATTCCAACGGTGGGCTTGCGCACCAAAGGGTTCATCGGTTCGTTGAATCCAGAACGACCCTCCATCAAGGTCAAATTCGATGAATATGTCGACCAGGCACCCATTGATGGCCTGGATCGTCTCACGCTAAACAACAACAATCAGGACGGTTCTCTGTGCAGCCAATATCTCACCTACCACCTCTTCAACAAAGCGGGCATCCCTGCTCCGCGAGTGAGCTTTGCCAAAGTGACGGTCAATGGAGAGTATTTGGGGGTTTACTGCAACGTCGAATCAGTCCGCGATCCGTTCCTCAACAAACACTTCGGGGATGCCAGTGGCGAGTTCTACGAAGGCACCATCTCAGATTTTTACCCGAACGCCGTCGAAAATATCGAAGCCAAGAACAAGCGTACCGAGAAAGACCGTTCGCGCGCCATTGCCTTAGCAGCCTTGCTTGAAACGGAGGAAACATTTGATCTTGAGCAGATTGAGAAAGCAGTCAACGTAGAGTCTTTCCTGACTTTTTGGGCCATGGAAAGCCTGCTTGGTTTCTGGGACGGCTACACCAATAACCAAAACAACTATTTTGCGTATTCGAACCCAAGAGATGAGCATCGTTTCCACTTCATGCCATGGGGCGCCGACGGAGCCTTTAGTGAAGGACGCGGACCCTTCGGGCGTGGCGATGGCGACCAGCCTCTCTCAGTCTACAGTACAGGCATGCTCAACCACCGCCTCTATCAGGCTGCGGGCATCCCTGAGCAGTACCGCAAGGCCATGGAATCCATTCTAAAGGATGTCTGGGAAGAAAAAGCAATCCTGACTCAGATCGATCGTATCCGAGAGCTGACTAAGGATCACCTGCACGATGGACAGCGACGAGGTGGCGGGTTTGGGCGGGGAGGATTCGGACGTTTTGGTGGCGGTTCCAATGAAACCGAATCGCAGGATGCGGCTGAACGGAATACCGCACAACTCAAGCGCTTTGTTGAGAATCGCCGAGCCCTCATCGAATCCGAGCTCGACCGCTGGCCCGTGACCCTGAATGGCGACCCTCGTATTCCAAGTTACTCCGTAGAAATCGGCAAGGTCAGCGGATCTTTCCAGACCCTGTGGAAGGGCGAACGTTGGGATTCTCTGGGAGAAGAGGGTCAAGCATCCCTTGAGATGACCCTCAACGGCCAAGAGCTCAGCTTTCAACATGTAGCCGTTCTGGGGCAGCCAGAGCAACAGCGTGGATGGGGGCGTGGGGGACCTCCAGGGCGCGGCGGACCCGGTGGCAACACCACACCCAACCCAACCATTCGATTTGAGGCGACCGAAACCGGATCAGGGCGTGAGGTCACCATGGATCTGATCGTAAAAAGAGATGCCTTCAAGTCAGGCAAAAAGAAAATCGCATTCGATGGAAGCCTGAGCCTCACTGATCCAAACGAATCCGAAAACGACGACATTTTCCGACGCTTCATGGATCGGAAATCCCTCAGAGGAACGCTGAAACTCAGCCAGGCTGGCACCGAGGAAGATGCGGCTATTGAAGGCTCCATCAAGCTGGAAATCTGGGAAAATCGAGGAGGCTTCGGCCGAGGACCCGGGGGTCCCAGAGGCAGAGGACGCTGATGTCTATTCTTTAAATAAGAATTCACTGCTTACATGGGTAGATGCCATGAGGTTTCCTCTAATTGCTGAGACATTCCTTCAAGATTGCTGTGGGTTCGTCACAGATAGAGGCCCCTTCAAAAGCGGATTTTTACTTGGCCTGACACCCTGATAAGTGTCAGTCTTCAGGGCATGTTCCCTGACAACCCAACCCCAAAACCTAAATACGTGGACCCTCCCGGTCCCACTTTGAAACCCTTACTCTCTCCAGGAAGATTCTTCTTCGGTTTTCTCCTGCTTGCCATGTTCCTGCCCATAAGCCTCTTTGCTCAGGAGGAAGGCGGCGGCATTGATAGCGGGGACACCTCCTGGATCCTGGTATCAACGGCACTGGTGCTGTTTATGAACATTCCGGGCCTGGCCTTGTTTTATGCTGGCCTAGTCAGGGGCAAGAACGTGCTCTCCGTTTTGATGCATTGTTTTGTGCTCACCGCGACCATGACCGTTCTTTGGCTGGTCTGTGGTTACTCGCTTGCCTTTTCGACAACCGGCATGGTGGAAGGCACTGTGAATCTAAAATCCTTTGTGGGCTCCCTCGATCTGGCCATGCTCAACGGGGTCGACAGCTCAACAACAGAAGGCACTATCCCGAAGCTGCTTCACTTTGCCTTTCAGATGACGTTCTTCATTATCACCCCTGCCCTCATGGTTGGCGCGTTTGTCGAACGCATGAAATTCTCATCTGTGCTATGGTTTACCGCCCTTTGGAACCTCATCGTCTATGCCCCGATCTGTCACATGGTCTGGGGTGGCGGCGGTGGCTATTTCGCTGATAAAGGTGTGCAGGACTTCGCAGGAGGCATCGTCGTTCATATCACAGCCGGCATCGGCGCATTGGTCGCCTGCATCGTTCTAGGCCCCCGCAAAGGTTATCCCAATTCGCCCATGATGCCTCACAATCTACCCATGACGGTCACAGGAGCTGCCATGCTCTGGGTCGGTTGGTTTGGGTTCAACGGTGGAAGCGCCCTGGGCGCCAATGGAGACGCGGCTTCGGCGCTGGTCGTGACACAGATTTCTGCTTCAGTCGCCACATTGGTCTGGATGGCCATTGAATGGATGAAGCACGGTAAACCCAGCATGCTCGGAGCTGCTACCGGAGCCATTGCTGGACTGGCGGCCATCACCCCGGCCTCAGGCACCGTTGGGCCTCTGGGGGCACTGGTCATCGGCGCGATGTCAGGTTTCATCTGCTGGTATGCCTCCACGGCGATCAAACAAAAACTGGGATACGACGATTCTCTGGACGTCTTTGGAGTTCACGGTGTCGGAGGCTTCATTGGCACGATCATGCTTGCCGTCTTCATGGCCGACAACTTAGGGGGTGTGGGTTATGGAGAAGGCAACTCCATGGGATCCCAGTTGGGAACCCAAGTGTATGCTGCCTTGTTCACAGCTGTTTATACAGCCATCGCCACATGGATCATCCTGAAGATCGTATCGATGCTGACCGGTGGCATACGGGTGGATGAGGGAGAAGAAACGACCGGTCTCGACCAATCCTATCATGGCGAAGAGGCCTACAACGATTAACCTTCAACCCATTGACTTATGAAAAAAATCGAAGCAATTATCAAACCCTTTAAAATGGACGAAGTGCGCGAAGCCCTGTCCGAAGTGGGTGTTGTCGGCATGTCCGTATCCGAGGTCAAAGGCTTTGGTCGGCAGAAAGGCCACAAGGAGATCTATCGTGGAAGCGAATACAACGTGGACTTCCTGCCCAAGATCAAAATCGAGATGGTCCTTGCCGACGAAAAGGTCGAGGAAGTGATCGAGACCATCCGCAAGGCAGCCAACACCGACAAGATCGGTGATGGAAAGATCTTCGTGGTCCCCGTCGAACAGGCCGTACGCATCCGCACCAACGAACGGGGCGAGGAAGCCATTTAGCCGAAGCGCTTTCGACACAAAAGGATCCCGCCCCGTTGGGGAGGGATCCTTTTTTTGTGGCTCAAATGCCTTCAAGCTCAAGGCTCGATGCCAATGGACTTGAGAAAGGGTTGAATGGATCTTTTGCGCCCCAGAAACTCTTCAATCAAGTCATTCGCATCGCGAGATCCACCCGGGGCGTAAATACTCTCGCGCAAGCGCCTGGCGATGGTCTTGTCACCGTAGCGCTCTGGTGATTCCTCAAAGACCGTCGCCATGTCGGCCGCGATAGCGTCGGCCCAGGCATAACCGTAATAGCCCGCATCGTAGCCGGTCAGGTGGCCAAAGTAGGTGGCAAACGTCGTGTCCTCAGGTACGGGCAGGAAAACATCGCTGATGATTTGATTGCTGGTCTCGATCACATCCAATCCTGCATCAGAACTTCGCAAGGAATGCAGCTCCAAATCCAGGATGCCGAAACTGAGCTGACGACGATAAAACGTCGCGATGGTTGCCAAACGGGCTTCCTTGAGTTGATCTAGTATAGCCGATGGAATCTTTCGGGATGGATCGCGGTAGTCGGCAGCAAAGCCATCAAGCTGTTCCTTGTCCCAAATCCAGTTTTCCAGCATCTGGCTGGGAGCCTCCACAAAATCGCGAGGCACGCTGGTGCCTGAAAAGCGCGCATGACGGGCTCGTGTCAGGATGGAATGCAAGGCATGTCCGAATTCATGGAAAAGCGTCTCCACTTCGTTGTGAGAGAGTAGCGATGGCCGGTCGTCAGTGGGCGCAGGAAAATTGCAAATCAAGGCCACACAGGGGCGCTGGTAAAGGCCATTGCTGAATTCCTTTCCGGCAATCAAGGTAAATTGTGCGAAGTGGTTGAACTTCCCTTCACGAGGAAACATGTCCAGATAAAACATCCCCAGAGGCTCACCCGTTTCACTGTCCAACACCCCATAGAGTTCGAGATCATCCACCCACTTCACCGGAGGTTCCATGGCCATGAAACGCAGTCCGAACATTTTCTGATAAATGTCAAACATGCCTTGAAGTGTCTGCTCGTAAGGAAAGAAAACGCGAAGCTGCTCGGCATCCACATCGTATTCACGTTTTTTGAGTTGATTGCTGTAATAACGCCAATCCCATAACTCCAGCGTGGCATCCGGGTCTCCCGTCTCCTCTGTTTTCAAAGCCCTATAACGGTTAATTTCTTCATCGAATTTGGGTTGCAAGCCGATTTTCAAATCCTTCAAAAACTGCAAAGCGGTTTCCCCCTTGCCCGCCATCTTTACTTCGGTCTGATAATCGGCCCAAGTGGCATATCCCAACCGGTGCGCAATATCGGTACGCAATTCGAGGATCGACTGAAGGAGCGCAACATTCTCTTCACCGGCCAGACGATAACGCGCTTGCTTCATCGTTTTACGGGTTTCTTCA
>Ga0181584_10003398_pt1 | contig 12192 bp, 9 predicted proteins | sample 071ome_30_FD_132462 | JGI IMG/M metagenome (GOLD analysis project Ga0181584, IMG submission 132462) | Coastal salt marsh microbial communities from the Groves Creek Marsh, Skidaway Island, Georgia - 071406AT metaG (megahit assembly) | ecosystem: Environmental > Aquatic > Marine > Intertidal zone... | reverse complement strand
GAACAACCCGTACCGACACCGGAGCCGGCAGCACCGGCCCAGGAGTCCATGCCGGAATCTGCCGCCGCTGAGCCCGAAGAAGAGCCAGTCGTGGTCGAAGAGGTCGCCGCCACAGAGCCAGATGCGGACGATGTGTTGGAAGAGGAGCAGGTGACACCGCAGGCCGCGGCAGAGCCGGCGCCGATTGACTTTGCCGCTGCCCCGGAGCCTGAAGAGCCCGCCGCGCCCACCACAACCACCACCAGCGCCTCGGACACACTCACTTCCATCGCGGAGCAGGTACGCCCGGACAGCTCGGTGTCCTTGCAGCAGACCATGCTGGCGCTGCAGGAATTGAACCCGGATGCCTTTATTGGCGGCAATATCAATCGCTTGCGTAGCGGCCAGGTACTGCGAGTGCCGAGTCGTGAGGAAATCGATTCCATCGATGCGGCAGACGCCGTAGCCGAAGTCAGCAGGCAGAACCAGGCGTTTGCCGATGTGCAGCCCCTGGCAGCACCTTCCACGGCAACGCCAGCCCAGGATCAGCCCAGCGGCCAGCTGAGCGTGGTCAGTGCCGATGATGCCATCGACGCCACGGGTGGCGGCGGTGAGCTCGATGATGAAGAAAACGCCGCACTGGATCGTCGCATTGCCGAACTGGAAAACCAGTTGGCGCTGCGCCAGGAAGAAGCAGATCGGGCTCGCATCGAGCGCGAGGAACTGGATTCCAGGCTGGCTGGCCTCGAACAACAGATCGCCGCGGCGGAAGAACTGATACGTCTGCAGGACCTGCAACTGGCCCAGCTGCAGGAATCCATTGCCCAGGCTGCGGCCGAGGCAGAAGCCGATGCCGCTGCCCAGGCCGCCATCGCGGCAGCTCAGGCAGAACTCGAGCAGCAGCCACAGGGTGGTGGCCTGGTGAGCGACATCATGCGCATTCTCACTGGCAACACCATGATGATGATCTTCGGTGTGGTACTGGTGGTATTGTTGTTGGTGGTGTTGTTGCTACGTCGCAACAATGCCTCGGCCGCCCGCGAAAAGGATGAACTCGACGAACTCGCCGAACAGGAATTCGATGCCAGCACCGATACAGCGCCTGCTGCGATCAGGCAAGCTGGCGCTGCAGACAGCGATGCTGACTATGGCTCCGATTTCGATCAGGAACTGGATGACATTCTCGCCGCTACCGGGTCCGGCGATGCTGATGAGGATGAGGCGCCAGAAGAGAGTGAAGGGGATGAACAGGAAGGTAATCCCGTTGCCCAGGCGGATATCCTGATTGCCCATGAGCAATATGCCCAGGCGGCTGACCTCCTGCGCGAGGCTATTGCGGGGGGTGATGACGAATCGGCACTGCGCATGAAGTTACTGGATGTGCTGGCACTGGACGGCAACAGGGAAGCCTTCGAAGCCGAGGCCAGGATTATTGCCGATGAACAGAGTCCACGCCTGGATCGCGACGTCAACCAGCTGCGTGAGAAATATGGCTTCGATGCACCAGCCGGTGCAGCGCAAGAGGATGATCTCGAGACTTTCGCGCTGGATGATGACGGCGATACTGAAGACGCGGTCGAAGCGGCGCCGGTTGTAGAAGCCGTTAGTGAAGAAGACGCCAAAGAAGATGATGCGGAGACATCCTTCCTGGATGACCTGGGCATCGACCTGGATTCCTTCGACGCGGACAGCGACGATGATGATCTTGAGTTCTCCGACGAGATGGAAAAGAAGGATCCAGGGGCTTCCGCCGTCGCAGGCACTGCCGCTATAGAGGAAAAGAAAGCTGACGCCGATCTCGACATCGACGGTGATGATATGGATCTCACATTCGATCTTGGGGACGGAGACGAAGAAGCTTCCGATGCAGACGCCAGAACCGATGACAGTGACGAGATCGATCTGAGTGCAGACATGGACCTGGCCATGGATGACGAGCCTGCTCCCGAGAAAGAAGCAGAAACTGATGCGCAGGAATCGACATCGGAAGAGCTCGACCTTGATGCCGTGCTCGATCTGGACGGCGAGGGGGAGACAGCAGAGCTGGCCAGTGGCAGCAGTAAAGACGCCGCTGAGCTGGAGATTGAATCCTTCGAATTCGATGCCGGTGACCTGGGGGGCGAAAGTGCTGAAGAAGAGGCGCAAGACGCCGCGAAGGACGAAGAGGATCTCGAGATAGAGACCTTCTCATTCGACGCCGAGGATACGAAGCCAGAGACTCCGAAGAAACCGGAGCCGGAAGTCGAGATCGATGCAGAAAACCTGATGGACTTCGATTTCGATGACGATGACAAGGCTGAATTGTCGACACAGGATGATACCAGCGCAGACGACAAGACGGGAGACGACATCGAGTCATTCGAATTTGATATCGATGAATCCTCAAGCACTACGGTCATCGAACCCGCAGAGACTGTAGAAAAAACAGAGCAGGCGGAAGCGGCAGCCGAGACTACCGTCGATGATTTCGATTTCGATCTCGACGAACTCGAGACCGCGGAGCCTGGGCCTGCGGCGCAGGACAGCGGTACCGATGATGATGTCATAGATCTGGATTCCGCCTTCGAAGGGCTAGAGGACAAGGACGCCAACCTCGACGACGATGTCGAGATCGATTTTGACGCCATCGATGATGAACCCGCCTCTTCTGCCGCAGCAGACGACGATGATGACCTGGATTTCCTGGCCGACGATGACAATGACGACGGCATCGAAATCGAATCTGTGGGCGATGTGGAAGAGTTCGACCTGCTTTCCGACGATGAGGAGACCGCGACCAAGCTGGAGCTCGCCTATGCCTATCAGAAGATGGGGGATGCCGAGGGTGCCAGGGAAATCCTGCAGGAAGTCATTGCCGAAGGCACGGACGAGCAGGTGAAGGAAGCCAGGGAATTGATGGCCACTCTGGATAGCGTCGAAGGCTAGCCACTTCCTGTTGCAAACGAATCATGACCGATCCAACTGAGTCGGGTTCAAAGGGGCAGCGTATCGCCCTGGCGATCGAATACGACGGTTCTGCCTATTCCGGTTGGCAGAGGCAATCCTCTCCAGACCTTCCCACGGTCCAGGCACACCTGGAGGCAGCGCTGTCGCAGGTAGCCAACCATCCCATCGCTGTTCATTGTGCGGGACGCACCGACGCCGGTGTGCACGCCACCTGTCAACTGCTGCACTTCGATTCTCCGGTAGACCGTGGCAATAAGGCCTGGGTGAGGGGAGTCAATAGCCTGCTGCCACCCACCATACGGGTCGTCTGGAGTCACGGGGTCGACGCTGATTTCCACGCGCGCTTTTCGGCGACGGGCAGGCGTTATTTCTACCTTATTCACCAGGCGGAGGTCGCCTCTGCCATGTTTTCCCGTCAACTGACCCATGTACGCAAGGCGCTGGATGTAGAGGCCATGCAAGCGGCGGCAAGCCATCTCCTGGGTGAGCAGGATTTCACCAGCTTCCGCGCGGCGGGTTGCCAATCCAATTCACCAAATCGCAACGTATTTAGTGTACGTTGGCGGCAACAGGGGTCGCTATTGGTTTTCGATATTCACGCGAACGCCTTTCTCCAGCACATGGTACGCAATATCGTCGGGTCCCTGATGGTGGTGGGCAGGGGAGAACAGGAGCCTGACTGGATACGCCAGCTATTGCTGGCCCGGGATCGCACCCAGGCGGCCATGACGGCCGCACCTGAGGGCCTCTACCTGGTTGAAGTAGATTACCCTGCAGAATGCGGTCTGCCCCGCTGCCGGCGGGTGCCCCTGCTGGTGGATGAACTGGCTGGCCAATAGGGCAGTGTGTTGTCTTTATTGATCGCCTGGAAGCGTCGGCGGGCAGCGCTGGAATAGTGCCGGGGCGAGGCTTTTGGTACTATTACATCTTTCGCGATGATGTCTATCCGCTGTGTCTGAAATCTGGACCAAAATCTGCGGCACTACCCGAGCTCAAGATGCAATGGCAGCCGCCCAACTGGGCGCCGATGCCGTCGGCGTGGTGTTGTATGCGCCCAGTCCCCGGGCTATTGCGGTCACTGCGATCGCGGAAATATTCGCGGATGTAGACAGCCGGGTGGCCAGGGTAGCGCTGTTTGTCGATCCCGATCCGCAATTGGTTGAGGCAAGCCTGTACAGCGGCATCATCAACCTGCTGCAGTTCCATGGCAATGAAGACCAGGCCTTTTGCGCCAGCTTCGGTGTTCCCTATATGAAAGCGATACGGGTGCAGACAGTCGAGCAGGCCCGTAATGAAATCGCCGCGCACGAGAAGGCGGAGATGATACTCCTCGACAAGTATCAGAGAGACGTGCCAGGTGGCACAGGCAAGACATTTGATTGGGAGATGGCAGCGGCCATCGTGGAGTCAAGCAGCCAGCCAGTGGTGCTGGCCGGCGGTCTCAATGCGGACAACGTGGGTGATGCAATCGCACAGGTAAACCCGTTCGGTGTCGATGTCAGCTCCGGGGTCGAGGCCTCCCATGGCGTTAAGGACCTCGAGAAACTGGAACGGTTCATACACGCTGCGAAACACTGAACAGAAGTAACTGATTAACACAGGAAGCAAGAGTGTCTAGTACAGAGAAGCTCATGGAGCATTACACAGGTCCTGACAGCAAGGGGCATTTCGGTCCCTACGGTGGGATATTTGTCGGCGAAACCCTGATTACAGCGGTGGAAGAGCTGGCGGCAGTCTATAACAAGCTGTCCAATGATCCTGCGTTCTGGCAGGAATATGAGTATGAGTTGAAGCACTATGTGGGACGTCCGTCACCCTTGTACTTTGCTGAGCGGCTTACCCAGGCCAGCGGAGGAGCCCGGATCTATCTGAAACGGGAAGACCTGAATCACACCGGCGCTCACAAGGTAAACAATACGATCGGCCAGGCTTTGCTGGCCAAGCATATGGGCAAGACCCGCATTATCGCGGAAACCGGCGCCGGCCAGCACGGCGTGGCGAGTGCTACCGTCGCTGCTCGTCTGGGGCTCGAATGCTATGTCTACATGGGGGCCGAAGACATCAAGCGGCAGGCACCCAATGTGTATCGCATGAAGCTGCTGGGTGCGCATGTGGTTGCCGTCGAGTCCGGTTCCCGCACCCTCAAGGATGCTATGAATGAGGCACTGCGTGACTGGGCCACCAATGTCGACAATACCTATTACATCATCGGTACCGTCGCGGGCCCCCATCCCTATCCACAACTGGTAAGGGACTTCCAATGCGTGATCGGCAGGGAAGTAAAGACACAGTCGCTGGAAGAATTTGGCAAGCTACCCGATGCTCTGGTGGCCTGCGTGGGCGGCGGTTCCAACGCCATCGGCCTGTTCCATCCGTTCATCGATGACCGGGAAGTGGCCATGTACGGCGTGGAAGCCGGTGGTCATGGTCTGGAAACGGGTGAACACGCAGCGCCCCTGAGCGCAGGCAAACCCGGCGTGCTGCATGGAAATCGTACCTATCTGATGACGGACGAGGGTGGGCAGATACAGGACACCCATTCAGTCTCGGCGGGTCTCGATTATCCGGGTGTCGGCCCTGAACATGCCTGGCTAAAAGACCTGGGCAGGGTTCACTACGTGGCGGCGACCGATGAGGAAACCCTGCAGGCCTTCCACCAGCTAACCCGCATGGAAGGTATTATTCCTGCCCTCGAATCCAGCCATGCCGTGGCCTATGCCACGAAACTCGCCAGCACCATGAGGCCCGATCAACAGCTGGTGGTGAATCTGTCCGGCCGGGGTGACAAGGACATTGAGACTGTAGCCCGGATTGAGGGCATCTCGCTGTAGCCTGTGAGTCTTTGATATGAGTCGATTGCAACAACTAGCAAGCAAGGCCAGGGAAGAGGGCCGCAAATTACTGATTCCCTACCTGGTGGCCGGAGATCCGAACTTGGCAAGCACTGCCCAGCTGTTGGATGAACTGGTGGCGCAGGGCGCTGACATCATCGAATTGGGGATCCCTTTCAGTGATCCCGCCTCCGATGGACCGGTCATCCAGCAGGGGGTGGAACGGGCGCTGGCAAAGAAGGTCACGCTCGCCAACACCCTGGAACTGGTCAGACAGTTTCGGGCCCGTAACCAGGATACGGCCATCGTTCTCATGGGCTATCTGAACCCCATCGAGATCATGGGCTACGAGGTCTTTGCCGAAGCCGCAAGGGACGCTGGTGTGGATGGCGTGCTGGTGGTGGATATGCCACCCGCCGAATCCTCTGGCCTGCACGAGGCCCTGCGCAGCCGGGAACTCGATACCATCTACCTGGTAGCGCCCACCACGGGTGAGGCCCGCTCCCGGGACATCATCCAGCATTGCAGCGGCTATTTGTATTATGTATCCCTCAAGGGAGTGACCGGGGCCGCGCTCACCGATCACGATTCTGTCGCCGCGAGTATTGGTCGGCTGCGGACCCACACCGACTTACCCATCGTCATTGGCTTTGGTATAAAAGATGGTGCCAGCGCAGCCGCCATGGCGGCTCTGGCAGATGGCGTTATTATTGGCAGCGCCCTGGTGAATGAAATCGGAAAACTGGCCGACACAGAACAACAGGACGGAGACAGCCTGCGCCAGTCTTGCGCTGTAATTGGGGCTGCCCGAAAAGCGATAGATAAGCTGAAATAAGTACTTTATCTGTTTGATATTAAAGGATTGTTGTGAGCTGGATTGATAAGATATTGCCCTCCATTTCCACTGGCGGAGGTGATGCAAAGAAGCGTGCCGCGGTGCCCGAGGGGCTGTGGAAGAAGTGTCCCCGTTGCGATGCCATGCTCTACCAGAAATCCCTCACCGAGAACCATGAGGTCTGCCCCAAGTGCGACCATCACCTGCGGATCTCCGCCCGGCGCCGTCTGGAGCTGTTCCTGGACCCCGAGGGGCAGGAAGAATTGAACGCAGACATGGAGCCAGTGGACCTGCTCAAGTTCAAGGATCTCAAGCGCTACAAGGACCGCCTGTCCGCAGCCCAGAAGGGTACCGGGGAGAAAGACGCCCTGGTGGTCATCCGGGGCAAGGTGCAGGGCACACCGGCCGTGGTAGCTGCCTTCGAATTTGGCTTCATCGGTGGCTCCATGGGGGCCGTGGTGGGTGAGAAGTTTGTGCAGGCCGTGAATGTCTGCCTGCAGGAACGGCTGCCCCTGATCTGCTTCTCCACCAGTGGTGGGGCCCGTATGCAGGAAGCGCTGATCTCCCTCATGCAAATGGCGAAGACGTCCGCCGCACTGGAAAGGATGCGCGAAAGCGGTCTGCCCTATATCTCGGTACTGGTTGACCCGGTATACGGTGGGGTATCCGCCAGTCTGGCCATGCTGGGCGACATCAATATTGCGGAACCCAATGCCCTGGTCGGCTTTACCGGGCCTGACGTGATTCGCCAGACCGTGCGGGTAAAACTGCCAGAGGGATTCCAGCGCAGCGAGTTCCTGCTGGAACACGGGGCAATCGATATGATCGTGCATCGCCGCGACCTCCCGGCGAAGATACAATCCACCCTCGACAAGTTACTCCAATACCAAGCAAGCGGCAGTTGAACACAGAGCCCGAAGCACCACCCGCCAACCTGGACCAGTGGCTGAGTTATATCAGTCGCATTCACCCCCGGGAGATCGAGCTCGGTCTCGCCCGTGTGCAGCAGGTGGCGGTAGCGTTGCAACTCGAGCGACCGGCAGCTCAGGTAATCACCGTGGCCGGCACCAATGGCAAGGGCACCACAGTCGCCAGCCTCGAGGCAGTGCTCTGTGCCCAGGGCGTGAGCTGCGGCAGCTATACCTCGCCCCATATTCATCGCTTCAACGAGCGCATTCACATCAACGGCGAGGAAGCCTCTGACCTCGATATTTGTCGAGCCTTTCATGCCATAGACAAGGCAAGGGGTCAGGTCTCACTCAGCTATTTCGAGTTTGCAACCCTGGCGGCGCTGCTGCTGATGCAGGAGGCTGGAATCGCAGTGGCTATCCTCGAGGTGGGGCTGGGCGGGCGACTCGACGCCGTCAACATCATCGATGCGGACGTGAGCATCATTACCAGCATCTCGCTGGACCACGAGGACTGGCTGGGTAGCGACCGGGACAGCATCGCCCTGGAAAAGGCCGGAATCCTGCGGGCGGGCAGGCCATTCGTCTGTGGCGACCCGAATCCGCCATCCACCTTGCTGGCGCGCAGCCTGGAACTGAACTGCCAGTATTACCAGTGGCAGCGTGACTTCCAGGTGATGCAGACCAGCGACGGTAACTGGCGCTGGCAGGGCAGGCTTCAGACCGGGGAGCCGGCGGAGCTTGAATTCGGCCCGCCTGTGGGCATGCTGCCCTCCAATGTGGCCTGCGCGCTGCAGGCGCTGGCCCTGCTTCCCGGCAGGTGGCCTGCGGCGGGGGCGGCAAACGCCCTGCAGGCGTGCCAGGTAGCCGGCCGCCAGGAATGGCGCTGCGACAGTCTCACCGGCGTGCCGGTGCTGTTGGATGTGGCCCATAACCCGGCCTCCGCTGGCGCGCTGGCCGACTGTATCGACGAATGGCGTTCAACTGCCGTTAATGGTGGCCGGGTTACTGTAGTGTTGGCGGTGATGGCAGATAAGAAAGTAGAAGATATGGCGGTTTGCTTACAAACAAACACCGACATCTGGTATATTGCGCAATTTGACGACCCGCGCTGCCTGGACTCCGCCAGCCTGCAGAAACGGCTGCTCGAGTCGGGATTCGAGCTACCCCTGAAGCGCTTCGAGAGCCTCGATGCAGCCTATCGGGAAGCCTGTACCCAGCAGGCCGCCGGTAACCTGGTCAAGGATCCGGACACTAAACAACTGGTCGTGGTCACGGGCTCCTTTATGACCGTCGCAGTACTACGCAATGCAACCCGCAATCCAGGGTAACGATTTTTGCAACAGAGCACGAAACAAAGAATTGTAGGCACGGTCGTCCTTCTGGCGCTGGCCCTGATCTTCCTGCCCATAATTTTCGATGGGCAGGGCAGTTACCAGACTCCTATATCCTCTCGCATTCCGGATCCGCCAGAAGTACCCGTACTCGCCGAGCCCATACCGACCCGTCCGGTGATTATCGCCGACAGCCTGGATCAGGTGGAGCCGGCAGCAGAGGCCACTGAACAGCCGGAGACAGCAGAGCCGGGTATCGAGGAAACGGTGGCCGAGGTCGACACCCCGGCGCCCGCCGCTGGCCCTGCCAACGACGATGGGGATGACGGTGTCGAGATAATCACCTCCCAACCCGCTATCAGCCGCGAGGTACCGCAGTTGGGCAGCGATGGCCTGCCCCAGGGTTGGAGCGTGCGGCTGGGCTCTTTCTCCGATTCGGACAATGCCAACAATCTACTGCTCAGGCTGCAGGAAGCAGGCTATCGCGCCTATACGCGCATCATTCCCAGTGATCGGGGCGATTTAACCGGCGTTTTCGTGGGTCCCTGGGTGGATCGCCTGCAGGTTAACGAGTATCAACAGGAATTGCAGGCGCAGTTTCAGCTGGCAGGCATCGTGGTGCCCTATGAAATCTAGGCAGAACAAGCCCGGGCGGGGGCCTCGTTGAGAACGGCATGACTCAGGTCGACACGGCGATTCTCATTGTCATAGCCATTTCCTCTGCGTTTGGCCTGTGGCGGGGCTTTATCAAGGAAGTGCTGTCATTGGTGAGCTGGATCGCAGCATTGGTGGTGGCGAGGCTGTACAGTGAGCCCGTGGCGGGGCTGCTTGAGAACATGATAGAAAGCAGCAGTATTCGCTACGTCACTGCGTTTTCTGTCCTGTTCGTCATGGTGATGTTGCTTGGTACGCTCATTAACCATTTTCTGAACAAGCTGTTGGCAGTTACCGGTCTCAAGCTTCTCGATCGCTTGATGGGCGCGCTGTTCGGCGTAGCCAGGGGGGTCGTCATCATACTGGCGATCCTGTTTATCCTGAGAGTGTTTGTATCTGAAACGGAATGGTGGCAACAATCGACCCTGATACCCTACGGGATGACTATGATTGAACAGTCACAGGGTTTCCTAGGCGATTTCGGGGACATCGGGAGCTTCGGCAGCCTGAACGATTTTAACAGTGCAGAACCGACCCAATAGGTCGGGGCGCAAAACCAGGGCGGTATTATGTGCGGATTGGTGGGAGTAGTTAGTAGCGACAATGTGGGGGTCTGTTTGTATGACACCCTGACAGTATTGCAGCACCGTGGGCAGGATGCGGCGGGCATCATGACCAGTGATAACGGCAAACTCAACCTGCGCAAGGACAACGGCCTGGTGAAGGATGTATTTCGCACCCGCCATATGCGCCGACTGACCGGCCAGATGGGTATCGGGCATGTGCGCTATCCTACTGCGGGTAGCTCGAGCCCGGCCCAGGCGCAACCCTTCTATGTTAACTCCCCCTACGGCCTGTCCCTGGCCCACAACGGCAACCTCACCAACACCGCCGAACTCAGTCGTGAGTTGTACAAGACCGATCTGCGCCACATCAATACAGACTCCGATTCCGAGGTGCTGCTTAATGTGTTCGCCCACGAGCTGGCGCGACAGAACAAAATAGAGCCCTCGGCCGAAGACGTGTTTGCCGCGGTAGAATCGCTGCACAAGCGTTGTCGCGGTGGCTACGCGGTGATCGTGATGATTACCGGCTACGGGATCGTCGCATTTCGCGACCGCAATGGTATTCGCCCGCTCATCTATGGCAGTCGTGATGGTGAGAATGGTAAGGAATATATGGTGGCCTCGGAAAGCGTGGCGTTGAACTCCCAGGGCTTTGCCATAGAGAGAGATGTGGCACCTGGTGAGGCGGTCTACATCGACGTCGATGGTAATCTGCACACCAAGGTCTGCACAGAGCCGGGTGAACACACTCCCTGCATCTTCGAGCATGTGTATTTCGCTCGACCGGATTCCCTCATGGACAGTATCTCGGTGTACAAGGCCAGGCTGCGCATGGGGCAGCGCCTGGGTGAGAAGCTTATCCGGGAGAGGCCCGATCACGACATCGACGTGGTCATCCCCATACCCGATACCTCCCGTACATCGGCCCTGGAACTGGCGAATCACCTGGGCATCAAATACCGGGAAGGTTTCGTCAAAAATCGCTATATCGGCCGCACATTTATCATGCCTGGCCAGAGCCAGCGCAAGAAATCGGTGCGACAGAAGCTGAATGCCATCGATCTGGAATTCAAGGGCAAGAACGTGCTGTTGGTGGATGATTCCATCGTACGTGGCACTACCTGCAAACAGATCATCCAGATGGCACGGGATGCCGGTGCCAGGAATGTGTATTTCGCCTCGGCCGCGCCCGCGGTGCGCTACCCCAATGTCTATGGCATCGACATGCCCGCCGCCTCGGAATTGATCGCCGCCGGCAAGACCGATCGGGAGGTGCAGGAACTGATCGGCGCAGACTGGCTGATCTATCAGGACCTGGACGACCTCATCGCCGCCGCGGCGGAAGGCAATCCCAAGATTCACCGTTTCGAGTGCGCGGTATTCGACGGCAAGTACATCACCGGTGACGTGGATGAAATCTACCTGAAACGCCTGGAGATGGCCCGCAACGATGCTGCGAAGAACGGCAACAAGAAAAAGAACAGCGACGACCGCCAGCAGAACCTGGTTGCCGATTTGCAGAGTGACGGCTAGCGTAAGGCATCTTGACCAAACAGTGGAGTAAGTCCAGTGTCCCTGATATCAGTTAATGCCGATAAGCAGGCAGCAGCACCCACTGCAGACAGCCCCTTCTCGCAGAAGGTTGAGCGTGCGGTGGGAGAGATCAGCAAGGCCTTGCTGGGCAAGGATCACCAGATTCGCCTCGCCCTGTGCTGCCTGTTCTCCGGTGGACATTTGCTCATCGAGGACCTTCCCGGCATGGGCAAGACAACCCTGTCCTATGCCCTGGCTCGCGCCATGGGCCTTGAATTCAATCGTATCCAGTTCACCAGTGATCTGCTGCCGGCAGACATCCTCGGAATCTCCATCTTCGACCAGAACAGCGGCAAATTTAGCTTTCACCCGGGTCCCATTTTCAGCCAGCTGATGCTGGCCGACGAGATTAACCGCACCACACCGAAGACCCAGAGCGCCTTGCTGGAGGCCATGGAAGAGAGGCAGGTGACGGTGGAAGGCGAAACCCGGCCGCTGCCCGAGCCCGCAATACTGATATACCTGAATTGGGCAACGAGCGTAGCATCGAGTTCGCACGCACGCTGCGTCGCAGCGTAAACAGCGATCGTGATTTCGTCTATGCCG
>Ga0181584_10003392_pt1 | contig 12206 bp, 10 predicted proteins | sample 071ome_30_FD_132462 | JGI IMG/M metagenome (GOLD analysis project Ga0181584, IMG submission 132462) | Coastal salt marsh microbial communities from the Groves Creek Marsh, Skidaway Island, Georgia - 071406AT metaG (megahit assembly) | ecosystem: Environmental > Aquatic > Marine > Intertidal... | reverse complement strand
GTTTGTTTGACACTTGCCTGAGAGATGTCCAAAACCACCTCGCCCGAGCCGCCAACAGGTACCAGAACCCGGCTGCCCCAATCCACCAGCATACTGGATAGATTTGGCGCCAGCGTATGCTCGATATAGGGCGGCTCCATCGGCATATTCCAGTTTTCGATTATTTCCATCTTTCGGGCATCCAGGCGAAGAGACTGAAAATCGACTGTTTCATAATCCGGCAATATTGTCTTTTCCGCCCGGCTCATACAGCCGCTTAACAGCACCGAACTTGCCAACAGGATAACAGGAAGTGATTTGAAAAATTTGGATAAATTCTGCGTCATCGCCGACACCTTTCATCAAATCTGGCTATAATTGCCGGTAGTTAGCCTAATGATAGCGCAGTCCAGCAAAAAATGAAGCAAAAACGACATCTGTCATCTGTCAGACTGTTCATAAGCGCTTCAGGATTGGGCGGAAACAAACTGCGCCAGCGGATAGGCGCGGTTCACCTTGCAGAACTCGCACGCTACCTGTAACTGCCCGTTTTCATCGCAAAGCTCGCGCAACTGATCATCGCCCAGCCCGGATAATACCTGTTCCACCTTCTCAGCAGAACAGCGACAGCTATCCATAATCGGGCGCGGTGTTTGCAGATGGATATTCTGGCTATGAAACAGGCGATAGAGCAAGTCAGATGAACTCAGCTCAAGGTTAAGCATCTCGTCCCTGGTGACAGAGGACATCATCACCATCGCGGTATGCCATTCATCGGCCAGCTCTTCTGCACTCAGGCTGGCATATTGCCCGCCTTCGCCCGCAATTTGCTGCAGAAACAGTGCCGAGCTATGCCAGCCATCAGCATTTTGACTGGCAGCGGTAATTATTTGGGCGGCCAGCTGTTCGGAATTTTTAAACCAGGCAATAGCACAATCGCCTAAATGACTGCCTTCCAACTCGACAATCCCTTGATAGCGATGGGCTTCATCGCCCAGCGCGGCATCCTGATCAACGGTAAAGGCCATATAGCCGCCGCCCATCAAACGCGGCAAAATAGCCGGCTCTGCCGGGGGGGTATCGGCCAGTTTTTCAGCATCAAACGCCGCATAGGCGCGCATCGCCCCGGCAGAAGTAACATCGGCAAATAATGTTTGCACCGCCCCATCGCCCTTTGCCTGAAGGGTGAAGACCCCGTCAAATTTCAGGGTGGTGGAAAGGCAGGCCGCAAGGCTCATCGCTTCGGCACATAGCTCATTTATCGCCGCCGGATAGTCGTGGCGTGCCAAAATCGCCTGACAGGGGCGGGTTAATCTGGCAAAACGGCCGCGCACCAGAGGGGTTTTATTTTCCGGATCATTGCCGGTTAAATAAAATGGCTGAACCATCCCTTCTGCGATATCAGACATCTGCATTTCCGCCCCTTTATTCCTTACCATATCTACGCTTATTTCCTGTCAACATATAAAAGGGCGATTTAAAAATTCTCGCTGATAATATGTGCCATAATCGCTTTTTGGGCATGCAGGCGGTTTTCTGCTTCATCAAATACCGCAGATTGCGGGCCATCAATCACTTCGGCCTCTACTTCCTGTCCGCGTATGGCTGGCAGGCAATGCAGAAAAATAGCATCCGGCTGGGCTGTTTCCATCAATTTTGCGGTGGCTTTAAAGGGCTTCATATCGCGCTCGCGCGAACCTTGCTCATCGCCCATTGATACCCACACATCCGTAACGATCACGCTGGCATCTGTGGCAGCGGCTACCGGATCTTCGGTCAGGGTGATATTCGCACCCTTTGCACGTGCCCAGGCCAGCAAGGCAGCAGGCGGGCGATAGGCTTCAGGGCCTGCCAGCCATAATTCAAAGCCAAAGAGCGTAGCAGCCTCTATCCAGCTATTGGCAACATTATTGCCATCGCCCAGCCAGCAGATTTTCTTGCCTGTCAAACTGCCCAGACGTTCCAGAATAGTCTGTAAATCAGCCATTATCTGGCAAGGGTGGGACAGATTTGTCAGCCCGTTAATCACCGGAATATCGGCATATTCTGCCAATTCTGTGACTGTTTCATGGCGCAGGGCGCGTATCATCACCGCATCCAAATAGCGCGAGAGGACACGGGCTGTATCAGCCACACTCTCGCCGCGCCCCAGCTGCAGATCGCTAGCCGCCAGAACAACAGGCGTGCCGCCCAGCTGAGAAATACCCACTTCAAAGGAAACCCGTGTACGGGTAGAGGGTTTTTCAAAAATCATACCTACATATTTACCGGCCAGAGGCTGGCTTTTATCCGTTCCGGATTTCATCTGCGCGGCTGTTTCCAGCATCGCTTGCAGCCTATCGGTATCAAAATCCTTTAAATCAATAAAATGGCGCATGGCGCTCTCCGCTATAATAGCTTTGGATACATTCAAACAAATACGGCCTAGGCTGATGCCAGATGGGAAAACGCCTCATCCATAATGTGATAGACCTGTTCTATCTCGTCTTCGGTGATGGTTAGAGGCGGCAGCAAGCGTAGCACATTCTCGCCTGCCGGTACAACCAGCAACTGCTTCTGGCGCAAGCTAGCGGTCATATCGCCTACGGTAACCCTGTCGGCCAGCTTCAGCCCGCGTAAAAATCCGATGCCGCGCCGCTCCAGAATCTGGCCGGGATAATCTGCTGCCAGTTTGGCCAGCTTTTCATCTAGAATTGCCGCCCGGCGCTGCACATCTGCTAAAAACCCGTCCTCTTCCAAACCGTCCAGCACGGCATTTGCCACCGCCATCGCCAGCGGATTGCCGCCAAAGGTTGAGCCATGACTGCCAGGGCCCATCGCCTCGCCAATCTGTTTTCGTGCCAGCACACTGCCAACCGGAAAACCGCCACCCAGCCCCTTGGCCAAAACGACAAGATCAGGTTGAATACCGGCTTTTTGATAGGCAAACAGATAGCCTGTTCTGCCCATGCCGGTTTGCACTTCATCGGCGATCACCAGCGCACCAAAATCATCGGCTGCCTTGCGCACACCTTCCAGATATCCGTCCGGGGCGGCAATGGCTCCGCCCTCGCCTTGCACCGGCTCGACCATAATCGCGGCCACCTCTTCATCCATCGCATCGCGCAGATGATTAAGATTACCAAAAGGCACATGCACAAACCCTTCCGGCATCGGGCCAAAGCCTTCTCTGAATAGCGGCTTGTCTGTAGCGGCCAGCATTGCCAATGTCCGGCCATGAAAAGCATTGCCGGCACAAATAATCTTGAAACGTTTTTCAAAGCCCTGCCGATATTGAAAGCGCCGTGCCATCTTTACCGCCGCTTCATTGGCCTCTGCCCCGGAATTACAGAAAAAAGCATGATCCAGACCAGCATGGTGGGTCAGACGCCAGGCCAGCTTTTCCTGCTCGCCAATACGATACAAATTTGAGGTATGCCATAATTTATCGGCCTGCGCGTGCAGAGCGGCCAATAGCCGCTTGTCACCATGCCCAAAGATATTCACCGCAATACCGGTGGCACAATCCAGATAGGCTGTATCATCTTCGGTATAGAGCCAGCTGCCCTTACCGCGCACAAAAGCAATATCTGCCCGCCCATAAGTCGGCATTACCGCAGCTTGTCTGGGATCTGTTTCCTGCGTCATTATTCAGCCCTATCCGCGAAAGAGAAAGGCGCATTATATCGCGCAAAACCGCTTATTCTGTCAAGTAAAACTGGTGCGACTGGACAGGCGGCAATATCAGATAAAATGCTTGGCGAGTTTCAAGCCCTGAGATTGATAGTTTGAGCCGGAACCCGCTGCCCCGTACAGCTGTTTTGGCCGGGCGGACATTGGCTCATAAACCAGCCGGCAAACGGTCTGTCCCTGCTCTATCAAAAAAGGCACATCATGCGAGCGCACCTCCAGAACTGCCCTGGTCGGGGTTGCCCCGATTTCTGCCATGCCGAAACCGGGATCAAAAAAGCCGGCATAATGGGCGCGAAACTCGCCCACACGGGTATCATAGGCGCGCATTTCTGCGGCATAATCTGCTGGAACAATAACAAATTCCTGGCTGGCCAGAATGTAAAATTCGTCCGGATTTAACACCAGACCGCCCTTGAACAGATCGGCTTCTGTTACCGCTTCCCAAAACCGGGCGGCGGGCTGGCTGGCCGGTTTATCCACATCGATCAGCCCGGCATGTTTGCGTGCGCGCCATCCCACCAGACCTGTTTTTTCCTGCGGGACAAGATTGACCGATAATCCGATACCATCATTAATCGAGACAATTGTTTCATCATCAAAACGCACCAGCTGATGGCGTTCCTGTAAATCAGCATGACCGGCATCATCCAGAATTTGCATTCCACGGCGCAGGCGAAGCTGGGATAAGCGGCTGCCTTTGCGCACCATCACTGAAAAAGTACGCGGCGATATTTCGGCATAAAGCGGGCCATTATAGCCAGCCGCTACCGCTTCGAATTCAACAGCCCCATCGGTTATCAGACGGGTAAAGACATCCAGCCGGCCAGTAGAGCTTTTCGGGTTTGCCGTCGCACTAAGGCTTTCAGGCAGCGCCAAACTTTCCAGCAATTCCACAATATAAACGCAGCCTGTTTCCAGAACCGCCCCTTGTGTCAAATCCAGCTCATACATGGAAAATTTATCGATTTTATCCATCACTGTCTGGCCACGCCCGGGCAGGAAAGACGCCTGAATCCGCCAGGCGCGCGCGCCGAGGCGCAAATCCAGGCTGGCAGGCTGAATCTGGCCATCCAGCAAAGGCTCGGTAGCAGAAATCTGCTTCTTGTCAAAGGCTGCGACAAGCTGGCTTTCTGGTAATATGCCATCTTTTGCAGATGAAGATGTTTGGTTATCGCTCACGATGGAATATCCCTGTTCGCATTTAACTTTTTAGCCGAAAGCCTGTTGCCAGTATGATATAGCAACAGAAGAAGAGCAATATATTCAGCGCGCCTAACACCAGCGCACTGATGAAAATATTGGCGTCTGCAATCCCTGTCATCCCATAGCGGAAACCATCTATTGCCATAAATACCGGATTAAACTGGGCGATAACATCAAAAGGTTCTGGCAGGCGGTGCACAGAATAAAATGTCCCTGATAAAAAGGCGAGCGGCTGAATAACAAAGCTGGTAATCGCAGAAAGCTGGTCAAATTTACGTGCCCAGATACCGGCAATTATGCCCGCAAACCCCATTGCCAGAGACCCGGCAATTAAAAATCCGCAGGCAATGATGAAATGTGGCGGCAGGATAATGGCATTAAAAAAACTGAAGGTCAGCACACAGATGAGCGCGGTTAAAACCCCTCTGGTCAGCGTTCCGCCCAATAGCGCACATAAAATCTCGACCGGCCCTAGAGGCGGTAAAAGCAAATCGACGATATTGCCCTGTACTTTGGCACTGGTCAGCGAAGAAGACGTATTGGCAAAGGCATTTTGCAAGACCGCCATCATAATAAGGCCAGGGGCAAGAAACTGAACAAAATTATCAAAATTGCCAAGTTCTATGCGCTCGCCCACCGCTACGGCAAACACCATCATAAACAGGGTCGCTGTCATTACCGGACCAAACAATGTTTGTACCGGCACTTTTAAAAACCGCATCACTTCTTTGACATAGAGCGTGCCAAGCCCTGTCCAATTGACCCGGCCAACCAGAATAGGCCGCATTCGAGCCGGTGACACATTTTCAGAGATGTTCGCTTTATCATACATAAAAATATCGCTAAAAAACAGAGCAAGATGGCAGTGAAATTTTATCCTTCCACTGGAATAATCAGGTCATGGATAAAAGGCAAGAGGCGCGACAGAACAATGCCCATACAGACCCCTTCAACACCCACTTTATATTTGCGGCATTTAAAACAGGCCGGTTTTATGTCATGATGGGCTATGTGCCGCCCAAAGGCTTAAAAAAATTCTTCTATCTTAAAAAACACCCCATTTCATGACCTAGCCCATGCCAAATGAAGCCAGAATAAAAAAGCGTCTGACCAATAAGGCACTGCATTATCTGGGCAGATATGCCAGTACCACCGCACGGCTGCGCCAGGTTTTACACAAATTTGCAAAACGAAAACTGGAAACAGCCGAGCCAAAGGATATTGAAGACGCCATTGAGGCGGTAATCGCAGACTGCCAGAAATTTGGCTATATAGATGATCAGAATTTTATTGATAGCCGTATCCGGGCCGGGCGAATTGCCGGCCGGTCAGAACGCCAGATTACCCAAAAATTGCTGCAGGCCGGAATTGACCGCGAAATGGCACAAACCAGCCTGAATGCCCACCGCGAGGGATATGCCCAGGCAGAATGGCTGGCTGCCCTTATTCATATCCGTAAAAAACGGCTTGGCTGTTATGGAAAAGAGCGTGATCCAGACCCTGAAGCCTATCAAAAACAGATGGCTAAACTGGCACGCGCCGGTTTTGGGCTGGATATCATTAAACAGATTTTATCTATCGATAGCATTGAGGAAGCTGAAAATCTGGAAACAGAATATCGCCATAATATGCCTTTGTAATACATACAGGCGAATTAGATGGTCATAAAAGGGCACATCTTTTCATTTCTGGCAAACAAGGCTAAAAAAGAAACATCTATTATCATGGCCAGGCTTTTTATCGCCTTTGGATAACAGGCTGCTACGATAGCAAGATTAGGCATTTTCGGGGAGGGGGTTTACCTATGAGCGAATATAAAACATTTGCACCAGCAAAAGAAATGGCCGGCAAGGCTAATATCGACAAAGCAGGATATGAGGCTGGCTATGCCCGCTCGCTAGAGGATAATGACGGGTTTTGGGCAGAGCATGGCAAGCGCATTGACTGGATCAAACCCTATAGCCAGATTTCAGATGTCAGCTATGACAAGCCGGATGTGCATATTAAATGGTATGCAGATGGCACGCTAAATGCGTCCGCCAATTGTCTGGACAGGCATTTGGCTACACGCGGCGACCAAACCGCGATCATCTGGGAAGGAGATGAGCCGGATGTTGCCAAACATATCACCTATAAAGAGTTACATGAGGAAGTCTGCCGCTTTGCCAATGCATTAAAGGCCAGAGGCATTAAAAAAGGTGACAGGGTCACTATCTATATGCCGATGGTACCAGAAGCAGCTGTGGCGATGCTGGCCTGTACACGTATCGGGGCTATTCATTCGGTGGTGTTTGGCGGATTTTCCCCGGATGCGCTGGCCGGGCGTATTCAGGATTGCCAGTCAAATTGCGTGATCACCGCCGATGAAGGGGTGCGCGGCGGACGGGCTATCCCGCTAAAGGCCAATACAGACAAAGCCCTGCAAAGCTGCCCGGATTGCACCACCTGCTTTGTTATTCGCCGCACAGGTGCATCTGTTAGCTGGGAAGAAGGGCGCGATATCTGGTATCATGACGCGCTGGCAGCTGCCTTGCCGGACTGCCCGCCAGAAGAAATGAATGCCGAAGACCCGATGTTCATCCTCTATACCTCTGGCTCGACCGGCAAGCCCAAAGGGGTATTGCATACCACAGGCGGCTATATGGTCTATGCTTCTATGACCCATCATTATGTCTTTGATTATCAGGATGACGATATTTACTGGTGTACAGCCGATGTGGGCTGGGTAACCGGACATAGCTATATCCTGTATGGCCCGCTGGCCAACGGGGCAACTACCTTGATGTTTGAGGGCGTGCCAACCTATCCTGATTCCGGCCGATTCTGGCAAGTGATCGAAAAACATAAAGTTTCTATTTTCTATACCGCGCCAACAGCTATTCGCGCGCTGATGCGCGAAGGCGACGGGCCGATCAAGAAATGGGATAAAAGCTCTTTGCGCCTTTTGGGCTCGGTGGGCGAGCCGATTAATCCGGAAGCCTGGATGTGGTATCATGAAGTAGTAGGCGAAGCGCGCTGCCCGATTGTCGATACCTGGTGGCAAACCGAAACAGGCGGCATATTAATCACCCCTCTTCCCGGGGCGACCACCACCAAGCCGGGTTCAGCCACGCTGCCTTTCTTCGGCATCGAACCTGTTCTGGTCGATGGCGAGAATAATATTATCGAAGGTGCAGGCGAGGGAAATTTATGTATCAACCGCTCATGGCCAGGCCAGATGCGCAGTGTCTATGGCGATCATCAACGCTTTATCGATACTTATTTTTCGACCTTTGAAGGGCGGTATTTTTCCGGTGACGGCGCGCGCCGTGACGAAGATGGCTATTACTGGATCACTGGCCGGGTGGATGATGTGCTGAATGTATCCGGCCACCGCATGGGTACAGCCGAAATTGAATCCGCACTGGTCGCCCATCCAAAAGTGGCTGAAGCAGCCATCGTAGGCTATCCGCATGATATTAAGGGTCAGGGCATTTATGCCTATGTCACCTTGAATGTTGGCGAGGTAGCCGATGAGGCGTTACATAAAGAATTGCGGCAATGGGTACGCAGTGAAATTGGCCCTATCGCCAGCCCGGATCTGTTGCAATGGGCGCCTGGCCTGCCAAAGACACGGTCTGGTAAAATCATGCGGCGTATTTTACGTAAAATTGCCGCAGATGATTTTGCCGATCTGGGCGATACCTCCACACTGGCCGACCCGTCTGTTGTGGATGACCTGATTGAAAACAGGCAAAACCGCGCCAAATAATTTTGCAGCGGTTTTACCCCGATAAAAAGGGAGGCGTAGCTTCCCTTTTTATCGCCTGTTTTTTTTCATGCCTTTTTTTAGAAGCTTGCTCGTAGCAGATAATTTTTCCAGGCGAAGATTAGGAGGCAGCCGGCAGGGTTTCTTCTGCAATCCCCAGCTCTATCGCGCGGCAGACCGCATGGGTACGGTTCCGCGCGCCCAGCTTGGCACGCAGACTTTTTAAATGATGTTTTATCGTTACCTCGCTCAGGCCATGGGCACGGGCAATTTCCTTATTCGAATGTCCTGCTAGCAACCCGTTTAACACATCCCGTTCTCTGCCGGTCAGCCAATGCCGCCCGGTTTGCGTGATCTGGTCTTCTTGTGCCAGCACATCAATGGGGACAAATATCTCGCCCACATTTATCATCCGTAAACCTGCCAGCAAGGCTTGTGCGCTCAATGAATAGGTCAGATATCCAGCTGCCCCTGCAGTAAGAAAATCGCGTATTTCATTTCCCCTGCGAAGCGAGCCTATAAGTGCCACAGGGATATCGCCTGAACATTGGGCGATCATCTGGCGAAGACCGGCCACCCCGTTCATATCCGGCATTTCTGTATCCAGTGCAATAACAGAAATATCCGGCGTCTCTGCTGCCATTTGCATACAATCGCGCAATGTGCCAGCCACCATCAAGCTGATATCGGCATCCAGATGCGCCAGGTGATCATTGATAAAAACACGACAGAGAGAATTTTCATATCCGAGTAAGATTTTCATCTGCTACCCTTTCATAAACATCAGAATTTAGCTATTTTCCCCTATAATTTTACTTCGAAACATACATTTATTGAGTGATATTCTACTCAAATAATCACCTATAAAAAGATATTATAAGTTGTAGATAGCAAAATTTTCAGGAATGAAAGTTGAGTTTCTTTTAAAAAGCTTTGGAGAAGGATACAGAAAATCGGGTCTCGTCAAATTCATCAAAACGATTCCGGGACTGGCTGGAAATCTGTTCAAACCGAATTGAGGGAAGAAGCGAAAACCCGATTTCCGGAAAGCCCAGCGTCAGGCTGGAAGTCGTGCGCTCAATTTGATGGGGATAGCGCAACCAGGGCAATGGTTTGTCATAGGCGGTCACGGAATGGATATAGCCGAGCGATATTTTCTTTATCCACCGGTTTGCAAAGCTGTCGGAAAACGGATGGTCTAGGTTTATTTGCCAATGTCTGGCAGCCCCATCCCCTGCCAGGGCAGAAGCCGGATAATCCAGACGTTCCCGGCTAAAAGACAGATGCAGAAGGGTTTTAGCTATCTGCCAGCTTTGAAATTCGGTAAGCGAATAGACAGACAAACTGCCCTGCGGGCGCAGATGCTGAACATAGCCCAGCTTCCAGCCCCAGCTAGCCGGGCGTAGCTTATCCAAATGCGCCAAAATTCCCTCTTCTGGCCAGGCTGTCTCATGACGAGGATAAATCTGGCTATATTCTGTGCCAATATGCTGGCCATGATAGGCAGATTGCGCGGCGGGTGGCTGGCTATCATAGCGGCCACCGCGAAGGTGTAAGCGGTGATATCTTGCGCTGTTATGCCGCCAGTCAAATCTGAGGCCAATAGCAACATCATCGGCGAAAACCGCCAGTTTTCCCGCCTGATAATGTTGCCATTCCAAGCTGAGTTCTGTGGAAAAATGTGCCTGTTTTATCAATTTATGGCGCGCGGCTATTCGGGTTTTTACAATAGTTTTTGCCGGCAGCTGATTGGCAAATTTAAATTCCCGCGACGCAGGACAGATACCCGCATAGACCTCGCAAAAATCGGCAACAAAAGAACCTGGCTCAGCATAGACAGTTTCTGTGCGGCCGCCATGATGGGGCAGATGGCCGCGATAGCTATCAACACTGAAATAATAGCTGGGCGGAGCGGGTCGCTGGCCGCAAATCTGCTGGAATTCAATAAAATCCTGGCGCCAGGCAAGTTTGCGCGGATGCTGATAATAGGCCCGATGGGTATGGGCAAAGCTGCAATTATTTAAATAGCGCGCCAGTGACAGACCATAGGCGTGTAACGGCCCATATTCTGGAAAGCTTTGCAAGGCTCGCTGGATTATTGCCAATGCCCGTTCCGGCGATTGTGCCTGTGCCGCCAATTTTGCAATCTGCAACAGCATTTCAGGTGGCATATAATGAAAATCAATATGCTGGCGGGCTAAATCCCATGCTGCTTGCAGCTGGCCTTGTGCCATTTTCGCGCCTATGGCTTCATCCAGTGCCACTATCCCGGCAGGCGAATAGGCAGAAGGCCGGGCATGGGTGTTTTGCGCCCAAACAGGCGATAGGCTAACTATCGAAAGAATCACAAGAACCGATAGAGCTGCTATCATCCGCCCGCAGCAGACAAATATGTTAGAGCAAGAAAAGCGCATTCGCCCTAGTTTAGAGATAACAGCTTAAGATTCGATTAACCCAAAGGCCTAAAAAACTTCCTTTTGGATAATGCGCTGTTTTCCCTAGAATTTTATTTGCAAGGCCGCCCCGATACGCTGTTCTTTATTTGCGCTAGCCGATGCTGGCAGATGCATATCCAGATAATAGGCAGAGATATCTATCCCTTTTGCCCAATGATATTGCCAGCCAAGGCGGTTTTGATAGGGTTTTTGCGATGAGGAAAAAGAAAGCGTGCGCGCATCCTTGCTGTTTTGGTCATAAATTTCAACAGACCCGCTATTGGCGTTTAGCGGCTGGCCAAAAGATAAAACAAGGCTTTGGCGATGATCCAGAGCCAGCTGCATTTGTGCCAGCCAGCTTTGCATTTCTACCTCGCCAGCGCGTAGCAAGCCATAGCCAGATTTCAGCCAGCTTTTACCTGTCAGCCCTTCCAGTTGAAAGCCAAAGCGGCCGATTTTGTGCTGAAACCTGGCAAATTGCCAGACAGAACGCGCCCCCTCCAGAGCGAATGCCCCCTCGCCTGCACTGTCAAACCAGCCTGTGGCCTGCTCGCCCACTCCCTGACCTATCCAAATCTGGCCATTTTGGGTTGGGTGCTGCCAGAGGCTGGAGAAACTGTGCCTGTCTGCCTCGCCCCGATAGCGAAAGCGCCAACCGGGGCGCGGGCTATTTTGGGCCGTATCGGACATATCCAGAAGATAGGTAATCTCTTTTGGACTATCTGAAATATCAAATAATCTTTCAGGATATTGTTCGGATAACAGCCCCCTATCCTTATGGGTCAGGTAATGTTGCCAGCCGAATTTATCTGTTATGGGCGGAATATCTGTATGCCCATCCAATGGCAGACCAGCTGCCATCATATCTTTTGGCGCAACATTTTGCGGGGCAATAAACTCTGCTGCTGCCAGAAAAAATTCTGCCCCGTCAAATCTGTCCCGGCTAGAAATATTCCGAGAGCGAAAAGCTGTTTTAAGCGGGCCATATAAAACAGACCCTGCTAAAAGCTGGCTGGTTTTGGCATCAAACGCGCCTTCCGGTGTAGATAGTGTCAGCCCCAATACCGGCGATAGAGCCGATTGCAAATCCATTTGCCCGCGCCCGAAGACAGTTTGCATCCGCGCCGCGCCGCATCGGCTAAGCGTACAACCATCTGCGGTAACCAGCC
>Ga0181584_10003386_pt1 | contig 12229 bp, 13 predicted proteins | sample 071ome_30_FD_132462 | JGI IMG/M metagenome (GOLD analysis project Ga0181584, IMG submission 132462) | Coastal salt marsh microbial communities from the Groves Creek Marsh, Skidaway Island, Georgia - 071406AT metaG (megahit assembly) | ecosystem: Environmental > Aquatic > Marine > Intertidal... | reverse complement strand
GTCGACGTCGATATCTCGGTGGACGCCGTATGAATTAGAATTCCATGAGAGCTTTCCGTGGGAAGCTGGGAGGACGCCGCGGCCGTCTAGTCGGGGTTGACTCAAGGGGTAACCCTCAGCAGTTGAGCCCTGCCGGCGATCTTGCCGCTCAGCCGCGCCGCAGGCCCCGTGGACCAAGAAGCGAGGATGAGCTCGAAGGGGACTACTTCTCGCGATCGCTGCACCCACCTCGTAGAGAAGGGGCGCCAAGGGTGACCTTCCCAAGCGCACTCGGCGAGATGGATGTTCTCGGGGGGGGGGCAAACATGTACTCTTTCAGCCTGCAAGTGAGCAGCGCGAAAATCAACAGGAGGGAGAAGCCTCTACCGGGATCACACGACAATGACGACCTGGCCCGTGGCCGCGGGGGGTGAGCTCTCCCGAGGTTCCCCACCTCGCTCGGGGCGGGCCGGAGTGCTCATCGCGGCGGTTTCTCTTGTTTTACCTCCTCTTTTGGGCAACAATCTGCATACAGCGCGTGTTAACGAATTTTTTTCTGCCATTGATTTGCTGTCGCCTCGACGCGCTCCGATTCCCGGCCCCCCCCCACCCCCTCCCGGAACATCGGTGTTGCTTCGAGGCTGCACCGCGTGGTCGCTGAGAGAAGCGCGTTCGCGAGAAGTTTTTGCTCCCGGCGCTATCTGGGATGCCGTCGACACATCCCCCGCCCCCCTGTCACCGGCGGGAGGCCCGAGCCTAGAGCGCAGGTTCGGGGCCGCTGCCCACCACAACCGGGGAGGGCCGGCCGGCCCGTCGGGGGCAGCAGGGCGCAGGGGGAAACAGGCGAGGCTTCAGGCGGGCGAGCGTCTCAGTTTATGCGGAAAGTTCGCCATACATAACGCGACGGGCACCTGGCGACCCCTAGACGAGCCCCACCAGCGGACCTCACAGCCTGCCTTTGGGCCTGTGGGCCCCGACGGGCGCCCCACCAACGCCGACGTCCGCTCCATCATGGCCGCGGCCCGGCTCCGCTCACCCCCGATGTCCCCCAGCCGGAACGCCCGCGCGCGGGCGAGGGGGGCGGCGGCGGCCATTCCGCGGGACGCAAAGGGGACCCAGTTCGGCCGACCCGGAGCGCACAGCCCCGAGCTGCGGAGACTGCCTGGGGCGGGGGGGGGCGCCGGGCACCGGGCGGGGGGCGGCGCCGGGGACATAGGGGCGCCGGGGGGCGGGTTAGCACCCCGAGGCAGCGGCGGGGCGCCCAGCGAGGCGGCGGCGCACCGGCTGGGCAAGGCGGGGAGCGGCAACCGCGCCGGGGAGGCGGGGGCCCTCCAGCGCCAGCTCGCGCGGGGGCTGCGGCTCTGAAGGCACGAGAGGCGGGCGGCCGGGCCGGTAGGCGCGATGATGCTGCGTGTCGAAACAGAGACGTGGCGTCTGTCCGGAGCGATGGGTGGCCGGCCGCCTGTGGGAGCGCTGACCGGCTGTGTCGGGCGACTGAGCTCCTCGCCTGACTCCTCGCTGGGCCGGACAGCGCCCCCGAGCGGCACTCGGCTGGGGCTCTTGATCTGCGGGCTACTGCCGCGCCTTGCTAGTGCCCCGAAGCAGCGAGCCCAACACCCTCGGGCGAGGGACGGTCGCGAGCAGGAGGTCGGTCTTAGGAAGGACAAAAAGGCCGGTCTTAGGAAGGACAAAACACGCGCGCGGCGGGGATCCGGACCCATGAGAAGTCAGACGCTGGGGGCGGGGGAGAAGGCCGACCCCTTAGAGGGGGCGTGGGTGTCCACAGCGGCCGCGTTTGATGAGGCGGTGAGTTGTGTTCCCAACAACCTCGTGCGTGGAAAGGAGGGCAACTTTGCTTGCAAGTTTCGCGAGACGAAGGCCGTCGAGGAAACGACAGGGTCCGATGAGCCCCCTCCCTCTGCTCGACAGCGCCCCCCCTCTTTTCAGGCCTGGAATCTGAGGAGGGAGGGTCTTGACCCGTCTCGGGGACCCGGGGTCTTCTTCGGACGCAGGACACTCAGGGAGGGGGGTCGATGCCTCCATCGAGCTATCAGCCGACGGGGACGAATGAGGATGCTACAGGTGAAAGCTGCGAGGACCTCCGCGGGCCTATCGCGGTACCAAGGGCGCTTCCGTTTCGAACCCCCCCACCCCGCCCCAGGAGCCCCCTCTCCCCCCACTTTCCGCGCAGCGCTTCCAGGGGCGATGCCGGGCGCCGAGTCGACGCTGGACGAGTCGATACTCGCGACCGTGATGCGCGACGTCCGGAGGATCAGCACGAACCTCCGCACCGTGCTCCTCCCCGTCCACTTCGGGGGCTCGGGGGACCGGGACAGCGTCGTGCGGGACTGGGACCTCTGGGGCCCCATGCTCTTCTCCCTGCTCCTGTCGGTATCCCTCTCGAGCGGGAGCAAGGAGCCCGGGAAGCTGTTCTCCCTCGTCTTTGGCGTCGCCGTGCTCGGCGCCCTCGTCCTCACAGTGAACGTGTCGCTGCTCGGCGGACGCATCGCCTTCTTCGGTTCCCTCTCTCTGCTGGGCTACTGCATCTTCCCCATCGCCCTGGCCGCCTTCGCCTGCGTCTTCCTCGGGAACATCGCCGCCCGCGCCGTCCTCCTCGTCGTGGCCCTCGTGTGGTCCTCCTGGGCCGGCGTCCCCTTCATCGCCGGCTCTGTCCCCGCCCGCCGCAAGGGTCTCGCGGTGTACCCTCTCTTCCTCATCTACGCCTTCCTCGCGTGGCTCACCCTCCTCCGGTGACGCCGGCGGGGGCGGGGCCGGGAGGTCCCGCTTTGAACGGCGCCCCAGCCCCTCCCGCCGCCCGCTCACAGGTCGTCGTCGGGCCAGAGGGCCTCGGGGGGCACCTCCACCTCCACCACCCGCACGAGCCCGCTCACGGTACCCATGGCCAGGAACCGCGCCTCCCGCTCCGCGGGGCCCGACCGCGGGCCCCACCGCACCACGTTGATCATCGAGGCATCCGCCGGGAGCCGCCCCCCGTCGATCTTGAGCTTCTTCGCCCGGGGAACGAGCTCGCTCGCCTTCCCCGCCTCCAGGGAGCGCCCACGGCCCCTCACCGAGAGCTCCACCCCGGGGGGCTGCCCCTCCCCGTCCGCCTTGGTGACCTTGAAGGCGCCCACGGGGATGAGCTCCCCGTCCACCCCGGCGCCCTGCCTCCGCCGCCCCCGGTGCTTCCCCATCGCCAGCCTGCGGGGGTCGGGGGCCACGGGGGCGTCGGTGGGGGAGCCGGGCGCGGGCTCTCCCCCACCGGGAGGTGCGCGGGCGGCCCCGCCACTCACCCGACGAGCTCGACGACCACCGCCTCCCCGTCCTCCCCCCCCAGGGCGAGGAACGAGGTCCCCGGCGCGATGTCGCAGCTCAGGAAGGAGGCCACCGAAAGTGGCTCGTAGACCTTGCCCCGCGCTGCGCGCCCCGACGCGATCTGCAGTCGGTCCAGTCCAGCCATCCGGGGGTCCGCCGCCTGGATCCGCAGCCCCCCCGCGGACTTGCACACCACTGCGGACACGGATGAGAGTGCGACGCGGGTCCCTCGGGCAGCCTGGGCACCCCGTCGCCCCCCGACACACACACACCACCGGAAAGGCCCTCCGTTCCGCCCTTCACCCCCCCAGCCGCCCTGGAGGCCCCGCCGCGCCCGTCACTCACCCGAGGCGAGGAACGGCCGCCGCATCAGCCTCGCCGCGAGAGCCTGGTAGCCCCCCTGTATCGACTGCCCCAGCGTCAGCACGGGCGAGAACGGGTCCGTCGGGTCGAACATCTGCACGTGCCCCTGGCCATCCCCCGCGCAGACGTACACTGACCCGAGGACTGCCCCCCACGACCCGCCGCGGGGGGCGGCGGGCCCGTCCCCGCCCGCCCGCCCGGCGTAAGGGTCCCGGGAGAGGATTTCTACGTGTCGGCACGGCTCGTCGTCCACGCTCATGGACGCCAGGCGCTCCAACTCGGCCGCGCCGCCCGCCGCCCCAACCCCGGCCCCCGCCACCCGCAGGAGGTGGACAGACCCCCCCCAAGTGGCGACGGCCAGGAGGGAGGAGGGGCCGTGCGGGGCGGGGCAGGGGGTCCAGTCGAGGGCGGAGGGGACATCGACGGCCTGGCCTGGGCAGACCCCGGAGTTCGGCGCCACGGCGTCAGCGTCGGGCGAGAACTCGGCGAGCGGGGTCCACGCCTGCCCCTGCCGCGCGGCCGCGGCGGCCAGGTCCGGGGCGGCGCCCCGGCACCACGCCTCGGGTACCGCGGCCGAGTACAGCGCGACGGCGCCGTCCCCCCTCGCGACGGCCAGCATGCCCAGGTCCACCTTCCCCCCCGCAGCCCCCGCCTCCCCCGCCCCCGGCTCCCACTTGAGCGCCCACGTCTTCCCGCCCGGGTGGGCCCAAGCTGCCACGAGGAAGAGGGACGCGCCTTCCTGGCCGGCCCGCGGGGAGGTGTCGAGCGCCCAGAGTTGGACCGAGGCGTCACCGCTGACAGGGTCGGCGCCCCGCGAGCGGGCCAACGGCGCGGGCTGCGCGCCGACCGCGAAGAAGTGCGTCCCGCCAAGGGCCCGGGGGCACCAATCGAGGCACCAGACCGAGCCCCCCGCGAACGCGACGGCCTCCGCCGCTCCGCCGAGGGGTCCAGGTGCGCCCGGGGGGGCGGGACTATTGCGCAGGACTTGCGCCTGGAACGTCCGGAGGGTACACTGCGAGCGCTGGCGCGGGTCGAGGGGGGGCGGGGTCGAGGTAGGGCAACAGACTTTCGACGGGGAAGGGGGACGCGCGGGGGACTCTGCGCGGCGTGCGCCGCGCGTGCGCCGCGCGTGTCACCTGCCCGTCGGCCAGTGTGTCCGATGACGCCGAGGTGCCCGTGCTACCCCCGTCCCGGGGCACGGCAGCGTGGTTCTCGCGGCGAATCCCCTTGAAGAACAGTGGCGGGGAAACCTTTGCGTAGCCGGGGAGCTCCGCGCTCGCCCCTGGAGGCGAACTCGAGGGCATCCCGGGAGGGTCTAGTCGTTCTCCTAGTCAGGAACACGCGGGACTCCCCGACACGGACCGGTCGAGGTGGTAGAGAGGCCGTACAGAGCGTTCGTTCGGCGTCCAGGTGCAGGTGGTCAGGGCACCCGCTCTCGTCGGGCGCGGGCAAGCCCCATGGTCGCGGGCCCTGGGAGCTTCCAGTGCCCCCCCGACGACGCGCGTGTCTCACAACTCCACGCTCACTGTCGCTTTCGCAGTCGCCTGAGTCGCAGCGCGGGGGGAAGCGCCATCGACGTTCCGCAAGCCCGTGCCCCTTCCTCGGCCCGCGGGGATTGACCGGGGGCTAGTAGCCTCGTTACAAGCCGGAGAGGGCGATAAGGATACCAAGTCGGCCCTGTCGGGCGGAGTACACGTACAGTCGCGGCCATGGGGATCCAGGAAAAGTGAGCGAGCGCCCCCTTCGCCCTAGCCGCCGCACCGAACACCCCCGCTCACCCGCCCCCCGAGACATCTACGCGACTTAGCGCCCCAAACCCCAAAAAAAGGCACGAAAGTCCCCGAGTACGCCCGGTTGCCCTCCAGAGATCCCCTCATTGCGCACCCCGGCCGCGGAGAAGAGCCTGCCTCCGGCGCCTGCCCCCAGGATCAAGGAAATCGAGTTAGAGATGAGCCGGACCCAGAAGAACAAGGCGACGGAGGGGCACCTGGGCCTGCTCAAGGCGAGGCTGGCGAAGCTGAGGACGCAGCTACAGGAGGGCGGGGGCGGCGGGGCCAAGAAGGGCGAGGGGGAGGGGTTCGCGGTGCAGCGCTACGGCAACGGGAGGGTGGCCCTGGTAGGCTTCCCGTCCGTGGGCAAGTCGACCCTCCTCACGCTTCTCACGGGCACCGAGTCCGAGGCCGCCGGGTACGAGTTCACCACGCTCACGTGCATCCCCGGCATCATCCACTACAAGGGCTCCAAGATCCAGCTGCTCGACTTGCCGGGGATCATCGAGGGGGCTGCGCAGGGTAAGGGACGCGGGCGCGAGGTGATCGCGTGCGCCAAGAGCGCCGACCTCATCCTGATGGTGCTGGACGCCCTCAAGCCGTGGAGCCACTACGAGATCCTGACGCGGGAGATGGAGAGCATGGGGATCCGGCTGAACCGGTCCCCCCCCAACATCTACTTCAAGAAGAAGAAGACGGGCGGCCTCACCATCAACAGCGTCGTGCCCCTCACCAAGATGTCGGACAAGACGATCAGCCAGGTGCTCCAGGTCAGTCCGCTTCCCCAGCGCCCCCTCCCCCGCGGGGACCCCGCCCGAGCGCAGAGTGTGCAAGGTGCACTCCCCGGGAGCCCTGCGGGAGCCTACCCCGCCCGCCCTCCCCGCCCCGCAGGAATACAAGATCCACAACTGCGAGCTGCTCTTCCGGGAGGACTCGACGGTGGACGACCTCATCGACGTGATCGAGGGCAACCGGAGGTACATCAAGTGCCTGTACGTGTACAACAAGGCGGACATGCTGTCGATCGAGGAGGTCGACCAGATCGCCCGCAAGCCCAACAGCGTGCCCATCTCGTGTTACATGAAGCTAAACCTCGACGGGCTCCTCGAGCGCATGTGGGCCGAGATGGACCTCGTGAGGGTGTACACGAAGAAGGTCGGCGGGAAGCCCGACTTCTCCGACCCCGTCGTCCTGAGCATGGACCGCGGCGGGACCACCATGCTCGCCTTCTGCCGTCACATCCACAAGGTGCCCGCCCCGTTGCCCCTCGTCGCCGCCGCTCGCTGGGCCTCCTGGGCCCGGGCCTCTCGTCCCGCAGGGCCTGTCGGCGACCCCCGCACCCCGCCTCTGCCCGCAGACGCTAGAGAACAACTTCGCCTACAGCCTGGTGTGGGGCAGGTCGTCAAAGCACTCGCCGCAGCGGGTTGGGCTGTCGCACCCGCTGGCGGACGAGGACGTCGTCCAGATCGTCAAGACCAAGGTCATGGACATGGGAGAGGCCGTCGGGAAGTTCGCCCAGACATCAAAGAAGGAGGCCAAGATCTCGGAACGGGTCAAGAAGGCCAAGCTGAAGACCTGAGGCCCCGGGCGGCAGCAGGCCGGGTCGGACGACCTGGCCCGGTGCCGAGCGGTGCGCGGGGGCTCTAACGCTGACGGCTGGTCGACGGACTGATAAAACCTGTTCAGAAGTCAGCGCACTGCGCTCCTCACCCCCCTGCGGATTCACTGGCGCCCCCTCCCCTCCCGCGAATGGAACTCTCTCCCCGGACTTGCCTTCCCCCCCGCCGCGCTTCCCGCGCCAGGAGACTCGCGGCGGCGATGGCGACCCCGTCGAGTCCCATGGCGGGCCCCATCGCGACGACCACGCTCCTCGGCGAAGAGGTGCCGCAGCTCGGAATCGGGCTCGCGGCGCTGGGCCGGCCGGGCTACATCAACCTGGGGTGAGGTTTACCCAAATACCGGCGATTCCGGGGACGACACCCCTCCAGGCCTCCGGTGGAGGGCCAGCCACTGCACTCCCGGCCGCGCTCGCCGTGTGCCCCCCTCCAGTGCTCAGGCAACCTCAGTGAAGGCAGGGTCCCGGGACCGTCCGCGCCGTCTCCCCCGCGCGCAGGCACGGGGCCGACCTCGACGGCACGGCCTGCGCCGTCGACGCCATGCGCACCCAGTGCCACGAGGTGCTCTCAGCCGCGCGGTCGCTGGGCCTCCGCTACTACGACGCCGCGCGGTCGTATGGCATGGCGGAGGAGTTCCTCTCCACGTGGCTGGGGGGGCTCCCCGCCGGAGCAGCGCAGGAGCTGCTGGTGGGATCTAAGTGGGGGTACCGGTACACGGCAGGGTGGAAGGTCGACACGGGCGGGGCGCCGCACGAGGTGAAGGAGCACACGGCGAGGCACCTGGGGGAGCAGGCGGCGGAGACGGCCGGGCTGTTGGGGGGCACGGGGTGCCTCCGCCTGTATCAGGTGCACTCGGCGTCGCTCGAGTCGGGGGCCCTCTCGCCCGAGGTGGTTGCCGCCCTGGGAGCGCTGCGGCGGGAGCGGGGCTGGGCGCTTGGTCTGACCCTCACTGGCGTCGGGCAGGCCGACACGCTGCGGGCGGCGATGCGGGCGGAGGACCCCGCCACTGGGGAGCGGCTGTTCGGGAGCGTGCAGGCCACCTGGAACCTCCTGGAGCAGTCGGCCGGCCCGGCGCTCCTCGAGGCCCGGGCGGCGGGGATGGACGTGATCGTCAAGGAGGCGATGGCCAACGGGCGGCTGACGCGGCGGAACCGGGCGCCCGGGTTCGCCCCGCGCCTGGAGGCGCTCTGCGCCGCGGCGGAGGAGATGGGGGCGACGGTGGACGCGCTGGCCCTGGCGGTGGCCATGGCGCAGGAATTCGCGCCCGTGGTGCTCTCAGGGGCCACGTCGCCGGGGATGCTCGAGAGCAACGCGCAGTCCCTCTCGCTCGTCGCAGCTCTCCGGGGCGACAAGGCCGGGCTCATGCAGCACCTGATGGAGATCCTGAGGCAGGACCCCCAGGAGTACTGGGATGAGCGGGCGGCCCTAGCATGGAACTAGGGGGGTTCGGGGCTCACTCACGAGCCCCAGTGGGCCTCGGACAGCACTGACTCGCTGAACAGGAACGGCTTGTGGAACAGCAATGATGACCAAGTGTTGATCCGGAGGCTGTTACAGCGAATGCCCGAGGAGTGGTGGAAGGCTCTCAAAGACCTCAAGGTCGGCGAGGATCGGACGCTCTTCAACTTCTGGGAGGGCAAGCACGTGAAGCATCTCATCCGAGAGTCCTCGTTGGACTGGACAGGGGACAGCGTGGCTCCGCGCCGAGGCCATGAGAGGTTTCATCGAGGAGTTCGGCCTATGAACCACTTCCTCCGGGGTCATGGGACAATGGCGAGAGAAGGAATAGGGACCCAAGGAACACCATCAGTTGCCGCATGACAGCATGACAGGGGCGCGTCATAGCTTGAAGCCCAGGAGCCAAATGTACTTGTTGACCTTGTCTGCCTTGCGGTCAAAGCCGCAGTCGAACAAGACAGTGTTGGAGAAGGCCCGGTCGCGGATAGCCAGCGTGCCGGAGGGAATCCTGTTGAGTAGGCCCTGCACGTGGGACACCACGCTCCCAGTGACAACCATGGTGGGCTGCGCCGTCCCTAGCACGGCCGTGACTATGGCGCCGCGGGACACCGCCACGCGGACCCGGGGGCGAACGGGCGCCCACAACTCCCAGGCGCTGAGCTGGAGGACCGCGGTCGATACCTCCATCACGGCTCTGACGAGCAGGCGGTCAGACTCCCGCCGCTCCTTTGACCCCCCGCCGCTCCCAGCGCCCGCAGTGCCATCCGAGTACTCGGAGCGGCTGATCCGGCCCCTCGCACTCGTGTGCCAAGGGCTGCTGCAACTGGCCGGCATGACGCCAGTGTCGCTGCCTTCCGTGGCACTGAAGCTGCTTAGGAGGGCACCATTCCTCTTCCTGTCGCGCCCCAGCCCCGGCCCTCGCGCCCCGCCGCTCCCGGCGTCCGTCGAGGCGCCGGCCTGCACCGTGATCGCGACGCTGATGGCACATGAGTTTGCCAAACCCACGGGACTGACCTTGAGGACAGACACCCCGGGCCCCGTGCAGTCCTCCATGGCGCTATGCAGCTCGTGTAGCGTCTGCGACACAAGTTGCGGGCTCTGGCCGGCGACCTTGATGAGGTTGGCGACATCGACGGTCAGGAGAATGACGTCTTTCACCTCTCGTGTGTACATCATCTCTCTGGCGGACTGGCTCTCAAAGGCACTCCTTTCGCCCAGAATGGCGGTAGTACCCTTCTTGCTGTCCGTGTCCCCGGGACTGCGGCACCTCAGCGCGCTCGCCCTTGTGTTGGAGCGGTTGAGGCTGGTCTTGCCCCTTACTCCCTCCTTGACGATCATTGCGGCGACCACCTCCTGGGGAAGCAATCGCCCGATGAGATTATCGCGGGCGCTGACGGCGCTCTGCGCGGACAGCCGCATCAGGACGATGGACAGGAGCCCGATGGCGAGGCCGAGGAGCCCAACCCCCTCACCGCCCAAGGGGGACGACCAGTTGGACCCTCGCCGCGTGAAGTTGCCGATAGTGAGGAGGAGGACGAACCACGCGATCCAGCCGCAGAGGAGGAACGCCTTCCGCTTCGCGTTGAAGGCAGCCGGCCGGCCGTCGACGACGCGCTGGAACATCCCGCTGGCCAGCCCGTCGTAGAGTCCGTAGGTCATGATGAGGTAGGTTGCGGCATAGAGCACGGTGCTGAAGGCCGCGACCCCGTACAAGAAGCCGTAGTCGACGCCCTCCTCGTAACCGTACCCCACTCCCTCGTAAACGGCACGCAGTCGAGCGTCGTTCTTGTGGCGGCTGATGTAGAGGCTCGTGGAGAGGGCGTTGCTCACGAGGCCGAAGATGACGGTGCCCAGCTCCTCATACACCGTCAGGTTGGGGCAGCACACGCTCAGCTCGAGCGCCAGGACTGTTGGGTACAGGAGCGACACGCTGCGAAGTGTTGCCGAGGAGGGCCCAGGGTGAGCGGGGCGGGACAGTTCGGGGGCAGGGGCCACAAGAGGGGGCGGGGGTCACATGAGGTTGCGCCTGGGGCGCAGAGGCAGTGGTGCGCGCGTCGCTCACCTCATGGACGCGGCAACGACCTTGTGGATGGAAAATTGGGTGAAACCGCCGATGCCATACGCCCGCACAATGAGCTGCGCGCTCTCGAAGATGCTGAAGAGGAGGACAGGGCGGGGCACCCAAGTGGCGCAGACGACGTCAGTGAAGCGGGTGAGGACGAGAGCCACCGCAAAGCAGAGCCCGGACAGCACAAGGAGCAGCATCCACATCGCCCGCGCGACCACGTCGCAGTCATGAGCGAGCCACTCCTCCCCCCCGACCTTGCCTGCGCACCCGCTGCGGGTGAAAAACGTGGTACTCGAGTACAGTCCGCCAGTATGGATAAAGAACAAGGCCCAGAAGATCTTGGACCGGGAGTTGAGGGAGATCTCCTTCCCAGTGAACAGGGACGCACGGGAGAAGGCGTCCAAGGTACTCAGGGCCAGCCCCCGCAGCCCCCGACCGTGCGGCGGGTCCTCCCTTTCGGCCCCCCCCCCGCGCTCGCCAGCGCCGCCGAGGTACCCGAGCCCCTGGGGTACCCGGGCCTCCCGGGCGTTCATCTTGCCGGCCGCCTCCTGGCGCGCGCTGGCTGGGCCCCGCCCGGACCCCTCGGTCCCCCGCGGGCTCAACGCCTCGCGCAACGCGGGGCGGCCCAGCGCTGGGGACGCCACGTAGTCGAAGCCTGCCTGCCGCGCACGGCTCGCCCAGTTCTCGAACGCCTCGAAGATCCCCGCCGCCGCCGGGGGCGCCATCCGCGCTAGCTCGAGAACGCGCTCGTCCTCCTCCGAGTCCTCGCTGACCCACCCGTGGATGTGCTGCGCCCGACTCGGATCGGTTGACTCGGGCAGGGACTGCGCGGGCTCCTGCCAGGGAGCGACCCTGGCGCCCGCCTTGTTCGGGCCGCCCCCGGCATCGCCGATGTGGCCGGGAGAGTCCCCGGGGGGAAGGGGAGCGAGTCGGGTCGGCGGCAGCGTCGTGGGAAGAGCAGGTGTAACCCCGCTGCCAGAAGGTGACGTCATGTCACCGGGAGTTGAGATGTCCTCAGGCGCTGCTGGTCCTCTTGGCCACCGGGCGCCCAGGGGGAGGGGGGGATGCCTTTTCGCCACGCTGCGATTCTAGCTCACTGCGCGGGTGGCCAACAACCAACAAGGGACCGGTCTGTGAAAAATCGGACGGAATCGAGAGGACGCCGGGGAGCGTGGAGCTCCCACGGCCAGCCCGACGGTATCGCTGAGAAATGGCTCGGCGGGTGCTCGGCAGACGGGGTGACCCGCATCCCCCGCATACGAGCGGGTCGAGGCTACGCGGGACTCTACCGAGGCGAACTGAGGGAGAACAGAGGGCCACAACGGAGGGGCGCCGCCTGGCGGACCCTACTTGGGTCCTTTGGGATGGGTTCCTACTGTGGGGCGCTCACCTGGGTTCGCTCCTCAGTTCTGGGTCGCAATATTGCGCGCAGGGATGTCGTGCTTCTACTTTCGATGGTAGAGGGGCGGGCTTGTGAATCGAATCGGGCGAGAAGAGCCGACTTGGTCAAAATGTGCCTGACACCGGTGTACAGGCGCGCTCGGCCAGCCCCGGGGCGGCGCCCCCCGCGTCCCCCCCCCACCCCTTTTGCCCCGGTGCGCACACGAAGTGGCACAAACACCAACCTCCACGGAGTATTCGGAATCTCGCAGTCAGTGACC
>Ga0181584_10003382_pt1 | contig 12237 bp, 15 predicted proteins | sample 071ome_30_FD_132462 | JGI IMG/M metagenome (GOLD analysis project Ga0181584, IMG submission 132462) | Coastal salt marsh microbial communities from the Groves Creek Marsh, Skidaway Island, Georgia - 071406AT metaG (megahit assembly) | ecosystem: Environmental > Aquatic > Marine > Intertidal... | reverse complement strand
TTCATTATCTGCAGAATGTGTGGGTTTCGGTGAAAGAGGAGGTAGAGGGGGGAGATGCTAAGAGTGGGGGGAGTCGCCTGCCATGGCGAACACGGATCAGCAAGGCATGCAAGCACCCGAGAAATACCAGTGATGGAAGCCAGCCAAGAAAGAGCCCCGCGGCTGCATGGGTATCTGAAAAGGCTTCCTCTGGCGGGTTGGGAAGGCTTTGCCAGATGGAGTAACCTCTTTCGATACCCATGAAATAGCCCCCCCACATCAAATGGATGCTGACGCCCAGAAAGAGGCCTCGAGTTACCTGGCTCCTGTAGCCACTACCCACGAAAAGGCAGAGACCAGCGGGTATGCAGCCCAGCAGGAAGGGGAACCAACCGTAGGTCCATAAAACCCAGAGATGCTCATCGAAAAGGGAGTTACCGAGAGACATGAGCCTGATGAACTGAAGAGGTCCGAATGAGATTTGCCGGGTGTTCCCAGCCTTGCAGTTTTTGCATGACGGCTTGAATGGTTTCTGACGGCGTGGAGGTGCCCGCCGTAATCCCCACAGTATCGTTTGGGCCGAACCATTGGGCCTGGAGTTCATCGGCGCGTTCAATCTGATGGACCCTGGGTTGAATACGGGCGATCGATGCTGTCAGCTGACGGGTGTTGTTGCTCTTGCTTCCTCCGATGACCACGACCACATCCGAAGTGGATGCCAATGTCACGGCTGCTAGTTGTCGCCTTTTGGTGGGCTGGCAGACCGTATCCTTGAAGACTACCTCGCTCTCAGGGTAGCGGGCTCGAATGGCATCGACCAGATACTGGACTCGATCCATGGGTTGGGTGGTTTGCGCCACGATACCGATACGGGGAACCCGGGGTATGGAATCGATGTCGGGCATCTCGAGAACGATCGAACAGGATGCCAGATCCCGAGTCAGGCCTTGAACCTCGATATGGTTGTGGCGTCCTATGATGACGGGGAAATAGCCCTGATCTACCAGTTGTGCCAAGTGACGATGCGCAAAGTGAACTAACGGGCAGGTGGCATCTTTCAGGGCAAGCCCTGTTTCTCTTGCCTGTTTACGGACACTCTCAGGCATGCCATGAGCTGTGATGAGAATGGTCCCTTCATCGGCTTGATCGGGACGATCTATGAACTGGATGCCAGCTTGATGGAGCCGATCCTGAATCACTGGATTGTGTGCCAGGGGTCCGAGAATGTACAATTTTCCTTCCTTGGCCGAGGCGATTGCCATGTCCACGGCATCTTGAACGCCAAAACAAAGGCCCATGTGTGAAGCGGTTTGAATCCTCATAGTTTCATAAATAACTTTGCAAAACAAAGTAAAAGGTCAGAGATGTTTTGATAAGTGATGGTTTCCGGGGCGGTTTAAAAAAGTTTCAATCCTGATTCCACTCCACGATCTGGGCCAGAAGCTCAATATAGGCCTTGAAGGCGGATTGTCCCTCGCGGGTCAGTCGGTAACTGGTGTGCGGACGATTGGCGAGGAAGGATTTGGATACAGCCACATAGCCTGCTTGTTGGAGCGTTCGAATGTGCACACTGAGGTTCCCGTCGGTCATTTGCAGCAAGTTCTTGAGTTCCTTGAAAGAAAGATCTGGGTTGGATGAAAGAGAGGACATGATGGCCATACGCCCTTTCTCGTGGATCACCTTGTCAAGCTGACTGAAGGTTTCGGTTTTCATGATTCGAGTGTTGAGGTGTTTTCAGTCATGAACAGATAGATGCCGTAGGCGAAGTGCATGAAGCCAAAAGAGCACCCCATGATGATGTGTGCATGTGCCATGGAGGGCAGCACTCCGTCGACCGATCCCAAAACGGCCCTGCTAAGCAGGAGCAGCCCTGTCAATACGAAGAGACTGCCAAAAAGTTTGATGCCACGTGGCATGAAAAACCCGGCTGAGAAAAGTGCGCATCCATAAAAAAGCATCCAAAGCGGGGGCAGGCCCCAATAAAAAATCTCGGGCAGGTTTTCCTGTGTGATGGCGAGCATTCCCAAGCCCCCTCCGCAGCAGAGCGCTGGCAGCATGGCCATGGCCACTCTTCGAGTCGGTGGAGACCAAAAGGATTCCTCAGCGACCCATGCTTGTCGGCGAATCATCAGTCCAGCAAGGATCAAGCAGCAAAGACTGGTCGCCATCCAGAACAAGCAGAAGGGGCGACCTTCTGTAATGGGCATGGACCATCCCAACCAGGCAGCGGCCATGCCCATGCAGCCCGTCAACGTAGTGGTGGGTGCAAGGGCGCGTCGATAGAGCGTGGATCGCTCCATGAGTGTCTGGATTTCTACCAGTCGTTGAGCTGCCCATTCTGAATTCACGATGTAAATAACTTTGCAATACAAAGTGCGGGTGTCAACCATTTTTACTGACGTGTCAGCCATTCCATGGAGCTCGGGATCCCAGCCCTAGCAACAACAGGAATCGGAGGAGTTGTCCGCGCAGCTGCTCGACAACGTTTGCTTGAGTTCCTTGGGGTCCCTGATCTGCATGGGAGAGCCATGAAAGGCAGAGGCCTCCTCCACAAGGACGGAATCTGAGGGTTCGATGCGCTCGAAGAGGTTTCGGTAGGGCTTCAGTCCCATTCTATCGAAGGTTTGATGGCAAACAGCCATGGGCTGACCTCTCAGATAGATGTGGCCACCGTCATCGGTCACCGATGCAAAAGGCCCTTTGTAGATCACTGCCTGATGTCGTTCCAAACGGGGCCCTTGCCCGCTCTTGAAGGCCTCCACAGTCACGCTTCTAAACTCGATGCCCTCCACGGTTTGCCAGGGCTGCTCATCTCTCTTCAGTAGCGTGATGCCATGAAAACCAGCCTCGCGAAATCCCTCCAGAAACTCGGTTTGAGAGAGTGCGCCACTGATGCAGCCACTCCAGAGGTGCGCATCCTGGCGAAGGGCTTCAGGAACAGGCTCATCAGAAACAATATCCGAAATCACAGCTCTCCCACCCTGAAGAATGACTCGATGGATTTCACGGAATAGGGATTTTTTTTGATCGGATTCCACCAGATTCAGGACACAGTTGGAGACCACTACATCGACACTATCGCTGGCGATCATCGGTTGCTCACGGCGAAGGGTGTCGGCATATTTCAAGGCCTCCAGGAATGATTCGGAGGATTGGATGGGTTGGCCAGATAGGTGGGTATTCCAGAGCTCCAAATCAAGGGAAAGATCCTGAATGCGACCCTTTTTGAATAGGACATTTTGATAACCGATGCGCTCGGCGACGGTCGGAGCGTGGCGACGCGCCACTTCCAGCATGTCATCGGTCATGTCCACGCCGATGACCTTTCCATGCGGCCCCACTTTCTGCGCTGCCATGAAGCAAATTTTCCCCGTGCCACTGCCCAGATCCAAAACAGTTTCACCCTCGCGGAGATACTGTGAGGGGTCACCACAACCGTAGTCCTTTTCGATCACTTCGGCAGGAATGACCTCCAGAAGACTTTTGTCGTATTGCACCGGACAGCACAGAGCAGCCTCGGTCTGGTGGGCTGCTGAGGCATAGCGTTCCTTAACTTTGGTTTCAAGATGAGATGCCATGATGAGAGCTTCGAACAGGTGTAAATCATGCGGGCGATCAAGGGAGGATTCAATACCTGATCGCAGGAATGAAATCTCCGTTGGAGAGTTCTTTCGGTTTGCAATGCCCTTTCCCGCCGATAGGCTGCTCAACAGCTTTGAGAGTTCGTTGTAAAATTTGCGGGATCACCTCCCTGGACGATGCGCTTTCTGCTGTGTCGTGTGGTGCCGATGCCCTGGGGTTCATGTTCGTGGAAGCCAGCGTGCGCCATATTGCTCTCAGTGATGCCTCGGCGATTGCGTCCGAACTTCCGCCCATGATCAGCCGAGTGGGGGTTTTTGTGAATGCTCCTCGGCAGACCATTCTTGAGGCCGTTCAGTCCTGCGGTCTTCATGCGATCCAGTTGCATGGAGAGGAAACGCCCGAAGACTGTCAGGGCTATCCAGTACCAGTCATTAAGGCTTTCCGAGTCCGAGACAAAGCCAGCGTTGCAAGCATCTCCGCTTATAAAGGACAGACGTGGTTGGTCGACAGCTACCAAAAAGGATCCCGAGGCGGAACGGGACATCGATTTGAGTGGGATTTGCTTGATGAGATCCGGCCCTTTGCCAGACCTTTGTTGCTGGCAGGTGGCCTCCAGCCTGGTAATATCAGGGAAGCAGTTGAAAAAGTGCGTCCTTATGGAGTGGATGTTTCCTCAGGTGTGGAGTCCGAGCCGGGAAAAAAGTGCCCCCTCCAAATGAAGGCCTTCATCCGGGAACTTGGGCTGGTAGGGCTCTAGGAGAGCTTTGTGCGTGTCTTTCAGAGAAAAAAACAAATCATTATTGACTCCATTTTCTCTTTTGCTACTGTCCTGCCTCTTGTTTTTGGATTTTTAATGAAAACATTTCTACCAAAGATTGATGTGGATCAGCGGCAATGGCACGTTGTCGATGCGGAAGGTGTTGTCCTCGGGCAACTTGCTACCAAGGTCGCCGACGTGCTCCGCGGGAAGAACAAGCCTACTTTTACGCCACATCTTGATGCCGGTGATTTTGTGGTAGTGATTAATGCTGAAAAGGTTAAATTGACCGGGAAGAAAGAGGACCAGAAAACTTACATGAGTTATTCCGGCTACTTCGGCGGGGAACGCTATCGTTCGGTGCCCGAATTGCGCCAATCGCATCCGGACCGACTCATCCTCCATGCCGTCAAAGGTATGCTTCCTAAAAACCGACTCGGTCGCAAATTGCTCACCAAGCTGAAGGTTTACCGCGGAACCGAGCATCCGCACAGTGCACAGCAGCCTCAGGAGCTCAGCGTCGGGGCCTAATTTTGTTTGATACCTATGTCTGAAACCAATGATTCTCTAGGAACAGGCCGCAGGAAAACTTCTGTGGCACGTGTTCGATTGGCCAGTGGAACCGGGAAGGTCACCATCAACGGTCGCTCTCTCGAAAATTACTTTCCCCTCGAAACCCAGCGCAACGATGTGCTGCTCCCTCTTAATCTGACCGACATGTTCGGTAAGTTGGACGTGCGCGTTAACGTCTGCGGTGGAGGTTCCACAGGGCAGGCTGGAGCCGTGAGGCATGGTATTTCGCGTGCCTTGCTGAATGTGGATGCCAACCTTCGCCCGATTCTCAAGTCAGCTGGTTTGTTGACTCGTGACCCGCGCATGAAGGAGCGTAAGAAATACGGTCAGCCAGGTGCTCGCCGACGCTTCCAATACAGCAAGCGTTAAGCCAACGATTCAGAGCTATTTCAAGGCCGCCCATCAGGGCGGCCTTTTTCGTGAAGTGAAAAGGAACAGCAGGCAGAGTTTTTTGCTCTATCCAGTTGCCATCACCCATTGATTGTCCCAACTTACTGAAATGCTCGCTTGGGTCCAAAGTCGATCGCGAAGGTGGTTGGAGTCGCTTCTGACCACGGCGTTCCTTTGGTCCATGATGTTGCATTTTCTGGTTTTGGGATCCTTTGAACTGGCCTACCTGATGGGGTGGACGCGCAGCAGCCTGGCAAGATCGGTCCTAACCTCGTCCTACCCTGAGTGGCAACAAGAACCTCCCAATAGAGAAGTAGAAATCATTTTGGAAGAGGATCCGACTCCGGAAACATTCTTTGATGCAGATCCTTCCATGGAGGATGAGAAGCCCGAGCAGGCTGATTACTATGCTGTGGTGGATGCGCTTGCCGGAGATCCGGATCCAACAGATGAGCAAGATCAACCGTCGTTGGAAGGAGATCAGGAGAAAGTGCCGAAAGCTGCTAGTACCTTGCAGCCTGCCCCTGCGGAGGATGTTTCGCAAGCGCCGATTCCCGATGAGCCGTCTCAAGAAACGACCCAGAGCCCATTCGATTCGCAGACACAGCAAGAGGTGGTTTCATTGCCTGAAAACTCGGAATCTACCGATCAAAAGCCCGCTGATGCGATGGTGGAGGAGGTCCAATTGCCGCTGGAGCCTGAAAGCGTCTTGCCGGCAGATCATCTGGTTCGCCCCAAGGTTGTGATTCCCGAGACCCCAAAACCCAAAAAGGTTCGTCCTCGGCCCAAATCCCTTGCTGAGGCTCGGAAACGCAACGGAATGCTGGCGGGTGATGCCATGAAGCAGGAAGGCGGTATGGATCGCTTTCGCATGGAGGCATCCCCAGATTTGATGTCGACGCCCTTTGGAGCCTACGATGCTGCCATCATTCAGGCGATTCAACAGCGTTGGTTTGCCTTGCTCGATGGCACGCCTTCCGCGCGCAGCGCCTCAGGCAAGGTGCTTTTGAATTTTGATCTGATGGCCGACGGCAGCATCGCCAACATGTCGGTTGTGGAAGATACCGTTGGAGTGATTCAATCCTTGCTTTGCCAGAGGGCCGTTTTGGATCCCCAACCCTACGGTAAGTGGCCTTCTGACATGCGGCGTATGATCGGAGACGATCGGAGAAAGATTCGCTTTACTTTTTATTACAATTGAAATGCCCGTCATGGGTGCACAGACTGACCGTCAGGCAATCCTGTTGTCGAATGGGGAAAGATTATTATCATTATGTTTGAGTTCTTGCAGGCCGGAGGCCCTTTCATGTGGCTTCTTCTCATCATGTCCATCACCTCGGTGACCTACATCATTGAGCGTTCATTGTCTCTGCGTTGGAGCCAGATCATTCCTCAACCTATCTCAGATGCCCTGGACGACTGCCGTGACGAAGGCGATGTCGAGCAGTTGTATGCCCTGTGCCAACAAAATGACTCACCCATCGGTCGCTTACTGATACAGGCGATGAAGCATTTCTCATACTCCCGGGCTGAAAATGTCGAGATGCTGCAGACCAGGGCTCGAAAAGAGATTGCAGGTTTGGAACAGGGGCTGGTCATTATCGAAGTCATCGTTGGTTCCGCTCCTTTGCTGGGGCTGGTCGGAACACTGCATGGATTGATTACACTTTTTGGGGATTTCGGTTCAGCCAGTATGGCCGATCACTCCGCACTGGCCAAAGGTATCTCCATTGCGCTGAATACCACTCTAACCGGTTTGCTCATTGCCATTCCTTCCCTCATTGCCTGGAGCTACTTCAACAAGAAAGTGGAAAACCTCTCCATCGAGATGGAAAGCATGTGCGAAGCTTTCCTGCAACGCTTTTACCCGCCGATTGCGGATCCAACCGTCGAGCCTTCAGCGACCGACGGCAAAACAGCTCGTGCGCGTAAAGTACGCCGAAAAAGTGATTGAAGCCATGGACTTCAGGGAGCATCGAGTATGAAATTCATGGCCAGAAGAAGGCAAAAGCCGCCCACGATCATTATCATATCGCTGATCGATATTCTGATCGTGCTTCTGATCTTCATGATGGTGACCACTACCTTCAAACAAAAGACCATCCTGAATCTGAGTTTACCCCAATCGCGTTCTGAGAGCTCCACACAGGTTGAAAATCAAAGTGTGGTGGTGAGCATTGCTGCACAGCCTCCTCACATCTATCTGGGTGAACAGCCATTGAGTGAGGAGGAACTGCTTGCCGCACTGAGCAACATGGCCAATCTTGATGCCAACACCACCGTGGTCGTCAAGCCTGATGAGAGCGCTCCCATCAAGGAGTTGGTCAAGGTGATGGATACGGCAAAGGCTTCCGGGCTCAAGAACATCAAACTCCGCACCAAGCCGCTCGAGGCTCCCTCCGCACCATAGCTATACCCCTTCCTACGGAAACGGGGGGACCTGCACCATCGGACCTCAGAGTCGCTTAGGGTCGCTCAGGGTCGGATCCGAGGAGCGACTAATTTGGACTGACCACGACGTCGTCGATGTAAAAGCCTGCCCCTTGACCGATCGCATCGGTGACCAGACGAAATTCAAGTCGAACAGGTCTTCCGGCATTGGGGCCCGCCAGACGGATCGATCTGGAAGTCCATCCCTGAGTCGCTCCAGCCTGCACAAACACTTGAGAGATAAGATCACCGGAATTTGCATCCAGCACGCTGACGCTGACATTATGGAAATCAATCTCCGTATCCACTTGATGGAATTCAACGAATGTCAGGTTGGCAATTGGTACATCAGTCAGATCAATGACCGGTGATTGCAGCCAAGCATCGGTATTGGCTTCAAAATTACCGTCCAGGTCCGTGCCGTAGACATTGGATCCGGAGCTGGCCGCTCCTGGACCGGTGGTTGGGGTTCCCAGTTCCCATTCATCCTGACTGCCACCATGAGTCCATCCTTCAGCTCCTGATTCAAAGTCATCCGAAAACACGGGTGGAGGAGGGAAGGAAACCACTTGATAGAAGCCCTGCGGATCAGCTGCAGAAACCGTGGTGCGGTAGCGGCCTTCTCCCAGGTCGACAAGATCCACTCCCTCGACAGCCTTCCATGTTTGCCCCAAGTCACCCTTTGATTCCAATGAATGGGTGCGAGTGGAGAAGGGGGTGAAAAAAGTGATGGTCAGGTTCTTGCCTTCTGCGTTGATGGATTCGATCGATATGGGGTCCATTTCCTCTGAGAGAGGTTTGCCATTCAGCCCATTGGCATAGATGGAAAGGATGTCATTTGAAGAAAGGGCTCTCTGCCAGATGCCCAGGTCATCCATGCCCCCTTGGTAAGGGCGATTGATCCAGTTGTCATCCTCCACCTCATAGTTGCCCAGGACCAGCGGCATGGTGTTGAGCTCGCCCAATTGACCCGCGAGTGCATTGCCTACGGGTTCCCCATTGCGATACCATTGAATTGTACCATTACGGGCGACATACGCAAAATGCTGCCACATTTCCGCTTCCACTGTGTCTCCGGGTGAAGAATACGGTGTCTTGCCGATCCCGTGCACTCGAGCCACGCCTCCATTGATCAATACGAAGTCATAATTGACGTCCTTTCGAATGACACGATCAAAATCAGAGCCGCCGCTGAAGAGAACGGGACGGAGCCACACTGAAACCGTCGCCTCAGTTGAGAGATTCAAAGCCTCATCATGGGCCACTTCACCGAAGTCATTGTCGCCATCGAAGAAGAGTGCTCCTCCAATCATGCCATCCTGGTAAGCACCTTGTTCAAAGTTGTATAAATCGGCCTGTAGATGGTTGTCACTGGAATCGCTCAGAGTCGTCCCCGATGTCTCGTCAAAGGTGAAATGAGCAGCCAGCCCGCTGGTGATGGAACCTAGCTCCTGAATTGTGAGGACGGCGGGGTCGCTGGTTTTTTCCCCTTTTGCATTGACGATTTTCACCGTGTAAATACCTCCATCGGAGGGCAGAAGTCTTCGAAGGGTCAGCTCTCTCCCAGTGGCTCCTTCAATCTCCTGTCCCTTGTGATACCACTGATAGGTCACAGGGCGCAGGCCGGTGGCGACGACGCTGAAAGTGACCGTGGTGCCTTCCAGTTTCTTTTGCGCTGAAGGCTGAAGCTCAATGGAAGGTGCTCCTGCAATGTCCTTGCCGGCAAGTTCCAGGATTTCTGCTTCTGAAAGTGGACGTTGCCAAAGGGCCAATTCATCCAGCGTGCCATTCAAATAACGCAGGGCCGTATCGACGTCATCATAAGCTCCGATAGTCAGGGGCAGGTCGTTGATTTCACCCAATTTCCCCGGAGCAGGTGCGGACATCGGGATCCCGTCGCGATACAGCGCAATGGTATTGTTTCGGTAGACAATGGCCACATGGTGCCAGGTATCCAAAAGGATCGATCCCTGTGGGGCATTGATCTCCCACCCTCCCTTGGCAGCACCGCCACCATCGGTCCCAATGCCCGAGCGAATGGTCAAGGTGCGCGTGACAGTTCCCGGGTCATTGATGACTTTGACACCAAGATGATCCCCTTTTCTAAGGACATAGCTCGATTCGCGGGTGTAGGAGCCAGCGCTTTCTTCCTCGCCGTAGCTGCGCAATCTCATCCAGAAAGCGATGGATGCTTCATGGGAAAGGCCATTGAGAGAGGCGCTGTCCTCTACCACCACCATGGATCCGGCTCCATCCAGATCCAGTGCCTTGCCGAACTTGCCATCTACAAAAGCCCCGCCGCCAAAGCTTATCAATTCTCCATCGTTGCCAGACCCTGATCCATCGCTTGCCGTTGAACTGGAATTGTCATGAAAGTCCCAATAGGCGACCTGGCCCGTAGAGATACTGGTGATGGGGGTGATCGTGACACTGGCCGGGGTGGTTTTGACCTCGCCCGCATCATTGCTGACCACCACGCTGTAATCCCCGGCATCGGAGGTCTGTGCATGCTCGATGATCAATCTGTCGGAGGTTTGCGATCGTAAAATCGTTTCACCCCGAAACCACTGGTAGTTCAGTGGAGGAGCGCCATCGGCGACAACCGAAAGGTTCAAGGTGCCTCCTTCAAAGACCGTGTCACCGACCGGTGCGTTGACAATCTCCGGTGGTCCGTCGGGTTGACTTGCCTGAAGGATGGAGATGATCTCGGCATCGCTCAAAGCGCGGTTGAAAATAAGAAGCTGGTCCATCAGGCCGCTGAAATGATTTCCAGAATCATCGGACCCTATGTAGAGGGTCATCTGAGCATCATCCACAGGACCATTGAGATTGATCGAGTTTTTGAGCTCGCCATTGAGGTAGACTCTGGCTTGGCCATTGTCCACCACGCCTGTAATATGATACCACTGGTCAGGCTCTAGTGATTCTCCAATCGTTGCCGTACGGTTGGCCCCTCCATCCTTGACTAGAAAATTCATCCCTCCGCTCCCGACCCCTTGGAGAAAGAAGTAACTGTTTCCTTTTTCCAGCATGCGGTTTCCAGCGCCCCCTGCATCGAGGGCCACATTGGATTTGAACCATGCCATGATAGTCATCGCCGATTGGATATCTCCTCCAATGGAGGGGTCATCCGCTACTTCGATATGGTTGCTTCCATTAAAGGAAATGGCCCCTCCGACCCGGCCGGGAACCCAATGGCTGGCTTCATCACCAAAATTGATGAGATCCCCATGAAGATCTCCCTTACTGTCCCTGGCAACTTGGCCCGTGGTTTCGTCAAAATCCCATTGGGCGACCAAGCCCTCCTGAACGGGAATTTCGGCGCTATCAACCAGGTGGTACGTAAACGTTAGTATGGCCAAATAAAGGTAGAAACAGGGTGTGACTTTCATAATGAAATAAAGGGGTGATTTGGGAACTGTATGTATTCAAGCTGTTTGCGCATTCGAAGGTCAAGAGCCAAATGACATGGCCAAAGCCATAAGGCTTTGCGGATATCCATGATGCGCATCCTGGCTACGAGTCGCTTGATTCGGTTTTCGGGTCTTTGGATGGATGGTCACTTAGGTGTTTGCGAAGCTTATGGCAAGCATCGCAGCCCCGGAGGTGATGTAACTTGAGCCGAGGGCTGGATTCGGGCATCTAGAACCCTTGTTTGGCGTCCTTTAGCAAAGGTCACGGGGTCCATGAACACCAGTAAAATCAAGATTTTTGAAAAAGAGTCGGGATATCCATTTGAGCATTGGGATGGGGGAGATGCACCGGTTGGGACTGTTACCTCTGAGGGAAAGAATATCCGCGATGCGGCTTCCTTCATGCGCTTCATTCATACGGACTGTCTAAAGCTACTGCGTGAGCATGAGCTGCCTGCCATATTGGCAGGGCTTGATGCTGCCCGACGCAATGCTTCCGCCGAGATCATTGAACTTGACCAATGGATCAAGCGAAAAAACATCGCGCAGTCATGGGCGCGTCCGAGCCGATTGCTGGCCATGAGACAGCTCAACCGATTGCGGACCTTGAGAGATGTCAGATGTCTTGGGCGTTACCGTGAGGCGATGGATCAGGGTTCGGCGAATGGTTGGCACACGCTCGTCTACGGGATGGTGTTGCACACTTTTTCCATTCCTTCCCGATACGGCCTGGCCCGGTATCAGAGGGAAGTGATGCTTGGCTTTGGTCGAGCGGCAGCCAAGGCATCGGGATGGCCAGAACCACAATGGAAATCCGTCTCGCGCCAACTGGATGACACTCCGCTGATTCGCTTGGAAGAGGTAAGCCCCATACCTTTGAACACGACTCCCTGATCGAAAAGTCCGACCGATGAGTCCTTTGCATGACTCAGGCCAGCAGGGCTTGTTCACACTTCCCGATTGCGTTCTCTGAGGAATCTCAGAAAGAGTTCGCACCCCTTACGTTTTCTTGCAACGCATCTGAGTCGGTAGGCATCGGAGAGTTGAGTGAAGCCCACACCATCGGCAATCGTTGCGTGATGCCTGCCTCCATAGATCAAGGGGCATAGAGTC
>Ga0181584_10003379_pt1 | contig 12245 bp, 10 predicted proteins | sample 071ome_30_FD_132462 | JGI IMG/M metagenome (GOLD analysis project Ga0181584, IMG submission 132462) | Coastal salt marsh microbial communities from the Groves Creek Marsh, Skidaway Island, Georgia - 071406AT metaG (megahit assembly) | ecosystem: Environmental > Aquatic > Marine > Intertidal... | reverse complement strand
GGCGTCACGGAACGACTTCACCTGCTTCCCGAGGTCCTGCACGAGGGTCTCCAGCTCGGCCTTCTCCTCGAGGGCTCTTTCGGCGGACGCATTGGCCGATTTTAGGGCCTTCTTCAGTGCAGCGATCTCCTCCTCGTACTCTGCCCTCACCGCCTCGGTGGCCGCCTCGAGCTTGTCGCTAAGCTGCACGGCATCGTCCTGGGCCTTGATAGCCATCGTTTCAGCAGCGAGCACGTCCTCGGCGGCGCGGGTGGTCACTTCCTCCAGCAAGATGTTGGTCTCTGCGAGCTTCTCTGCCAGCCTCTGGGCCTCGTCCGATGCTACGCCTTGCCTCTCGGTGTCCATTGCAGCGACCAGCATGCTGCTCCGGAACATGAAGTCGGCCGCCTGGATCTCGGCCTGGAGCTCCTTCCGGGTCTGCGCCTCAATCTCCTTTATTTGCTTGGCCGCCCTCTCCTCAGCCTCAGTCTCAGCTTTCACCAGGCTGGCCTTCGCCTCTGTTAGCTCCTTCTGAAGGGCCTGGACCTTCTTGTCGGCCTCGCTGTTGACCTGCTTCCTCACCCGCGCCTCGTTCTGCTCGCGATTCTTGCGCACCTCCTTCACCTTTACCTGAAGCTCGGCTACTTTCTGCTCCTCGGCCCTCAACTGCTTCTTCAGCCTCGCCTCCGCGTCAGAGCCTGTCGCCTTCTTCTCCTCGCTCCCGGTGGCCAGGGCCGCCTCAGCTGCAGCTTTCAGCTGAGACTCGAGGATTGCGCACCTCTTCTCAGCAGCCTCGTTCTCCTTCCTCAGCGCGTCTGCGATGACTTCCATTTCCTTGATCTCTTTCTGCTGGGCGCTCTCTTTCTCTTTGAGAGCTGACAACTCAGCCTTCATGTCGGCTGCCCTGCTCTCAGCAGCCTTCTTGCCATCATTGCCCTTGACGCCGTCACTGGCCTTCTTGAGCTCGACCTCCGTATCCGCGAGCCTCTTCTCTAACTCATGGGCCCGCTTCTGGGCCTTCTCCACCTCGTCCTTCAGGCGAGACTCGAACCGCTCCTCAGCCTCTCTGAGGAGAGCAGCGGCCTTCTCCTCCGCAGCCTTGACCTCGGCGTCGGCGTCCAAAGTGCCCTTGGCGGCTTGCTTCCTCCCCTTCTTCCCTTTCTTCCCCTTGCCGCCCGTGTCGGTCAGCGCGTCCTTCAGCGCCTGCTCTTTCTTCCGGAGCTGCTCCTCGAGCGCTTTCTTCTCCGTAACGAGAGCCTTCTTGGCGTTTTCCAGATCCGCGTCGTGCTGCTCCCTCAGCTCGTCCTCCACGAGCTTTCTCTCGCGGACGACGATCGCATCCACCTGTTCCTCGGTGAGCAACTTCGCTCTCTCCTCCTCCTCCTTTCTCTTGATCTGCTCCTTGTACTCCCTCTTACGCTCCAGTAGCCGGTCCTGTGCCGCCTGTAGCCTATCCCTGGACGTATTGGGACTTGGGGCAGGCTTCGGGCGCCCCAGAAGGTCGAACCCCTCCTCCAGCTGAGCCATGACGTCCCCTGCCCCTCGGCGGTCCTGTGCTCCGGCTTCGCCTTCTCCCGTTGCCTCCTCGCCTACCTCCTTCAGCTCTCCCTTCTCCCCAGCTTCGGTGCGCCGGCCCCCGTCGCTTTCAGCCTCGCGGCCATCATCACTGTCGAGGGGCGCGTCCTCCCAGTCGACCAGTTCGAGGTCATCAACGGACATCGCAATGGACTCGAGCGTCGACTCGAAGGGCCGGATCGAACCAATCGCCCTCTTCATCTTCTCCCGGGCCCCGGTGATCTCGCCTACCAGCCTAGTGACGTCATCCTCCTCCTCGTTGGCGCGTTGGAACTTGTCGACGAGCTCCCTGGCCGACTCGGGGAGCGGCTCGAGCATGTCATCGAGTGTGTTGGACATCTCCAGGCTCTCCTCCTTCTTCCGGGGCTTGACAGGGTTGGGCGGCTCGGCCGCGGCTTCGGGTTCGTTCTCCAGCTCCAAACCTGGGCCGGGGGCGCCCGGGACAGTCTTGACGTCCTCCCTGGGCGCGGGGGTCGGGGACCTCAGGCCCAGAGCACGGAGGATGGGGTCGTAGCCATAGTTCCCGTCCGCATCCGGCCCATCCCCCAGGTTGTCCGCGCCCTCTCCCCTAGTTGGTATCTCCGTCATTTTGGCTGCAGTCGTGTCCTCGTCTTCGACCAGCAAAGCTTCCCCGTCGGGTGCCGCGCCCGCCGGCACCTGCTCTGCAGTAGGCACCTCCGCCTCGGGCCGCACCTCGACTGCAGCAGGCTCTGGGAGCTCCGCGGCGTCCGTCGACCGCGCCACGACCGGGAGAGCCACGGCCTCTGAAATAACCGGGTCCGCCTCCTCCGCTGCCGGTGCTATCGGGACCGTATCGGGGTCCACCTGAACCGTAAGCGCAGGGTTGCCGTAAACAAGTTGCTCAGCGCCATCTGCGACTGTCACGAGGCGGTTGTCCCCCGCCTCCCACTCGGCGCGCTTAGTGTTGATGTCGTTGATCACTAGCTTGAACTCGGTGCCCTCGGGAAGCGCGTCGATCTCTACTGTCCATTTGTCCCCCTCGGTCCACTTCATCACAGCCCCCTTCTCGGGGTCCCAGGCCCCTGCACAGTTGGGGTGGGCATTTTACCAGGCTCGTGAGGGGTATGAGGGCAAGGTTTTCGACGATTCTGAATAACGATACCGCACGAGCGCAGAAATCACCGCCTGCTACCGCGTCCTCGAATCTGCAGCGCGCCGACCGGCCCAACGGGCATTCCGAGCGGCCCCGGGGTTTGAGGCGAGCGCAGCGATTTCTGCGCGCGATGGTCCGTTTAGCGTCCAGGGACGGTACCGTAGAGGTATATTGTGCGATTGTATGGGGCGTCGAATGATTATACGCCTCCTGTTAGCCTAGTATCGGAGCGGCTCAATCTTCGCCTAACGCTCTCGCCAAGAGCGCGCAGGCCGGCGTGAGAGATCTTGTACCGTTCCGCGCGGGACGGATGGGTAGAACTCACCGATTGCGTCGTCGGACCCGACCACGACGAGCTCTTGCCCAAACTTCAGGCTGATTTCGGAGAGAAGCTTCAGACCTCGGCTCTCCACGCCTCTCCGCCTGGGCAGTTGCCCAGCCGGGCCTCGGGACGAGGCTCGCGGCTGCGACAGACGCATGGTGGAGCTTGTCAGGCCAGCGCACGCGAGGCTCCAGATTGCGGGGTCAGGATGGGCCGGTGAGGCGAAGTGGAGCGGGGTCCCGACTCCCACGAGACCTGGCTGGCACCTCCCCTGTGTGACAGCCCGGGACCGGACCAGTGCCGTCATGCTGACGCGTTTCTTGGCGGGGCACTTGGCCTCGTCGGTCAGCAAGGCGAAGCGCTTGTTCGCGTCCCCCGTCGTGTGGTGCGCCTCGTCGTGGAACACGACGAGGGCGCCGCGCTCCGGGACGAGGACGGAATGCAGCGCGGCGAGGCAAACGGCCAGCACGAGCACGGCTAGGCAGGGCCCCCGTCGTCGGAGCCAAGGGGAGGGCGGGGGCGGCCCCGGAGGCCCGGCCCGCGTCGGTGCTGCTCAGCAGGCTGTCTTCCATCTTGAACACGGGTCCGGCGGCGGGAGAGAGGACGGGCACGCAAAAAAAATGTCAGAACAAACCTGGAAGCAACAAAACCCCACATGACTACCGCCTCTCGACCAACCACCCTGGCGTGCCACGACTCAGTTCTGGACGTAGTGGCTCCTGAAGGCGTCGCCGTTCTCCCCAAAGAACTCGGAGATCTTCTCGAGGGCCTTCTGGTCGAGGACCACGGTCTTGGCGCGGAGCACGTCCACGACATTGAGGTTGTCCGTGTTGGAGACGGTGAGCTTCTGGACGTTGCGGCCCGACTTGGCGACAGCCTCGACGAAGTCCCCGGTCACGAGGAGCACCTGCTCGGACATGCAGTCGGCGCCGACCGCCTTGAGCGTGGAAACGAGCTTGGAGGTCTTAACCTCGGCCCAGGAGGACATGTCCTCCACCACGACCATGTTGTTGGCTGCCGCAGACTGCAGGGCCGTGGCCATGGCGAGGCGCTTCTCCTTCTTGTTCATGCTAATGGTGAAGTCGCGAGGCTTGGGGCCGAACACGACGCCACCGCCGGGGCGGAGGGGCGTGCGCCGGGACCCCTGGCGCGCCCCACCAGTGCCCTTCTGGGCCATGGGCTTCTTGCCACCACCGCGCACCTCCGACCGGGTCTTGGTGTTTGCCGACCCCTGCAGAGGAAAAAAACGGGCGGGTACGGGTCGGCAACTTTGGTGTCTCGCACAAAAACACGGCCTTCAGGCGCGACTGTTACCCCTGTACGATGTGCCGGCGCGATGCTAACGCGCACCCGCGGCGAACGCCGGCCCAACTCACGCAGAGTTGGCCAGGCTCGCGCACAGGACCTCCTCTCCAGACCCTCGGAGCCCTGCCACGGGCAGCATAGTACCAATATCGGCGCAAGCTCCGCGTCACACGAGCCAATATATGATCCAAAAGCACGCAATACACAGTGCGACCCAGTATCGGTACCGGGAAGTGTCCAGGCGACGGATGAATGGCAGCTGGTCGAGAGGGGGTTGTGTCGTCCCCGCGCCGCGGGGGCGTCCCAGAAGGCGCCTCACCTGGCGAAGGTTCTGACGAACGAGAGTAAGGTAGCGGTGGACCACGCCGGTGGCGGTAGAGGCGTCAGCGACGCGAAGGGAGACGGAGGCAGACCCAGCGGAGGAGCCATCGAGCTTCTTCACGTCAACAGAGACAGGGGCAGCCACAGAGGCGGCACGGACGGCGGTGTTGCACCTCGAAGCCACGGCCATGCGCGTGGGGGCGCAGACCGCGCTACCGATGAAGGAGGACATAGTCGACGATAGCTGCTGTGACACCCCCCAAAAAAGCAACGCTCGCGACAGGAACAGGTTATCAATCTGATTCGTTCGTACGAAAAAACACGCTCGGCCCTTTGAGAGGGCCGGGGGAAGGCAGGCGAAGAGGGTCGGTGGGCGGGGGCTGTCTGTCTCACTCGGCGAGACGGTCCTCTTGCAGCAAGTTGGTCGAGGCCCCAGAGGTGTAAACTATCCGCCGGAAGGAGGATTGTCCACTCACTTGTGCCTTGCATAGGCGCTCGGTGAGGAACTTTCACCGGTGCCCCTAATATAGGCGTATAGAGAGGCACCCGTCCCAGCAGAAGATGGGGGACGACTTGGAGAAGGTGCGGCGAGTCCTAATCCCCGTTTCCCGATTTGTTTCTTTGGACTGCGTGTATTGGTGCGAATAATGCGACACACCTGGCAGTCAAAGGGATGTTTATTATGAGGACGCGGCATCCGCGGAGGGAGGTGCAACCTCTGACCCTCCCACCACCCTCCTCCTTGCAGCCCTTCGCATACGCGTCGAGGGTGACTTACGCGACGGAGCGGCACGCCGGGATGGTGGCAGCGGCGCTTAGTGTCGACACCGAGGCGAGTTTCACATGGCCCGTGCGCTCGTCATCCCCCTGGCGGACGCCCATGCCCCGCTGCCCCAACCGGCTTCCACCGTCACCCACCCCGCAGCTGCACCCAAAGCATGTGAGCAAGAGCATCGTCGCGAGCGGGTGCGACGTTGTGGTCAACTTTAGGGCCACTGACCCGAAGATGCTTCGCGGGGCTGTCGGCACCTTCACCGACCTGATGGGGCTAGCAACACGGTCGATCGAGCAGTTTGACAGCAAGTAGTGTCAGTGCCCAGGAGCGCCGAAGCCTAGGCCGGCGTGGCCGTCACTGGGGCCACGACGGGGTTCTGTAAGGCGTTAGCATTCTACAGGCGACACCTCGGCGAGGCTAGCAATCTCTCGACACACCGCCGTCACTTCTCCCAGGTCTGTGCCAGTGGCCTCGGCGACGCCCTCCGACGGGAGCCCGAGGACCTCCATGGCCGCGACGACGGCCCCAACCCCAATACTCGCCGCCGCGACGGACCCCGCCAGCGTCGTCAGGGTGAGCAGGTCGGTCACCATTGCCCCCGCCAGCTGAGCGCATGCTGGGCTCAAGTGTGCCTGGAGGCAGAGGTTGAAGGCATATTGGTGCGGCTGCTCGACCTCCACGCGGAACTCTATGGCGCGGAGTATCCGCTGTTCATTCCGCAACAGGGTCGCCTTCGCGTCGTAGTACGCCTCCCCAACCAGCCACTGTGTCACCATTCCCTTCCCGTCACCCGAAGCCTGGCCCGCGCCTCCTGCCCCGCCCTGGCCCCACACCGGCGTCTCCCCGTGAGCCACTCGCTCGTCGGTCCCGGGAACGCCATAAAGGTCCGGGAACGCGCCTTTCATTGCTGGCGTCGCCGTGCCCCTTCCCTGGCTCAGCCGCAAAACGGCGTTCACGAGGTCGTTGGTTCGGAGTGTGTGCTCCTCGACCTTGGCCGCAACGAAGACGCACGCGGACGCCACCTCTCGGAGGGCCTCTTCATCACTGGGTATGATCGATTCGAGCGCGGCGTAGCGGTGCATCATGGTGAGCGCTGTCACCGTCATTGGCACCGGACACCTGCGGCGTCGAGCAAGAGCCCGAAAGTCGACAGGAGGGGCACGGGTGCCTACTTCGTCCCGCCTACACCCCACATTACAAAGAAATGGCAGTTATCCCCGCGCTCCCAAATGCTGCAAACCACCGACAGAACGCCTGGGACAGGAACAGGGAGGATTTCTCGGGGCGAAGAAAGGAGCGACTCACTCGAGGGCCTCACACACCGAGCGAACCAACAGGCAGCCGCGAGCGTAGTCGCTGACGCCCATATCGCGGCGGGGGCCCCTTACGCGGCGCACAAGAAGGGACCTGTGAATGTTACGGCATCAGGCCGAGGTTGCCCCTCTCAGCGCCCAGGGGCTCCTGTCTGGAGCTCTCTGAGAGCGGGCATGGCACTGTGGTCAGACCTGACAAGAGGAGCCTCATGGGCTATTCCCTCTTCTCTCGCATGTTACGCCGCTTGAGCAGCTGTACATGCCGTGTCGCATCACACGAGTGCGGTAGCACATCCACCCGGGCTCCTCGGACTGAACAGCACCGCACCGTCAGCACCTGCCGACAGGAGCACCTCTGCAGAGGGAGCCCGCAGGGACATTGAGCGGGCACCACCAGGATGTCGTCCTCTGATAGCGATTCCGACCACGATGCCGGGTATCGGACCGTCAACCCCAAGCCCCTCCCGGCAGAGATGGAGGACATCAGCACGCGTGAGTGGCCCCGCTGCAGACTGGGAGACCCGAATGTGTGCACTCCGGGACAATATATGCGCGGGTTGGCGGCGCCTTACAGTGTCCAGCGATAATTAGAACACCTCGCGCCGGTACATGCGACTATATACCCAGTACACGCGCTTATACGCTCATCGGTGTTGCTGGCTTTCGGTGGCCGCTTTCGTCGCGTCGCCGCTCGCCCCGCACGGGATCTTCTTGCGCCGAATGCGCGGCCCCATGTCACGCCAAGTCTGCAGATCCTATGTTCTGGGAGACAATTCCGGAGAATGCCAACGAGAATCCGGAATGGCGGGCGATTCAGGTGGGTGCCCCGACCATGCGCACCAGCAGGGGTCCTGACCCCCCCCGGCCCCCCCCGGGTGACCAGCCAGCAAGGCGTTCGCACTCTTGTATTCTCGCAGGAAATGATCGACGAAACAACGCCGCTGGAGAAGGCGGGGAACTACAAGCACCAGGCGAACCTCCAGCTCCAGGTGTACCTGGACCCGAAGAAGGGAAGGAACAAGTTCTACGTCCGCGAGGCCATCGACCTCTACAGCAAGGCCCTCGCGGAGCCCGGCTGGGATGACCCGAAGCTCAAGGGCACCATTCTCTCCAACCGGGCCCAGTGTCAGATCTACCTGGGTGAGGCGCCCCTCGGAGCACCCATCCCCCGCTCCAGGCACCTGTGGCCCCAGGCACCCTCCCCCTGGGCAGCCCCCCCAGCCCAGCCCCTCTCACCGTCCCTTGCGATCTGTCTCGCGCAGAGAATTGGAGCAAAGCGCTGAAAGACGCCAGGCAGGCCACCTTGTCGGACCCGGAGAACGTCAAAGCGTACTTCCGCGGGGCCCGCTCGGCAACGAGGCTCGGGGACTGGGAGACAGTTGAGGCGCTTTGCACCGCGGGGGCCCGGTTGGGGGACGCCGACGCCTTCCGCCAGCTGGAGGAGCACGCTAGAACGAGCAGGGAAGCGGCCCAGCGGCGGTCCGAGGCGGCACGGGAGGCGCGGGAGAGGAAGGAGCGCCCTGGTCGCGAGCTTGCCGCTGCCCTCGTGAGCAAGGGATACCGGGTGGGCCTGCCACAGGGGGGCATCGGAGACAAGCGGCCCACAGTACAAGCGGGGGGGGGCGTTGCGTGGCCGGTGATGCTGATGTACCCCGAGGTGGGCACCAGCGAGGCCATCGAGGCCGCAGGGGAGGGGGACTCGTTCCGAGCACATCTCGATGTGATGCTGGGACCAGGGGCCCCCCCTGCCCCTTGGGACCCCGAGCGCCGCTATCGTCCTGACTCGGTGGAGGTGTACTACATGGCCAACGCTGGGAAGGCACTGACGGAGGCCGAGCTCGCGCAGGCCTTCACGGACGGCTGGCCAGAGGGGGGGGAATTCGAGGAGGTCAAGCGGTACGGTAAGGAGGCTGTGCGACCTGTCCAGGTGGACGTGGACAAGGCACTGGGGGCCACACTGAGGGAGGCGGGCCACGTGATCCCCGGGGTGCCGATGTTTTTCGTGCTTGCCAAGGGCAGTGAGTACAGAGACCGGTTCCTCCAGAGCGTGTGAGCGGCGACTTGGGTCAGTGTCCGAGACGATGCGGGCCCCCCACCGCAAGCACACCAGTCCGCCCGGTGCGGGTGTCACGGCGGCCGCAAGGTTGTTGAATCGACGACCTAGCGCTTCGCTAGAAACTTGCCCGTTACCCAGGCGACCTGCAGCACTCCCCTTACGATCCACGGGTGCGAGTACACCTGGAAGAGGGCCATGCCTGTTGTGGAGATGCGGTACAGGACCTTTCCCCATACCCACAGGTTCTTGAGCAGCCCGCTCCCCTTGACCTCCTTCAGGCCCACCGAGATGGCCTCTTGTAGTGCGCCGGGCGTCATCCCCGCGGCCCTGGGGTCAGACGCAATGTACACGGCGAGGAAGTGCCCGATGGCGTCAACGAGGTCCCCCCGGTCCACCACCACGAAGCCGTCCACCGTCCCGTCCTCGCCCCGAGACACGCCCCCCGGCGACGTCCCCCCCGCATCCAACATGTACGCCTCGCGCCGATGCTCGCAGCTCGGGGCGTTCTCCGCGGCCGCCCCGTCAAGGCCGGAGGCCTCGGCATCCTGGAGACGCCCCTTCTCATCGGCGTCTCCCTCCCAGAAGGAGGGGGAGTCAATCGCAGCCCGCAGCGTGCTCCCCTCCACGTCAAGAGGCCGGTTCCTGTTGCCACGAATGCTCGTCTCCATGTCAAGGGCGAATTTTCCGGTCTCAAAGAGGGCCTCGACTCCGTCAAAAAGCTGCGCGGGGGGCAGACAGGGGGGCGCTCGCGCGGAGTGGGAGGGGCAGGTGGACGGGTTGCCACTTCTCCTCATCGACCGCGTATTGTATCTTCTACACGGTACACATACCTCTACTAGCTTGTCCGACCCTGTAACCCCCGTCACTGCCATCTTGACGCCGTCCCCGAGCATGTCGCTGAGGGGGAGGGCGCCGAAGAGGGACGACCGAAGCCGGGTCAGCTCCTCCGCGCTCTCGGGACTCCCCTCAGGGAACTCGGGGACAGGTGCCCCGGGATCGATTCCTCGAATCGTTTCCGCGGCGGCGGCCATCTCGCCGCGCCGGTGTGCGAGACTTGCGGGTGCTGTCCGGAAGAGGTCCACAGCGAGGACTCGGAAGCGCCGGGGATCTGTTGTGCGGCGCGTTGGTTAGGGAGAAGGTGTCCCAAGCGGACGGATTCGAAACCGATACATTTGCGTTGGGGGCTACGCGATCCCGCCCTGTCAGGCCCCCCCTGGCCGGGGAAGAAGTTGACACTTGTTCTGACCTTTGGGAGAGACCGACCCGAGGCTCGGCGAGCTGGACCGTCCCCGCACAGGGCGTGTCGCGGGCTCGCTCCCGCTCATTGCGGCGAGTAGACGCCCGATCGTACCTCAGCTTCCCTTGTGTCGGATCTCCCTTTCCCCCCCTCGTCCCAAGGAAGCATGGCTCGCGCGGTGACGGGTGCGCGGGGCTCTGGGCCCAGTGCTACTGCGGCGGGACAGGGATCGAAGAAGACGGGATCGTCGGGGGGACGCTCCGGAGGGTCTGCCAGTGAGTCAATCCATCAGCAGCGCGACGGCCTGGGTTCCAGGCCCGTATCGTTGACGCGGAATCGCATTGTCAGCCGTCGTCGCTGTCCCACCTGTCCGAGCCTCCGACGGTGGCTACTTTCTCGCACGCGCGCCAGTCGCACGGTCGATACGCTCGCTACAACGCGTCACTGAGTGCACGCAGGGCGGAAGGCCGTGGCTGGGACCGGTCCCAGGGCCCCGGGTGGGAAGGCCACGCGACCGACGATTAGGCAAGGGAGCGCCCCGAAGTCCACCATCCCGCGGAGTCTCGTGAAAGCGAACGGCGGTGTCCAGAAAAAAGCGGGCACTCCCGCCGCGAGTAAGCCCAAGACCCTGAACGAGCGGGTCATGTTGATCGAGGAGCAGGTGGCACTGCGGCGGGGGGGGAAGACCGCCAGGCCCATTCGGCCGCCCGCTACCTCGGCCGTTGCGATGCCGTACGGCAGTAAGCCCTCCGTTGCTGGTGACCCGGCCAGGGACCGTGTCGGTGGGCGTGGCTCCCGTGGGGGGGCAGCATCCATGTCGGGCGCTGGACTGCCAGGGGGTCCCCCTGGACGCGGCCGCGGCCGTGGGCGCCCGGCCTCGCGCGGCCGCGTGGGGGGACGGGGCAGCGGGTCAGGAAGGGGCAGACGGTAGCGGGGATTCCGAAGCGTGGTTAAATTTCCGTTACGTATGAGTTACCTGTGTTTCGTGAGAGCGTGTTTCGTGGAACGCCAGCTGGTCGACCACATGGTCCGTCAGACACTTAGTCCGCACATGTGAAGACGCGCTCGCTCTTGGCCTACAACTTGAGGTCGGTCAGCGCCCGGGTTACCGTCCCGGGGTCCTGCGAGCCCCTTGCTTCGATGGAGACCTTGCCTTTCCGGAACGCGATGGCATCCCTCACCCGTTCTGAGAACTTCTTCGGGGGATCGGCTTCCTGCGAGCCGCGCTTGCCCGTGCCACTCTCTCGGCTCTTTCTCCGGGCGCGGGACTTGCGCCGGAACATCCGGGAGATCACCCCCTTCTTAGTGGACGACCGGGCGCTCCATGATGGCGCTTCCCTCCCGGACCCGAAGGAATTGGAGTACGCAGAGGGCTCACGACCCGACCGGTGGCCCTCCATGACAGGGGCCCTGGCGAGGGCGCTGAGAATGAGCCTCTCATCGTCCGCAGCATCTTCGTTGGGTGGTCCTGAGGCGAATCCCGACGACGAGCTCCTGACCCGCTGCAAGGCACCCAACGCCCAGGGGTGGGCCTGGAGCTCCTGGCACGAGGGGCGCGTGTTAGGGTCGACCGACAGGCAGAGGGCGAGAAAGTCGACGGCCTCGCGCGAGACGCTGAACCCCTCCGGTATCTTGACCGCGTTGACCTTCTGCTTGGCTTTGAGGTCCTCCAGGTCCTGCGCATTGAAGGGGGGCTGCCCGAACAGAACCTCGTAGACGAGCACGCCGAAAGCCCACACATCCGCACGATTTCCGTACTCCGTGTCGGAGTTGTCTTTGTTTTCCCACGCGTGCACCTTGTCCTTGCACGCCACCACCTCGGGTGGCATGTAGTCAAGCGTGCCAACACGCGACACCGGGCGCTCCGGGTAGCACAACGAAAGCCCGAAGTCGGCCAGCTTCACCCCTACCCTCTCGTCGACCATGATGTTCTCGGGCTTGATGTCCCGGTGGATGATCCCTTTCCCGTGCAGGTACTTGAGGGCGCTCAAGAGTGGGTTGACAACGTCGTCGACAGTCTGGGACTCGGACAGGTACCTCCGGGAATCCAGGTACGCGAACAGGTCCCCTTCGGGCATGTACTCAAGCACCATGTAGTGGTTCTGGATGTCGTCGAAGGCCGCGTAGAAGCCAAGCACGTGAGGGTGGCTGATCTGTGAGTGGATGGCGATCTCCCTCGCGATTTGCATCTCGAGCACCTCGTGGACGTTCTGCAGATGAGGGGAGGGGGAGGGGGGGGGGGGGGCGT
>Ga0181584_10003365_pt1 | contig 12266 bp, 13 predicted proteins | sample 071ome_30_FD_132462 | JGI IMG/M metagenome (GOLD analysis project Ga0181584, IMG submission 132462) | Coastal salt marsh microbial communities from the Groves Creek Marsh, Skidaway Island, Georgia - 071406AT metaG (megahit assembly) | ecosystem: Environmental > Aquatic > Marine > Intertidal... | reverse complement strand
GGATAATTGGCATCCAAAGAAAGTTGTTAATTGACGATTTACTGCTTACTAGTTATAAGCTCAACTTTTAAGTGAGAATATTAGTAACATTAATCATTTGTGCTCTCCCCACATCACTTTTAATCGGTGCGGGGGATGGAGTTAAGGTAACTGCTGATAAAATAACTTCAATCGGTGGTCTCCCTATTACCAACTCAATGGTAACAAGTTGGGTCATTTCGCTCTTTTTAATTTTCTTTGTCAAAATTTTAGTTGGAAGACCTCAGTTGATACCAACAAAAGGGCAACTCATTCTTGAATCTGTTATCGGCGGTATTCGTGGTATCATTGAACCAATTGTTGGAAAAAAAGTTTTTTTCCCATCTTTTTGGTTACTCAGTGGTTTATTCTTTTTCATTTTAATCCAAAATTGGAGCGGACTCCTTCCTGGCGTCGGAACGATTGGCTATGGTCATTTCGTTGATGATCACTTTGCAATCAGTAAACCTCTAATTAGACCGGGAAACGCAGATCTTAATATGACTCTTGCACTCGCCTTGGTTGCCAATCTTTTTTGGGTTTACTTTATTGTTAAATTTGCTGGCATCAAAGCCATCATTAAAGATTGGTTTGGAAACAAAGCCGAAAAATCTGAAGTCAGTTCACTCATCTTTGCCTTTTTGGGAGTAATTTTTCTTGCAGTGGGTTTCATCGAGGTTGTATCAATCCTTTTCCGACCTGTCTCACTTACTTTTAGGTTATTTGGAAATGTTTTTGGTGGAGAAAGCCTACTCCATAGCATGTTTTATTCTGTACCTCAGTTAAAATGGATTTTACCCGTACCTTTTTATTTTATGGAAGTCCTCATCGGTCTGGTCCAAGCACTTGTTTTTATGCTCCTAATCTCAGTTTATATTGGATTAATCTGTAACCATGATGAGGAGAAACACCACTAATTTTCTGTACGGGACTATGTAGAATCGTAGGCGTGCATTCTTATAATTAACAACTCAACATCTAATAAAATGATCGAAGTACTCGCACAAGCAACTGAACAAGCAACAGGTATCACAGGAAGCATTCAATCAGCACTTGGCTGTCTTGGTGCTGCCATCGGAGTAGGAATTGTCGGCATGAAAGCCGTTGAAGCTGTGGGCAGAAACCCCGATGCATCTGGAGCAATTCTTGTTCAATCAATTATTGGTATGGCTCTTGCGGAAGCAGTAGCGTTTTATTCCTTATTTCTTTAAAATAAGGCTCTAAATCCCCTTACCTTTAATGATAGTTTTAGCCAGTCTCACAGATACAGCTCAAGGGATCGTTGAAACCTTTGGTATCGATTGGCCCATGCTAATCGCCCAAGCGATCAATTTCTTGATTGTAGCCTTTGTCATTTGGAAGTTTGCGTTCAAAAACATACTTTCAACGATTAAAGAACGCGAAAAACAAATTGCTGATTCACTTAAGAACGCTGATAAAATAAAGCTCGAGCTCGAAGAAACCGAAAAGCAGCAGCAAGAAACGCTACAAGAAGCTTCTCTCACTGCGAAAAAAACGATTTCTTCTGCTCAAGAACAAGCAAAAGCTTTCATTGAAGCACAAAAAGAGGATGCCCGTAAACAAGCCGAGGAAATTATTGCCAAGGCCAAGATTGCGATGGAGCAGGAAAGAGAGCGTGTGCTAAACGAAGCTCGTGACGAAATCGCCTCTTTGGTGGTCCTTACCACTGCTAAAGTTCTTTCCAAAGAATTGTCTGAACAAGACAAGAATCAATTCGCGTCTCGTGCGACTGAGGAGCTTAAACTATCGTCCTAGTTTTTACTTACTATGCCATCCAAACTCAACTCTTTAACCAAGAAGCTTGTAGATAGTTCTATCAATGATCAGGGACTTGTTGATGAAACTCTTGTAGTTGGTGTTTTGGATGGCCTTACTGAGTGCAAACCCCCGAAGCATCTTGATATCCTCAAAAACTACTTATCGGAGATCGAGAGAAAGCTGAGGTTTCAAACCGTTGAAATTGAGCTTGGTTCGGATCTTAGCGATGCAGTCACTAAAGTCATTAAGGATAAAATCAATTCTCTAAGTTCTCGCTCCATCGAATTCAAGGTTACTATCAACAGCGAATTAATTGCTGGATACAAAGCCCGGGTCGTGGACGATGTCTTTGAAGACTCCGTTCAATCAAGATTATCCAAATTGTCTCAATCCTTTACTTCGTAATTAATTACAACCTCCCATCATGAGTTCCATAACTGATCTAATTCGAAAAGAAATAGAAAATCTTTCAACAGACGCCACCCATACAAATGTGGGGAAAATTACAACCCTCGCAGATGGGGTTGCTCGTGTGGACGGTCTTTCCAAGGTAATGTACAACGAAATGATCCAATTTCCTAACAATGTCTTAGGGATTGCCTTAAACTTAGAAGAAAATTCGGTGGGTTGTGTATTGCTCGGGGATGTCAGTTCACTCAAAGAAGGAGATGAAGCTCAAACGACTGGCAAACTTCTTTCTGTTCCTGTTGGAAAAGAACTCTTAGGACGAGTTGTTGATGCAGTTGGACGACCCATGGATGGGAAGGGTGCGATTAATGCGGAGCAATCTCTGCCCGTAGAAAGAATTGCACCCGGCATTATTCCTAGAAAATCGGTAGATCAACCCTTACAAACTGGTATCATGGCAGTGGATTCAATGGTGCCCATTGGAAGGGGCCAGCGAGAACTAATCATTGGCGACCGCTCCACAGGTAAAACCACCATCGCAATTGATACGATCATCAACCAAGCCAAAATTAATAAACAAGGTGAGGCGAGTGGTGATTCGAATTTCCGTCCCGTGTATTGCATTTATGTGGCGGTTGGACAGAAGAATGCAAATGTTGCTCGCACAATAAAAACCCTGGAGGACAGTGGAGCAATGGAATATGTGACCATTGTTTCTGCTCCTGCTGCTGACAACCCAGCCAACCAATACCTCGCTCCCTATGCTGGCTGTGCCATGGGTGAATGGTACATGGAAAACGGGATGGATGCCCTGATCGTTTACGATGATCTTTCCAAACACGCAGTTGCTTACCGCCAAATTTCTTTAATTCTTAAACGTCCATCTGGCCGTGAAGCTTACCCGGGTGATGTATTTTATTTGCATTCCCGCCTCTTAGAGCGATCTGCTCGCCTCAATGAGAACAGTGGGAATGGTTCCCTAACAGCCCTCCCTATCATTGAAACTCAAATGGGGGATGTTTCAGGTTACATCCCCACAAATGTTATCTCCATTACTGACGGACAAATCTTTCTGGAGACCGATCTGTTCAACAAAGGCATTAGGCCAGCGGTATCTGTAGGGTTATCCGTTTCTCGGGTTGGATCAGCTGCCCAAATCAAAGCTTACAAAAAAGTTGCTGGGAAAGTTAAACTAGAGCTTGCCCAATTCCGGGAGCTTGCTGCTTTCTCTCAATTTGAATCCGATCTGGATGCAACTACTAAAGCGAGCCTGGACAGGGGTGCACGCATCGTAGAACTCTTCAAGCAAACCGCATCCAACCCCATCGCGGTAGAGGTACAAACTGCGATCATGTGGGCTATGCAGAACAACTTCTTTGATTCCATCGCTGTTGCAGATGTGAACCGAGCGACTCAGAGCCTTCGTGAATACATGGAAACACAAGGTAAAGAAGCATGTGACCTAATTTACTCGTCCGGGAAATTAGAAGAAGAGACTGAACAAAAGCTTCGTGCCTCGGTCGAGGACTGGAAGCGTACTTTTTCCTGATTGGGCCGATTTCTTCTTCTCCTCACCTTATTTGACCCATGGCTAACACACGTGATATACGTTTGCGTATCAAGGGGGTAAAAAGCACCCGCCAAATCACCAAAGCAATGCAAATGGTTGCCACTTCTAAAATGAAGAAGGCACAAGACGCGGCCAAAAGTGGTCGTCCATACGCCATGCTTTTAGCTGATGTCATTGTATCTGTAGCCGATGAGTTTGAGGAGATTACTCACAAGTATTTCGACGAACGTCCCGTCAGGCACCGGGGTATTTTGGTCATTGGTACCGATAAAGGTCTTTGTGGGGCCCTCAATTCTAATCTGTTCAGAATGCTTTCTGATGTGGATCAGTCAGCAAAGTTTATTTCTGTCGGAAAGCGTGCAACCCAATTTCTTTCCCGTACTCGTAGGGACTTACTGGCTGACTTTTCTCTGCCGGACAAGCCTCGCTATTCAGACATAAAGCCAATTATAGAGTTTTTACTTAGGTCTTACGGGGATGATAAAATCGACACCATTGAGGTTTTGCACACTGGATTTGTGAACACACTCCGTCAAGAACCCGAGCTTGTTCGCTTATTCCCCCTAAACGATTTGGATGAAATGAGCCAAAAGCTCCACCAAAGATTTGGCATTAAGGATCATGAGGTGCCCAAAGATAATCGAGAAATCCTTATTGAAAATCGTGATGAAGTTTTGGCTGAATTGGGAACTCTCTATCTCAAACAGCAAATTCATCAAATGGTTATGGAATCCCAAGCATCTGAGCACAGTGCCCGTATGGTTGCGATGAAGACTGCGACAGACAACGCGGGCAACCTACTCAACGACCTCACCCTTCAATACAACCGGGCACGACAAGCCGCGATCACTCAGGAAATCCTTGAGATTTCCGCAGCAACCCTTTCAAACTAACACCTACTTTCTTATCATGGAACAGGATAATTCGAACACAAGCCAAGGAAAAATCATTCAAGTCATCGGAGCCGTTGTCGACGCCGAATTCCCCGCCAGCAGCATGCCCAAAATTTATGATGCTTTGGAAGTCACTTACAAATTGGATGACTCGAGCGACGCGAAGCTCGTTTTAGAAACGCAGCAACACCTCGGAGAAAACCGGGTGCGTGCAGTTGCTATGTCATCCACCGAAGGCTTGGTCCGCGGAATGGATATTTTAAACACAGCTAATCCTATCTCCGTTCCCGTCGGTGAGAAAGTACTTGGTAGAATTTTTAATGTTACCGGTGACACCGTTGATAACAAAGGTGAATGTGGGCACTCGGAAACCCGCCCCATCCACCGTCAAGCTCCGACCTTGGTTGATCAGGATACCGAGGCCAACATTCTTGAAACCGGCATCAAGGTAATCGACCTGATATGTCCTTTCATCAAAGGGGGTAAGGTGGGTGCATTCGGAGGTGCTGGTGTGGGCAAGACCGTTGTGATTATGGAATTGATCAACAACATAGCCAAAGCCCACGGTGGTTATTCAGTATTTGCCGGGGTAGGGGAGCGTTCCCGTGAAGGAAATGATCTCTACCAAGAAATGTCCGAAGCGGGAGTTATCAATCAGGATGACATTTCCAAGTCCAAGGTTGCCTTGGTTTACGGTCAAATGAATGAACCTCCTGGAGCCCGTATGCGGGTAGCTCTTTCTGGTCTTACCATGGCCGAATATTTCCGTGATGAAATGGGGCAAGATGTTTTGCTCTTTGTTGATAATATTTTCCGTTTTTCACAGGCAGGATCCGAGGTTTCTGCTCTTTTGGGACGATCTCCCTCCGCTGTTGGATACCAACCCACACTCGCTGAGGAAATGGGCATCCTGCAAGAACGCATTACTTCCACGAAAAAAGGGTCGATTACCTCCTTCCAGGCAGTTTATGTACCAGCAGACGACTTAACCGACCCTGCGCCAGCCAATACTTTTGCCCACCTCGATTCCACTATCGTTCTCGAGCGCTCCATTGCAGAGCTTGGTATTTACCCTGCAGTGGATCCCCTAGCCTCAGTTTCCAATGCCCTTTCCCCAGAAATCGTCGGAAAAGAGCACTTCGAGGTAGCCCGTGGAGTTCAGGAAGTTCTACAAGCCTACAAAGATCTGCAAGATATTATTGCTATCCTCGGCTTGGATGAGTTATCGCCTGAACAAAAGCAAACTGTTTTTCGTGCCAGAAAAATCCAAAAGTTTCTTTCCCAACCTTTCCATGTTGCTGAGGTGTTTACAGGTGTATCTGGGGAGTATGTTTCAGTGAAGGATACCATTCGCGGTTTTAAAATGATCCTTGATGGTGAACTAGATGAAGTTGCCGAGAACGATTTCTATATGAAAGGCGGAATTGACTCTGTCCTTGGTGGAGATAATTCTTAATCGCTCTTTTTTTTAGACACGATGTCCCTTACTCTCGAAATTGTCACCCCTGATGCCACGGTTTATTCCGAGGAAGTCGATCATGTGGTCGTACCCACAACCAACGGTAAAATCGATATACTTCCTAACCATGTACCCATCATTGACAAATTGCTGGCCGGAGATCTTAAGGTTGAGAAGAAGGGTGTTTTCGAGTACTTAGCGGTCAATACCGGTTTTGTTGAAGTTTATTCGAACAAGGTGTCAATTCTTACTGACGAAGCGATTCACATAAACGATCAGGATGACTCCAAAATAGACGAAGCAGTTAAGCGTGCACACAATGCTCTAGCCGAAGGGAAAAAGAGCAACCTTGACCTTGCTGCTATGCAAAAGCTTGAAGCTGCTGCACGCTTTGCCTTGGCTCAACAAATCGCCAAGGGAAAATCCAAGTAACTGGAAATGGTGGGCCCTGTCGGACTTGAACCGACGACCCGCCGATTATGAGTCGGATGCTCTAACCAACTGAGCTAAGGGCCCGAAAAAGACCACATCCTACAAGATTTCAATTCAGTGACAAGTTTGATATCCAAGTATTCAATATTTGTTTACTCTTTCTTAAGCGGCTAAAAGTAATTTTTCTAAAGATAGAGTACCAAAAAATTTGTCTCTTTTGTACCGGGCATGCTGAATGCACTTCGTCCTCAGGGATATTCTTCTTCTTTCCGTAGTCACGGGGGTAGGATAGACGGTGTAGTGGAGCCACCAAGTACCATTGTTGTTCCATAGATGGTGGTTCGGATTGGTTTCATCCACTCGGATGGCCAATTCCTCGATATAGGTTGCAGGGGATTGTTTCATGGTGCGTATTTAGGTTGGTACGCACTATGTTCGAACAGCCAGATAAGGAAATATTCGAACAGAGCGCAGGTTTCGGTTTGATGGTGGAACCGCACATCCGGGTCGTTGACCTATGAACCACCGTGACCGCTCAAAACGTTCGGTTGGTCGCCGGATTAAAAACCCGGCAGTCTAGGGATGCACTTGGCTGAATTAATTAAAGAACAATACCTCCATTATCTACAAAATTTATATGGGATCAACCCTATCCTGTGTCATAAATATCTTTCACGAAACCCTTCGGGATTATAAACCCCCTGGACCGGCTTTAAAGATTCCTTCCCAAAAGCAAGCAACAGCCATAAAAAAGCTTTATATATGGATCGCTTCACCGTGTACTGAAGCAGCCGCTTCAGCCAAGGCTTCGCTCATGGTGGGGTGGGCGTGGATGGTCTGGTGAATCTCATCGACCGTCGCTTCCAGTTTCATCCCCAATCCATATTCAGTGATCAGCTCGGTGGCATCCGATCCAATAATATGGGCACCTAAGATCTCTCCATACTTCTCGTCCACGATAATTTTTACGAACCCTTCGGGGTGATTGACCGCCACCGCCTTGCCCGACGCCGCAAAGGGGAATTTGCCTATCCTGTAAGCGACTCCTTCTTCCTTCGCTTTTTCCTCGGTTATCCCAATGCTGGCAACCTGAGGCTGACAATAAGTACAACCTGGGAAAGCCCCCATCGGTATGGGTTGGGAATGTCCAAACATTCCATTGACCGCCTGTACTGCCCGAAAAGTTGCCACATGAGCCAACCAAGGGGGACCAACAATATCACCGGCAGCGTAGATGCCTGGGATCGAAGTTTGGTAATTTTCATCCACTTGGATGTAGCCACGGTTTAAATCAATTTTGCAGGAGTCAGCAAGAACTCCATTTAAATTTGGAGTCACTCCAATAGCCAAGAGCACGGATGCCACTTCGAGTGTTTCATCTCCCTTCTCGCTGTGAAGCTTTAGAGAAACACTTCCATCCAAAACTGTGATATCATCTACCCGAGTACTTGTCCGACAATCAATCCCCTGTTTAACAAAGGCCTTTTCCAAAGCTTTAGAAATTTCTGTGTCCTCGATCGGTAAGACATTGGGAAGCATCTCGATCAGGGTAACCTTGCACCCGAAGGCATTAAGAAAATAGGCAAACTCTGCCCCGATCGCACCGGCACCAAGGATGGCGATGCTCGTGGGCATTTCCTTAATAGCGAGAGCCTCACGAGAAGTCATGATGCGGGTGCCATCCACCGGCACCTCTTCTAAAGTTCTTGGCTTACACCCTGTGGCGATCATTACCCGGTCCCCTTTGATGGAACTACCCGCATGCTCACCCTCGGTCACCTCCACGAGTCCAGGCTCAATCAACTTAGCGGTGCCAACCAAATAATCGACCTTGTTTTTCTTGAACAGGAACTCAATTCCTCCACCCATCTGATCCGCAACACCACGGGAACGAGCCATCACTTGAGCAAAATCAACCTCAATTTCCTTACAGGTAAAACCAAAGGCTTCGGAGTGAAGGGCAGCCTGGTAAGCCTCCGCACTCTTCAACAAGGCCTTGGAGGGAATGCAACCCCAATTCAAACAGGTGCCTCCCGCACGCTCTTTTTCCACGACCAAGGCACGGTGCCCTAGTTGCCCCGCCCGAATCGCCGCGGCATATCCCGCAGGTCCTCCTCCAATTACTATCAGATCGTATGGTTTATCGAGATTCATAAGCTAGCCAGTGGTTGTATAAATTTACATAAGTTTTATATAATTTACCCCAATCCGTCAACGAAACGAGATTTCTCTCCCTTGGGCTTGAACTTTTAGACGAGCTATCTAATTTTGCTTACATTGCACCACTGATGATAGATACCCTTGATACCCTTCATGATTATCGTGAAATTATTTCCCGAAATCTTTTACAATGCCTAAAGGATACCCATTTAGATGGATTTCCAAAGTACCAAGGAAAAGTAAGAGACCGCTACGATCTGGGCGATCGGTATGCCCTGATCACCACCGACAGGCAGTCTGCTTTCGACCGTGTGCTTGCGGCCATACCATTCAAAGGGCAAGTACTTAATCAAACCGGTGCCTGGTGGTTCGAACAAACCAAGGACATCCTTAACAATCATGTCATTTCCATTCCAGACCCTAATGTAACCCTGGCCAAAAAATGTCAGCCTTTCCCGGTCGAATTTGTGGTGCGTGGGTATATGACGGGAAGTTCCAGCACTTCCATTTGGACCCAATACGATGCAGGCATACGAGAATATTGTGGTGAAAAGCTACCGGAAAGCATGGTAAAAAACCAAAAATTTCCCCACCCAATCCTTACCCCTACCACCAAGGAAGAAGCTCATGACCGACCGATCTCCCCCCAGGAAATTGTCGATGAGGGATGGATGAGCAAAGAACATTGGGAATATGCATCCGAGCATGCTTTAATGCTCTTTGACCGTGGGCAGGAACTTTCCCGTAGGAATGGCCTCATTTTGGTGGATACGAAATATGAAATGGGACTCTCGGAAGATGGTCAAATTCTGCTCATCGATGAAATTCATACCCCAGATTCGTCGAGATACTGGCTCCAACCGAGTTATGAGAGACGATTTAAAGAGGGCAAGGAACCAGAAAATGTCGACAAAGAGTTTCTCAGACTATGGTTTCGGGAAAATTGTGATCCCTACAAAGATGAAACCCTACCTAAGGCACCGGAAGAACTCGTGATAGAGTTGGCAGCAAGATACATTCACCTATTCGAAACAATTACCGGCCAAACCTTTCAGTTTCCTGATGCCTCCAAAAGCATAATGAACCGAATTAAAAATTCTCTATAACCTTTACCGGCCTGATTGATAAATCAAACTGTTTGATTTATTGCTTTAGAGTTTACTTATGGCATCAAGCACTCGATTCGCAATGGTTTCGTACCGATGAGAATCAGATTTCCCAGGATCTAAGTTCTCAAATCTTAATAAAGGACCATAGGTAATAACTAATTTACGACCAATTCTCGGAATCAACATACCCTTGCCAAGTACCTGACATCCACCAACGACCCTTGCGGGCAAAACATTGCTCTGAGATTTCGCCAATAAAAGACCAATCCCTTTTTTCCCACCCCCTAATTTACCATCCGGTGAGCGGGTACCCTCGGGAAAGACCAAAAGAGGATCGCCTGATTTTAAAACCTTCAACACCCGCTTCAAAGTTGCAATGTCCAGCTGGGAACGATTCACGGGGATGGAATTTAAATTACGAATGAGTAAGCCAAGCGGCCAAAAAAATAAAGAATCCCGAGCGAAATAATGAAGGTTACGGGGTAGTTTGCAGCCTAGGGCAGGAGGATCAAAATAGCTGGTATGATTGGATGCCAAAATAAAAGCACCTGCAGAAGGAATGTTGTGCAAACCCTTTACCTCCATGCGATGAAAGATTCTGAAATACAACCAGCTAATGAGCTGTGCGAAACGATAAAATAGGTTCACAACAAGGAGGCTATTTTATGAGATATCAATTGCACCACATTATCAATTGAAATGTTTCCTGTATCTATAGAAAGTGCACCATCTGGGCAGGTTAATGGAGCTACTTTTCGAGTGCTGTCTATTTGATCACGAGCTGATATAGAATCATTTTCTCCATCCGATAGCCGACGGTGTTGCCTAACTTCTAGGTCAGCATGAAGAAATATCTTAATGTCTGCATTAGGTAAAATGACGCTACCAATGTCACGCCCATCCATAATAATACCGGAAAATCCGCGAGATTTACCAAAATCAGGTAAACTTCTTTGGTATTTAAGCAAGAGGGAACGAACCTCGGGCAAACGGGCATAATAAGAGACCTCCTTGTTCATTCTTTCATTGCGCAATTCAGATTTGGAAAAATAGTTTCCATCGACAAATAATTGGACAGAAAAATCGTCCAGTTCGGAAGAAAGCAAGAGAGAAGAAGAATGGAGATATTCCGGAGTGTCTTCTGGAGATATATTTAAATTTAGTAAATGTAATGAGATTGCACGGTAATGAAGACCCGTATCAACATGGATATATTTATATTTTTTGCAAATGGCTTGAGCTGTGGTCGACTTCCCAGAACCTGCCGCACCATCAAGTGCAATCGTAATATATTTATATTTTTCCACAACTATCGTTTCTAGCAGTATCTAAGCAGTCGAAAAACAAAGGGAAGGTTTTACCACAACACCCAGGGTCATTAATTTTAAGCCAAGGTTGGCCATTACCTAAAAGATCAAAAGAGCCAAGTATTCCAAAACTCATCGCAAACCTATGGTCCTGGTATGTAGAAATCTCGACTCCATGTTTCCCAAGAGATTTTAATTTATTTAAATTTTGGCGAATGATTAGACGGTCAGATTTTTCGGTAACATCCTGCCCTAATTTGATCAATTCACGAGCCATGGCAGAGACTCGGTCTGTCTCCTGTTTCCTAGTATGCTCAATCCCATAAATCTCCAATTTGTCACCCAGAAGCGGACTGATTGCAGCCAATGATAAAAAGGTGTCAGAAATATCTACGAAATCGAAAGATCCTCCGCTTAAAGGGTGCCGTTGACTGCTCTTGATAGTGCTTTGACCGAATGTAATATCCGCACCCAACTCATTTAATACCTTATAATAGGCAATATCTCCCTGCAGCATCTGCTCTTTCATACCAGGGATCACACAACTTCCACCTACCACCTGTGGTAAAGTCATAAAATAACTCGCTGCCGTAGCATCTGGCTCGATCTCGTAACTATGTATATCCTTTTTGTAACTACATTTCTCTATTTCAATAGTGTTTTTTGAATATTTATAATTTAAGCTATCATTTTCACAAAATGCACGCATAATATCTAATGTCATTTTAATGAACGGAACAGAAACTGTACCATTTTCAAAATTGATCTTACAGTCAGATTCAAGCAACGGACATTGCATAAGAATTCCGGATATATTTTGTCCGCTTTTTCTAGCATCTATATGTATATCAGATTTCTTTAATCCATTAGCAATTAATGTAAAAGGAAAACACCCTTTTTCTTTTTCATATTCTATTTCACTACCTAGTTCCGTTAAACAATTAAGCAGTTCAAGCATGGGCCTTTTACGCATTGCTTCGGACCCGTCCAAGAAATACTTCCCGCTTTTTTGAGACGCTAAAAAACAGGTTAGAAAGCGAGCGATTGTTCCTGCATTACCTACATTAATTGTACACTCTTTATTTTTTATTACACCACCTGCTCCAATAATTTTAAAATTTCCACCATCTC
>Ga0181584_10003363_pt1 | contig 12266 bp, 10 predicted proteins | sample 071ome_30_FD_132462 | JGI IMG/M metagenome (GOLD analysis project Ga0181584, IMG submission 132462) | Coastal salt marsh microbial communities from the Groves Creek Marsh, Skidaway Island, Georgia - 071406AT metaG (megahit assembly) | ecosystem: Environmental > Aquatic > Marine > Intertidal... | reverse complement strand
TTTGGAGACATCAGTTATTGGAAAGACGGTCGTGAAACTTACGACAATACCCATTTGATATATTCCTATCCCAAAGGAGTAAAGGCTAGTTTTACTTGCCTTACTTCCAATGCCAAAGACGACTATCAAATCAAAGTTTTGGGAGACAAGGGAAGTATCATCATCGATTACCAAAATGCCTGGAAATATCCCGAAGGGAAATACGAAAAGAAAATGGGGGATGTAGACGGAGTTTCAGGGGCAACAGCTAGCTGGACCGAGGGCAAGGGGACTCCTATTGACTATAGCCATACGGAGCCTACGCGTCAAGCCTTAGAAGATTTCCGTACCGCCATCATCGAAAACCGCATGCCTTTATCCAATTTTAAGAGCGGCGCAAAAGTTGCTTTTGCAGTCGACATGGGAATACGGGCAATGGATACCAATCAAGTTGTAAATTGGGATTCTAGATACACTATTTAATACTTCTATATTTTGTTTGAACTTAAAGATAAAGTTATCGTCATGACGGGTGCCACGGGTGCTTTAGGTGGCGCTTTAGCACTCAGTCTCGCCAAGGCAGGGGCGCATTTGATCCTTTTAGCTAGAAATCAAGAACTTCTAGACGGACTCGTTAATACATTGTCTACTTTTACATCAGCTCAAGGTTTTGTAGTGGATGTCATGAATCGAGCAGAACTGAATAAAGTAAAAGAGACCGTACTCTCCCAGTACGACACGCTCGATGTTTTGATCAATGCCGTTGGTGGTAATTTGCCGGGTGCCGTTATTCCAGATGACAAATCGGTATTTGATCTATCGGAACGTGATTTTGATCAAGTAGTAGACTTAAATTTAAAAGGAACATTATTACCCAGTTTGGTTTTTGGAGAACCGATGAGTAAAAGCGGTAAGGGATCCATTATCAATTATTCTTCTATGGCTGTTGATCGTGTCATTACAAGGGTATTGGGATATTCAGCCGCCAAAGCTGCTATGGAAAATTTCACCAAATGGATGGCAGTTGAAATGGCTCTTAAATTCGGTGACGGTATCCGTGTCAATGCAATTGCTCCAGGATTTTTTATTGGTAAACAAAATAGAGCACTCTTGTTGAACGAGGATGGAAGCCTAACGGAACGAGGTGAAAAAATTATAAGAAATACTCCCATGAAGCGTTTTGGTGAAGCCGAAGAATTGAACGGGCCCATACACTTTCTGTGTAGTGATAGTGCCAGTTTTGTTACGGGGATTGTTTTACCTGTAGATGGTGGATTTAGTGCTTTTAGTGGAGTTTAATTAAAAATAATCATGATAGAATCATTCCGTTGGTACGGACCCAATGATGCAGTATCTCTCAGAGATATACGACAAGCGGGTGCTGTAAATATTGTAAGTGCATTACACCACGTTTCCAATGGGGATGTTTGGGAAATTGAAGAAATTAAGGCGCATCAACAATTAATAGAAGCTGCCGGTTTAAAATGGGGAGTTGTTGAATCCGTCCCGGTCCATGAAGACATCAAGCAGCGCGTGGGGGAGTATCAACTGTACATCAATAACTACAAGCAAACATTAAAAAATTTAGCAGCTTGCGGAATTCATACTGTATGCTATAATTTTATGCCGGTACTGGATTGGACCCGCACGCATTTGTACAAACCGCTTGCGGATGGGTCGACTGCCTTGGCATTTCAAATTGATGCCATGCGGGCTTTTGATTTGTGCGTACTTAAAAGAGCTCAAGCACAAGAAGAATATACCCTAGAAGAAATTTCAGCAGCAGAAAACTATTTTGAGACCCTAGATGCTGAGGCTATTGAAGATTTGACTAAAAGTATTATAGCAGGCTTGCCAGGGGCAGAAGAAGGCTATACGTTGGATCAATTCAATCAGCGCATTCAAGCCTACAAGCATTTAAGCAAAGACGATTTGCACCAACATTTGATTTTATTCTTAGAGGAACTTGTACCTACTTTAGAGTCGGTTGACGTTAGAATGTGCATTCATCCTGATGATCCACCGCATTCCTTATTTGGAATTCCTCGAGTGGTCAGTACTGCAGAAGACTTGTCTATTTTGTTTGATGCCGTTCCCTCACTGCACAATGGATTGACTTTTTGTACCGGTTCTTTTGGAGTGCGTGCGGATAATGATTTGGTCGCTATGTTTACCAAGCACGCTGCAAGAATTCACTTTTTACACTTTAGAAGTACCCAAAGGGACGGCAAAGGAAACTTTTACGAAGCCAACCACTTGGAAGGAGATGTGGACATGTATGCTATGGTAAAAGCCGCTTTGTCAGAAGAAGCAAAAAGAAAACATTCGGGCAGGGCTGACTGGGCCATACCTATGCGGCCGGACCACGGACATCAAATGTTAGACGATCTCAATAAAATTACCAATCCAGGGTATTCTGCCATCGGTCGATTGAGAGGTTTGGCAGAATTGAGAGGCTTGGCTTTAGCGATTACTAGAATCCTTTAATAGGCTTCATTGATTTCAATCCAATGGCCCTCGGGGTCTTGGATTTTTACTTGCCTTATACCGTCTTTTCGAATCCGGACCACATTTTTTTTGCCTTCATCTGTCCAATAATCAACTTTGTTTTTCTGAAGGTGAGCCACTACTTGGTCTAAATTTCTAGTAGAAAATGCCATGTGATTGACTATGGTATTAGGAGCGCCATCGTCACTGGTGATCAGGTGCAGTTGTTTGCCCTCATGATTGATAAGCCAGCGTTTTGGTGGGCTCTGACTCGCAGTTACTTCAATTTCCTCAAAGCCAAGTATGTCGATATAAAAATCAGCTGTTTTTTGGAGTTGCTTAACGGGAAGCGCTTGGTGGTTAAATGTAAGTTGAAAAGAAGCGGTTTGTGCATAGGTGCTAAAAGCGCAAAAAATCGCTAGAAAAATGGATCTTCTAAGAAGCATAATATTGAAAGTTAATTCACTAAATTTAAGCTTAATTTTTAAACTTTACTTCTAATGAAAAAATATATTTGGTTCTTCACCTTACTGCTCTCTATTTCCTTGTTTGGTCAAAAGGAATATTATGAATTGAGACATTATTCTATTCCGTTCAATGGTTCTGAAAAGGCCTTGCACGATTATTTTAAGGAGGCTCTTTTACCTGCATTAAATCGAAGTGGGGTTCAGAATGTCGGTGTTTTTGAAGCCCTTGGGGAACCTACTCCAAAAGAACTTTTTTTGCTGATACCTTATAAAGATATTTCCGCCTATACAAAGACTCTTGCTGCCTTAGCGAACGACAGTGATTATTTAAACAAACGCAAAGCCTATGATGCCGTGCCTCATGATAAAAGGGTTTATTCGCGATTTTCAAGTTCTTTTTATATAGCCTTTGATGGACTTCCTCAACTCGTTAAGCCCGATAGTGGGACTCAATTATTTGAATTGAGAACTTACGAAGGCTATAGCGAAGATGCTGTTCGTAGAAAAATTAAAATGTTCAATAAAGAAGAGTTTAGCATATTTGAAGACACAGGTTTACATGCTGTATTTTTTGGAGAACAGGTGTCGGGTCCCTTAATGCCCGCTTTGACGTATATGCTTTCCTTTAGTTCTATGGAAGAGCGCAATGCAAATTGGGATAAATTTAGAGTCCATCCCGAATGGAAGCGAGTCTCTGCTTTAGAAGAATACGCCCATTCTGTTTCTGACATCAAGCGAACCTTTTTAAAACCCCTACCGTACTCTCAGCTTTAGGTATTATTCTTCTAAAAGGTATTCTATACCCCCTTGTAAGTGCTTTTGAAACCAAGGCAGGGCATACAAATCTTTGCTGTGACCTAGGGCGGTATACCATTGTTTTCCACCGTCAAACGTATTGTACCAACTCAAGGGGGCCTGCTCTGGACGGTAAACTTTTTTACCCTTGTCGTTTTCAGATACAGTGGATAAATCCGCTTCGAGTAAAATTTTAAAACTGGGGTTACTATTTTTAATAATATAACACTCATCATCCAGGTCAAAAGTGGAGCCTAGATGTTGGGTAGAGGGATGATTTGAACGGTTTACTTTTACGGTAAACGTTTGAAAAGGAGGGTGTCGTAAAAAAGAACCTCCGATCAGTTTCCAAAACCAAGGCCAATGGCGTTCGGAGCCAATAGCAGAGTGAATTCCGCCAAAACCTTTTCCGCTTTGACAATACTTTTTAAAGGCCTCTCTTTGCTGTTCAGTATCAAAGGCTTCATTGTTTGTATTGGCAAAAACGACCGCATCAAAACGGTTGATTTCTGGGCGGGTAAAAAGAGAGGGATCTTCACTGACCACGGTTTCAACTCCCAAGGATTTACAAATTTTTTCTAGGGTTTCAACACTTGTTGCAATGTTTTTATGCACATAGCCCTTGCCGTTTTTGGTATAAATCAAAAGCCTTTTCCCTTCGAATTTGCTTTGCTGGCTAAAGCCATTGAAGGTCGATAAAATGAGGAGTAAGCCCAGGCTAAAAAAGAATGTTTTTTTCATAAAAAATATATTTTAAATGGTAAGTTGATACGGAATACCGGCCTTTAAGTACACTGTGATTTGTTTTTCTTTGTAACTGATTTGCGTTTCTAAGTCGTACTTAGCTTTCAATTGTAGTGATTTTAGTTGAGAGGCTTCCCATTCCATGTCCACTTCGATATTTCCTCTTGCTTTAAGTCCTTTGACAAAACCCTTTTCCCAGTTTGGGGGTAAGGCAGGTAGAATCCGAATAATTCCCTCTTCGTGTGATTGAACCAAAAGTTCTGCAACACCAGCAGTGTATCCAAAATTACCATCAATTTGGAAAGGAGGATGAGCATCAAATAAATTCGAAAAAATGGACTTTTCAAAAAGGAGTTGAATGTGTTCTTGTGCAATTCCACCATCCATCAGCCGAGCGGCACAATTGATGAGCCAAGCGCGACTCCAACCGGTTCCAGCCCCTCCGTGTTCCAGGCGGTAGTCCAGTGTTTTGCGAACTGCATCAAATAATTTGGGTGTTTTTGAAAGGCTTACTTGGTCTCCGGGGTGAAATCCATAGAGATGTGACATATGACGATGTCCGGGTTCGTATTCGAGATATTCGCGATCCCACTCCAGTATGCGTCCATCAGAGCCTAATTGAAACCCCGGTCGTAATTGTTGCAATTGTTTTGTAATGGTTTCTACCCATTCGTCCTTATGATTTAAAATTTTGGCAGCCTTGAGGTAGTTGGTAAAGACCTCAGTAACTACTTGCTGGTCCATGGCGCTTCCCAAGCAACTGGAAACAGGGGTTCCATTTGAGTCTAAGTACCTGTTTTCTGGGGAGGTAGAAGGAGCTGCGATTAAAGTTCCATCTCGTTTGTCCTCAATAATCCAGTCGCTGTAAAAATGGGCTACCGCCTCAATGGCTGGAAACGCTCTATTTTTTAAAAAGTGGCTGTCGCGGGTAAAAAGATAATGCTGCCAATAATGTTGAACCATCCATCCGCCAGCACCAAAAGAAGCTCCCCAATAGGCGGTGGGGGCTCTCAACCAGGTAGGAGCCCAAAGATCGGTGGCATGAGGTAAAAAAGATCCTCTGGCACCAAAGTTTTTTAGAGCCGTAGTTTTTCCGCTTTTTATCAAACGGTCCAGGTAATCGAATAGAGGCATGTTGAGTTCATCCAGTTGGGTGAGGTTGGCAAGCCAATAGTTCATTTGAAGGTTAATGTTGAGATGATAATCCGCATTCCAAGGAGCATTGATGTGGGGATTCCATAAGCCTTGAAGGTTAGCAGGCAAGGTGCCCTCTCTGGAAGAGGCAATCAGTAAATAGCGCCCAAAATGAAAGAGTGTTTCTTGAAGTTCCAAATCTACTGCTCCCGCTTTTACGGCTTCCAAGCGCTGATCTGTAGGCAACGCCTGGAGGGTATTGTCGGTTGTGATGTCAAAACGCACTCTGTTAAAAAGCGCTTGATGGTCCTCGATGTGTCGGTGTTTTAGTTCCTCAAGAGTATAGTTTGCAGCCGTGTTGAGTTGCTTTTTATTTACCGATTTGTAATCTTGATGATAATAAGAGGAGTTGGTAACGATGCGCAGTTCGATTTCTTTTACTCCCTTTAACTCTAGTGCTTTTTCGCTTAGCGTAAGTTCACCGCCTTGGAACAGGGGTTTTACGATAGTTTGGAATTGAACTCCTTCAAGGATAGGTTTGGGCTTGGAGTCAAAAGCTCCTTTGCGTTGGGTAACTTCTCCCTCCATGATAAGATTGCCTTCCGCGGTATGGGTTGTTGAAGTTGGAATTCCTTCATCTTTTGGGCGCTCCAGTTGAATGGTTCCGTTTAGGCCTTCGGGGTGATCACTTTTTAAGGTAATCACCATTACTTGGTCTGGAGCGGAAGCAAAGGTAGTTTGGGTAACTTGATACCCTTCGTATTGGTAGGCGACTTGGGCAATTGCCTCATTTAAATTCAAACTGCGTTTGTAGTCTGTGATAGTGTCATGGTTTAGTTTTATGAATAAATCACCCAACGTTTGATGCGATCGGACTACCGTTTTGCGTGAGAATTTTTCTACCAAAAGGGAATCTACCGTTTGTATGGCACCTTTTTCCAGTAAGCTTCTAATGTATGCCAAATCCTCGGGAGTGCCACTTGGATGATCCCATCCCAAATCTTTTGGCCAAAGCGAATCATCATTGAGTTGAATTCTTTCGTTCTTGGGGTCGCCAAAAACCATTGCGCCTATACGACCGTTTCCGACGGGTAGGGCTTCCTCCCAAACTGTGGCTGCCCCTTTATACCATAGCAGTTGAGGAGGTGCGGTTGACTTAGAGTCCGTATCGCAACCCATGGTGATGAGCAGTACAATCAAGCACAAATAAGAGATGCAATACTTCATGAATAAAATGTTTTAGGTAATTTGTTCTTTGTAATTAAATTTAAAAGAAAAATTTTACAATGGCCTATGGAAACCAAAACATTTACTATCAATCGCAGGCATTTCTTAAAAGGGACTTTTGCATCCTTGGTGCTCTCCAGTTTTGGGGTCTACGGATTTGATTTAATGCATCCCATAAAACCCTATAGAGTAGGGCTGATTGGGACTGGGTGGTACGGTAAGAGCGATCTGTTTCGATTGATGCAGGTCACGGAAGTGGAGGTGGTATGTCTTTGCGATGTAGATCAGCGGCAGTTGAAGGAAGCGGCCGATTTGATTCAGCAACGAAAACCCAATCATAAGCGACCCCAGTTGTACGGAAATTATGTAACCATGTTGTCCAAACACGAGTTGGATATCGTACTGATTGGCACTCCAGATCATTGGCATGCCTTACAAGCCATAGCCGCTTTAGAGGCGGGTGCACATGTGTATCTTCAAAAGCCCATAAGTGTAGATGTTATTGAGGGAGAAGCGGTAGTGGCAGCAGCTTCCAAATACAATAAAGTGATCCAAGTGGGGTTGCAGCGAAGAAATACACCCCATTTGTTGGAAGCCAAAAAAAATATAGTCGATGCAGGACTTCTTGGAGAAATTGCGCATGTAGAGATGAATTGTTATTACCCCATGAGGTCTTCCGCAAATCCTCCGTTGCAAGACGTGCCCGATTATTTTGATTATGAGCAATGGACGGGCCCAGCTCCCTTACGTCCTTACGACGGTCTGCCGCATCGGGGGTGGTGGCGTGCCTTTATGGAATACGGAAATGGAATCATGGGCGACATGTGTGTTCATATGTTTGATGCTGCGCGTTGGATGTTGGATTTGGGTTGGCCACAGCGGATCTCCTCTCAGGGGGGGATCTATGTTCAAAACAGTGGAAAATCAAATATTGCAGATACGCAAACCGCAGTATTTGAATACGAAAATTTAAATTGTATCTGGCAACATCGAACTTGGGGAACCCCAGTAGATAAGGAATATCCCTGGGCTTTTAAAATTTTTGGATCGAAGGGGACGCTGGCCGGAAGTCCGATGCAATACGATTTTATTCCCAACGGAGAAGGAAAGAAAATTCACAAAAACTGTCTGTATGAACGCGAACAATATCCAGAGGATTTAACGGAAAAAAATATTGAGTTGCATGCAGCTCCGGCAACCCGACTTCATATGTTGGATTTTTTAAAAGCAATTGAAGAAAAAAATCTTCCAGCAGCTTCCGTACTCGAGGGGCACCGATCAACTGCCAGTTGTATTTTAGCGAATATTGCCATGGACTTAGGCCGCCCTTTAGCCTACGATCCTGAAAATCGAATAGTAATCGACGATGCCGAAGCGACCCAACGACTACAACGTCCTTACCGAGTGGCTTGGAAACATCCGAAACCGGAAGACTTTAGTTGAGCTTAATCGATTTTAAGAACTCTAAACTTTGAGGAACCTGAGCTTCTACTCTGGAAGACTCATCCTCAATAAACATATAGCGAACCCCCTGTTCGTGGGCTTTTCTCACAATGCCTTCTATGTCAATTTGGCCTTGTCCTAAAACCACATTTGTTTCCACATCTTCACCGCCAGTATTATTCCCTTTGACACCTTTTTCCATATCCTTGAGATGAAGCATAACGACAAAATCAGGGTATTTTTCTAGAAGTGCAATGGGATTTTCACCTCCATGGGTAATCCAAAAAACATCCATTTCTAGTGAGAAATTTTTGGCGTTTTTAGCCATATAATCAAAGAGAGTTCCGTATTCATAAGGTCTAAATTCATAGCCGTGTGCATGATACGCCAAGGTAATCCCTTCTCTTTTTAATATCGCGCCAGCCTCATTGAATACTTTAACCGCGGCTTTGGTATTTTCAATGTCAAACCGATTGCCGTCATGAGGAATCCAGGCACACATTACAAAACGAGCTCCATAGCGTAATGCCTTTTCAGCAACTGCCTTTGGATCTTTTCTCAGTTCGTCGTAGTCCGCGCCTATACTGATGGGGTTCAACTTGTATTTACTCAATAAACTTCTGAATTTTGCTTCTTCCATCCCGTAGGTATCTCCACCTTCAATGGTATGTATGCCCCAATCTGCAATTGTTTTTAGGGAATTCTCAATGTCGTTTTTAAATTGGTTTCTCAGGCTGTAAAGTTGGAGGCCAAATTCTTGGGCGAGGATTGGAGTCTGAATAAAGGATAAGGCTAGCAAGAGAAAAAGATGAATTCTAAGTTTCATTTGGTTTAATTTTTTATAAAAGGGTATTATCTATATTGTTTTTGTAAATTTGAGATGCTAAAAAAATTGTTTGAAAAATTATTTAACTGCTACAAAAGCTAAACTAAAGTACATAAAATTTAGTTTATTCTTTTTCCTTTTTGCTTGTATAGATCCGGTAACCCCCGAGTTTGATTTTCAAGAGGGTCTTATAGTCATTAATGGTTTGGCCTCAACCATTCCCGGGACAACCAAGGTTACTGTAAAAAAGACTTTATTTGAATTCGGAAAATACGTTTCGAAACCCATCACGGATTGTAGGGTTGAGTTAATCAATTCGGATACGCAAGAGCGCTTTCCATTTCAAGAAATTGAATCGGTGTATTTTATTGCTGATGATTTTATACTCTCGCCAGGTTCTCGGTGGGAGGTAGAAGTTACCCTTCCCAATGGAGAAATCTACCGATCGACAGCAGAACAAATACCTGAATTGGTTCCAATACAAGAAATTTACTCAGAATTTACTCCAGAAATGACCTATGACGAGGGCTATGGGGGCTATATTCCTGGAGATGTTATCACAATTGACTTTCAAGATCCTTCGGACCAAAAAAACTTTTTCTTATACCAATACAGAGCCTATGAAGAGGAAATGTATTGTAAAATTTGTTTGAACGGTATTTATAGAGACGGGGAATGTCTTTCTCAGCTAAACAATCCCTTGCTAACGAAAGAATACTATACCTATATCTGTGATCAACTTTGTTGGAAAATTACCTACAACAAAGAAATCATCGTTTTTGACGATGAGTTTACCAATGGAAAAACCGTGACTAAATTGGAAGTGGCTCATGTTCCTTATGAAACCAAACAAGACGTTTTAGTGGATGTTTTCAAATTAAATATTTCGGAAGAATCGTATAATTATTACAAAGCTATTAAAGATTTGGTGGATAATAACAGCGGGTTAAATGCCCCTTTACCCACGGCATTAATTGGTAATTTTTACGGCATCTCAAATCCCGAGAGTACCGTTTTAGGCCGTTTTACTGCCGGTGCAGCATCACTTAAATCTGTTTTTATCGAAAGGGCCAACAGATCAGCACAAACCCTTGGAAACGTGAAGCTGCCCGAACCTGAAGCCTATGGCGATCCAATTCCAAATCCGCAAACCTATGAAAGTCCGTGTGAAGAATCACCCTACAGAACCTCTGATTTGGCCGCCGATAAAATTAGTTTTTTCGGATTGATTGAAGATTTAGATCCCGATCTTGATAAAGACGGCATTATAGATCAGGAAGACAATTGCATTACTTTAGCAAACTCTGACCAAGCAGATTTAGATAAAGACGGCATTGGAGATTTGTGCGATAATGATGCCGATGGCGACGGCTATATTTTATTTTACGAAACAAGATGTGATTCAAATGATTTTGACGCCTCTAGTCTGCCTGTCGACACCGATCTAGATTTGATTCCGGACTGTCTTGATGAAGATGACGACAACGATGGCTATTCAGACGAATTTGAAGAAGCAGCGGAAACCGATCCCTTTGATGTAACCAGTGTGCCGCTTGATACGGATCAAGACGGCTTGCCCGATGTGATTGAAGCAAGAAGACGTACAGACCCTAACAATCCCGATACCGATGGTGATGGGGTTAAAGATGGAGAAGATGCTTATCCTAGAGACCCAAACCGAAGCTAATTTTGAAAATGAAATCCAACCTTACTACAGCTTTGATCGGACTATTCGTTTTAGTTTCGACTAGCCTTTTATTTGCTCAAGATTATGCTCTGACGATTAGTGTTCTTGATCAAGAAAGTAAAGAACCCTTGGAGGGGGTTTCGGTATTGATTTCACCTTGTGAATGTGGTGGAATCTCAAATAGCAGTGGAATTTTCAGTAAACGACTGCCTTCGGGAGCCTATGAACTCTCCATAGAGTACTTGGGTTATGGTACACAGCAATTGCAAATCAACTTAGATAAAAACCAGTCGGTTTCTGTTCAAATGCTAGTCGAGGAGGAACAACTTTCTGAAGTGGTATTGTTAGCTCAGAAACGGAATCAAAATGTGGAAACACCCCAAATGGGTGTCTTGGAGCTCAACATCCGTGATTTGATTAAAGTACCAACTGCTTTGGGAGAATTTGATGTATTAAAAAGCATCACGCTCATGGCAGGGGTTAACAGCTCAGGGGATGTTAGTAATGGGGTCTCAATACGGGGTGGATCACTGGATCAAAATTTAATGTTGTACGAGGGGGCTCCGGTATTCAATCCAACCCACCTGTTTGGACTTTTTTCTGTATTTACCCCGGATGTTATTTCAGGAGTTGATATTTACCGGGCAAATATTCCTGCCAAATACGGAGGAAGAATCGCTTCTGTACTAGATATAAAAGTTAAGAATCCCTATGTAGATCAACTGAAAATAGAAGGGGGTATTGGGTTGATTTCCAACAGACTAACCCTTACCATGCCTTTACTTAAAGATAAATTGATGTTGATTGCTGGGGGAAGGACTGGCTTTAGTGATGTGTTGTTTCCTCTTCTCATCCCGAGGCTTAAAAATACAAGAGCAAATTTTCTGGATAGTACAGTAAAGTTACTGTACCTGCTAAACCCAAACAATCAGCTAACATACACAAACTTTTTGTCCAACGACTTCTACCAATTGGATTTGATTTCCTCTATAGAAAATATCAATTCCTCTTCAAATCAATACGACTTTAAAACACGAAATCATACGTTCAAATGGTTGCACACCTTTGAAAACAGCAGCAGTTTAATCAATCGTTTTGTTCACAGTGTATATACCCCTCAGAATCTTTTTCCGGAAGTTAATTCTGAGAATGTGATTCGTTTTGAATCACAAATTCAATACAGCAGCCTTCAATCGGAATATGCTAATACAACTCAAGAGGCGTTAAAGTATTATGCCGGACTCGAAGTAAAGCGGTACCAAATCAATCCAGGAACATTAGATCCCGGGAACGGAAACTCGATCAATCCTGTTGCACTCACTACGGAATTAGGCTTTGAATCTTCTGCCTATGTCAATCTGGATTGGAATCCCTCTCCTCAACTGGCTTTTTCTGGCGGATTACGACTGACCCAATTTTCCCTTTTAGGACCCTTTGATGAGGCCCAGTACAATGCAGACGGATTGTTTGAGGGAAT
>Ga0181584_10003357_pt1 | contig 12276 bp, 8 predicted proteins | sample 071ome_30_FD_132462 | JGI IMG/M metagenome (GOLD analysis project Ga0181584, IMG submission 132462) | Coastal salt marsh microbial communities from the Groves Creek Marsh, Skidaway Island, Georgia - 071406AT metaG (megahit assembly) | ecosystem: Environmental > Aquatic > Marine > Intertidal zone... | reverse complement strand
TCCTGAAAACTATCTTGTCTCAAATCTACATATCCATCTTTAACCAATTCAAGAGAAGCTACAAAATGAGATGCTAACGCTGACTTTCTTTCAAGTTTATTTTTAATATTTTGGGGAATAAAATCTAATAAATTTTTCCATTCATCTGAACCTTGTATAAGTTCTTTTAATCTAGTTAGAGCATTTTCAACAGAATAAAGTTTGGTTTCAGCAATGGTGATAACTTCGGTATCATTCTTAGTGAGAATATTACCGTATGCCTTTATTAAATCGTATAATGAAACACTATATGAATATTTGTTATTAATATTAAAATTTTCTGGATTTCCTCTTTTAAAAAAATGTGTGCCTAGTTGGTGCCTGTTAAAAAGAAGTTTTGATACTTTTTGAATTCCTTCTAATCTTCTCATTTGAAATTCCAACAATTCCGACAAGTCTTCTGCGCTTCCAATATTTTCATCAGTATCATCTGGTAATAAAAGCTTGGATTTTAAAAAAGCAAGCCAAGCTCCCATAACTAAATATTCAGCTGCAACATCTATATCTTTATTAATTGCGTAGTCTAAAAACTCTAAATATTGTTCTGCTAACTTTAAAATGGATAATTTTGTTAGATCAATTTTATGATCTCTTGCCAAACTTAACAAAAGATCAATTGGCCCTTCAAATCCATCAAGTGAAAGGCTAAGAACTTCTATTTTTTCGTTTTGTGACTGTTCCATTAAATCATTTAATTGTTTATCTGTAAAATACAAACAACCTTTTGTTTTTTAAATTTATTACATAACTCTAGACCAAAAGCCTTAGTCAACGGTGTTGTCCATACTCTATGAAATGAAGCAGCTTTGTCATTTGTATAGGTAAAGACTTCTAATTTAACATCGGTTAATAAATTGCTATATTTTTTATCCATTTTTTCTTTTGCTTGAGTAGCTTTTTTAAAATTGCGGAATGATCCAAACTGTACTCTATACAAACCAATTTTATCAGTTGCAGGTTTTAATTTATCATCAGTTATAGGTTTTAATTTATTAATATTTTTATCATCAATATTTTGAGGCTTATTTATATTATTTTTTTTACTTTCAGATAATTTTTGATCACCTTTAGCATTAACATCTTCTTTAGTTTCATTGTTCTCATTTTCAATAATATCTATAGGTAATAATTCCGGCTTATCTGGCAAAGGTCTGATTTTTTCATCTTTTTTCAAAGCTGATTTATTATTTAAAATTTCAATATCGAGGTTTGATACCTTTAAACCACCAGGATCTTTTGGTTTCAAAATGACATTTACATTATCAGGACCAAGAACTATTAATTCGTTATTTTCTTTATCTTCAAAGAAAATCTTTAACCCAAACATACCAATTGAAGATATAGTACCAACACTTAAAAAAAATATAATTAATATTTTGAGTATGTTGTTCATTGTAGCTACATTTCAAGAACAGGTTCAATAGATAATATTTTTAAACCTTTTCTTATAGTCATAGCAACTGCTTTTACTAAACATAATCTTGAATTTGTTAACTTTTTATTGTTGTCAATAATAAATTTAAAGCTTTGATCATCCTTGCCCTTATTCCATAAGCTATGAAATAAACTCGATAATTCAATTAAATAGTAACAAAGCCTATGAGGTTCATGATTTTTAGCTGCTAATTCCAAAGATCTAGGCCATAAAGAAATAAATTTAATAAGTTCTATTTCTTCTTTAGTAGTTAGGTTTGAAAAATTGTCTGCTAATAGGTCTTTTTCTAAAACATTTGCAGATTTAAAAATTGAGTTGCATCTAGCGTGAGCATACTGAACATAAAAAACTGGATTATCTTTTGATTTTTCTGTTACCTTTTTAAAATCAAAATCTAAAGATTGATCATTTCTTCTAGTCAACATTATAAATCTTATTACATCTTTTCCAACTGCATCTATAATGTCTGAAAGAGTTACAAAATTACCTGATCTTTTACTCATCTTTACAGGTTTTCCATCCTCCAAAAGGTTAACAAGTGAGCATACTTTTGTATCAATTGATATAGACCCATCAGAAAGAGCTTGAACAGCAGCATTAATGCGAGAAATATAACCTATATGATCAGCCCCAAGGACATTGATTAAATTCCCATTTGTCCTATTAATTTTATCTAAATGATATGCCATATCAGTTGCGAAATATGTCCAACTTCCATCAGATTTTTTTAAAGCTCGGTCTGTGTCATCACCAAAATTGGAGGATTTGAAAAGAAGTTGTTCCCTTTCTTCCCAATTTTTGGGTTTAGTACCCTTCGGTGGATCTAAAATTCCTTTATAAATTAAATCTTTATCTTCTAATATTGACAATGTTTTTTCTAACAAACTTCCTGAAATGATTTCCTTTTCACTCGTATAAACATCCATTTCTATACCTAGTCTTAAAAGATCATTTCGTATTATTTTCATAATCACATCCAGTGAAACCTGTCTTACTAATTCAGAAACTTTTGAAGGTTCATTCGATTTTAAATCACTCCCAAATTGCTCAACAAGTTTTTGTCCAACTTCTTTAAGATATTCTCCAGGATATAATCCTTCTGGTATTTTTTTAATTTCTTTTCCAAGACATTCTTCATATCTAAGTAAAGCTGAATTTACCAATTTGTCTATTTGTGATCCAGCATCATTGATGTAGTATTCTTTTGTAACTTCATAACCAACTTCTTTTAACAATGAAGCCAACGCATCTCCAAACACCGCTCCTCTTGTATGACCAGCATGCAAGGGTCCAGTCGGGTTTGCAGAAATATACTCAATATTAATTTTTTTACCATTACCAAGATCGGTGGCATCCCATTTTTTTTCATTAGATAAAATACTTTTCAAGCAGCTGTTCCAAGTTTTCTCAGTCAACTTAATATTAATAAAACCAGGTCCAGCAACATTAACCTCATCCACTCCTGGTAATTTAGCAATATAACCAATAAACATATTAGCAATTTGAATTGGTTTAAGACTTAAATATTTACTTAAAATCATTGCTAAGTTTGTAGACATATCGCCATGATCTAAGCTTTTAGGAGGTTCCAAGGTTAACTTTGTTAAAATTTCATTATAATCAAAAGTCAAGTTGTTATCAGATTTAAAATTAAAAAGTAACTGAGTTAATTGATCTAAATATATCTTATAGACATTCATAAAAACTAAATTTCCTCTTTAAAAAACTTTATATATTGTTTTCTTAAAAAATTATCACTCATTCCAGCAATATAATCTGTAATCACCCTTGCTTGTTTGGCAGCAGTTGATGTGTATAATGAATGTCCTTTAAAATTTCTCCATTGATAAGGTAGAAATGATATATTTTCTTGAAATAAATAAAACAACTTTTCTATCATTACAGAATATTTTGATAATTTATCTAAAATTATTTTATTATGATACATATTTTTGAATAAAAATGATCTAATTTCCTCCATATTAGAACGTGCTTTTTGAGATAACTTTATCACATTATCATTATGATTCCTTATATCTTCAACTGTTCTAAAATTATTTTGGGTTATAATTTGAGATGAGTTAGAAATAATATCATTAATGAAGTAGCTAACTAACCTTCTGATTAACTGATGAACTAAAATATCATCTTCAATATTAGTGTACATTTTTTTAATATCTAAAATTATTAAATTTACAAGTTCAACACATTGAAGATCATTTATTGTAAATAGTTTTTCTCTTAGGCCATCATCAAAATCATGTGTTAAATAAGCAATATCATCAGAAATATTAGCAACCTGTGCTTCTAATGAAGGATATTTTTTTAACTCTAACGAAAACTTTTTCAATATTTTTTGTAATTCACATGGAATATATTGAAGATCAACATACGGTCCATTATGCTTAATCAAGCCCTCTAACGTCTCAAAGGTTAAATTTAAACCATCAAAATTTGGATATTTTTTTTCTAGAAAAGTTACAATTCTTAACGATTGCTGGTTATGATCAAAACCATTATAATTTTTCATTAAATTTTTAAGAACCTCTTCACCTTTATGACCAAGTGGTGGATGACCAAGATCGTGGGCTAGAGCTAGCGTCTCTGTTAAATCTTCATTGATTTTTAATGATTTTGCAATTGATCGAGCTATTTGAGAAACTTCAATAGTATGCGTTAGACGAGTTCTAAAATGATCTCCTGAATGATAAACAAAAACTTGAGTTTTATCTTTAAGTCTTCTAAATGCTTCTGAATGAATTATTCTATCTCTATCTCTTTGATATTCTGATCGCCCTAAAACTAAATTTTCGTCAATGTAAAACCTACCTCTTGTATTACTACTATGGCATGCATAAGGCATTATATTAGGGATATCGTTTAAATACTTCAAAATAAAATCACAAATATTAATTCAATATAATCAAGATACGTGATATACTATTAAATATAAAAAGTTAACTATTTCAATTAGTAAAATTTTAGGTATTCACATGAATGTTATTGATGAAAACCATCAAATTAGTTTTAATATATCTCAAGCGGCTTCTAATAGAATAAAAACTTTACTTAAAAATGAACAGGGGTCTTACTTTAGAATTTCTGTTTTAGGTGGAGGTTGCTCTGGTTTTCAGTATGACTTTTCTTTTGCTGAAAAGCCAAATGAGGATGATTATGTTTTTAATACTAATGAAATTAATTATCTCATAGATAAAGTTTCAATGGATTTTTTACAAAATAGCAAATTAGAATACGTATCTGAATTAGCTGGATCATTTTTTAAGATTGAAAACCCTAATGCCACAGCAAACTGTGGATGTGGAACAAGTTTTTCAATATGAAATTAATATAATTATATGAATCTAAAAATTGCTAGTTTTAATGTAAATTCAATAAAAATGCGTTTAAATAATGTTTTAGAATGGATTGAAGACTCTAAAACTGACATCATTTTAATGCAAGAAACTAAAACTGTTGACGAAAATTTTCCTCATTTAGAATTCAATAATAAAGGATATGAAACTATTTGTTGTGGACAAAAGTCTTATAACGGTGTTGCCATAGCCAGCAAGTTTAAAATTAAAGAGATCTCCCGTAGCCTTCCATTTTATGATGAAAAAAATATTGAAGATAATCAAGCAAGATTCCTACATGTTAAAATAGAAAAAATGAATTTAATATGTATTTATCTACCAAATGGGAATCCTGCTCCAGGCGAAAAGTATGACTACAAGATTAGCTGGATGAGGCGTCTAATAAAATATACTAAAGAAATTTATGATAAAAATGAACCGCTAGTCATAGGTGGTGATTTCAACGTTATCCAATCAGAATTAGATTGTTATGATATTAATAAATGGACTGAAGATGCATTGTACCTTGAGCCCACTCGTAGAAAGATGAAAGAATTAATCAACATAGGTTTAACAGACTCATTTAGATTAATTCATCCAAATAATAAAGAATATAGTTTTTGGGACTATCAAGCAGGTGCTTGGCAAAAAGATAATGGAATTAGAATAGATTTTTTTTTAATTTCACCTGAAATAGTAGATATAATTAAAAGCGCTGGAATAGATAAAACACCTAGAGGCAAGGAAAAACCTAGTGACCATACCCCGATATGGATTGAACTAGAAGGTAAAACAATATTATGATCTATAAATATTTTTAGGTATAAAATCTGATCTTTCAGCTTCTCTAGGGTTAGGAACCCAAAGATTACGGTTTGGATGCATTCCAGCACCATAAATAGCAGAAACAGCAGAACTTCTCATTCTATTTAACAATCTAGTATCAGCGTCTCCCATAGAAGGATGGTTTCCCCCATGATTTTTTATTATTTCTTCCCAAGAAGCTTTTCTACTATTAAAAATTTCGACATTGTTAAGTTGAGTACAATTTATTTCATTTTTATTTAAATCAACTATGATTTCATCACCATTTTCAATAAGTCCTATAGGACCACCTATTGCTGCCTCAGGACCAACATGACCTATAACAAGGCCAACAGAGCCACCTGAAAAACGACCATCTGTCATTAAACCTACAATAATATTTTTTTCTCTACATAAAGTTGTAATTCTAGATGTGGAATCTAACATTTCTGGCATACCTGGTCCACCAACAGGACCTTCGTATCTTACAACTATCATGTCATTATTAACGATTTTTTCAGGCTCATTTTCTAAGGTATAAAGAAGACTTTGTTCACCATCAAAAACTCTGGCTATCCCTTTGAAAACATTATTTTCCAACCCACCTTCTACACCAGCTAGTTTAAGAATTGAACTGTATTCAGGAGATAGATTTCCACCTAAAAGTCTTAATCCTCCGGTTTCCTTATAAGGTGACTTAACGGAATAAATAACTTTCCCATCTGGATCTTTAGGTGAAAGTCTTTTTATTTGATCCGATAAAGTTTCACCGGTACAGGTTAAAGTATTTCCATTTAATAAACCTGCTTCTAACAAGTCTTTAATAAAAACCTGAACTCCACCCTCATTATCAATATCTACCATTGAGTATTTCCCAAACGGTCTTGCATCTACTAAAACAGGGACAACATTTTTGGATAAGTGGTTGAACTCCTCAGCACTCATTATATCTTGAGTGAAATTTGAGTATCCAGCCGCTCTGGCTAAATCAGGTGCGTGTAGCATAACATTAGTAGATCCACCAATAGCCATAGCTACTATGAGAGCGTTTCTTATAGAATCTCTTGTAACAATATCTCTAGGCTTAATATCATTTTTAACCATATTATCTAAATAACTGATCAGCTCATCTGGAAAAGTTTCAACTCTTCTTTTATCATCTGATGGTGGAGCTACCATATGTAATGGTTGCATACCAACTACACCAATAAAGGTTTGCATTGTGTTATAAGTAAACATGCCGCCACAACTTCCAAAACCTGGACAGGCTTCACAGGCAATTCTTTTTTTTAAATCTTCATCATTACTACCAGCAATTTGATAGCTTGAGATTATATCTAGAGGTTCATTGGTCACAGAATCAACACCTGGTCTAATCGGCCCATCAGACATAATTATAGCAGGCCTATTATGTTCTAAAATTGCTGACAAAGTTCCAACAGGAGGCTTGTCACATGCAACTACAGCTATTGTTCCTTCAAGACCTGATGCACTTAAATGTTCACACAAAGTGTCATTAGTAACTTCTCTGCCTATTAATGAGTATCGCATTTCTCTAGTACCATTTCTGATACCATCTGATGTGGCAACAGTATATTCTGGTTGAACTAACCTCATTCTTATTTGACCAGGATTTTGACCAATTCTTAGACGAAGTTTTTCGTGAATTGTTTTAACCTTCTCTTCAACCCCTAAATAACATTGGGAGTCCCCTTTATTTCCAACAACACCTACTGATGGTTCATGAATTAATTCAAGATCTGTATTAAGAACTCGAGCAATTCCATAGGTTTGAGAATTTCTACCAGGATTTTTATCAATTAACACTGTTTTCGAGTTCTTCATTCTTATCTCCAATTATCATTTTATAAATTTAATAAAGCTTTTTCTATCTCAGATTTCCTTTGATTAAAAACATCTTGTTTGTTTTTTACTTCCTGAACAACTTTAGGAGGAGCTTTATCTACAAACATTTTATTATTTAATCTATTATTTATTAAATCAATTTCATTGTTAATATTAGCAAGCTCTTTATTCAATCTATTTTTTTCAGACTTTGTATCTATTAAGCCTTCAATAGGTATCATTAAAACCATTTCATCAAGAGTGCTTATGATAAAATTTTCTTGTCCCAAAATTTCCTCAGAAGCAAAAGTTAGATCATTTAATTTAGCCAAGTTCATAATTAAATTAATGTTGTTTTTAATAGTGTCTTGCTTTCTTTTATTTGTGTTTTTAAGAATAAGGTTTATTTTTGAATTTGTTGGTATGTTTTTTTCAACTCTAATAGATCTAATTAATGAAATAACTTTTATTACCAAATCTATTCCATTAGTTAGCGATGATTTTTTAAAAAGTAGTTCTGGCCAATCTGATGAAATAGCTAGTTTTGATGACTTAAAAAGATTTTCTAAAATTTCTTCTGTAACGTATGGCATTATAGGATGTAGCATTAATAAAACATTTTTCATAACCTTAGTGGCAATGAATTTTGTTTCTTCTAGTTCTTCAAAATTATCTTTATTATTTAAAATAGGTTTAATAAACTCAATGTACCAATCGCAATAATCCTTCCATATAAATTGATATAATGCTTCGGCAGCGTCATTAAATTTATATTCTTTTATAGAAATTTTAACTCTAGTATTTAAATCATTATATTGATTAACTATCCATTTATTTACTTCAAGATCAATTTTTTTAATTTTACGATCAACATCTGAAACACAATTATTAAACTCTAAAAATTTACAGCCATTCCAAATTTTAGTACTAAAATTTCTATATCCTGCCACTCTTTCTTCTGAAAGCTTAATATCTCTTCCTTGTGCAGCCATTGCAGCTAAGGTAAATCTTAAAGAGTCTGCGCCATATTTAAATGATAAATCTAAAGGATCTAAAACATTTCCTTTTGATTTTGACATTTTTTGTCCCTTATCATCTCTAACAAGAGCGTGAATATACACTTCTTTAAAAGGAACTTCTCTGTCCATAAAATGAATGCCCATCATCATCATTCTTGCAACCCAAAAGAAAATAATATCAAAACCAGTAACAAGAACACTTGTTGGGTAATATTTTTTTAAATCATTTGTAGTCTCAGGCCAGCCTAATGTAGAAAAAGGCCAAAGTGCTGAAGAAAACCATGTATCTAAAACATCTTCATCTTGGGTTAATTCAACCTTTTTACCATAAAAAATCTCAGCTGCCTCTAATGCATCTTTTTCACAAGATTCAACAAAAACTTTATTATCTGGTCCAAACCATGCCGGTATACGGTGACCCCACCAAAGTTGTCTTGATACACACCAAGGTTGAATATTTCTCATCCATTCAAAATATGTTTTATCCCAATTTCTAGGAATAAAATTAGTTCTTCCTTCCTCTACAGCCCTAATAGCTGGTACAGCCAGTTTCTTTGCATCAACATACCACTGATCCATGAGCCATGGTTCTACGACAACATTAGATCTGTCACCATGAGGAACAGTATGGATTATACTTTCTTCTTTAACAAATAAATTTAACTCTTTTAATTTATTAATAATTTTTTTTCTAGCTTCAAATCTATCTAGTCCCTCAAACTCTTTAGTACCATTTTCATTGATTGTGGCATCAGCATTCAAAATATTTATAATATTTAATTTATGCCTTTTGCCCACTTCAAAATCATTAAAATCATGAGCAGGAGTTATTTTTACCGCCCCTGTACCTTTAGTTGGATCAGAGTAATCATCAAAAATAATAGGGATAACTCTATTTACAATTGGAAGTAATACTTTTTTACCATGTAAATGCTTATATCTCTCATCATTTGGATTAACAGCCACTGCTGTATCACCTAACATTGTCTCTGGCCTTGTTGTCGCTATAGTTAAAAACTCATCACTATTTTGGATAGGATATTTAAAAAACCAGAAATGACCATTCATCTCTCTCTGTTCTACTTCTAGATCCGAGATTGCAGTAAGTAATTGAGGGTCCCAATTCACAAGACGTTTATCCCTATAAATCAATCCATCTTTATATAATTTAACAAAAACATAATTTACAGCTTTTGATAAACCTTCATCCATAGTAAAACGTTCTTTTTCCCAGTCTGGGGAAGCACCCATCGCTCTCAACTGGTTTGTAATTCTATCGCCTGATTGTTCTTTCCATTCCCAAACTTTTTTAATAAATTGTTCTCTTCCTAAATGATGACGTGTAATATCTGACTTAGCTAATTCCCTTTCAACAACCATTTGAGTAGCAATGCCAGCATGATCAGTTCCTGGTTGCCATAGAACATCAAAGCCTTGCATCCTATGAAATCTAATCAAAATATCTTGAATGGTGAATGTTAAAGCATGACCAATATGTAAAGAGCCCGTTACATTTGGAGGGGGCATCATTATTACATATGGTTTTTTTGGGGAAGAACTATTTGAGGCAAAAGCACCACTTTTTAACCATTTTTCATACCACTTAATTTCTATAGATTTAGAGTCAAATCTTTTATCCATCATGATTAACAGTGCCCGTTTTTAATTAAACATTTTAAGATCAAAAATTTTAAAATCTAATTTTTTATTTTTTTGATTAAAATTTATTTGATTTTCACCAGTAAATTCATTTTGTGACAAATTACCCATAATGGATTTTATATAAAACATTTCATAAATTTCGTCAGCCTCACTAGTTATTAGATTTGCAGATGCATTTAAATAATCAACTTCTGCATCTAAAACATCTAAAACAGTTCTTATTCCAAATTCAGCTTCTTTTTGTATACCCTCCAATGCTAATAAAGATGATTTTTCTTCACTCATTGAAGCTATTGTTTTTGCAACTGCACTTTGGTAATTTTGAAAAGATGAAATAGCATTCAACTCTACTTGTCTAAGTTGTTCTGATAAATTAATAGATGATGCCATTGCTAGTTTATCAAGTCTCCTAATAGAGTTTTTAGAAGATTCATTGTAAAAAAGCGGTGTGCTAAACGTGAGATTTGCTCCATAGCTCTGATAATCACTTGCTGATGAATTTAATGAAGATTGACTATCTTTGGCAAAAAATTCTATTTTAAAATTTGGCCTATTGTCAGATTTTTCTAAGTCTATATTCTTTTCAGCCAAATCTCTTTCTAATTTAGCAATTAAAATATTAATATTTTTTTGTGAAGATATTTTAATAATATCTAATTCTGTTTCAGGAATTTGGAATTTAAGAATTGGTAATTTTAAATTGTGCGGAATAGATTTAAAATTAGTAACACTTTTAAATTTAGAAACTGATTTATTAAGATTACCTTCAGCTAAAATTAATTCATAATTGGCTTTAGCTAATTTTGCTTCAGCCTCAGCAAGAACAGTTGGAGTTACTGTTCCAGCTTGAAGCTTTAATTTTGTTGCTGTAACATTTTCCTTAAACCTTGTTAAACTTCGTTTTCTTAACCTAACTACTGATTGATTAGTGTAAACATCTAAATAAGCTTCAATAGTTTCTAAAATAATATCTTGTTCAACTTTATATAATCTCAACTCATTTAGTCTTATATTATCTTTAGCTATTCTATATCTTTCAAAAGACTCTCCTCCATCAAATAAATTTTTACTTAAGGAGATAGTTGAAGTTGTTGTGTCATCATTTGTATACGCGCCTACTCTATCACTTTGTTTATTAGATGAATTAAATGTGGAACTTAGTGAACTAGACCAATCTTTTGAAGAATATGCTTCTCCAAGTGAATATTTGGTTGCTTCCAATTTGTAATGTTGTGATTTTAACTCAAGACTATTTTTAAGTGCTTCTTTAACTGATAGATCCAAAGTAAAGTCAGAAGCTAAGAGATTTGAAATGCTAAGAAGATTAATAAAAAAACAAGAAATAAGATAAATAATTAAAAATTTTATTTTTTTAAAAAATGACATTAAAACTCCAATGTAAATGAGAATAATTATTAAATAACATTTAATAAAAAATTGGAAAGTAAATTCTAAATTATTGTAATATTAATGTTATTAAACTTTAAAAGTGAAGGAATATAAGTGTTATTTTTAATTGCTTCTAGGACAATGAAGGGTTATAGAAATGTAATCATCTAATTATGGCCCGATGGCAGAGTGGTGATGCAGCGGCCTGCAAAGCCGTTAACAGCGGTTCGATTCCGCTTCGGGCCTCCATTAAAGATTATTTAAAATGATTGAGATTGAAGAGACACCAATTACGAATGATTTAGTTTTGATCGGTGGTGGCCACTCTCATTTATCTGTTTTAATGGAACTTTCTCGGCACCCAATAAAAGGTAATAGAATAACACTAATTACAAATGAGATAGATACCCCCTACTCTGGTATGATACCGGGATATATAGAGGGAATATATTCATGGAGAAATACTCATATAGATTTATATCGGCTTTGCCTTAAATTAAATATACGTTTTATTCATGCAGAAGTTGAAAAAATATCTGCTAGCAACAAAGAAATTTATTTTAAAAATAGACCCAATATTAAATTTGATGTTCTTTCTATAAACACAGGTATTCAGAGTAATTATAGTGAAATAAAAGGTGCATCAAAATACTGTCTTCCAGTAAAACCAATCTCAAAATTGGCTAATAATTTTTTAGATAAAATCCACAACTTTAAATCAATCGCTTTT
>Ga0181584_10003351_pt1 | contig 12284 bp, 9 predicted proteins | sample 071ome_30_FD_132462 | JGI IMG/M metagenome (GOLD analysis project Ga0181584, IMG submission 132462) | Coastal salt marsh microbial communities from the Groves Creek Marsh, Skidaway Island, Georgia - 071406AT metaG (megahit assembly) | ecosystem: Environmental > Aquatic > Marine > Intertidal zone... | reverse complement strand
TGGAGGCGCTGAAGCTTCCCGTCATCAAGATGGACAGTTGAGCCGCACGCCACGAATCGGACCGCGCACCGGTCCGGCTTGTCTTACTCGCCGAAATTGATTTCGGCGTTGGGGAGGGCGTCGCGCAGCCGCGCGACGCCCTCGTCCGTTACATTCGTCTGCCAGAGATACACGGACTCGAGGGCGCTTAAGTTGGCCAGATGCTCAAGTGCGGCGTCATCCACGCGGGTGCCGTAGAGGTTCAGCCTCGTCAGGTACTCGAGTCCCGCCAGATGGGCCAGTGTGCTGCCCGTAACCGCAGTACGCGACAGATCGACCGATGCCAGATGAGGGAAATCTCCCAGTCGCGTGACGTCGGCATCGCTCGCATTTCCTCCACTCAGATCCACGCTCACCACATGCTCCTTTATGCGGTCGGTGACCGCCATCTCATGTAACGGCGAACTGTCCTGCCCACTCCATTCGAGCAGCTGCATGTCCGCTGCTACGTAGGAAATCGTAACTCCCCAGTCTTTGATTTCAGCGATGGCGCTGCTGTCCGGCTGAGGCAAATCCAGAGCAAATACGCCGGTCAGGATGTCTCCCAACCCGTACAATCCCAGCAGATGCTCAATGGCCTCTGGTCGGGCAACCGCCGAAAATGGTTTCTCGAAACCAGCCCCGGAATCAACCCACCACCGAAGCAGCTCTACATCTGCGTGGGAGAGCGGTTTGGCATCGGGATAGGGAGGCATTGCCCGCGGATGCTCAATGGGGAGCACGATGCGTTGAATCAGCAAACTGGATTGGGCGTCTCCCCAAGTAATGAGAGGATCGTCTTCCGTGTCGGTCTCGTGGGCTGCGATGGCGTCGGCGGTGGCCAGATCGAGTCCGCCTTTCGTGCGTCACTCACCGTGACAGGAGGTACAGTTGGTGCGCAGGATGGGCACAACGATGACTTCATAGACCGAAGACGTTTCCGGTTGTGACAGGTCAAATCGGGTTTCCAGGGTCGGCCAATCGCCAACGAGGGGCTTCAGCATACCCGGTGTATACTCGGCCGCGAACGCCTTCCCATGGGTCATTTCGCCGCCCAGGTGTCCGCCTACGATCAGGCTTCCAACAAGGAGGGTCCATGACGCACCTCGGAGGCCGCGGGTTGGTGCAGACACGTTTGCCAGCACCGTGCCGGCCGCCGCCAGCGGGATGACGAATCCCAGCACTCGGTGCCAGAATAGCGCGTCGGTGGGGTAGCCGCCCATCTGGATCAGCCACGATCCCGCGGCGGCGGCCGCGACGCCACCCCATCCGCCGAGGACCAATGCCGCCTGCTCGACACGTCCGGGTTGGTCCTCTTTTTGCCAGCGCCGGAACGCCGCAAGGAGACCGCCAAACAACAGGAAGCCGATGGGGAGGTGGACAATCGCTGGATGCTGACGAGCCATAAAGCGGGCCCACTCCGGCGCGCGACCGGCCGGATCAACGAACAGCAGAATCAACAACATGGCAGCCGAGGTGGCGGCTGCATTCCAAAGAGCGGAGCGAGTGGTCATCAGGCCAAAATCTCGTTTACGACGCGGCCGCTCACATCGGTAAGGCGGAAATCGCGTCCCTGGAAGGGGAAGGTGAGGCGCTCGTGATCGAACCCGAGCTGATGCAGGATGGTGGCCTGCAGGTCATGGACATGCACACGGCCACTTACAGGCTGGTAGCCGATTTCGTCGGTCTCACCATATGTGAATCCGCGTTTGACCCCGGCACCGGCCATCCACATGGTGTAGACGTCGGATTGGTGGTCACGGCCAACAAACGGATTGTCCTGTCCTGTCCGGTTCTCGAGCATCGGTGTCCGGCCGAATTCACCGCCCCAGATGACCAGCGTTTCGTCCAGAAGGCCACGCCGTTTCAGATCTGACAGCAAGGCGGTCATGGCCTGATCGGTTTCCTTGCAGCGCTCAACGAATCCGTGGGTCAGCGCTTCGCTTTCTCCGGCACCGTGGGAATCCCAGCCCCAGTGGAATAGCTGCACGAAACGCACGCCGCGTTCCACCAAGCGGCGAGCCAGAAGGCAGTTGTTGGCAAAAGAGACCTTCCCCGGCTCGACGCCGTATTCGGTCTGGATCGCCTCTGGCTCGGTATGGATGTCCATGGCCTCTGGGACGGACATCTGCATGCGGAATGCCAGTTCGTATTGCGAAATCCGGGTCAGGATTTCCGGATCCTGCGTCTCTTCGTACTGCTGACGATTGATCTCGTTGATGGCCTCGATGCTGCGTTGGCGCATATCGCGTGAGACGCCATCGGGATCGGACAAGAAAAGAACCGGGTCGCCGTCTGATCGGCACTGGACACCCTGGTAAACCGTGGGAAGGAAGCCGCTGCCGTAGACCGACGCACCGGCACTGGGGGCTGCGGCACCCGAGATGAGTACGACGAAGCCCGGCAGGTTCTGATTTTCCGAGCCCAAGCCGTAGAGCGCCCATGAGCCAAGGGATGGGCGGCCCAATCGTGGACTTCCTGTGTACATGAAGAGCTGCGCCGGGGCATGGTTGAATTCATCCGTATGCATGGCCTTCAGGAAGGTCACGTCATCGACGATCCGCGAGAAGTTGGGCAGGTGGTTCGAGACCCAAGCCCCCGATTCACCATACTGCTTGAACGTGGCCTGCGGGCCCAGCAGCTTCGGAATGCCGCGGATGAACGCGAAACGCTTGCCCTCCAGCAGGGAAGGAGGAGTCTGTTGACCATCAAGGCGCTGGAGCAACGGCTTGTAGTCGAACAGCTCGTGCTGACTGGGGGCGCCGGCCATGTGCAGGAAGATCACGTGCTTCGCTTTCGCCGGAAAGTGCGGTGTTTTGGGCAGAAGCGGATCGTTTCCCAGCGGAGCGCCCGTTGCGAATGCGTCCAGCGCATCCGTCCCGGACGAGGCGCCCATCACAGGGCCCGGCCCCAAAATCGAAGACAGCGCTATCGAACCGACTCCGGCCGAGAACGATTTCAGGAAGTGCCTCCTGGTCTGAAGATGTGCCCAGCGCAGGCGGGCTTCGTCCTGGATACTCATGCGGATGCCGGGATCTCGGTACAGGGGTGGAGAGGACTCATTCTTTTGTCAGGAAGGCGTCGAGATTCAAGATGGCGTTGGCCACAACGGGTAGCGTTGTATCGTCTGCGAGGGAAGTCAATGTGGCCAGGGTGGCCTCCGATGGAGAACGTCCCAGGGCCATTTCGTAGCCGAATGCCACTTGATCGGCCGGAGAGTCGGCAGCAAGCTCCATGCGGGCAGCCAGTGCTTGCGCAGCCTCCCAATACGCCGCGTCATTCAATGTGACCAGCGCCTGCAGCGGGGTGTTGGTCCTGATGCGGCGCGAGACGCAGAATTCCCTCGAGGGTGCATCAAAGGTCAACATCGAGGGGTAAGGCCCCGTGCGCCTGACGTAGGTATAGATGGCCCGGCGGTAGCGGTCAGGCCCTTCTGCCGTCACCCATTGCTGGCCATTGTAGGGGTTTTTCCAGATACCCTCTGGCTGCGGGGGCATGACTGAAGGCCCACCTTGCTTGTTCGACAGCAAACCTGACACCGCGAGCGCTTGATCGCGAATCTGCTCCGCACTCAGGCGGAATCTGGGTCCACGGGAGAGGAGGCGATTCCTGGGATCGATTTCAAGTGTTTGTGCTGTTGGCGTCGAAGCCTGGCGATACGTGGCCGACATGACCATTTCCTTCAGGATACCCTTCATACTCCACGCGTTGTCCTCCTGGAAGGAAACGGCCAGCCAGTCCAGCAATTCAGGATGGGAGGGCGCCAACCCGATGGTACCGAAGTCATCGGTGGACTCGACAATACCAGTACCGAAGAGCTGCTCCCAAAAACGATTCACGGTCACGCGAGCGGTTAGCGGATTGGCCTCGGAAACCAGCCATTGGGCAAAAGCCAACCGATCCATGGGTCCGTCCGCCTCGCCAAACAGGCTGGGGATGCCGCCTTCCACTGGATCAAGCTGAGAAAGAAAACTGCCTCGATCAAAAACGCGGGTTGCCCGTGCTTCGCCGTCCGCCAGTTCCTGCATGATGGGGGTCTGGATCGGATCCAGCGCAAAAAGCGCCTTGCGAAGCTCGCCTCGTTTGGTGCGCAGCTCTTCCGTAGAAAGATGCGCGTCGGCAAAACGATCGCGGATGAACGCTTCCTGATGTGGACTGCGATCCGAGGCAGGAATAGCTGCAATTCGCAGAATTTCATTCTTGGACGTATTCAGCAGGCGTCCGTTTACCTCCGGATCGTCCAACTGCGTCTCCCACTCGGCTTGGACGGCCTGCATTTCCGGCGTGGATACGAAGTCTATGAGCGCTGCCTTGGCGCTGGAGAGCTCCTCTTGCAATCGCTTGCCTTCTGCTTCGTGAGCCAACTCAAATTCGAGGAGGACCGGTTCTTCGCTGGGCTGATCCCAGTCGGCCGTATTGTTGAAGATGGCCAGAGAGGTGTAAAAGTCTTCCTGCACGAACGGATCATACGGATGTCCGTGGCACTGAACGCATCGCATGGTAGTCCCCTGAAAAACTTCCCATGTTGTACCCACCCGATCGATAACCTGGGCAAGTCGATGCTCCTCATCGTCCGTTCCGCCCTCCTCGTTCGTCATGGTATTCCGATTGAAAGCTGTAGCGATAAGCTGCTCAGTAGTCGGATCCGGCAGCAGGTCACCGGCCAGTTGCTGAATCGTAAAGGTGTCAAAAGGCATATCCGCATTGAAGGCCGCAATCAGCCAGTCCCGGTAGCGCCAGATGGAGCGGGCTCGGTCCGCTTCATATCCCTTGGAGTCGGCGTAGCGAGCCAGGTCTAGCCAGAGGGCTGTCCATCGTTCTCCGAAAGCCGAGTCAGCCAGCAGGTCATCTACCAACGACTCGAAATCGCCTTCTGAACACAAAGCGTCGACGCGCTCTGGCGAGGCTGGTAATCCGATCAGATCCAGGCTGACCCGTCTTGCGAGAACGTCACAGGATGCTTCGGGTGAAGGATTCAATCCGGTCGATTCCAATCGCTCACGGACGAAAGCATCGATAGGTGTAGGTGCTTCGACTTCCGGGATGACGGGACGAGTCGGCGGCACGTATGCCCAGTGCTGCTCCCAATCCGCGCCTTGGTCTATCCACCGCCGTATGAGATCGATTTCTTCTTCACTCAGTGGAGCATCATCCTTGGGCATGCGCTCCTGAGGGACCTCGTGCGAAATCTTGCGGACCATTGCACTGGCGCTGGCATTGCCCGGCACGATGGCAGGCTCGCCTGATTCTCCGCCGAGAAGTGCAAGATCCCGGAATTGCAGATTCAGATCTGCGCTGGTTTTGACCCCTCCGTGACAGGCAACACATCGCTCATTGAGGATGGGCCGGATCTCGGCATTGAAATCCACGTCTTGCCTGCCACAGCCGGCAAAAACAATCAGAATCAGAAAGTAGACGAAGGGGTAGCGCATGGCAAAGAATCGGGCCGCGCGCAGGGATAGTCAAGAAGGCGTTGTAGCTCAGGTTTTCCTATTCTTTCCTGAGCTCCACCAGAGGATACCATGAATCGCCGTCAATTTGTATCGACTTCCGCCCGTTCCGCGGCTGGCCTTGCCATCCTGCCCCATGCTCCGAGCATCATCGTAAAACGTACCCTGTCGGATGAAATCATCGGACACGGCGACTTTCGCTACCGCGTGGATCGCGAGTGGGGAAATCTGGATCCGATGGCGCATCCGATAAAGAACTGCCACGAAATGGTCCAGGATCGATCCGGTCGGTTGATCATGATCACGGATCAGACGAAGAACAACATCCTTGTCTACGATCGCAGCGGAAAGCTGCTCGACGCCTGGGGCACTTCGTTTCCGTATGGTCACGGACTCACATTGTCCGACGAAGGTGACGCAGAATACCTCTGGATCTGCGACAACGGGTTTGACGGGAATGCCCAGGTGGTAAAGACAACGCTGGATGGCCGTGAGGTCATGCGCTTGGCATCACCAAAGGATCTGGGGATCTACTCTGAAGGTGACAATTTCTATCCGACCGAAACCGCGGTGGGACCCAACGGGGATGTATATGTGGCCGATGGATACGGGTCGCAGTGGATTCTGCAGTATGCGTCAGATGGCACCTTTATCCGAAAGTTCGGGGGACGAGGAGACGGAGACGCCGAATTCTCCACGGCGCATGGGGTATGCGTCGATACCCGCGGTAACGGCGAACCCTCTTTGGTCTGTACGTCTCGGGGACATAATGCGTTCAAGCGCTTTTCGATGGCGGGCGAATACATCGAGACCCTGTTTTTGCCGGGAGCATTCGTTTGCCGTGCCGTCATCGACGACGATATGCTCTACTCTGGAGTGTGTTGGTCACGTCTGCGCTATCTCAATCAGACACCGGACTCCGGGTTTGTCACTATTCTGGATGGATCCGGCAGGGTCGTATCCAATCCCGGAGGAACGGCGCCTGAATACCACGATGGGCAGCTTCAGCTGATGCTGCAACAAGAGTCCATCTTCAATCACTGCCACGATGTGTGCGTGGACCAAGACAAGAACCTCTATGTCTGCCAGTGGAATGCCAATCAGGCGTATCCCATTCGTCTGGAGCGCGTGTAGTTTTTTGTTGCTCGCCCTGCTTTTCGTTGGATGCGGAAAATCATCACGTCCCGACCAAGCACCGTCTGAACCGGTGGCCCCGCCCACGGAAATCCGGCTGCTGACGGGTTCAATTACACCAGCAGAGTCAGGCTGGACCTTGACGTCGTGCGATCAATCCACCACGTGGAGCATCCTGGACCCTGTCCGCAATCTGGACAATGCGCTTGGATTTGCGTCGATTTATGCGAAAGGGTCCAATGAAGCCGGTTGGGCCATTGAACACGTGAATTACCTTCCTTTCGAAGGATTTGACTGCCAATTTGATTGGGAGGGGGTGCTCTGGCGCGCGGCTGGAAATGAGCCCTTCTGGATGGCTGAATTGATGGAGGATGGTTTGTCCATCCGTCTCCCGGGGTCAGAAATGTGGGCGATTCCCGTGGAGGTTGCTGAGGGACCCGTTTTCACGGGCCAAGGCATTATGCTTCGATTCACCGATGAAGCCTGTGCGGATACCATGGTGGATACCTTGTACGGCTGGAAAACTGAACTATCCGTTGGCGAGGACACGTACGTCGGGTGCGGTTTTGAAGGCATGGCATCCCAACCTGTCGGGCCATGACCGCACCACAAGAACACGTGTTTACCTGCCCTTACTGCTGGGAGGAGATCTCCATGATCCTTGAGCCCAGGTTGGAAGAGCAGGTATACATCGAAGACTGTGAGGTCTGCTGCCGACCTATTGAAATTCGATTTCGTGGTGGTGAAGACGGCATGACCGCTTTCGAGGCCCATTCCATCGAGCAATAGGCCTCTTCAGGCGCAAAAACTGTTCTGGAGTGAGAATTACGCCATCAACCCCTGGACAACCTTTCCGTGTACATCGGTCAACCGGAAGCGGCGTCCTTGATGTAGGAACGTCAGGCGCTCGTGGTCGAATCCCAGTAAGTGCAGCAGGGTGGCCTGGAAGTCGTGAACGTGGACGGGATTGCGGATGATGTTGTAGCCGAACTCGTCGGTTTCGCCATACACTGTGCCAGCATTCACGCCACCGCCGGCGACCCATACAGAGAAGCAACGCGGGTGATGATCGCGTCCGTAGTTGTCTTTGGTGAGTTTTCCTTGCGAGTAGCTGGTTCTTCCGAATTCACCACCCCAGATCACCAGTGTGTCATCGAGCAGCCCGCGACGCTTGAGATCCTTTATGAGCGCAGCCGAGGGTTGATCGGTGTCCTTCGCCATCAAGGCGATATCGTTGGGCAGATTCCCGTGCTGATCCCAGCCTTGATGGTAAAGCTGGATGAAGCGGACGTCGCGCTCGGCGAGTCGGCGCGCCAGCAGACAATTGGCAGCAAACGTACCCGGTTTGCGGGCCGCTTCTCCGTATAGCTCGAATACCTCGTCCGGCTCGTCTGACAGGTCCATGGCGTCCGGGACAGAGGTCTGCATACGGTAGGCCATCTCGTACTGGGCTATTCGGGAGTCGATTTCGGGATCCATTACCTGCTCATGTTCTGTCTTGTACATGGCCCGCAATGCATCCAGCATGCGCCGACGACTCATGCGCGACATGCCATCCGGATCTTTCAGGTACAGGACCGGGTCGGCACCTCCACGAAACTGGACCCCTTGATGCAGGGAGGGCAGGAAACCGTTGCCCCAGAGGCGGGAATAGAGGGGTTGATCCCCTTCCCGGCTTCGGGATAGCAGCACGGTAAACGTTGGCAGGTTGTCATTGAGCGACCCCAGGCCGTAGCTCATCCACGACCCGAACGAAGGACGCCCCGTTTGTTGAGAGCCGGTCTGGAAAAAGGTGATCGCGGGATCGTGGTTTATGGCCTCTGTGTGCATCGACCGGATTACACAGATGTCGTCGGCAATGGAGGCTGTGTGGGGGATCAAATCCGAAAACCACGCTCCCGCTCGCCCGGACTGCTTGAAGTTGAATTGAGAACCAGCCATCGGCAAGGAACTCTGGAATGCAGACATCCCGGTCAGTCGTTGGCTACCGCGAACGCTTGAGGGAAGCTCTTGGCCATTCAATTCCTGCAGCGTTGGCTTGTAGTCCAGCAATTCAAGGTGCGAGGGACCTCCACTCTGAAACAGGTAAATGACCCGTTTTGCCTTTGCGGCGAAATGCGGTCCTGTTGGATCAGGACGAGCTTCTGATCCAGGTGCCCCAAAGGCATCCAGAATACCCATGGGGCTGAGGAGCGTCGCAAGCGCAGCACCGCCAAACCCGCAGGCCGAGCGCGACAGGAAGTGGCGTCGCGTAGACAGGAATTTGATGTCGTCGAGTTCGTGCATGACGCTTAGCGCAGGGTAATGGTGGCGTCGTGATTCAGGATGGTTGATGCTACCGTCGTCAGGGCAGCTACTTCGCGCGGCGGGAGGGAAGGATCACGAGGGTGTTCGCCGGCGGACAAGAGTTGCCGGGCAGCAGTCGCCGAAAGGGAACGCCGTTCCTGCTCCAGCAGCTCGAACAGGGCATCCCGCTCAATCTCCGAAGGACTTCGAGCCGTCAAGGCACGGAATCCCCAGGTGATGCGCTCCTCGTCAGTCGCTCCGCCTTCACGCAGCATGCGCTCGGCCAGTAACCGGGAGGCTTCCACGAATTGTGGATCATTCATCAGGACCAGCGCCTGGAGTGGGGTGGACGTGCTCTGCCGACGCACGACGCACAGGTTGCGCTCCGACGTATCGAAGATCATCATCGAAGGAGGAGGCGTTGTGCGTTTCCAGATGGTATACAAACTGCGTCTGTAGAGATCGTCTCCCGAGTCCTGGACGTATTCGGTTCCGTTCCTCGTAGCCTGCTCTTTCCACAAACCAGCGGGCTGGTAGGGGCGAACCGGGGGGCCGCCGATTTCCGGGACGAGCAGCCCACTAGCGGCCAGCGCATGGTCACGCATCTGCTCAGCGCTCAACCGCCGGGCAGGTCCCCGGGCCAACAATTCATTGTCAGGGTCACTTTCGAGCAATTCTGGCGTCGGTCTTGAAGTCTGGCGATAGGTGGCACTCAAAACGAGTCGGCGCAAGAGGGCCTTGGTATCCCAGCCTGAATCCCGGTACTCCACGGCCAGCCAGTCCAGCAAAGCGGGATGCGAGGGAAGGGCTCCCTGCGCTCCCATATTGTCGGATGTAACGACAAGTCCTCGGCCAAAGACATGCTGCCAGAGCCGGTTGACCTGGACGCGGGCTGTAAGCGGATTCTCATCCAGGAATAACCAGCGAGCCAACCCCAATCGGTTCTTAGGCAGGCTGTCTGGAAAGGCCAGTATCGCCTCAGGTGTTCCGTGAGTGACGGGGTCACGCGGGTCATCGTATTGCCCCCGATGGAGGGTGTAGGTCGGTCGTGGATCCGGAAGGTCGCGCATGATCATCGTCTCGGGAGCCAGCGTCAGGATGCGATTTTCCTGCGCTCTTGCGGCTCTGAGCGCTTGCGAAACGTCTTTCCACGCATCCGAGCGGGTCGTGAGGATATAGTCGCGCCATTCCTCCTTTCCTGCGCCCAAGCCTGCGAGCGTCCGTATCTCTGGCAGGCTGAGTCTCCGGTCGAACACCTTCCATTCGTCGAAGGCTACCTCATCCAGCATCCGCAGATTGTTGTCGGTGAAACCGAGCCTCAGGTCGCCCGGACCTGCCCAGTTCGTCGAGTCCCCCGTGAAAGGATGAATACTCAGGCGGATACTCTGATGCAGATTATCCGTCAGAATTCTGGTGGGCATGGGCTGTCCGTTCAAGACAAGCTCCATACCGTCGGCACGACTGGAACCATCATACCTGAACACGAGATGCTGCCATTCACCGCTGGGGACTGGCTCCGTGGTTCGAATCCGGATCTCGTTGTCCGGTCCCACGTGTACGAGTCGAGCCGAGATGGTATGGTCGGGGTTGAGGAACGTGTGATAGCCGCGGTCTCCGTCGAAGAGTCCACTGGTCTTGGCCATCAACGGGCCCCATGTCGTCTCGTTTTCGATCCGAAACCACACGCTGAGGGTAAACGGATCGTAGCGTTCGAAATGATGTCGCTTGCTGCCGGCGTCCAGCCAGCCGTCTCCCACCAATTTCATGGCCTTCCCGTCCACGCCTTCCACGATTTCTGGCAGCCGCTCGCGATCACCCCAGAAATAGCCGGCGCTGTCGGGCTGAACACGATCCTCGAGTGTCAGGAGATTGTCTTTTTCGACAAACGATTCGATTGGGTAGTGGGCGGTCATGCCCTCAACGGCAACGGGTCCATCGGGCGCTACAGGTTCGACCTCGGCATCCCAGCGCGGGTTGGACGGATTGGCCTCGTGCTCGAGCTCCCTGATTTTTGTCCTGATCCGCTCCAGTTCTTCGTCTTCGACCTCGGTAGTTAGAATGACGGTCGGACTGGCTTCACCGGCATAAGGGATATTGCCGATCTCGTTGACCGAGTTGAAGAAAGCGAACAGCTCGTAGTACTCGGTCATCGAGACCGGATCGTACCGATGATCGTGACAGCGTCCGCACTCCATGGTCACGCCCAGGAAGGCCTTTCCAAACGTGTCAGTTCGGTTGGCCACATAGTCGACCCGGAATTCTTCCAGTACGATACCGCCTTCCTGGCTCTGCAAGTGATTCCGGTTGAAGCCGGTGGCCAGCAAGTCATCCTTAGTGGGGGTCTCGAACAGGTCGCCTGCCAGTTGCTGGGTGACAAAGTCATCGTATGGCTGGTTGGCATTGAAAGAGCGAACGACCCAGTCGCGCCACGGCCACATATTGCGCCAACCGTCATCCTGATAACCATGGCTATCGGCATAGCGGGCAAGATCCAGCCAATCAACCGCCATGCGTTCGCCGTAGTGCTCTGATGACAGCAGGCGATCGACCACGCGACCATAGGCTCCGGAAGAAGTGTCTAAAAGGAAGTCGTCTAATTCAGCAACGGTGGGAGGGAGCCCGATCAGATCGAAGGAGACCCGCCTGATCCATTCTTCTTTCGAAGCTTCGCTGGCCGGTGACATGCCTTCCCTTTCCATACGGGACAGTACAAACCGGTCGACGTCATCGCGAGGCCATTCGGTCTGTGTGATTTCTGGAGGAGTGTCTTTCTCAGGAGGCGAAAATGCCCAATGCTCTTCGAATTCAGCCCCTTGCTCTATCCAGCGGATCAGGATAGCCTGTTCTTCTGCCGTCAGCGACAGATTGGATTCGGGCGGGGGCATCCGGGTCAGCGGATCATCGGAAAGGATGCGGTGCACCATTTCGCTTCGGTTGGGATTGCCGGAAATGATGGCACGATTGCGCTGACTGTTGGTCAAAGTCGCACGCATCCCTTCTTCGGTATCGAACCGCAAGTCTGTTACCCGGCCTTCGGCGTCTGGGCCATGACACGCAAAACAGCGATCGGACAGGATGGGACGAACATGCAGACTGAAGCTGATGCGCTCGGGAATGACCGCGTTTGAATCTTCAATGTGCGCCGGGGGATCGTACGCACAGCCCGAGCTGGCTATCAGCAGCGCTGCGAAGGCTCCCGAGAGCAAGAAAGATGGGTGGCGAAGAGACACGCGTTCAGTAGGAAAGCGAGAGGCAACAGCTGGAGTATAGCTGAACGGACCATGCGTGCGCAACGGCGGGTTCTCAAACCATGAGTCGGCTCGATTTAATTACAGCCGCGTGTCCGTCCAGAGCCCCTTATATCCATCCAAGGTGGATTGTGGATAATTGTTGTGT
>Ga0181584_10003346_pt1 | contig 12297 bp, 8 predicted proteins | sample 071ome_30_FD_132462 | JGI IMG/M metagenome (GOLD analysis project Ga0181584, IMG submission 132462) | Coastal salt marsh microbial communities from the Groves Creek Marsh, Skidaway Island, Georgia - 071406AT metaG (megahit assembly) | ecosystem: Environmental > Aquatic > Marine > Intertidal zone... | reverse complement strand
GTGGGGGGCGGGGACGGGTTGGGGTACGGGGATGTGGCGGTGTTGGGGCCCGTGTTGTGGTTGTGGCGGTATGTGTTGGGTGGGGATGTGAAGGGTGGGTTGGGAGGGGTCGGGGGGTGGGTGGCGCGGGTGGTGGGGGATGCGAGGGTGGTCAAGGCGGTGAACGGACAAGGTACGTGGTGGTGGTGCATGATGGTAGCGGAGGACGAATGGTGGTGGTGGAGAAGGAGAACGACAAACGACAAACGACGAACGAAAACAAACGACGACGCAGCACTGTCATCTTTTCCCGCTTGGAGGCTTTTCATGCTCCTTTCGGCGTAACCCGGTGCGAGAGCGAGACGTGTATTTACCATTAGCCAGTTGGCGTTGCGATCGCCTTCTGGTTATACGCTATGCGGATATGTCTATGCCTATGTATGGCTATTGCTCACTCGGTGCTCGGTGCTGTTTTGGGGTTTGCAGGTGGGGCGGCGCAGATTGAGTTTCCAGCGCTGCCGGACGGGTGGACGTTTGACGAGTTCGCGGGGGTCGACCCGGCAAAGGTGGAGAAGTTGAAGGCGAAGAAGGCAGAGAAGGTAGGTGTTTGTCGTCGATTGTTTGTTGGTGGCGGACTGCTCGTCGGGAGCGCCGCCGGGGCCGCCCGCTGTTGTTCATTGACGCGTGGGGATGCATCGTCGTGGTTGCTCACGCCCGCCATTCCGTTTCACCATCCAGGAGGCCAAGGCGGCCAAGGCGGCGGCCAAGGCGGCGGCGAAGCAGCAGCAGCAGCAGGAATTGGACAAGGCCAAGAAGGCGAACGAGGAGAAGAAGGCCAAGCTGAAGGCGGAGAAGGAGGCCAAGGCTCAGGCAGAGGCGGCCGAGATCAAAGCGTGGGTCGACCAGGTGCGTGTTGGAGTAATGCTGTGTTGCGTTGCGTTGCGTTGCGTCGTCTCGTTTCTTGGATCCTTGTGGCCTCGTTCCCTCGTCCCTCCCCCGCCCCGCCATCTCACCGCCACGATCACCACCATAGGCCAAGGGGACGCCGTCTGGATCGAAGAAGTCTGTGGCCGGGGATCTACCCAAGGGATACTCGCCGGAGGCCGTGGAGGCGGCGTGGTACGTTGCCGATCTCGACCTCGACCTCGACTGTGGCGTGCGCGCAAGCCGAATCGCCCAACGCGCTCGCAACGCTCACTCGCGCCCGATCTTTTGCCAGGTACGAATGGTGGGAGGCATCTGGGTTCTTCAAGCCGGATGACGATGCGAGCAAAGAGCCGTTCGTGATGGTGATCCCGCCGCCCAATGTGACTGGGACGCTCCACATCGGGCACGCGCTGACCAACTCCATCCAGGATACGGTGACGAGGTGGCGCCGGATGATGGGGTACCGGACTTTGTGGCTTCCGGGGACAGATCACGCTGGTATCGCGACGCAGACGGTGGTGGAGAAGAAGGTGGCCAGGGAGACGGGCAAGACGAGGCACGACCTCGGGCGGGAGGGCTTCCTCAAGGAGGTGTGGAGCTACGTCGACGATTACGGCCATCGAATTACGAATCAGCTGCGACGTTTGGGATCCTCCGTGGACTGGAGCCGTCAGGTGTTCACGATGGACGAGACGAGGAGCAACGCGGTGAACGAGGCGTTTGTGCGGATGCACGAGAAGGGGCTCATCTACAGGGACAACAGGCTGGTCAACTGGTGCTGCAAGCTGAAGACGGCCGTGTCGGATATCGAGGTGGACTATATTGATATCACGAAGCGGAGCGGGGTGAGCGTGCCCGGGTACGACGAGCCGGTGGAGTTTGGGGCCATCACGTCGTTCGCGTATCCGTATGAGGACGGGTCCGGGGAGATTGTCGTGGCGACCACGCGGCCGGAGACCATGCTGGGAGATACTGCAGTGGCTGTGCATCCGGATGATGACAGGTACAAGGCGGTGGTCGGCAAGTTTCTGGTGCATCCGATCAACGGCAGGAAGATCCCCGTCATCGCTGACGCCGAGCTCGTCGACATGGAGTTCGGGACGGGAGCCGTGAAGATCACTCCGGCGCACGATCCCAACGATTTTGCCACCGGAAAGCGCCACAACTTGGAGTTCATCAACATCCTGGACGACAACGGGTGCCTCAACTCGAACGGCACTGGCCAGTTTGCCGGCCAGCGGCGATTTGAGGCCAGGATCACGGTCGTCGAGCACCTCAAGGAGATCGGCCTGTACAGGGGCGTGGAAGACAATCCTATGCGCCTTGGATTGTGCTCGCGTTCCAAGGACGTGATCGAACCCGTGCTCAAGCCCCAGTGGTGGGTCGCGTGCGATGACATGGCCGCCGACGGCGTCGAGCTCGTCCGCTCCAAGGAGCTCGAGATCATCCCCGAGGAGTACGAGGCCACCTGGTTCCGCTGGATGGCTAACATTCGGGATTGGTGCATCTCTAGGCAGCTCTGGTGGGGGCACCGCATCCCGGCCTACTACGTCTCCTTCGACGGGGAGGACGCCAGCAACGGGTCCCCCGGCTCGCCGAGCGAGAACATGGCCAACTGGGTCGTCGGCAGAACGCTGGAGGACGCGCAAAAGGTTGCCAACGAGAGGTTCCCGGGACGTGCGTTCACCCTCGTCCAGGATGAGGACGTGCTCGACACTTGGTTCTCGTCGGGCCTGTTTCCGTTCTCGACCATGGGCTGGCCCGACGCCAACCCCGACCTCAAGGACTTCTTCCCGGGACAGCTGCTCGAGACCGGGCACGATATCCTTTTCTTCTGGGTTGCACGCATGGTCATGATGTCCCGGGTCCTGACCGGCGAGGTGCCCTTCAAGCAGGTCTACCTCCACGCCATGGTACGCGACGCCCACGGCAGGAAGATGTCCAAGAGCCTCGGCAACGTCATCGATCCGACCAACGTGATAGAGGGAATCACGCTCGAGAAACTCCACGCGAGTCTTATGGGCGGAAACCTGGACCCCAAGGAGGTCGAGAAGGCCAAGGCCGGCCAGAAGATCGACTTCCCCGACGGCATCGAGGAATGCGGGGCCGACGCCCTCCGCTTCGCCCTCGTCTCCTACACCGCCCAGGGCAGGGACATCAACTTGGATATCAAGAGGGTCGTGTCGTACAGGCACTGGTGCAACAAGCTGTGGAACGCCATCCGGTTCGCCATCATGAACCTCGGCGACGACTTCCAGCCCAGGGCCGCCGGCGAGCTCGAGACCGTCGCAGCGACCCTCCCCTACCCGTCCAAGTGGATCCTGTCGAGGTTGAACGCGGCCACCAAGTCGATCACAGACGCCATGTACGCCTACGACTTTGCGACGTCCACCTCTGCCGTCTACAGCTTCTGGCAGTACGAGCTCTGCGACATCTACATCGAGTTGGCCAAGCCCCTGCTCAACGGAGACGACGCCGTGGCCAAGGACCTCACCAGACAGACTCTGTACGTCTGTCTGGAGTCCGGCCTCCGCCTGCTCCACCCCTTCATGCCGTTTGTCACCGAGGAGCTCTGGCAGCGCCTGCCCGGCCAGGCCAAGAAACTCCAGCAGGAGGGGTACCCTCGGTCCCTCATGATTGCCAAGTACCCGACCCCGGTCGCCGCCTGGGAAGACGATACACTCAGCACCACCATGTCGTACATGATGTCCATCGTCAACAAGGCCAGGTCGCTGCGCAGTGACTACGGCCTGACCCGGGAGAAGGCCGCCCTCTACGTCACCGCCACCGACCCTGCCAACTTCGAGTTCATCCAGTCGGTCTACCTGGAGATTGAAACGCTGACGACCTCGTCGTCCGTGAAGGCCGTCTCCAGCCCCGACCAAGTCCCCAAGGGCTGCGGCGTGGCTGTCCTCGACGACACGACCACCGTCCACCTGGATTTGCTCGGGGTTCTTGACGTTGCCAAGGAGGTCGAGAAGCTCGAGAAGAAACTCAAGCAGTCGGTCGACTGGCTCGCCAAGCTCGAAGCCAAGACGTCCTCCGAGATGTACGTCGCCAAGACGCCCGAGAACATCAAGCAGGTGGACGCCGGCAAGGTCGCCAAGCTGCGGTCGGAGATCGAGTCGACCGAGCACCACATCGCCGAGTTCAAGTCAATGCTGTAAACCGACGACTGACGAGTTCACATCATCACCCCCCCTTGAGGCTCCTCCCAACTGAAAACTGAAAATTGCCTCTTCTCTCCCGCAGCCGATCGGCTGTTCGCGAACTCATGGACCGGTGATAGCGCCAGGATGGATCTACCACAGAAGGCTGTCAAGGGGCTGCTGAAGGAAACGGGAAAGCTGTTCAAGGTGCTGGACGTCGCGTGGAACCCCGAAACTGACATTTCTGCCAAGCGGGAGTGGGCCACGAGGAACAGCACAGCCTTCTCGAGGAGCAGCACGGGCGCTACAGGCACTACGGACGCAACAGATGGGAGCAATGTCAGCAGCGGCAACAACCCACCCTCCCCGGCTTCGGCGGCCGCCGGTCCGGGGGCGCTGCTGCCGATGTACGACTATTTCGTCGTGGTGGGTCTGGAGGACCGGCCCGAGACGGTGGATGCGGTATGGAAGAAGGAGAAGGATCAGGATCAGGAGTGCATGATGCGGGATGCAAAGGTTTTGTACAGTTTTCCTGAGCGGGGGATGCCGGAGGACTTGCGACGGGAGATTCCGACCTATTGCTTTCCGATCGGGACGGGAGCGTACGCCGTGAGGCGGTCGGCGGGGTCGCTTGACTTGACGGAGATTACGGATGTGGTGTACGGACAGCACTACGACTCGAGATCGGACGCGTCGTTCGTGTTCCAGCTTCAGACGACGGCGGCCGACCGGCCAACGCCAGAGATGCTGTACGGCGTGTGCTTTTACCGGAAAGAGTTTTTGCACCGCCGACCCAAGATGTTTGATGATACTGTTGTTTCGATGGGCGGCATTGTTCTCGAGGATAAGAACAACAAGAACAACAACCTTCCGGAGCGGCTCGTGGCTTCTGGCCGGTACGTGCTTGGATGTGGTTCCCCCCGTGTCGGTGTGTTGACGGGAGCTCGCCGACTCGCCGACGCTGTTTCTGAGTGACACTGTTGCTGACCGACCGACCGACCGACCGACCGACCGACCGACCGACCGACCGACCGACTGACCGACTGACCGACTCTGTCCCTCCCTCCCTCTGTCGCCCATCTCTCAGGTGCTATTGCCTGCTGTCGAGGGTGCCCATGTTCGGGCGGCACTTTGAGCTGCTGAGAAACATTCTGTCGTACGAGCGGCATCATCAGATCGAAGAGTATGCCAGGCAGGTGGACGAAGGGCTCTGGACGGGGGACAGAGCAGGCACTGGCGTTGGTGCGGGCACACGTTGCATCGACAGCGCCAAGCCGTCCGAGGACGAGGAGCTTTCCTCGTATCGATCGAGAGAGAGTCAGAGCACGTTGGACACGCCGTCGTTCTCTAACCGAAAGTCGGTGACGTTGACCGACCAGATCAGCAGCAGCTCTGACGACTCTGACTCTGACGACGCGGCCGCGTCGAGGCCGATTTCGGCGTCCCGAAAGACGCACCACGAGAGAAAGGTGACATCGATCAGCGACTTTCACACGCCCGAAGATACGCCGAGTGCTCCTCTGCTGATGGACGACGACGGCCACGACGACATGACGCCGTTCTTCACAGCAGGCGATCGGGGCGATCGGAGAAAGGCAAAGGGCATGAGCACCAAGACGAAACGAGCGATCAGTCGGCGGCTAGAGTACTCGCGGCAGCGGACTCAGACAACGTCGACCGACGACGACCTCGAGGCTGTCCGGAAGAACCTGACCATGATGCGCGTGCTGGACGACACGGACGACATGCTGATGGGTGCCGCCGCCGCTGCCGACGCGGCTGACGCCGCCGCCATCTCCGACGCCGACGACATGGCCGCTGGAGACGGGCCAAGTATGCCGGGACCGCTCAACAACGACAGCACGGAGCTGGGATCGTGGATAGAGGCGGACGATCGGGGCAACGTCGAGGACACGGCTGCGAGCAAGCCTGTAGCTCGGGAAGCCACGCGGCCGACGTCTCCGATCGGACAGGAGTGGTATAAGCGCCACCCGCGAACGCTGCTGCAGCAGTACAAAGCGCTGGACTACCGCTGGCAGGTCGCCGCCAAGGAGATTGCCGTCCCCGTGTCCAATCTCATCAACGCGCGCGGTGAGACCGTTTCCAGCATGAAGTGCACGTTCATGTCGGACATTGACTTTCTGGCCGCCAAAGAGCTAGAGAGCTGGGCGATCTGCGTCCTGTGGGTATTTGCTGCCTGAACTTGTCGGTTGTCGAACGTCGGACGACCGATGCTCCCATCCTGTCGCGCCGGCACCCCCGCGCTTCCTCATCCTCTCACTCGAGCTTCGATCGCTTCGTCATCCTCTCACCTTCCAGGTGCCGCGCGCTCTCCGTGGAGAACATCGTCACCTACCTCACGGCCGTGCTCCTCGAGCGTCAGATCGTGGTCTTCGAGTCGAACATCGCCTACCTGTCGGCCATCGTCCTCTCCCTACAACCGCTGCTGTTGCCGTTCTCGTGGCAGTCGTTGCTGCTTCCCGTCGTTCCCGTCGACAAACAGGACCTGTTGGAGGCGCCCGTCCCTTTCGTGATCGGGATGCTCACCAAGACCCGCGACATCAGGGCAAAGTGCGGCTCGCTCGTCCGCATCAATGCATACAAGGACGATGTGAAAAACGCCGGCTCCTTCCCCAGACTGCCAAACGCCAAGGCGCTCACACGGGATTTGGAGGGGCCCCACGCCAGGATCCGGCGCTTTGGCGTCCAGTTTGGCAGCGACAGCTGCCCCATCTACGAGATATCGTCTGAAGAGCGGCAAGAAGCAGCAGTCTTTGCGGAGAAGGTCAGACAGCACCTCATGGCGTTGACGAGCGAGCTGGCCTATTTCATGATCTCCGACGTCGGGTCAGCGACGTCGGTGGGCATCCTGATGCGGGACGCCTTCGTCGAATCCTTCGAAGAGGGGGAGGATCGGGATTTCATCGACCAGTGGACCCAAAGCCAGATGTTCGAGCTGTACGCGGACTGGGTGCAGCACAATTAGATGGGCGGCCGCTCCCTGCAGGAAACGCAGGATACACGCTGATTAGGGATTTCGGCGAATCTGAGATTCGCTAGGCTAGCCCCTCAGATCTCGTTCACCACGTAAACCCGCGCCCTAGCGCCTCGCATACGCACTTCTCATTAATAATCGCTGGATACGCCGCATAACCGCTCAAAACACGATGGTACGTGAAGAAACCGACGCGAATCTTCTCCTGGCCACGTCGAACCTGTTCGCCTCCTCGTCGGCTCTCTGGGCCAACCCACGGCCTCTCGCCCGCTCCTTTGGAGTTCAATTGGTGAAAGATGCTGTCTGCATGCAGCGGGCAGGGGTATTCTCGTGGGTTGGACGGGACCGCAGCGACCCCCTTCTCCTTCTCGACTCGCGCCCTCACACAACCCGCCCTCGACAACACGCAACACGACGTAGTTTAAGGTCATTCTCCTTCTCGCGGCGATCTTCGCCACTGCCCACGCGGATTGCTCCCTGAAGAAGGTCCTCTACAAGCCGGCGCCGATTTACCAACTCGGTAAAGACTCTGTCGACCAGGACATCACCTGTGGCAAGGGGTCCACGGAAGTCATCGCCACCGACTGGACCCAGCCGTACTCAAAGGTCGCCAGCGGTCTCTTGACGAAGTTCCTCTTCCCGTCCCTCAGTGGAGATGACAAGGACGTCTACGACTGTGGCAGTGCCGGGATCAAAAAGGCGAATGTCAAGGGAATCGCCGGGTGCCTCAAGAAAGGGACCTTCCACGGGGAAGTCGGTATCGACTACGTGTGCAACCAGCAGGCCAGGACCAGGTACGTCACGGTGGACGCTACCATGAAGCTGAAGGGCAACTGCGCCTAGGCGCCTGCTCCCGAGCAGCGAGACGGTCGTAGCAGTCCGCGTTCGAGCTCCCGTCTGTATCCTCGTCTAAGTCTTATTACCATTTAGTGCCGGTAATAAAAAGGCACTTACCGTCATCGCACGCCGCTGTTCGTCCGCTTGATGTGTTGGTGTTCGTCGTGCGCTGCACCACCACGGGCTGTCGCTTTCCGCTTCACAGCGTCCACGTCCATGCCTGCGTTGCTCGTAGTGAACATTTTCTTCAAGAACGAACGAGCGAAGCGCGTAGCGCGAGTGAGAGAGTGAGAGAGTGAGAGAGTAAGAGGGTCATGGAGGTACAACTACCACCTTTGACAGCCGACAGACCGAAGTCGTCGCGGTGGCAGGCACGAGCTGGCGACAGTTCTGGTCGCACACGTGGAGCTGATTGTGCGTGTGGCATTGGTAAGCGTTCCCAAATAGGTGCACCCAGGTGCAGTAGCGCGTACACGCGTATTCCTCCTCGGCGGCCCCCGGTTGTTGGTGGCTACCCGTCATGTGGAATGCGTCGCCGGTCGGTTCAAGCTTGTATGTAATCAGTCAGTCAGTCAGTCAGTCGTGGTTTGTCGTTGAATTCATTCGACTGTTCGCGCGAAGGCGACCAGCCACGCCTAGTACATGTATTCTCCAAAAATGGAGACTCGGGCCCTGGCGATCCCCTACGAGACTCATTTCTTCTAGTACGCATACGATATCTCCGACCACCGCGTGTGAGAGACACATACGGACGAGACAGGAGCGAGCGCGAGCGCGAGCGCGAGCGAGAGAGCCAGACACAAGGAGGAGGGGAAACGAAAGCCAACCAAACGTCCTGATCATCAACAGATTTTCCAGCCAGCCCCGCCTCCCTTGCACTTCCCTCGCACTTCCCGATCCCTCAAGACACCAACAATCACGATGGGCGTCCCGGCCAAAGAGGAGCCGAAGAACTCGGACAAAACGAGCAAGAACAAGCCCGGCAAGGATGACGACGACGACAAGCCAATCAAGGCCCTCACGGAGGAGGACGTCCGCATCATGCAGGCGTACGGCGCCGGGTCGTACTCGTCCAAGATCAGAGACTTGGAGACGGAGATCAAGGCGCTGTCGAAGAAGGTGAACGAGCTGTGTGGGATCAAGGAGTCGGACACGGGGCTCGCGCACCCGTCCCGGTGGGACTTGGTGGCCGACAAGCAGATGATGCAGGAGGAGCAGCCTTTGCAGGTGAGCCGGTGCACGAAGATCATCAATCCGAACACGGAGGACGCCAAGTACCTGATCAACATCAAGCAGATTGCGAAGTTCGTGGTCGGGCTGGGGGACAAGGTGGCGCCGACGGACATCGAGGAGGGGATGCGAGTGGGGGTGGACAGGCAGAAGTATCAGATCCAGATCCCGCTGCCGCCGAAGATCGACCCGACGGTGACGATGATGACCGTGGAGGAGAAGCCCGACGTCACCTACTCTGACATTGGCGGGAGCAAGGAGCAGATTGAAAAGATGCGCGAGGTCGTAGAGATACCAATGCTGCACCCGGAGAAGTTCGTCAAGCTCGGCATCGACCCGCCGAAGGGCATCCTGTTGTACGGCCCCCCTGGTACGGGCAAGACGCTCCTGGCGCGGGCGGTGGCCAACCGGACCGATGCCTGCTTCATCCGCGTGATTGGGAGCGAGCTGGTGCAGAAGTACGTCGGAGAGGGTGCGAGGATGGTGCGGGAGCTCTTCCAAATGGCACGCTCCAAGAAGGCGTGTATTATCTTCTTCGACGAGGTGGACGCGATCGGTGGGGCTCGTGGGGACGACCAGAGCGGTGTGTACTGAAGTCGACGTGCGCTCGCTCTTCCGAGTCTGTGCGCCCAGACACAACGTGAATTATATACTCAGCGCTCACCGACTGGCTCACTCGCTCACTCGCTCACTCGCTCACTCTCGCGTTGTTCGTTGTTCGTTGTTCGCCAGGAGACAACGAAGTGCAGCGGACCATGCTCGAGATTGTCAACCAGCTGGATGGCTTCGAGGCGAGGGGAAATATCAAGGTGCTGATGGCCACCAACAGGCCGGACACGTTGGACCCGGCGCTGCTGCGTCCGGGCCGCCTGGATCGCAAGGTCGAGTTCGGACTGCCCGACTTGGAGGGCCGGACGCAGATCTTCAAGATTCACACGCGTGCGATGAACGTCGAGCGGGACATCAGATACGAGCTGCTCGCGAGGCTGTGCCCCAACTGCACCGGAGCAGACATCAGATCGGTCTGCACCGAGGCGGGCATGTTCGCCATCAGATCGAGGAGGAAGACGGTGACCGAGAAGGATTTTCTCGACGCCGTCAACAAGGTCATCAAGGGCTACCAGAAGTTCTCGGCCACGCCCAAGTACCTCCAATACAACTGATGATTGATGATTGATGATTGATGATTGATCATGATCATGACAGACACTCAAGAAATCACCGTGCCGACCTCCCCCACCTCCCCCAACAGCGCCTTACTCACGTTCCCCTTCCCCAGCAGACTAAACACCACCACCGGAATCTGATTCTCCTTGCACAACGTGATCGCCGTCTCATCCATCACGTCCAGCCCCCGCACCAACACATCCCGAAAGCTCAACTCCTTATGCAACACCGCCCGCCCAGGATTCGCCACGGGATCCATATCATACACCCCGTCCACCTTGGTCGCCTTGAAAAACGCATCTGCATTGATCTCCGCCGCCCGCAACGCCGCCGCCGTATCCGTCGTAAAAAACGGATTCCCCGTCCCCGCCCCGAATATCACCACCCGACCCCGCTCCAAATGCCGTATCGCCCGCCTCCGTATATACGGCTCCGCCACCTCCCGCATCTCGATCGCCGTCTGCACCCGCGTCGCCACCCCCGCATGCTCCAACGCACTCTGCAAACACACCGCATTCATCACCGTCGCCAACATCCCCACGTAATCCGCCGTCGCCCGCTCCATCCCCTCCCACTGATCGAGATCCACCCCCCGAAAGAAATTCCCGCCGCCCACGACGATCGCCACCTGCACACCCGCAGCCACCGCCGTCGCGACTTCCTCCGCGATCGATTGCAGCGTGCACGGGTCGATGCCGAACGACAGAGGACCCTCCAACGCTTCGCCTGATATCTTGAGCATGACGCGGTGATACCGAGGAGGTGGCGCTCCACCTCCACCGAGGGGATGGTGGGAATGGGACGACGACGGGGAAGACGAGAAAGACGACGACGAGAAAGACGACGACGAGGAAGACGCGGCGATGACCTGCCGTCCTCGCACCTGGTGACTGACGATGACGTGTCGATCGTCACCCTGACGACGAAGATGCACGTGTCGATGACCCTGACGATGACCCTGACGATGACCTTGCACCCATCTCCCGCACGCCCGCCCCTTCCGTGCATGCCCAGACCCGTGCGCAAGCGAATCGCGTCCAGCAAGGCCCAATTCCCGAACCATACTCTCGCGCGCGTCTATCTATATACACGGTGATCGACTGCAGACTGTCGACTGTCCACTGCCGAAAATCGACTGCCAGATGGGTGCGATGGATATGCACTCTCGGAGGCCGAGCGTCTCGAGTGTCTCCAGAGAATTGAATACTATGCGGGCGAATGACGACCACGAACGGGCAGTGGCCGTGACTCGGTACGTGCCAGGTTGGACGGGGCGGTGACGGGGCGACGGGGCGACGGGGCGACGGGGGCGTGGGACCCACCCACAGAGGGCGGAATTTGGTCGAATTCTCGGACGATTTGAACGATTCGTTGAACATCAGACGGCAGTCGGCGGCTGCTCCGTTTCTCTCTGCTTGCGAACGCTACTCGCTCACTACTCGTACCTTTCCACCTACCTACTACCTCGTAGGAAACTCGCGTCGTATACGGCGCCGCGGGATCTGGCGCTGCCGGTGGATGACGAGGCCGGTGATGGGTCAAACTCGAACACGGACTTTCCGGGGGCCAACAGGCGGATTGTGGATCGGGAGAGTGCGTATGCGAAGCGTCGGTTTGAGCGTCAGGAGGCTGCGATGATGTCGTCGGGTGGTGGTGGTGGGGCGGATGGGGTGGACGGGAGCTATGCGGAGCGGATGCGGCAGAGTCAGGTCGGGAGGGAGCGGGAGGAGGCGTTGAGGGAGTTGGAGAAGCGTGGGGGTAGTGGGAGTGCGATGCGTGGAAGTGCGGGGGCGGTGAGTGGAGGTGCGGGGGCGGTGAGTGGGGCGAATGCGGTGCCGGTGCGGCCAAAGGCGACGGGGAGGAAGAGTCGGTGGGATCGCGCCGATACGAATACGAATACGGCAGAGGGTGGGGAACAACAACAACAACAACAACAACAACAACAACAAGGACAACGAGGGCAACAACGACAATCGACGGGTGGGTGGGACGAGCGGGACGACGACGCGGTGC
>Ga0181584_10003343_pt1 | contig 12306 bp, 10 predicted proteins | sample 071ome_30_FD_132462 | JGI IMG/M metagenome (GOLD analysis project Ga0181584, IMG submission 132462) | Coastal salt marsh microbial communities from the Groves Creek Marsh, Skidaway Island, Georgia - 071406AT metaG (megahit assembly) | ecosystem: Environmental > Aquatic > Marine > Intertidal... | reverse complement strand
TCGTCGATCGTCGATCGTCGATCGTCGACCTTCAGAGGGAGTGCAAGGCCGGGAAAACACGGCCGAGATCATCATCATCATCATCGCACGCGCCTTCTTGTACCGCGCGTACAGCTTTTCCGAGCAGTCGCACGACTTCTGAGTGCACATGTTGTACACCTTGGTGTATAGGCCCATGTTGGCCGTCGCCGACGCCGGCTCGTCCCTGTCCCCGTTCAGAAAGTCGAGAAACTGGTCCACGCCGGCCTTGATCTCCTTCCAACCCGCCTCCAGCTCGATCTTCTCCGGCCGGGGGTTCCTAACCGGCGGCATGATGTCGGTTCGGCCGGGCTTCGCTGTCCGTGTGTGCGTGTGTGTGTCCAAACAGGGGGAGAAGTACCACCGTGACTGAATCGGATTCGAAGCTTTCGAAATTTCCTGGCTATACCCGAGCGCCTGTGCGTCGCGTCGTCACCGTGACATACACTGTGTCACGTGCGACTGTACACGCCCTCTCCGTGCCGAATACGGCTGTAAATCCGAGGAATTGAGCGTTTGAGAAAGCGAAGAACCGCTCGCCACACCGCGAGCTTTGATTGATCTCATTCTCGTGACCGACCGACGACCGGCAAGGGCGAGCGAGCGAGCGATCAAGCGATCAAGCGGGCGAGCGAGCGAGCGAGCGAGAGACCCCGCGGGCGGTCACCTCGGGACCCCAGCACCTTCGACCCAGCAGCCTTCGATTTGATCAGAGACCAACAACCAACCATGGACGACGCCGACCACCAGCGCCTGAACGACGCCGCGTCCACGTCCACGTCCACATTCGCATCCACGTCCACATCCACGTCCAATGGCACCACGCTGGAACCCGGCCTGCACCCACCCCACCCACAGCACGTCGTCACCGAAGAAGAGCTCCAGCACTCGGTGATGATCTTCTACATCGTTCTGATCGTGATGATCGCCTCGCAGTCTGCCCTGGTGCGGTGGAGATCGCGGCATCGGCGGTCGTACGATCTGGTGACGCTGTTCGGCCTGTGGCTGGTGCCGGCCATCATGTCCGCGCAGCTCTTCTTCTGGCGGTTCCTTCTCTTCTGGTTCGTCTACACGTGTATAACCGTCTACATCCTGTACCGGTGTATGAACGGCGACCTGTACGATACGAGCATGCCGAAGCGTATCTACACGTGGTTCTTGGGGGTGTACAAGACGTCCGTGGCTGTCGGGATGACCGGCTACCTGCTGGTGCTGTTTGACGTGCTGACCGGCGGGGCGCTCCTGCCGTGGATCAGCGAGAGCGGGATCGGCATTATGTGTGTTTGGTACGGGCTATACTTCGGGGTGCTGAACCGGGACGTGGCCGAGGTGGTGAGCGACCGGATCGTGGGCGGGTTTGGGAAACACGGAGGTGCCGTTCGGGGCGGTCGGGTCGGGAACACAGTGCGGGACTGTGCGCTGTGTGGGGTGGAGCTCAAGGACTCGATGAGCCACGTGTTTGACGGGACGAATGATGCGGCAGCGGCGGGGAGCGACGAGGACGACGGCAAGTCCATCCAGCTGCCCACCTGCAAGCACATCTTCCACTCGGAATGCATCCGGGGGTGGCTGATTGTGGGCAAGAAGGATACCTGCCCGCTCTGCAACGAGAAGGTGGACCTCCGGGAGGTGTGCAGCGGGACGCCGTGGGAGACCAGGAACCTGCAGTGGATCCAGATGCTCGATATGGTCCGGTACTTGGTCGTGTGGCAGCCGACAATCATGACGGCGCTCCACTTTCTCTTTCACCTGCTCGACTGGGACGGGGTCTGGGACGAGGACGTGTAGTTGATCAGTTACAATACATATCATTGATCATGAATACATCGAAAAAATACCTACAGCCTCCCGCTGATCAAAAACACGTGCAGCAGGACCAGGTACGACAGCGCAATCATCGCCAGCATCTTCCGCCGCCCCTGCGTCGCCCTGGACGCCATCGACAGCACGTGATCAAACGTCTCCCGCAACCCGAGGACCTCCAAGAACTCCACCGACTGACCGATGAAAGACGAAGACGACGACGACCCCTGGTGCGTCGGCAACAGCGGCGGCTTGCTCCGCGTCTTCTTCACCTGCGCCTTGACCGTGTTCACCGTGTTCACCGCGGTCGCCGTCACGCCGGCCCCGACCCCGCTGCCCCCGCCCCCCCTCCCGGTCGCATCCTTCAGATCCTGAAAGTACCGCACTAGCGACGGCACCCGCTTCGCGCCCTCCTCGTCCCCCTCCTTCTTCACCTCTTGCGGACCAATCTCCACCGCCCCGGCCGCCCCCGCCTCCACATCCACATCACACTTCACACCTTCAATCTCCCGCATCTCCCGCAACAGCGGCGACATCGCCTCGAGCTCCAACACCACCTTCTCCGTCTCCGTCTCGTTCTTTTCTTTCCTCGTCGGCGACGGCATTGCCGGAATCGTAAACTCGCCGTCCATATCCAACGCCTTGGCCACCTCCATCTTCCCCTCCCCCTTCCCCTTCCCCTTCCCCTCCACAAACACCTCCTCCATCATCTCCTCCAGCATCCCATGCAACTGCCTCGTCACACTCGTCTGCGGACCCCCCTGCTGCTTGACGGTCGTCCCTCCGTCCACCGGATGCAACGGGGTGGGCGTAGAGAGCGTAGAGACCCCCGCGCTCGTCATCATCTTCTGCTCCTGACGAATTACCTCATCATAGATACCGTACGACCGAATGGAGGACAACGCGATGTCCATGACGGGAACAACTGATCCCGAACCGGAATTCTGTTGGGCCGAGTTTTTCTCGATACCGACCGGAGGAGGAGCGTCCTGGTGTTCTCGCTCCCACTCCCGCCTGTGTGTCGCGTGTGGTACTGCCTGGACAGGGCGCGAAACGCGTGATGCCATGTCTGTGAGAAGAAGTGCGGAAAAAACTGGGGGGACCGCCCGCGTCCTCGCGAGCCCAAACTTTTCCCCGAAATCTGCCCGACCCACCACGTGCGCGTACGAGGGTTCTGTGGCGTACACTTCGATACACTTTTTGCGTACATACATACACCCGGTACGTCGTACATTGTCATGCACGTACGGTAGACACGGCGAGTGGGGGGAGAGAGAGACCCACCCGACGGCATGAGCGACGAACGACCCAACCCACGATTCGTTCGACACGCACATTACTCACCGTTTCACCCTCGCTTCAGATTTTCAGTCTCCGTTCGTGATGATACAGTCGTTTTCACCCGTCGGGGGGAGCGTGGGGTCTCGGATCCGTCCCACTGGTCACGGATCTTCGGCTTTCGGTCGTTTCGGTCGGCGGTTGGGGGGCCCATCCAGGCCGTGCCTCTCTCTCGCGCGCGCCTCGTTCTCCGACGAGCAGTCGGATCACGAGGACGTCGATTACGAGCCTGCCTTCTTCTATGACGAGTATCGCACGAACGAGCACCTCAAGGTGGGTATTATAGACCGGCCTCACTCACTCGCTCGCTCGCTCACTCGCTCGTTCGTTCGTTCTTCGTGAAGGACTGGAGGACGTTTCGGGCCATGATGGTGGCCAGTGAGCATGGGTTGGGGGACGGGGGGCCGCTGTCGTCGAGACGAGATGCGCTGCGTCGTCTGCTCACGATGAACCATTCGGCGAGTACGTTGGCGAAGCACGTGGGGAGCGATTCGTCGTCGTCATTGTCGTCGTCGTCGTCGGTGTGGTCGCATACGATCACGCATCCGGAGCGTGGGTGTCTGTTGGTGGCAAAGAGGCCGGATTTGGGGATGTTCAGTTATTCGGTGGTGCTGATGACGGAGCATGACGACGAGATTGGGTCGTCTGGGTTGGTGTTGAACATGGCGACGCCGCTGCACGTGTCGAATCTCGGGTTGGAGGATCACATCAGTCAGAGTCTGGGCAAGCTGCCGCTGTATATCGGTGGTCCGGTGACGAGGAACCTGTTGCACGTGCTACACGGGGTGGGAGAGGTGGAAGGGTCGATGGAGATTGTGCCAGGGGTGTATGCGGGCGGGGTGGAGAGTGCGGCAGAGTTGGTGCTGCGGGGGGAGCTCGAGGCGGGGGAGTTCCGGTTGCTGGCGGGGTACAGTGGCTGGGAGCCGTACCAGCTGAGTGAGGAGATTCGTCACGGGGCGTGGCACGTCATCAGTGCGAGTTCGGACGTGATTTTGGGGTGCATCAAGGGCGACTTTACCGGGTTTTCGCACGCGCTGGAGGATCGCGACGGGGCCGACGGGGCCGACGGGGAGGGCTGGATGTACGGGATGGTCGGGCACGATCTGGGGGTGGATACGAAAAAGCTGAACTGCTGGAAGGCAATTCTCAGCGAGACGATGTTCGGAGAGGTCTGATGATCAGACGATGTTGATGTTGACGACGATGATGATATGGCGTTGGCGGGCGAGAGACAAGATACGATGATACCATCATAGAGAGATTTTGATATCAATTACACCAACGAATGTAACCGTTTTCCTTTTCCTTTTCCTTTACCAGTATCCCTGGTTGCGTCCCTGGTAGCCAATCTGTCCGAGGGTCATGACGATGAAGAGACCCAGGTGCCAGGTCACCATGTAGAGCCAGAACTTGTCATCGAGGGCCGGTCCAGTCGGGAAGTGGGCCATGTTCTCGCCGATCGAGGCGGTGAAGAGGCCGAACAGGGACTTTCCGCCAAAGGCACCGACGGGAATGTTGCTTGGGATGAACCTGGCGAACGAGCGAAGCGCGTAGCGCGAGTGAGAGAGTCAGAGAGAGAGTCAGGGCGAAAGTCAGGGCGAAAGTCAGGGCGCGCGCACGACGGTCGAGGTCAACACGAACCAGCCGGCGGCAGACGCCATCAGGACGGTCGGGTTCTTCTTGATCCAGTTGGTGGCGTTGGCTTCGGCGCGGACGACGACGGCCTTCCTGCTGGCTCGCAGGGTCGGCTTTGCGACGACGGCTGACGAGCAAAATGGGTGGAAGATGAGGATGGGTGAGTGTGCGTGTGGGCATGTCGTGCTGGTCTGGAGTGCGTCTGTGGTTCGCGGGCTCGCTGGGGAGTGTGGGGAGACGGACAACTCAAAGGTCACACCGACCGACGTGTGGTGTTTGGCTCGATCGTTGGCGGCCGTCGTCGAGCGGAGGTCGACGAGTGTTCAGTCGACATGTCGTCGATGGCGGCGATGGCCGGCCAGCGCGAGGCGTTCGGACGCAGGGACTCGGAATGATGTCGGAGTCCAAATCACTCGTCGCGTCAAATACGAACCGGAGAGGCGGGTGCCCGAGAGAGTAGACTGCATCTTGGTCAGAGTGCTTCGTTACAAGTGTTAGAGTGGCGGGACGGGACGATCGCGCGTCTGTCGTCGTCGTCGGGAGCGAGGCGAATCGGATGACGCGAGGCGAGATCCCGGCCCGGCCCGGAAGTCGGAGCGCCTTTTCTCTCCAGGTGTGTCCTTGGTCCATCGACGTACAATTCGTATCACCGTTATTGGAACCGTCCCATTCTTCATCCTCCTGTAGCGTGGGACGGGACTCGAAATGGATGCCCCTCGGGACGTCATCAAGCTTGCGGTCGACGCGACCGACGTGAGCCTGCCGTTCATCAAGATCGTCACCCCTGGGGAAGACGGGGCCCCGTACGACCCGAACTCTCCCCATGATGCCGAGCTCGACCTGAGCCAGGGGACGCCGAGGTTTTACATTATGAATCTTCCGCATCGGGGGCACGCGTTCGATCGAATTACGTACCACGCGGCCGTCACGCAGTGCCTGGCGTCGACCGGGGACGGCCGCGGGTCGTGGTACATCGCCGTGGCTGCGCCGACGTTCACCGCGGCGCGGGGGCCCGACCTTGCTCGGGACGTTACTGTCCTCAAGATTCCCCCCGGCGTCATCCTCAAGATGGACAAGGGGACGTGGCACGTACGTCCCTGTCGATGACGCCGTCCTCGCTCCATCCTTTCCATCCTTTCCATCCTTTCCATCCTCGCTCCCCGCTCACGCCGACCCACCGACGACAATCCTCTCAGGCCGGACCGTTCTTCGAGAGCGAGCACGCGTCGTTCTTCAACCTGGAGCTGCACGATACCAACGTCGTGGATCACAACACGCACGAGTACGGTGCAGAGGGGGTTCGTTGCGTCATCCAAGACCTCGTCAAGACGTCTTGATCGCCTTTGGTGTCCCTGGCGACGAGCCTCTGGCCTCCCTCCTTCTGTTGATTTCCTGCTCCTTCCGGGCCTTTCGTGCCCGCCGCCTCGTCTCGCGGTCGAGCTCGGCCTGGGCAATCTGCTCGACGACGTTCTTCAGGAAGAGCGTCATCATGGTCACGACCACGAGCTGCCACGGGCTCTTCGGAAGGGAGCCCTTGGCGCTCTTCAGGATGCCCTTGAGCAGGCGGCGGGCCGTGTGCAGCATGCCGCGCCGCCGCCAGGACCAGGGCGCGAGGGCGTCGCCCTGTGACAGGTTGGCGAATTCCGACGGCCACCAGCTGGCCCCGCCCTTGCCTCCGGACGTGACGTCGCGCTGGAAGGACGCGATGGAGTCGTCGATCCTTCTTCGGACGGCGTGCATGATGGAGGCGCCGAGGCCGGCCGACTCGAGCCTGGCGAGAAGGGCCTCGCGCGAGGGCCTGCGGAACAGGGCGACGAAGAAGGCCGTCTGGCCGGCGATCTTGACGACGCCCTTTCCGAGCAGCGTGGCGCCGAAGAACTCCCAGAAAGGCATCAGAAAGTGGCCGCAGCAGATGCCGCACAGGTCGAAGGCGGCGTTGGGGTAGGCCGACAGCAGGAAGATGCCCCAGAAGCCCCGCTTCTCGATAAAGTGCAGCATCCACATCTTCATCGAATTGATCAGCACGTGCACCGCCTGTAACGCCCTAGAAAGTCCCTGCGAGGACCGATACGCGTCCATCAACTTGGTCCGTTCCACCTCGAGCTCCTCGTACTGCAGGTTTCCCGTCTGTTCATTCGCAGCCCTCGAGGGTGCCGAGGGCGCCGGCGGTGCCGCCGACGACCCGGGCGACCCGGGCGACCCGGGAGAACCGGGCGTCCCGGATGCGGCTTTGGCGGCCTGGTAACTCAGCAAATACGGCGGAATCTCCCCGATGGCCGTCCCGACGCCCCACAGGATCCCCGCCGGCAGCGCCTGGAGAAACACGAGCCAGTAGCCCACCTCCTCCCCCCATCCCCGGGTCGGCGTGCAGTGGAACCCGTCGCTTCGCCACCACATATCTGCCCGCACGTCAAAGTCCAAGTTACCGCACCGCTCCGCCGCAAGACAGATCTTGAGCACGTGCGGAAACAGGAACAGGAGCCCGCTGTGCATCCCGCTGCCAAACCCGATAGAACTAAGGATCCCCAGCCCGACCCACCACACGACGAACTCGCCCGTGTACTCGACCTCCCGTATCGAGTCGTCCGACACGCCGAGGACCTTGAGCGAGACGTAGACCGCCAGCAACGGAAGCAGCAGGAACAGCGTGGCCGGATGGGCAGCGACGTAGTTGACGAAATGCGCCAGCTGCCTGGTGCAGCTCGTCCACGCGAGTCGACACGTCAGGAGCGGATTCCTGACGAGCGAAATGTTCGACGGCATGGTTCGGCGTGTCGGTTGGGATCGAAATTTCTCTCTGCCACGTTGTTCTCTCTCTCTCTGCGAATATTTCGTTCGCCCGGCGGCGGTCACACACGCCTTCCGTCAGCGTCCTTTCGCGTGGGGCTTACTTCCTGCTGCGAAAAGGCACTGCCATAATTTGGCAAAATATGGCGGGACGCGATGCCTCTCCGAGAGAGGCTCTCTGACGTCGGCCGTCACTTATGCTCTGACTCGCTGTGGCTGACTCGTTACTGGAGAATCGTGGATACTGGCATCACTCGTCGTCGCTGTCGCTGTCCTCCTCGTCCGTCGACGCCTCTTCGAGCCACTGCACGACGGGCTCGGCGACGTTCCGGATGTCTTCTGCAGAGGCATCGTCGACGCCGAGCACGGCCGCAGCGTTGGCCTTGTGGTGCCAGCCGATGATGATGGCCTCGTCGATGATGTCCTCCTCGTATAAAAACTTGAGCAACAGCGGGACCTCCTTCCTGGCCTTGCCAGCTGCGGGCGCCCCTGCCAAGAGCGACTCGAGGGCCATGAGCTGGGCCAGCTGACTGGCCGGGTCGCTCGCAAACTCGTGGAGCACAGCCTCCCCCTTCTGGAACGCCCTGACGACCGACGAGTCGGCCGCCACCGTCTCGCCGAACATGCACGCGTAGAGCGCGGCCATCTTGGCCGGCACGCTACCCGGGACCTCCGCGAAGGCCTTCCTGATGGCCTCCGTGTCGCCAAGCTTCACGGCAGCCCCCATCCTGGCCACGGGATCGTCCCCACTGTCCTCGTCCACGCTCATGTTGCTCGCCTGCTTCTCCAGCGCCGCGAGCCGCTTCTCCTCCTTCTCCTTCTTTCTCCTCGCCTTCTCCTCGGCCTCGACATTACCCTGCGTCACCAGCTTGGCCGTGGCTCCCGACAGCTGCTCCTCGGCCCGCTTCTTCATGGCCGCGTCGCTCGTGTCCGTCATCCACACCACGTCCTCCTCCTCCTCCTCTTCGCTCTCCTCCATCGCGTCGTTCGCATTCGAGACACTCATGCTCGTCTCGCTCTCCTCAACCTCCTCCTTGCTGTCCTCCGCGTCCTTCTTCTTGCTCTTCTTCTCCTTCTTCTCCTTCTTGGACTTCTCCTTCTTCTCCTTCTTCTCCGACACCGAGTCGTCCTCCAGCCCCTTGAGCCGCTCCTTCTGCGCGTCCTTCACCTTCTTCTCCGCCTTGCTCAGCTTCTTCTCCGGCGGGTTCTTGATGATGAACGTGTTCAACTTCAGCAACGGGTCCACCGTGCTGACAAACCCGCACGCCTTGCACTTCATGTTGATGTTCTCCTTCTTGATCTTGATGACCGTCTCCGGGTTCCCACACCCATAGCACTGCACGTACTTCTTGATGAAAGACTCCAGCACCTCGCTCAGCTTTTTGGCGTCGTGGGCCCCTGAAAAGCGATGATGCGCGACGAGCGCGAGCGTGAGCGCGAGCACCAGTCGATCGATCGAGCAGCCAATCAGCCCATCGAGCAGCACGACGTACCGTTCACGATGCTGGTCCCAGACTTTTTGTCGAACTTTGTCTGCGCCCCCAGCTCGATGCCCATGAACTTGATCACGTACTCCGGAGGCCTGGCGAACGAGCGAAGCGCGTAGCGCGAGTGAGAGAGTCAGGGCGTGCGAGCGCACGTTGGTCGACGTCAACACGTACCGCTCCAACGCCTTTGCAATATCCGTACAGTTCACCACGTTGGTCTTGATCCCGTTCCCACGCCCCTCCACCTTGGCCACCAGCCTGGGCATCTTGTAGCTGCGGCGAACGAGCGGCGAGCGAACGAGTGAGGGGGGTGATGACTTTCAAGCGGGCACGAGTCCCTGCACACGCACCGATAGAACCCGTCCGCGGCATTTTCGCCACCGATATTGATCATGCCCGACATGACGAAGCGTTTAGTTTAGTCTAGTCCCGTGGAGTTCGTGGAAACGAAGCAATCAGGTGCTCGCCGGACCGGACAACGACAATGGACGGCGCCTCGCTTGTTGCACGAATGTCCTATCGAGTGCGCGTGTTGGCGCTTACATGAATCTCGTTGAGGCGTCTGACGAGGCTCAGATGAGAGAAAGTCTGCGTTTCTTGTGGGTGGCTGGACGAAGTTCACGACCAAAAATTGAAAGGCTAGAGCCTGGTTGACGCCCTCCCCGTTCAGCTCGTCGCGGCGGGAGGGAGCAGACGGGCGGAGACGAAGGAGACGAAGGAGACGAAGGGGACGAAGGAGACGAACGGCGCGAGAAGGACCACGACTCGACACACATGGCCGAGGAAGAGCTCGCAACTGGTTGGGCGCCAGTCTCGGACCTCTTCGTCTACTACGACCAAGTCTATTTCGACTCGTGCCTGTCCGAGCGGTGCTTCGTCGAGTGGAGCTCGGCTCGGATGACGTCGTGCGGGGGGACGTGTCAGTCGACGCCGGGTGGCGCGATCATCATCCGGCTGAGCAAGCCGCTGTTGTCTCTTCGGCCGTTCGAAGAGACGCTGGACGTGCTGCTGCACGAGATGATCCACGCGGAGCACTTCGTGAAGAACATCCGGGACGATGACCCGGGGGGTCATGGGACGTTGTTCAAGGCGAAGATGCGGGAGATAAACGAGTGGCGGGGTGTGGACGTGTATAGGCCAAGCCGTGGGTACCGCATTAACGTGACGCACAATATGATAGACGAGGTGAATTTCTACCGGCGGCATCATTGGAAGTGCGGTCGGTGTGGGGATCTCGTTCGGCGTGCGAGCAATCGGCGTCCGCAGATGGCGGACTGCCGCGGCTACAGGAAGGGCGGGGAGGACTTCGATTGTGGGGATATGCGGTGCGCGTGGCACGTGCATCAGAAGTGGTGCGGGGGCGAGTATACGAAGATCGCCGGGGACGAACATGACGGTCGGGGGGGCGAGAAGGAGAATGAGGGCGAGCGCGAGGAGAAGAAGAAGCGGGGGGTGAAGGAGACGGCGCTGGATACGTGGCTGGGGACGGGACAACGGCTGGGGACGGGACAACGGCTGGGGACGGGACAACGGCTGGGGACGGGACAACGGCTGGGAACCGCCGTCGAGAATACCGTCGAGACCGCCGTCGAGAATACCGTTGAGAACGGCGACATCAGCGCGCCGTTCGTTGACTTGACGGCGGAGAACCAAAACTCGCCCGATGACGATGCGTTGGCGAGGCGAGAAAAGCTGGCAAGGGCGGCCGAGCAGCGCGCGGCGGCTCTGGCGACCGCATCGCCTGCACCGGCCCGAGCTATCGAGATTGATCTGACGCTCGAATAGTCACGTTTCACGTTTCACTGTTTCACTAGGTCGAGGTGCGGGTGGAATTCGAAGATTGACGTCGTCCGAAAGTCGAAGAAATCGAGGCCCCCGTCTTTCATGGCCCGCCCGAAGCTTGCGCCATCTGCAGACGTCATCGCCGCGCTCGGTCGTTGCATCATCGCCTCCATCCATGCGCCCACCTTTCCCTCGCACATCTCGCCCATCTCGATGCCGTACGCGTGCTTGAGGACAACTTTCGTTCGATACAGGAACGGAAAGACCGCGAGCTTCTCGACCAGGGGCATGTCCTCTCTGAGGAGTCTCGCGCACGCCTGCTCGAGCGAGTCCAGTTGTCGCTGGCTGATGCTCGTTCCGACGCGCCAGGACCCGGCGTTGCCGCCACACGCATCCAGGGCGACCGATGTAATCGACGAGACAGCCGGGTTTTGCACGGTGTCTTTCAGGAGCCACTCCACGATGTCCATCGATTCCACGTGGACTTGGCCATCGTGGAGGACTGTCGGGACGAGACCCCGGGGCGACACTTCCCGGAACCACGACGGCTTCCTCGACAAGTCGACGTGCACCAGAGCGGTGTTGCTCGCGACTTCGGGCAGCTCCTCGATCGCCAGCCAGACCCGCTCAGCATACGGGCACAGCGTATGCGTGAAGAAATGGTACGAGCAGTCTCGTGACGCCGACTTGAGCTCGTCCAAGCTCGAGTAGGTGTGGCATTCCAGGTATCGGCGCATGGCACTGGTCTGTGTCCGTGTCGGTCGGCGACGACGACGACCGGCCGCGGTCAATGGGCGAGAGCGAGAGCGAGAGCGAGAAGAAGACGAGGAGGACAGGCGGCGTGTTGCCATATCAGTCAGTGTGTATATTGAACTGTCGTAGTCGACTCGGTCGACTCAGTCGGTTGAACTCGCGAGTTCAACGAACAAGAACAAGCAAGATACTTCGTGCGTCGACGTTTCCATCGACCCAAGGCACCCCTGTGATATAGGGCTAGCTCATGCAGAATGGACGGGAGCGCAGAGGCTTCCCGGCGCAGCTTGCTAGGAGGCGAGTCGAGAAAGTCGAGCCTTGGACGGGAGAGCCAGACCTTCGAAGACGTGGTCCAGAACGACGCCATCAACCATGCGCTCGGCAAGAAGGACAAGGAGGGCAGCGAACGAATCAATGATGTGCCGCGCTGGTGTGTATTGAAGCGACAACTCGGCGAGACTCATTGCCGTTCACTCAGTCGCCGCGCACTCAGTCGCCGCGCACCCAGTCGCTCACAAAAACTCGCTCCGCCCGCTCTACAGGAACTTCCGGGTCGACGGGAGAAAGTTTTCCAAATGGAGCCAGATTTCCAAGCGAAAGCCACGACGCACGCTCCTGTACTTGCCAGTCGCAGACCCATGGTACGTATGCTCGACTTTGTACTCTGGTGCGCGAGCGGGCTCTTCCCCCCCTCGCCCCCCTC
>Ga0181584_10003338_pt1 | contig 12316 bp, 12 predicted proteins | sample 071ome_30_FD_132462 | JGI IMG/M metagenome (GOLD analysis project Ga0181584, IMG submission 132462) | Coastal salt marsh microbial communities from the Groves Creek Marsh, Skidaway Island, Georgia - 071406AT metaG (megahit assembly) | ecosystem: Environmental > Aquatic > Marine > Intertidal... | reverse complement strand
TGCACGTCTGTTGGGGAGGTGTAGGTGAGGTGTTTGAGTTTCCAGTGACAACGCGAACCACCGGTTCGAGCGATGAGCACTTCGGCGTTTCGCAGCATGGCGATCATCGCGTTCCACTCCCATCCCGGATAGTGATCGTCGAGGTGGCGTTGATGCCAGCCGTGCTTGAGCGGGATCGGATGGAAGAAATGCAAGATGCGGTCGATGTCGAACCGGGTCAGCACCAAAGGACCCGGTTGGCTGCTGCGATCAGGTTCGGTGTCGCCCATCTCAATCATCGCCTTGCGAACAGGCTCGCAAGCGGTCGTACCTTCACCGTAGCGACGGGCTGCTCGTCGTCGAGATCGAGACGCTCGACGATTTCGTCGACGACCTCTCCTGCATGCAGCGGGTCGTCCCAGGTGCGGACGGGTTCGTGTCCGTCTTGCCACAACGCAAGCGCCCACTCGCCGACCGGATCGCTGCGCCATCCGAAATGCAGATGATCGCCGCTGTGGCTGGTGAGCGTCACCACCTTGTCGTGCATCATGACAAGCCCACAGACCGTTCCCGCCAGCTCCACCCGAAACGCTTCGAGGGTTGCTGCGTGCACCGTCTCGATCGCAACGGCCGCATCGTCGAGGTGGTCGCTCACAACACCAGACGCGGCACGGTCTGCCATCTCCACCGTCACCGCATCGCCCGATGACGCGTACGAACCGATCACAGCCAAAGCGAGCCCGACGAGTTGTTCCCGCATCACCTGCAGGCACTGTTCGGCCTCGTGCCGAAGACCGATGTGTTCAGCCAGTGGGTGACCGAGCAACGGGTGATCGAACCAACCGACACCCACATCGCCGTCACCTGCGACGTCATGAACGGTTGCAGCATGTTCGATCAGAGCACGGAACGCGGTTTCCATGGTTGTGAGCATCTCTGCCCAACCCGGCGGCAGCCGGTCGTCGACGACGAAGAAACCAAGACCGGCACCCCGCAAGAACAAACCCGAGCCGCGCTGCGCATGGGCGTTCATCACCCCAACCAGATCGTTCTGCTCGAACAGTCGGTCATAAGCCTCGAAACCGGTCCAGTCACAGCTCGTGCACGTCATAGTCGGTGCATCACACGCAAGTCCCGGCTCGATGCAACAACCGGCAAGCACCACCTCGCCGTGTTCGGCCGCAGCAACCAGATCCGGGCCCGGCATCCCGAAGACAAGCCCCACCAGCGTCCGCCGATCACACGCCGGACAGATCCTCGGGGGTTGGATCGCTGTATCGAAGGCATCCCAGTCGCTCAAACACATCAACTTTCTCTCGCTTCGTAGCTCACAGTACCGACGAGGTGTGACACCGATTTCCCAGACAACAAGGCCAACTCGGGAACTGAATCGAACGTTTCGTTCACCGGCGCGAAAGGGCCGTTGTGTCAGGTGAGGCATGCCGACTGAGCACGACCGTCGAGGTGCTCGCTCCAGTCACCGACGATTAGGCATCGATTCTTCGCAGCGAATCGAAGAACATGCCCAACGACGCCATGTTCCACTCCCGCAGCGAAAGTTCGTAGAAGCACTCTTCGCCAGGGATGGCGATCAGACGGTGTTCAGCATCCAAGCTCTTTTGAAGACTGCCGCCGGCGTACCGTTGCTCGCTCACGTCTGGCTCGAAATACCGTTGCACCTCAGGTTCGTCCAGCGGCCAGATACTGAGACCGATCTCAGTGCCATCTCCCGAGATGGAGAAGTCGGCCTGGCCGGTTCTGAACACCCCGAGGAACTCGATGTGCCAGTCCTGACCGGCGGCATCGACTGATGTAGGGGCAAGCATGTTGCACCAGCCCACATGGAGCGCCCATGCACCTGCCGCATCGGAAACGAACGCAGGTGGGGGCACGGGTGCTTCGTCCCAGGGTGCTGACGGAAGTTGGGGCTCAGGCGCCGCAGCCGACTCAGGTTCCACCTCGGCCGACTCAGGTTCCACCTCGGCCGACTCAGGTTCCACCTCGGCCGACTCAGGTTCCACCTCGGCCTCATGCGGGCTGTCGGCAGGCTCGTCTGGAGACTGCGAGCACCCTGCAGCGACCAAGCACACCGCACACGCAAGGAGCCGAAAGCGCATCGTCGATCAACGTAGCTCCGAAAAAGGGAGGCCTGCCTCTGAGACGCCTGCCTGCCCTCGAGAGAAACCATCCCCTCGAGCGAAACCGCCCGTTCGCAGGCAAGCTCTCGACCGTCTGGTGCACCACTCCCACAGCACCGCATTCGCAAGCCGATCCAGCCAGGACGATCAGCGAAGTCGTTCTGGATCGCTGGAGTGCTGGATCTTCGGCGTCACACCGGGTTCGTACAGTGCGGATGTTGCGGTGAGTCGACCCGCCACTCACTGCTCGTGCGAAAGGAAGCGTGGACGTGGGGTCTTCGATGTTCGGATACGTGGTGGATGTGATCTTCCGGCGAAGGGTCGGCCATTCCGGTCGGCCTCCAGATCGGAGGACCCGTGTCTCACATCGATGGTCGCAGGCAACGGCGCCTGTCCAAGAACAAGGAATACAAGAAGCGGTACGGCTGCCCGAGCTTCCGGGAGAGGGAGGCGAGGTACATCGATCGTCGTCGCCTCAACCAGCAGGTGCAGGCGCTTCGCAACTTCACGTGTGACGGAACGGTCGAGTGTGTTTGTCCGGCCTGTGACAACGACGAACTCGTGACGGCCTATACGGCGCGTACTCGCACTCCCTCCCGCTGTGAGTGTGGAGGCTCTGCACCAGTAGCCATCGCAGTCTGGAGGCTCATTGCGGTCGGCAAGGTCGACAGGATCGAACCGTTGCTGCGCAGGGTGCCTGGTTTGAGAATCGACGTCGAGCTGACGCCCGCTCGACTAGGCGATGGACAACCAGCGACAACCCGCTACACGGCGTCCACCTCGAAGGGATTCATCGCTTGGTGGGATGTCGATCAACCGACCTGACAAGCCCGAATGCGCTCGGACGAGCGGCACTCGACGCACCACAGCCCATTCGCAGGCGCAAACGACCGACACGACAGTTCCGCTCCTCCACCACTGGCGTGCCTAACGAACGTTCGGTAGGGTCACGCAATGCCGGTTCTTGCCGACCCCTCAATCGACCAACACGGAGCCCGACAGCGGATCCTCGACTCGACCGCAGAGCTGATCATCGAACACGGTGTCGCCGGGGTCGCCCAGCGCCAGATCGCCGAGCGGGTCGGCATAAGGGCTGCCTCGCTCTACCACCACTTCGCAAGCAAGAACGAGATCGTCGAAGCCGTCTTCCGGCGCGGGATCGATGTCATGGAGCACGCGTGGGACGAAGCCGCCGAACGCACCCTGGGAGCGAGCCCTCGGACGCGACTCGCCGCCCACATCCGCGCCCACCTCTCGGCCCTGTTCGATCACGGTCCCTACACCGCAGCGCACGTCACCGCCTTTCGGACTGCACCGTCGACCGTTCGTGACGCAGTGGTGCCGATGCGCGATGCCTACGAAGCGCGGTGGGCAGCGTTTCTCGGGCAACTTGCCGCAGACGGCGAGTTGGCCGACGGCACCCCCGTCGGGCTCAGCCGCCTCGCTCTGTTCGGCGCAATGAACACCACAGTCGAATGGTTCGACGCCGACCGTGGCAATCTCGACGAACTCGCCGACACGATCACCCACCAGTTCTGGAACGGGGTCGCCGCATGAGACAGATCGAATCCCGGATCGACATCGGTGGAGACGCATTCGCCGCCAACCGGGCGGCATACGAACAACTCGTCGCCACCTTGCGCGAACGCCAACAGATCGCGATCGACGGAGGGCCCGGCCGCAGCCGTTCGATCGAGCGGCACCTGTCCCGGGGCAAGCTCATGGTCCGTGATCGCATCGACATGGTGACCGATCGCAACTCGGCGTTCCTCGAGTTCTCGACGCTCTCTGGCTACGGCCAGTACGGCGACGAGGTCCCAGGCGGGGGCATCGTCACCGGGATCGGCATCGTTCACGGTGTTCCGTGGGTGTTCATCGCCAACGACGCGACAGTGAAAGGCGGTTCGCTCGTCCCAATTGCGATCAAGAAGCACGTCCGGGCCCAGGAGATCGCCGAGGAAAACGGCCTCGGCGTGATCTATCTCGTCGACTCGGGTGGCGCATTCCTCCCCCTGCAGGACGAGATCTTTCCCGACAAGGACCATTTCGGTGGCAGTTTCTATCGGCAAGCTCGACTGTCGGCGATGGGTCTTCCGCAGCTCTCGGTCGTGCTCGGCGGTTGCACCGCAGGAGGCGCCTACGTGCCGGCGCTCAGCGACGAAGTGATCATGGTCGAGGGCATCGGCCGCATCTATCTCGGTGGCCCACCGATCGTGAAAGCCGCACTCGGGGAGATCATCGAACCCGACGACCTGGGAGGTGCCGAACTCCACACCCGGCTCTCCGGGGTGAGTGACTACATGGCGACGAGCGAGCGCGAGGCGTACGGCAAGCTCCGCGAAATCTGCGCCACAACCAACCAGCGACGAGTCGATGCCCGCCAGCCGTGGATGGACTGGGCCGAGCCAGAGCCCCCCGCCTATCCGGCGAGCGAGCTCTACGGCATCGTGTCGTCCGACGACCGCATCCCCTTCGAAGCAACCGAGATCATCGCCCGCATCGTCGACGGGTCGAACATGTCCGAGTTCAAGCCCGAGTGGGGTCAGTCGATCGTCACCGGCTTCGCTCGCATCTGGGGCCACCTCGTCGGCATCATCGCCAACAACGGCATCATCTTCAGCGAATCGGCCCTCAAAGCGACGCACTTCATCGAGCTGTGCGAACAGCGCCGGATTCCCCTCCTGTTTCTCCAGAACACCAGCGGGTACATGGTCGGACGAGACTCCGAAGTCGGAGGTATCGCCAAGAACGGGGCCAAGATGGTCGCTGCGGTCGCGAACGCCACGGTGCCGAAGTACACGGTGCTCGTCGGCGGCTCGTACGGCGCCGGCAACTACGGCATGTGCGGGCGCGGCTTCAACCCCCGCCTGCTCTTCGCGTGGCCGAACTCGCGCATCGCCACCATGGCCGCTGACACCGCCGAAACCGTGCTCGTCGACATCCGACTTGCCGGAATGAAGGGCGCTGAGACGACCGACGAAGAGATCGCAGCGCTTCGAGCCGAGGTCCGTGGGCAATACGAGGAACAGTCCGACCCGTACTACGCCACCTCGCGTCTGTGGGACGACGGCCTGATCGATCCGATCGACACCCGCGATGCGTTGGGCTTGTGTTTGGCCCTGGCCGCCCGCCACGACGAACCAGAGCCCGGACCGGGCCTGGTCTACCGGATGTGAGGTGATGGACTGATGCGCATCCTCATCGCAAACCGAGGCGAAATCGCTCGCCGGGTGATCCGGACCGCCAAGCGACTCGGGCACGAAACGGTCGCCGTCTATGCCCAGCCCGATCTCGGCGCTCCGTTCACCACCGACGCCGATCGGGCTGAGCCGATCGGGCCGGCCACCCTGGCCGAGTCATACCTGTCGACGGAACGCCTCCTCGCCGTTGCAACAGCGACCGGTGCCGACGCTGTGCATCCCGGCTACGGCTTCCTCTCCGAAAACGCCGACTTCGCCCAAGCGGTCATCGATGCCGGGTTGATCTGGATCGGACCGAAACCGGCGGCGATCGCCACCATGGGCTCCAAGATCGAGGCGCGTCGGCTCGCCGCCGAGGCCCGCGTGCCGATCATCCCCGGCTATGCCAACTCCCAAGATCCCGACGACCTCGAAGCGGCCGCCGAACGCATCGGGTACCCGATCCTCGTCAAAGCGGCGGCCGGCGGTGGCGGCAAGGGCATCCGAATCGCGCACACACAACAGGAGTTCTCCGTTGCGCTCACCGAGGCGACCACCGAGGCCGAGCGATCCTTCGGCGACGGGCGCGTCATCGTCGAGCGATACATCACCCGCCCACGCCACGTCGAGGTACAGGTCGTCGGCGACAAGCACGGCACCGTGATCGAGCTCGGTACCCGAGAGTGCTCGGTTCAACGGCGGTACCAGAAGCTCCTCGAAGAAGCGCCAGCCCCGAACCTGCCGGAATCGACCGAGACCGGGCTTCGTGAAGCGGCCGTCCGCCTTGCAGAGTCGATCGGATACGACTCCACCGGCACCGTCGAATTCGTGGTCGACGACGAGACCGGCGACTACTTCTTCCTCGAGATGAACACCCGTTTGCAGGTCGAGCACCCGGTGACCGAGGAGATCACCGGACTCGATCTCGTCGAACTCCAACTCCGGGCTGCGGCATCGCTACCCCTGGATGTGGGAGACATCGCCTTTTCGGGACACGCGATCGAGGCTCGAATCAATGCCGAGGACGCCGCCTCCGGCTTCGTCCCCCAAACCGGAACGGTCACCGTCGTGTCACCCCCGACCAACGCTCGTTGGGATGCGGCGATCGAGGTCGGTACCCCGATCACACCGCACTACGACCCAATGGTTGCCAAACTGATCGTGCACGGTGCCAACCGCCAAGCCGCCATCTCCAACCTCGGCGAAGCACTCGAGAACCTGCTGATCGGCGGGGTCGTGACGAACGGTGGTTTCCACCGCTGGCTGATCGACCGACCTGAGTTCCGTGACGGCCGTATCACCACACGATTCCTCGACGAGACCGAGCTTCCCGAGGACTACGGCACCCCGGAAGCCGCGGCCATCGCTGCGTTCTCCCCTCCCGGCGACGGCCCGTGGACCGGCGGCGACCGCCGATTCACGCCCCATCGCGCCGATCGCCCTGCATCGGTTCGCACGCTCGACGGTGACGTTCTCGACGTCGTCCCCGTCCCCGGCACCGCCGTCGACGGGGTGGTCAACGTTCGCGGCCAATCACACACGTTTCAGCCCATCTCACGATCCCAACGATGGGCGCCGACCTCCGGCGGGACTCACGGGTCGGCCAACGCTGTCGTTGCGCCGTTCCCCGCCGTCGTCGCCGAGGTCCACGCCCAGTCAGGCCGAGCCGTCGACGGCTCCGACCCGCTGGTCGTGATCGAAGCGATGAAGATGCTCCACACGCTCACCGCCGGTGGGCCTGGCGTGGTCGCCGAGGTACGTGTCGGGCCTGGAGACCAAGTCGAGACCAACCAGATTCTTGTCACCTTCGAGGAGGGCGACCCCGATGCGTAACGCATACATGACCGATGAACTCGAGGCGATCTACGACCAGACCGTCGAGTTCGTGACCAACGAGGTACACCCGCACGGCAACGCTTGGGAAGAGGCCGGCAAGGTACCCCGTGACGTGCTGCGCCAGATGGGAGCGCTCGGCATGTTCGGCTTGCGAGTACCCGAAGAACACGGCGGACTCGGGTTGGGAATGCTTGCCTCGGCAACCTTCTCCGAAGCGCTCGGTGCGTCGACCTTCGCCGGCTTCGACGTCACCGTGCTGGTCCACACCGACATGGCCGGCCCCCACCTGATCAACTCCGGCAGTCCAGAACAACACGCCGAATGGGTTCCGAAGATGCTGTCGGGCGATGCAATCTTCTCGATCGGCGTGTCGGAGCCCGACGCCGGCTCCGACGTTGCCGGTATTCGCTCCTCGGCGGTGAAGGACGGCGACGGCTGGCGAATCAACGGCCGCAAGATGTTCATCACGAACGCGGTCTACGGCGACCTGACCATCGTCGCGGCCCGCACCGACCCCGACAACAAATACGGCATCACCATGTTTCTCGTGCCGGCCGGCACCGAGGGGTTCGAGGTCGCCACCAAACTCACCAAGCACGGCTGGCTGTGTTCCGACACCGCAGAACTCGTACTCGACGACGTGTGGGTCTCCGACGAGCAGGTGCTGGGCACGGTCCACCGCGGGTTCTACGAGACGATGAAGAACTTCCAGAACGAACGGATGGTGCTGGTCGGGATGGGGGTAGGCGCAGCGCAGGCAGCGATCGATCTGACCAACGCCTACACCCAGGAGCGCAAGGCCTTCGGTGGACATCTGTTCGACCTTGGTGCCATCCGTCAACGCATGGCGATGAACCAGGCCAAGATCGATGCCGTCCGGGCATCGATGTACCACGCGGCATGGATGCACGACGCCGGCCAGGACAACGTGAAGGCCATGTCGGGTGTGAAGGCCTGGGGCTGCGAGGTCGTCAACGAGATCATGTACGACTGCCTTCAGTTCCACGGCGGCATGGGCTACATGCGCGAGTCCACCATCGAGCGCATGTACCGCGACGCCCGCATCCTGCCCATCGGCGGTGGCGCCACCGAAGTCATGCTCGAAGAAGTCGCGAAGCGTTCGTATGCACCGTAGGCAGTGGTGTTGGCTCGAGATCGACCGGTGGGCTACACCCGCTGGGCAAGGATCTCGGTGACCGACGAGGCTCGTTCCAGACCGTCAGCGGCCGCACCGGCATACGACCGAAACTTCGCCATGACCTCGGCGTCGGTGAGCGGCGTGTGCGGATCGCCCGGTGCCTCGGTGTCAGCCGACTCGAGTCGACGACCGTCGGCCAGTGTCAACGTCACCCGGGCGAGGCGTCGACCCGGGAACGCCGCCGAGTGGCTGGGATCTTCCACGACGCGGATCAGGCCCGACAGTCGATTGACCGCCTCGTCATCGAGTCCAGTCGTCACCGTGGCAGGGGTGATCTCGCCGTGCACGATCGTCGCTGCCACGGGAAACGGCAGTGAGTACTGCGCCTGTTCCGTGGTCGACGGGTGGCGCACGGCGAGGCGGACACCCTCGTGGAACGTTGCCACCTCGACATCGACCACATCGGTTGCTCGCAGGGTGTGCTCGGTCATCAGGTGGCGTGCAGCGGCAACCGCCGGCTGCGCCCACCGGCAGACCGGAAACTGTTTGAGGTACTGATCGCCGATCAGCCACGAGGAGCCGAGATCGGACCAGAACTCGGTGACCTCGGGGGAATCGATCGTGATCGCAGGCGCACCCGTGAAGCCATCGGCCGCCAGGTACGTGGCGGAAACACCAGCCATCGCCCCCCAACCCGATCCGTCCTTGAGCATGCTGGGGTGATCGATCACTCGCATCATCTGTGAACGGGGCCCGTGATACTCGGCGATACCGATCGCCTCGTCGGTCGTCGCGGCATCGAGGCCGAGTGTCCGAGCTCCGACGAGCGCACACCCGACCGCGATCCACGCACCCGACGTGTGGTAATCGGGCACGGTCGCGTGGAGCGCAATGCCGGCTCTCGTTCCCACCTCGTACCCCACGATCAGGGCGGCCATGAACTCGTCCCAGTCATCGATGTGTTCGGCGGCGTGGAAGGCAAGCAACGCAGGCAGCAGGCCGCACCCCGTATGGCCTTTGGTGAGCCGATGGCCGTCGTGAGCGTCGATCGAGTCGATGGTCATGCCACCCGCCAGTGCAGCACCGGCCGGCGAGACCGACCGACCGTCGAACAGCATCGGTGCCGAACTCCCTCCCGGGCCGGCACCGAAGTGCGCAGCGGCATGGTTGCGGACGATACGGCTGAGTTCCGTCGTCGACCCGGCGGCGGCCACACCGAGTAGGTCGAGCAGGAGCCGTCGCCCCTGACGGACGGCATCGTCGGGGATGTCGACAAGCCGGGTCTCGTGCGCAAACGCCAACACCCGCGAGCGCTCAGTCATGGGGTGGCTCGTGAGCATCGCGGAACGAGAACGCATAGGGCGACGGACCGTGTGCACGAAGATGTTCGAGCCGTTCGATCGCTTCCTTCGGCGTGGGTCGGTGACCCTTGGGCACCCACCACATCACGGTCGTTGCGGCGATCTCGACGTCGAACCACTCGTTGCGGCGCCGCAGGAACTCGCCGTGCTCGGATGTGTACGCAAAGTTCCAGAGCGACTCGACGTCACACCAGACCGTCAGATTGACGAGCAGGTTCGGGTCGTCGAACACCTGCGTCTCGATTGCTGCGCCCGAGCCGTCGGTGAAGCGCCATATGGCACCGGGGGCTGCGTCGCCGAGCGCATTGATGCGATCGAGATGCTCCATGAACCCTGCGAAACGCGGGTCGTCGTCGTCATACTTTTTGCGGGCGATGTTGAGCTGCGCGAGCTCGTAGATCATTCGCGAGGGCCGAACTCCGCCCGACGCTTCTCGACGAACGACGCAATGCCCTCCTGCCCGTCACGCGACGCCACCCCCGCCGCCATCACAGCGGTGGCGTAGTCGTAGGCATCGGCCGTCGCCATGTCGTACTGGGCGTAGTAGGCCCGCTTGCCCTCCATCTTGGAGGTGGCCGAACCGCGGGTTGCTCGGCGCATCAACTCGTCGGTTGCGTCGATCAGTTCGGCGTCGGGCACGACCCGGTTGACCAAACCCCATTCGGCTGCGGTGTGTGCGTCGATCGGGTCGCCGGTGATCGCCATCTCGAGACCGCGCTTGCGCCCGACCGCTCGGGCGATGCCCACCATCGGTGTATGGCAGAACAGGCCACCCTTGCCGCCCGGGGCCTGGAAGGCCGACGACTCGGCTGCAACCGCCATGTCGCACATCGACACCAGTTGGCAGCCGGCAGCGGTGGCGAGCGCATGCACCCGAGCGATGACCACCTGCGGCAACTGCTGGACGAGGAGCATCATCTCCGTGCACAGATCCAGGAGTTCCCGGGCCTCGGTCTCGGTAGCCCCGAGCATGTCACCGAAATTGTGGCCGGCGGAGAACACCGGACCTTCAGCCGCAAGGATCACACCAAGCGCATCGGACTGGCCGGTCTCGCGAAAAGCGTCCCGCAATTCGAGCATCGTGTCTCGGGCGAGAACGTTTCGCTTCTCGGGGTTGGCGAGCGTGATGGTGACGACGGCGCCGTCACGCTCGACCTGGATCCGCTCGTAGCTCATGCGTTCGACGATATCGCAGCCTCGACGAGCCAGGCGAAGATCGGATCGCTTGCCCGATCAGTCATCATCTCGGGGTGCCACTGCACTGCCACGATCGGGAGCGACTCGTGCTCCAGACCCTCGACACTGCCGTCGTCACCACGGCCGGAGACGATGTAGCCGGGGGCCACCTCGTCCACCGTCTGATGATGCAACGAGTTGACCTCGCGACGAGCGCCGTACAGATCGGCAAGCACCGATCCTTCGGCGAACTCCACCGCATGAACCGCGGCCTGCGGGGGCACGTCGTATCGGGCGTGAGGTGGGACGTCCTGGTGGAGGGTGCCCCCGCCGTGGACATTGACGAGTTGCAAGCCCCTGCAGATGCCGAGCACCGGGAACGTACCGTCGATTGCGAGTCCCATCAGGGCGAGCTCGAGTTCGTCACGTTCGGTCTCGGGCGGGAACAGATCGCTCTCCGATGCCTTTCCATAGCGCTCGGGTCCCACGTCGGTGCCTCCGGTCAGGACCAGGCCATCGAGTCGACCGACATAGTCCGACGGGTCGATGTCGACGGGCAACAGCACCGGCAGACCACCAGCTTCCTGCACCGCTCGGCCGTAATCGCTCATGTACATGTCGATGTCGATCTCGTGGAGGTTTTCGGCCATCCCCACAATCTGATGACCCTTCTTGCGACGCCCGACGAGACCGATCAGTGGCTTCATCGTCGCGACGTTAGCTGCGCCCGAGACCGTTCGGCACCGAACGAGTATGGTCTGCGGCGCAATCCCAGAAGGAGGCTCGATGACCACCTACGACCGCTATCGCGTGCTGTGGCCCGACCACCTCGGCCTCGCCCGGGGCAAGTACCTTCCGGCGCGCATCGCGGCGAAGGGTACCGGCCACTGCGCCAGTGCCTTTGCGCTCGGCTACGACCGCTCGCTGGTTCCCGCACCCGGCTCGTACCTGCTCGAAGGATTGAAAGACATCTGGGCGACGATGGATCCCGACACGATCAAACCGAGCTGGGAGGACGATCGCACGGCCGTCGCAGTCGCTCACCTCGACTTCGAAGGCGCGCCGTACACCGTTGCCCCGAGGCATGCGCTGCAAAGGGCGGTCGCCGACTGGGCTGATCTGGGCTACACGGTCAAGGTCGGCATCGAACTGGAGGCGTACGTCATCGAACCCGACGGAGACGGAGGCTGGAAGCGTTGGGAAACACCTCGCTCGATGGTCTACGGAACGGGCCCGGGATCCGATCCCAGCGGCGTGATCGACGACATCATGTGGACCGCCGAGCGTTGCGGTTTCAGGACCGAGTCGATCAACGCCGAGTTCGACGAAGCACAATTCGAGCTCACGCTCGAGTACGACGACGCACTTCGGGCGGTCGACGACATCTTCCTCTTTCGAGTGCTGGCCCGTGAGGTTGCCCTCGCTCACGGACTCGACCTCACGTTCCTCGGAAAACCGTTCGCCGGCGTGTCGGGATCGGGCGTCCATGTCAACTTCTCGCTGCTCGAC